>Ga0315279_10006944_pt1 | contig 14140 bp, 11 predicted proteins | sample YL17G06_20_MG_FD_203694 | JGI IMG/M metagenome (GOLD analysis project Ga0315279, IMG submission 203694) | Sediment microbial communities from Yellowstone Lake, YNP, Wyoming, USA - YL17G06_20 | ecosystem: Environmental > Aquatic > Freshwater > Lake > Sediment | place: USA: Wyoming | collected... | reverse complement strand
GATAGAGCAACAGCCTTTTCCAAAATCACCCACGAACGGTTTGTGTGAGTGGTTGTGATTTTGAGAATCCCGACGTTGTTTGTCGGGACTAAGCTGTGAAAGCAGAAGAACATTTGGCCCCGTAGCTTCTATCCGCCATGCTCTTTGGCGGACAAGTGGATAGAGCAACAGCCTTTTCCAAAATCACCCACGAACGGTTTGTGTGAGTGGTTGTGATTTTGAGAATCCCGACGTTGTTTGTCGGGACTAAGCTGTGAAAGCAGAAGAACATTTGGCCCCGTAGCTCAAGTGGATAGAGCAACAGCCTTCTAAGCTGTAGGTTCCGCGTTCGATTCGCGGCGGGGTCACTGTCAGTGAAGGATCCCTTCTATGGCCTCTCCAGGTATCGGCTATTTGTCTTCACCCTTGAACCACCGACGACATCCTCGAGCATAACCCGCACGTGACACGGACACGAAAGCACATCGTAGCCCTCGGTCTCATCGCCGCTGCCTTCGTCGTGACCCTGATTCTCTCGGTCCCGATCCGTTCGCTTGAGGGCCAATTGCTCGCCGTCCATTATCGCGCGCGCGGCGAAATCCCGGCAGACACGAATATCGTCGTCCTCTACTTCGACAACGATGATATCGCCTTGCTCGGCGGATGGCCCCTGCAGCGCGACTACTATGCACTTCTCATCGATGTGCTCACGAGGAGTGATGTTGCCGCCATCGGACTGGATGTGTTCTTTGGTGAACACAATCTCCAATTTCCTGAAAAAGACGAGCTGCTTGCATCGACGGCCGCGGCCTCCGGAAGGGTCGTCGTCTCAAGCTACTTCCGGCAAATCGGAGGAAGGCCCTCCGCAGAGCCGCTTCCCTTCAAGTTCCGCTATCCGCCGCTGCCAAATATCGGCATTTCGGGGAGCCACATTCAGTTGCCGTACGGAGAGCTTCTGCAGTCGGCCGCGGGGGTAGGCCACTCGAACCTGGAGCTTGGGATATCGATCGGCATCCCCCTCTTCGTTCGAGTGAGCGACGGAGCAGTGCCGGCCTTTGGCCTTGAGATCCTCCGGGTGTTCGCCGGCGCCACGAAGGATGATTTGCGTGTCCAGGATGGTTCCTTGCGCCTCCCCGCTCCGGGGGGTGAGATCGCACTGACTCTGGCCGATGATGGTGTGGAGCACTTGAATTTTCCCGGCTCGCTTTCGTCCTACAAGCGGTACCGCTGTGTTGAGATCCTCCAATCGTACCAGCGCCGGCAGCTCGACCTGTCCGCGCTCAGAGGCAAGATCGTGCTCGTCAGTGTGGTTGGCGAAGGCACGAGCCGCCTGTTCCAAACCCCGTTCGATCCGCAGCTGTCCTCGGTCGGCATCCATGCGACGTTCATCGATAATGCGCTTCACCACCGGTTTCTCACGTACATTGGGCCGCTCTTGAGCGCTTTCATCACGCTCTTGATGGCAGCGGCCGTGGTTCTGCTCTGCTTCCGTTTCGGCTACGCTCGGGGGTTGACCATCGGCGGCCTCTTGGCAGCAGTCTATGGTTATGTCACGCAACTTGCCTTTTCCTCCTCGAGCCTCATCCTGCCGATTGTCCGGCCGCTTCTTGCAACTGCGATTGTTGCGTTAGGCTTGGTGGCGTACGAACACTTGATTGTGCGGAGGAAGATCGTACAGCTCGAGCTCGACAAAGGGGAGGTGGAGGGCAAGCTTCGGGCTAGCGAGCTGAAACTACAAATCCTTGAGCGGGAGCTGCTCGACCAGAAAAGCGGCAGCGAGCCCTCGCGGGGGACTGAACTCATCGAGGAGATCAAACGCTACAAGCAGGACATTAAGACGCTCTCTGCCCAAGTGAGTGATCTTGTGCGCTTTGAGCCGGTGGAGGCGGAACAGAACGGCGGAAAGGCGGTCTTTGAAGGGATCATCTACGATGGCGGCGGAAAGATGAGGGAAGCCGTCGAGTTGATACAAAAGATTGCTTCGAGCGACGCGAACGTGTTGATTCTTGGAGAAAGCGGCACCGGGAAAGAGCTGGTCGCGAGGGCCATTCACAATCTCAGCGGGCGTCGCGGAGAAGTCTTCGTAGCCGTCAACTGCGGAGCCTTGACGGAGACTCTGTTGGAGAGCGAGCTTTTCGGCCACGAGAGAGGCTCGTTTACCGGGGCGATCAAAGACAAGATTGGCAGGTTCGAATACGCTGATCGAGGGACGATCTTCCTCGATGAGATCGCCGAGACAAGTGAGGCATTTCAGGTGAAACTTCTTCGCGTCGTGCAGTCGGGCGAGTTTGAGCGGGTCGGGTCGACGGTTATGAAGAAGGTTGACACGCGCATCATTGCGGCGACAAACAAGGATGTGCGGGAGCTCATTGCCGAGAGGCGCTTTCGCGAAGATCTCTACTACCGTCTGAACGTGTTCAGCGTCGAGCTTCCGGCGCTCCGCGAGCGAAAGGGAGATATCCCATTGCTGGCGGAGGAATTCCTTGAGAGGGAGAACAGCGGTCTCTCCCTCTCCTCGACGGTGATGGACGCCTTCCTGCAGTATCAATGGCCGGGGAATGTCCGCGAACTCGAAAGCGCAGTTATGCGCGCGGTCATCCTTGCCCGATCGGAGAAGAGGGAGCTGGTTCAACTCAAGGACGTTCCGGAGCAAATTGCAGCGGCATTGAAGGGGCAAGTGGATCTGGAGGATCAGATCCTTGAACTTCTTCGTGTGAAGAAATTCTCCCGCAGCTCGATCTCGGAAACCGCTGAAGAATTGGGGGGACTGAATCGTGGGACCGTCGCAGAGTATTTTCGTGGGATTTGCTTCAAGTACTTGTTCGAACATCTGTGGAACGAGGAGGCAACCGTCCGCGCTCTTTCCCAGAGTGAAGACGCGGAGACGAATGAACGAGTTCACAAGAAACTGGCGGAGTATCTCTCTAACGTCGTTGAAGGCATCCCCGCGGACGCCGAGTTCAAGGACGTGAAGCAACAACTTAGGTCGAAATACAAGAACCTGCCTCATCGCTACCACACCATCCTCGATGAGGTCCTGCGGTCCTCTCTGCTCGGCAGGTGGAGGTAGCTCCCCCGCCGTCATCCCTCTTGTTTCCGGGCTTTGTAATTTCTACAGCATCATCTGCTGGATCCCCGCTCTTCCGGCATTTGCATCGCGCAAATCCCGCACTTCGAGCCCATCAGACCAATTCCGTCCGGACTCTGATTCTCTTCTAAGTTCTTTGTACTGAAGCGATTAAGCCCTTCGAATGTCTGGGGGGTTTCCGCCAGGTTGGTGGCACAAGAGTTGGACATGTGTTTGGGCAGGCAAATGCACAAAGCGAGAAAGATCCGAAGGAATGGCAAGGAATGGCTAAGATGATGAGTCCGAAAGAAAAAGAATACCTGGAATCGGTCATTCGGGACAACGCGCTTTTGAACAGTGACGTTATCCCTCTTGATGACGGGGACGTCTATTCATCTGACTATTCCGGCGGGTCGACGAGGTTGGGCGAGCGCGGATTTCCACTGCGCTGGGGAAGGGTGATCCAGAGAGTATCGAGGTGTGTAGATTTTGACGAGGTGGGCGATGAATGTGTCGTCGCGGTTGTGACTCGAACGCTGAACGGCATCCTGAAGATTTCCGCGCCGTATCAACTGAGCACCAGAATGCGGAACGCCATCATCTCGAAACCCTTCACCGAGCATAGCACGCGCAAGGCCCAGTTCCTTCGCATCGGCAGGGCGAAAGATCCTTCGAAGAACTGGAAGCTGAACGCAGTCTCCATCGTACGAGGAGGGACGGGAAGCGCGAACGTACTCATCAATGAGCTCGTGATGCGCGGCGACGGAAGCGAGAAGGTCTCCCTGCTGTCACCGGACACGAATATCTGGCCCTTCGGTCAGGACAGCCCGGCGGTTGCCACCGTCGAAAGTGAGACCGACCTCGATGTGGCAGTGAAGCTCGAAACAGACGAGGTCGAGCCGAATATCGTCGTTCTTCGATCAGGGTTCCGGGGGAAGTGGGGGCAGCGAACGCTGCTTCCTCTTCGGTTCGAAAACAAGGAGGGGGATCGCTTTGTCCACACGTATGAGAACACGATTCGGCCACAGCCGCGACCGGGCGTCTTTCATGCGGTGGTGGAAGCGATCACGCGGGACACGTTGTGCAATCTGGACGCTCCCGTTTCGACGAGTTTTTGGGGGGTACCGTATGTCATTCAATGAGGGGCGAAGCGTGGATGGGTACCCCTTGGCTTCCGCTTTTGTGGGGAACGGCGGAGGCCTACATTGTTGTGGTAGATGTAGTAGAATCGTGGGAAGGAAACTTCCGGGGATGGGAAAATCAATCTATTCGCGTGGATTGACTTTCACCAACTAAACAACACCCGTCCCCGGAGTTTTACTCTAATGAGGATTTTGCTATATTTAGAGGGGGTTAGGAGTAGGGTACGATGAAACTCGGGATTTCCCATATCGGGGTTGTGACATTGCTTCTGGTGCTTTCGGCGTGCCAGGAAAACAACCCGCTCGATCTCGTCGAGAATCCGGTTGCCGAGCCGGTCGAGGTGATCCTGCCAAGAGAACGCGATACCTCCGTCGTCCAGGAGACGACGCTCGACTTGACCGGTCTGATCCAGCAAGATAACGATACCTATCCAGGTACCGTGCTCGTTGCCGGCGTCAAGAGCGATGTCGGGGGCGTCCGCACTCACCTGTCGTACTCCCGCATCCTTCTCAAAGATCTTCGATCCCCCATCACGGTCAAGGGGAATTTCGGGACGTATACGGGATATCAGCACCGGGAGGTCGGGACCGCGAAGCTCGACGATGTTGAGTTCGACGTCGCGGAGTGGATCATCCAGATCAAGAGTCTGATACTCTTGCCCGTCAGGGCGGGTTTCTTCTACAAGTTGGGCTTTGACGGTATTCAGGTGACGAAACCGATGGAGTATATTCCCCGGCATCAGTACCTCGTCGAGGCTAATGGGAAAGGAGATATCAAACCGTTCGGATTGACAATCGATAGTCCGGACGAGGTGACGCTCCTCAATCCGAGGCCGGAGGGACTGGTGTTCCGTGACGAAGACCTTGTCATTCGGTGGGCAGGACAGCCGGGCGACTCCGTGCGGGTCATCATCAGCACGTACGACGAGACACGAGGTCGGGCGTTGAAGCCGTTGATGGTACTCAGAGCGAGTCCGCGCTCGAACTCTGTTGTATTTCCTTCGAAGCTCCTCAAGCTGATCCCGACAGACCACGCGGACCGTTACATGATGACGTTTGTCTCGGCAAACAGACGTGGCGCATCACTCGACGGCTATCCGTACCCGGTGTTGTTGCAAGCGGCATCGATTCACAACATTCTCATCACTCTGCGCTAGTTGCTCGTCGGCGCAGAAGGGGATCAAACAAGGGCACCCTCAGTTCACGCGAAACGGCTGCATTCTCCAGAAAGGGGAAGCATCGTACTAAGGGGCACAATGAAGCGTTCGGTCAAACTCATAGTGACACTCGTTTGTATGATGCCGATAGGCGTGTTCGGGCAACATCTCAGCTCTTCCCGCGGTGTGGGCCTGGGCGCCTATACTGCTCTTGTGAACGACGTCTCAGGCCTCGACTGGAATCCGGCCGGCCTGATCGCTGTGCGCGATTGGGAACTCAGCGGATCGAACTACCTCTCGACGAAGCCGAACGCCGGCACGAGGGGGTTTCTGCAATCGATCGGCGGCAGCAAGAGATTCCTCGACAACCACGCCTTTTCGATTCGATATTCTCCGGGTCTTTCGATGGAGTTTGTCGTTCCGACCTTCGTCCATTTTCAAGGTGGCCCGCCATTTGAGTTTGACAAACGGATCAGCTACCAGGAAGCGTACGCCTTCGGATATGCTTACCAGATGTCGCCCGATCTCTCGATCGGCTTAAGCGGCCGGCTACGTCAGGAGTCGATCACTGATACCGAGCCTTTCATCGAACGGGACACGATCGCCCGGATCCGCAACATCAACTACGATGCGAGCTCGTGGAACGTGGATGTCGGCATTCAGTGGATTCCGCGGCCCGATTTCAGCCTGGGCATCGTGGCGAAGAATCTCTTCAAGGTCAATGAAAGCGAATTCCCCCAGGAGGTCAACTCCCTTGCCTTCCGCACGATCAAGACCTTACGCGTAGGGCTCAGCTATAGGCCGTTCTCGGCGGCAGTGCTCGCGCTCGATTTCGATACGCAGCGGCAGGGCGGATTCGGATGGGAATGGAACCTCTTCGGCAACTTCAAGCTTCGTCAAGGCACGATCTTCGGGGCCCGCTACTCGCCATTCTGCGCGGCCGTCTCCGGCGGGCTCGGATGGACCTACCAGTCGATCCGGTTCGATCTCAGTTACCTGCACTTCTTCGACGGCTCGCGGCACCAGGTTGCGACGCTGCAGGATTTCATCTCCCAAGGCGTGAAGGATATCGCGTTCAACCAGTTCACGAACGACCAGTTGATGCTGACGCTCAACGTTCCGCTCGGTCGGACGAGGGAGGTCCTCGCCAAGATCGACGGCGTCTCCATTACCGGCGACGTCTATCCCTCAGCCTATCAAGTCTTTGCGTATCGGCCGATCGGGAAGGCCAGAGTCCGGAACGTCTCGCAGCGACCGATTGAGGCGCGAGTCTCATTCTATGTCGATCAGTATATGGACACGCCGACGGAGACGCGACCCTACTACATTGAGCCGAACGAGGAGGTCGAAATTCCCTTTACCGCCATCTTCAACGACGCGATCAAATTCGTGCCAACGATGGTCTTTCGGGCAGCGGAGGTGTTCGTGAAGGCCTCTCCCGTCGAGGATTATGATGACAAGAGCCAAACCAGGTTGATCATCCGCGGCCGGAATGATTGGGATGGCGATGCACTTTCCCTTCGCTACTTCGTCACTCCGGAGGATCCCGACATCCTGCGGTTCACGCGCAACGTGTTGAACCAGCACAAGGAAGCGGTTGAAGCCGTTGACGAGCGGCTCGAAAAGCTCCGTTCGGCGCAGATCTTGTTCAACGAGTTCGCCTCCCGTTTGTCGTACGTCAATGACCCGCGAAACAGCAAAGATCGGGTGCAATTCCCCTCCGAGACCCTTGCGCTCCGGGGCGGCGATTGCGACGACATGAGCGTTTGTTTTTCCTCGCTCCTCGCCAGCATCGGTATCGGCACCGCCTTTGTCGATGTTATTCCGCCCGAGAGAATCCAGGATGCTCACATCTATTTGGTGTTCGACACTGAAGTTCCGGCTTCTCAATCGAGCCTGGTCAGTGACAATCCGAAGCGATTCGTCATCCGGAAGAATGATGAAGGAGTCGAAACGGTCTGGGTGCCGCTTGAAACCACGGTCATGACCGAAGGATTTCAGAAGGCCTGGGAGATCGGAGCGAGAGAATATCTGGATGATGCAGAATTGAAGTTGGGCGTCGTTCGGGGATGGGTGCGCCTCGTAGACATCTTGCCACGTTGATCGTTTGAAGCGAAAGGATTCACTTATGCGTTTTCGAGTGATGTGTCTGATTCTGATCTGCCTGTTCACGGTCCCTGCCCTCGCGAAGGATTTCACCGTGAAGGCCGTCAAAGGAATCGTCGAAGTGCGACGAGGAGTCTCCGAAGAGTGGAGGAAGGTAAAGGTGGGAGACCTTCTGAAGCCTGAGGACAGCATGCGGACAGGCGAGAACTCCTCCGCGACCGTTGAGATTGAGACGAGCCGCATGGTTGTTCCTCCGATGACGATTATCGATTTCTCGGATCTCCGGCAGTTGAGCCGGGAGGATTTTTTGCTCCAGCTGGCGATGGAGAACATTCTTGCCGTGCCGCCTCGCGACCGCGACGAAATCGAGATACCGTCTGCCACCGTGCTTCACGGTGCCAATAGAGAGAAGGAAAAAGCTCCGGTCTATTCCGACGAGACAGTCGGCCGGATGCAGCTGCAGGGAGCAAAGGTCTTGTTCGACAACGCGTACTACGCGACCTCGATACTGAAAGCGAAGGCGACGCTCCGGAGCTACCCCGACCTTCGGTCGGACTTTGACGCGCGGATCACCGTGGCTCTCGCCTTCGAGAAGCTCAAGCTGGACAACGAAGCCATCACGGAATACTCGCTGCTCGGCAAGGAAGACCTGCCGGCAGTTCGGATGAAGCAAGTGCAAGCCTCCCTGGAGCGATTGAAGGCTGCAAAGTAGTACGAGCTGCATTCGAAATTCGAAGCGCCGCGACATCGTTCGCGGCGTTTTCATTTCGTCTCCCATAACCCCGTCGCACCTGCTCGCCTGGCTCATTCAGTTCTTGAACTTCCTTCAAATTAATTCTACATTCCGGCGACATTTTCCAACCTCATCTCACAGCTTCCCTTGACTGGCGACGTCATCTTACAGACCAGGGATCTCGGCAAGCAATACAAGAAGCGATGGGCGGTTCATCATCTGAACCTTGAAGTCCACCGGGGGGACGTCTTCGGCTTCCTCGGCCCGAATGGTGCAGGGAAGAGCACAACCATCCGCATGCTGCTGACGCTGATCAAGCCCACCGAAGGCGATGTGTCCTTGTTCGGCCGCTCGATCAAGAAGGAGCGCGAGGAAGCACTTCGGGCGGTCGGCGGCATCGTCGAGAAGCCTGACTTCTACCTGTATCTCTCGGCCTTCAGAAACCTCGAGATCGTGGGCGCGTTGAACGGGGGCGTTGGCCGCAAGCGCATTCAGGAGGTGTTGGACCTCGTCGGCCTGGGCCAGCGGGCCTCCGACAGCGTCAAGACGTACTCCCACGGCATGAAGCAACGGCTGGGCATCGCCCAAGCGCTTCTGTCGGATCCCGAGCTGGTCATCCTTGACGAGCCAACGAGCGGTTTGGACCCCCAGGGCATGAAGGAAATTCGGGATCTGATCCGCCATCTGGCGCACGACCAGATGAAGACGGTTATGCTTTCGTCTCACCTCCTCAACGAAGTCGAGATGGTCGCAAATCGCATGGCGATCATCAACAAAGGGGAGCTGGTGACCCAAGGGGGTGTCGCGGATCTGCTTGACAAAGGGGAGAAATACGTGGTCGTGCGGGGCAAGCCGGCCGCAACGTTGAGAGCCACGCTGAAGGAACAGAAGTTTGTGAAGAAGGTCGTGAGCCGCGGGGATGAGTGCGAGGTGACAATGTCCTTTGACGACATACCGGCCCTCGCGAAGACGCTGGTGAACGAAGGCGTCGAGGTGCAGGCTCTGATTCCCTGCCGATCGCTGGAGGAGTTCTTCCTTTCCCTCACTGAGAGCGAATCGAAACTCTAAGAACTAGGTGCATAGGCATGGGTCGACTTGTCTATTACGAGCTGATCAAGACGTTTTTGAAGAAGCGGACGTACATCGGCTTTCTCGTCGTCCTGGTGGTGGTGCCGCTGTTCGTCATCGCGATGAAGATCGAGGGAGGACGGTTCCTGCAGATGACGACCCGCTCACTGCAGCAGGATTTCTTCTTCGTCGGGAACCTCTTCAACGGCTGGTTTGTCGCTTTCTACATGATGAACAGCCTGTGGATCCACATTCCGTTTCTGATCTCGTTCGTCGCGGGCGATCAGCTGGCAGGCGAAGCGACTGCGGGAACGTACCGGCTCATTCTGATACGGCCCGTCTCGCGGGCGAGGATTTTTCTCTCCAAGTACTATACGACGGGAATCTACACCGTGTCGTTCGTCGGGTTCCTCGGCGTTCTGAGCGTGGGTCTTGCACTCCTGTTGCTCGGCCGCGGCGATATGATCATCCTCTCGAGAGGACTGCTGATCCTTCCGGCCGGTGATGTCGCGTGGAGGTTCCTCGTCGCGTACGCCCTGGCTGCGTGGGCCATGCTGACCATCGCGTCGCTCGCGTTCCTGTTCTCCTCGTTCGTCGAGAATGCGATCGGACCCATCATCGCAACGATCGGGGTCAACGTCATCTTCTTGATGATCACTGTGATCCCGGCAGAGCTGTTCCAGACTATCCGGCCGTATCTCTATACGACCTATATGGACATCTGGCAGAGGGTGTTTGACGATCCGATCCCCTGGAGTCGCGTCGGGGCGTCGGCTGCCACCCTGGGCGGGTTTTCGTTCGGGTTTGCCCTGATCGCCTGGTTGATCTTTCGTCGCAAAGATATTCTCTCTTAATCACTCTTTCACAACATATCACAGGGAGCTACCGTGGACATACGAGCCGGTATTCAAAGACTCCGAGAAGGATTCCACCCGACCTTCTGGGTCGCGAACGGCATGGAGCTGTTCGAGCGGCTGGCCTACTACGGCCAACAGATCGTCTTCATGGTCTACATGCGGAACAAGCTTGGCTTCACCGAAGCAGAAGCGGGGCAACTCTCCGGCATCTTCGGAGGTTTGCTCTACCTTCTGCCGATCCTCGGAGGGACTCTGGCCGATAAGTGGGGCTACCGGCGCGCGTTTAATATCGCGTTTTCCATTCTGGCTCTCGGCTACTTTCTCATCGGATCGGTCGGCATGTCTGCCTTCTCAGGCATTTACGGTGAGACGCCACAGTACTGGCTGCTCGTCGTTTTTCTGGTCCTGACGGCATTCGGTGGGTCGTTCATCAAACCGTCCGTCCTTGGAACCGTTGCTGTGACGACAAAGCAGGAGACCAAATCGCTCGGATTTGCCATCTACTACTGGCTCGTCAACGTAGGCGCTATGATCGGCCCGACGATTGCGTACTTCGTCAGAGACAGCTTCGGCAACGAGTTTGTGTATATGGTGTCGGCTCTGAGCTGTTTCGCGATGCTGATCGTCAACCTGGTGCTCTACAGGGAGGTCAAGAGCGAGAGCACGGGGGTCGTAGAGTCACTCGGGAAGAAGATCAAGAATCTCTTTATCGTGTTGGGGAACCTCAAATTCATGTTCTTTCTGCTCATCTATTCTCTGTACTGGATCATTTTCTGGCAGGAGTTCATCATTGTTCCGTACTATGTCACAGACTACATCGACAAGAGCTACCCGTACGAGATCCTCCAGTCGTGGGCCGCAGCGGGAGCAATCATTCTACTCCAGATTCCGGTCAACCGGTTGACGAAGAACATCTCGACGCGGACCGCGATCCTGTCGGGTTTCGCGATCTCGAGCTTGATCTGGATCATCATCGGCATCTACCCCAGTGTACCGACCATTGCCGCGGGGATCATCGCGTTCGCCATCGGTGAGATGATGCAGGCTCCACGATACTACCAGTACATATCGGAAATTGCGCCCCCGGGGCAGCAGGGGCTCTTCCAGGGGTACGCCTTCCTTCCGATCGCGATCGCCAGATTCGTCGGGGACCCGATCGGCGGGTGGCTCTATCAGACCTCGAAGGCTGCCGGAAAGCCCGGGCGTGTGTGGCTCGCAATGATTGGGATCGGCGTGGGGGCCACGCTGCTCATGTGGATCTACAATGTCGTCGTCGGCAGACGCGAAGCGCGACAGGGGGCATGATGCGCGGATCGATCTCGTTCCTGAGCGTTCTTCTCTCCTTCCTCGCGCTGACCACGTTTGGCCAGAAAAAAGGAGAGGCGCTGTCGGCTGCGGTGATGATGGAGAAGGTAGAGAAAGGGTTTGAAGGGATCAAGGATTTTGAGGTGTCGATCGAGGCTACGGTCGATATGGAGCGCGTGCGCGTGCCCAAAATGACGGGTACGTTGTACTTCAAGAAACCCGACAAGATCCACTTCGCTTCCGCAAACTTCATGTTGGTGCCTCGGGAGGGAATCGTAGTTAATCCGTCGCTTCTGCGCGAGCGATACCAACCATCGTTGGCAGGAGAGGAGGAGATCGATGGGAAGAAGCTCTTCAAACTCCAACTGGTCGCCAAAACGGAGAACATCCGGCCGCGCCAAATGCAGCTCTGGATCGATCCCGCCAGATGGACCATCGCCAGGATGGAGACCGTACCGTATCAAGGGAGGATCCTCCGTTTGACGTTCGACTACGAGCTGCAGGGAGGGAAGTACTCGTTGCCGCGAACACTCTGCGCTTCTTTCGACGTGGCAGTTCGTGATACATCCAGACAGATTGAACTCGACGTGGCACCGCAACCACAATTCGAGCAGATGCGGAGACCTCCGCGCAGCGGCAGCATCACCGTTACCTATTCAAACTACAAGGTGAATACCGGCTTGTCGGACTCCATTTTTGAGCGACAGCAGGATCCTGTGAAGCAGTAAACGCAGAGAGTGGAGATCGGGTGATCGGAGGACTATGAAGGTTGGGGTGCAGGGAGCTTGACGGTGACCGCGGTCCCGGCTCCGTTCTCGCTGCGAACGGTAAGGGATCCGCCATGCAGATCAACGATTGTTTTTGCGATCGCCAGACCCAGGCCTGATCCTTGTTGCTCCCGCTTCTCCCGGTTGAACTGGCGATACGCGCCGAGCTCTGAAATTTCCACGGCCTTCATTCCGGAGCCGTGATCGGCGACCGTAAGGATGTAGTGCCCACCTGAGCTCCGTGAGGTTATCTCGACGCAAGAGCCGCGAGTCGAGAACTTGAACGCGTTGTCGACGAGCTCTTCGGCGATCCTCCGCATGTTCGTGTTTGAGATAGCTGCCTCCCCGTCCTCCAGCTTCAGCACAAGATCGTTGAGGCGATTATATTCCTTCGCTTTCTTCTGCGTCAGCTCCTGGATGTGTGCGGCCAGCTGCACGGTCGAATCTCTTCCGATCAGGGCCTTGCTCTCCGGGTCAGCCGAGAGGATTTCAAGCTGCGCATAGGTCAGGAAATTCTCGACTAACCGCGTGAGCCGGGTCGCGGATTTCAGAATGATACCTGCCATCTCGCAGATCTCGGACGACTTCAAGGTTGACGCGTCATCTCTCAGCACCTCGGCAAAGCCGATGATGCCGCTGAGCGGCGTACGGATCTCATGAGGCAGCGAGAGGCTCAAATTCGTCCGCAGTTCGTTCAATCTTCGCTCCGCCTGATGGCGGAGAAGATCCCGCTTCTGCAGCCGGGTTTGAATTGCCGACTGAAGTTCGGGGATGGTGAAAGGCTTCGTCAGAAAATCATCCGCGCCGAGGTCCATTGCTTCGCGCACGAGAAGGCGTTCTGCATGGCCGGTCAGGAAAATGAAAGGAATCGTGGCTGTGGCCGGATCGCTTCGCAGCTCCTTCAGAGTGCCGTAACCGTCGAGGTTCGGCATAATGATGTCGCAGACGATGAGGTCAGGAATGGATGCGCGGGCGATATCGACGCCGACGCGGCCATCCTCCGCCTGGAGCATCTCGAAGCCCGCTGATTCCAAGGCAACCACGATCATCTCCCGTACGCCCCTGTCATCCTCGATGACCAATATCTTCGGCATCTTGGGGATCTTCCTTCTTCCGAGAGGGTTTCCTTTCGCCAAATATACACGAAAAAGTGCGAGAGAAACAAGTGACAACGGATCGTGAAAATTCGCTGGCGACGGTGGAGGCTTGACAATTGATGTGCAGGAGAATATATTTAGGTGCACCTAAACTTTTTCCTAAGGCACTCCGCCGCGTCGAGCCATGTGTGGGGGGAGCGTCTTCGGTGGCCACTCGGTCACCGGCAGGAACGGGAGAGCGGCTCATCCGTTGCGGCAAGCCGAGGAGGATCTATGCCGAGCGAACAAGTCGAGGATTATCTCAAGAACATCTACAAGCTGCAGGAGGGAGAAGGGAAGGTGAGCACCACGTCGCTCTCCGAGCGGCTCCAGATCTCCGCGCCGTCGGTGACGGAGATGGTCAAGAAGCTCGCGGACGAAGGGATCGTCACCTACACCCCGTATCAAGGTGTCGAACTGACCGCCGAAGGGAGACAGAAGGCACTTCGCATCGTCCGACGGCATCGCCTCTGGGAGTTGTTCTTGGTCGAGATCCTGAAGTACCCGTGGGAGGAGATCGATGAGGAAGCTGAGCGACTGGAGCACAGCACATCGGAGAGACTGGAGGAGCGTCTGGATGCGGCACTCGGTCATCCCCGCAAGGACCCGCACGGAGACATCATCCCGACGGTTGCGGGAGAAGTGGAAGATGTGGATCAGCTGGCGCTCGCCAGTGTTGAGCCTGGATCAACCGTGGTGGTCGCTCGTGTCAGCGACGCGAATGCTGAGGTTTTGCAGTACGCTGCGAAGTTGGGGATCCGGCTCAACAAGAAAGTCAAGGTGAAAGAGCGCATCGCATTCGACGGGTCGCTGCGCATCGAGG
>Ga0315279_10006943_pt1 | contig 14144 bp, 6 predicted proteins | sample YL17G06_20_MG_FD_203694 | JGI IMG/M metagenome (GOLD analysis project Ga0315279, IMG submission 203694) | Sediment microbial communities from Yellowstone Lake, YNP, Wyoming, USA - YL17G06_20 | ecosystem: Environmental > Aquatic > Freshwater > Lake > Sediment | place: USA: Wyoming | collected... | reverse complement strand
ACAGAGAACTGCACAAGACCATCATAATGGTTACCCACGACCCGAGCGTTGCAAGAAGAACCGACAGAATCTTGCGCATTGAGGACGGCGTGATCAAAATGGCATTAGCTCCAACTGAAATGATCGGTGAGGAAAAAGCCGTATCATATGTTGATCAGCTAAGGGCCAGATTAGGAGAAATAGATGCGCAAACAGTCCAGTTAGACAATGATTTCAAGTCCAGTAAGATCGACGGTGACGAATACGTGGAAAAGAGACAGAGTCTCAAGAGAACAAGAGACGGGCTCAGAGATGAATTGCACAGAATGGGCGTCGTAACGTAGTCGGCAACTTTCCACTGCACGATTGTTCTGCGTTTCAGGACACGCAACACTTTCATGATCACTATTGTTGTGGTTCTTGTGCGCGCGCGCAATAAGGTTTTCTAATATTACCAGAAATTGCTCACGGAAAAAACCAAGTTGGCGGGCTCGGTGAAAGGCAGAGCCGGCGGCACAACAGGAAGACTTGAGGACAAAACTATCAGTCAAATGACCGCAAAATATGCGGTTGCCGTCGTACAAGTCTGCTTTGCATTGCATAACGTGCGCACGCGCTTTTTCATGGTTCAATAGTGACGCGAAATACCCCTGTTTTCTGTCGTTTCAGCGTGGAAAATTGCGAGAAATTGCGAGTCTTGAAGGTTTTTTGCATGACAGACAACTGCCTAGGAACGGTTGATCCGGTGCGGCTTGTGTGGATGCGGGGGCTCTGGATTCTTGACAAGCGTACGCGTAGATCAGCACGCTCTCAATCAAGTTCTAGATGCTACGCAATTCGGGCATTTGGTCCTTGTGCGGTCATAAGTGCCCCCACGCGCGTTCATGTTCTGATTGAACGTTGTCGCATGTTTTAATATGCAACGCATAAATCGTAGTATGTTTGCAAAAACCACAGAGTGCGCTAGTTCTATATGATGATACCACAAGTTATTTATAGGTAAACTGTGGAGCCCATCATTAGCCCATATGCGCGTTGTATCATAGAGTGAAGGGGAGACAGGGATAATGAAGAGTATATTACAGAAGTTTGTTGTTATTACGCTCGTAACTCTGTTATTTGCATCATTCCTAAACATATCACTCCCGTATGCTAACGCGGCGGGCACCTTTATTGTTCCGGATGACTATCTTACAATTCAGGCAGCACTCGACGCGGCCGGAAGCCAAACAACAATTTACGTTAGGTCCGGGGTTTATGAAGAAAACGTGTCAATACCATATGGGAGATGGTACATCGATATCGTTGGGGAGGACACGTTGGACACTGTCTTAAACGGGTCCTTCCTTGCTTCTTACGGCAGTGGCTACATCTCAGTAGAGCATTTGACAATCACTGGACCAGTGCAGGTTGACTATGGTGTGGAGGAACTGAACCCCAATTTTCGCCTCTCTGACTGTGTGGTAAATTCAAACATCGTTCTGTCGACTACCAACAGTTCTATCGAAAACAATGTGATTAGAGGCTCGCTTACGTTTATCTCGGCTCTTCACATCCCGGCTTCTCTGAATGTTGTTAGAAATAACACGTTTTTAGGCTCAGGAATTATTCTCAATGGAATGGGAGGTGGTGCTGAGGGAGGTTGCTCCAATAATCTCATAACTGACAACACAATAATCAGCGCGTCAGTTGGGATAACTGAAGAAGGGCGAGTCACTGTAGGTGGCCCTGAATGCTGGGATAATTTGATAAGTCGAAATACTATCTTTAATTGCTCTGTTGGTATCCTATCGGAAAACGGTTGGAGCCCTCGTAACACTAACATCACGCAAAACACCATAGAATCCAACGTTTTCGGCATTGGCCTGATAAATGTCTCGGGAATTGGCTTGTGGCAAAACAACTTCGTCACTAATAACCAGGGTTTGAATCTATCGAATGTGAACTCCATCTCCATATGGGGAAACAACTTCTTGCATAATACCTGGCCAACAGCAACCGTTTGGGGTGGGGGGTTCACGTGGGACAACGGTTACCTTGCGGGAGGCAACTATTGGAGCAACTACAATGGAACGGATTTTTATCATGGTCCAATTCAGTCTTTATTTGGAGCAGATGGAATTGGCGATACACCATATGTCATCTATGGTTTCCTGGGAAATTATACAGACCGCTATCCACTAATGGTCGCGAATCCACGCATAATTGTTAGTAATACAGTTGAGGGCGAAATTCCACCAGATCCTTGGAATGGCATTATTACAGATAATGGCACCGGAGCTCTAGTGGCTAACTTTACCCTTCCGGCTGCTGGAGGCGAAAGTATGCCATCGTACTGGCCAGAACCTGTTGGCAAGTTCTATTCAATCACCCAAGGGGGCGTTACGCAATTAGTAGAGCCGATTAGAGGAAATGTGTCTGCACAAGACTTCTACGCTTACAACGTCAGTGTTGGTAGTGGCTTTGCTCCCTATATGGAAGCTGGGAAAAGCAAGATATATCTCTATGAAGATACAGTGACCGGTGCCTTAAGTCTCATAATACATCATAACAAGTACTTGGCGCTTGTCAACTTCTGGGTGAATATGACTTTAGGCGGATTGCCTATTGGGACTGACGTGCTCTTGCAGGATGACCCGACCGCGGAAGATTTTTTGGGGCTCATGGGAGGCGGAGTCGCATTCGGATATTGGTGGGTTGGCAATTGGAGTGGTGGCAATTCAGATGGCGGGATCTTGGGTGGACTGGAATATCCCGAATCCGTATGGAACATAACGGCTCAAATGCTCTTCACAACTGGAATTAGTGCTTGGGAATACCAGACAGAAAGCGGTCCGATTGCGCTTAACATGTCAGAGCCACTTACTATAAGCTCGGAGAACGTTGTGACTAGGGAGTTTTTGATAGCTCAGCATAGAAAACTTGGTTATGACACAAGCATAATTGTGAATGGGATCACAGTTCCCACGATTACCGAGAATTCTATGGATATGGCGCTTGTAAGCTTAGGCCCAGATGACACGATATCGGTAGAGTTCGATAATATTCCTACAGGCGCTTACGGGAAAACAACTGGTACGTGGTCTTCTGTAGGTTGGACTTACAACCTCCCTTGTGGGGTTCCTATACTCGTTCAAGCTGCGTTGGAACCCAACATAAACGGAGGAGGGATAGATCTTGTGAAAGACAAGCCTACCGTGATATTCGTTAACATCAGCGATGTCCGCGCGCGCTACGATGTATTAGACAATGATCTTGTCAAAGTTGCTATATATGACAATAATAATCTTTTCAACAATCTTTTTTCAGTACCGATTAAGAAACTGGCGCTAGCACAAACCAACATCACAGTATTCTACCCGAATGCACCCAATATCCCCGTAACCGATGATCAAGTAACAGCTGTCGTTAGCAAACAGTCTATTCCAACGGACCCATGGACAAATTTGTCCTCAATTACAAGGTCCGTCACGGTGAAAGAGACATCTGAATTGGCCTTGTACTATGCTTGCCTGAATAGGGCGGGCGACTATGGTGTGGAACCTCTGGCTAACTACACCGCTATGGTAGGAAATGCTACTGATTTCATAAATGCAACGTATCCTATTCCAAACCTAACAGTCGACACGATCTACAAGGACTTGCTCGGTAATCAATCAACCGGCTCTAGTCTAGGCTTACTGAAAGATTGTCAGTGGCTGGCTCAACTAGCTAAACTGCAATTTCCCAACAGAGTCGCAGTCGGCATCGGAATCGGGCCAAACACCACGGTGGGAGGCACCTACAAGAATTATTTCGCATATCATGGGGCAACTGACAAACAGGGAAACGTTGCCGTAGGAGTCAGTTTCGGCCCAGGCACAAGAGGCGTAGTGGTGATGGACGGCTACTACACTGCTGCAGCCCACGAACTTGGACACACCTTTAACTTGTACTACGGAGTGCCGGAACAGTATCAGTCTACAACGGACTATCCTGGAAAGAAGTGCAACGGATTCAACCCTACGACGAAACAGCAGTGCACAGGCTACGACTTTATGGGTTTATCACCCTATAGAAGAACCGATATCACTTGGGTAAACACCACCAGCACATACGAATATTTGTTCCGTAATACCACTAAAGTCAAAAATGACCCTGAAATCTTACTGGTCAACGGCATAATCTACAAAGATGGCACGGTTGAATTTCCTCTTGATTGGTACCATCTGCAGGAGGGAACGCCTGACACGTTGCCACCTGGGGATTTTGCCCTCAGATTCGTGGATGCAGACAATCACCTGTTAGGTGAAACCAGTTTTGATGCTCCGTTCTTCATGCAGATCGATCCGGGAATGAGCGTAGGAGAGGATTTGCCAGACATCAGCGGATTTGGAAAAGTAGACACCGATTTCGCGGGCTTTTCCTTCGCAACAGCTTATCCGGAGGGAACCGCGGAGGTTCAACTGGTAAACATGACCGACCCCGACCCCCAAAAACAAGTAATTGGAACGGTTGAAGTGCAAGATATAGTGAACGTGGTTCCCCCTGCGACAACAGAGACCCATACTGGAACCGAAGGTTCTAACGGCTGGTACACTTCCAATGTCGATGTGACTCTAACCGCTACAGCCACGGGCGAAATTGGCGTGAAAGAAATCCACTATACTCTCGACGGAACACCCAACGTGATTCAAGGCGCCACTGCGATATTCACTATTTCAACTGAAGGCACCCATTCCTTAAGCTACTGGGCGGTTGACAATTCTGGAAGCATAGAACCCCCCCACAGTCAGACCATAAAAATCGACAAGACCCCGCCAACCGTTGAATTAACGCTGCCGCAGCCTCTTCTACATCAAGCAGCAAGCGCTACTTGGATAGCCACTGATTCAATTTCAGACGTAGACGGTCCCGCCAGTGGAACAGTTGCGGTTGACACGAGCTCTGTTGGACCCAAAACTGTAACGGTTACAGTGAAGGATTACGCTGGCAATTCAAGAACCGTAACGGGAACTTGCTATGTCACATACGCTTTTAGCGAATTCCTTGAACCAATAAACAATGACGGCACCAGCATATTCAAACTTGGAAGCACGGTGCCCGTGAAGTTCCAACTGAAAGACGCCCAAGGCAACCTTATTTCAACTGCTGTAGCAAAAATCTACGTGACCAAGATTACAAATGCTGTGCTGGGGGACGAAATGGAACCAGTTTCAACATCAGCAGCCACAACAGGCAATTTGTTCCGCTACACAGGTGACCAGTACATATTCAACTTAGGCACAAAAACGCTTTCAAAGGGAACATGGCAAATCAAAGTCGTGCTCGATGATGGCACAACGAAAACAGTACGAATAAGCCTAAGATAACCCGCACGTCGTGATTCAATACTCAACAACCACTTACAAAGAAGTTGAACGGCAAGGAAGGAGGTGAAAATCGAAAATGAAAGGAATGAACGTCTTAGCAGGGCTTCTAACATTATCAATGGTGGCGCTTACATTCGTTGCAACCGTAGCGGCAAAGGAGTTCGGTCCAACGATAATCAATAGCACGCAGAATGGAAAAATGAAATATATTTGGCATTTTGATACGTATGATACTACAAACGGACCTTTCTCTGGCTTAGATATAATTCCAGGATCAATTGTAGTCAACTGTTGGGATAGCAAAGGTACTGTCTATACCGTTACTACATACGACATTGTTTTTGCGGCAAACTATGTCGAACTTTACTTCAAGAACCAGAACCTCCCCAAAAGCGCTGTAGGTAACAGCGTAGGGGGGTCATTAACTACTGGTGACACATTCTTGGCTTCGGGTCCAGGCTGGAGTTTCGGCAATGTTCGCTAGGCGCGCAAGCTGACAAAACCTGTTGCCTTCACTCTTCTTTTCAAGAACAAGGCAGAAGTTCCGCCGCGTGGGCAGTGGAAATCAATTGACGATTTTGAGTTTGCATCGCGCGCGCTTCTAGTTATGTTATGGCGTAGTTTAACCTGCGCCTTTTAGCCAACCTCTAATTCCTAGTTCCTTCACGTCTATCGTCACCTTTTCAAGTTCAAATATCTTGTTTTCTCCTGACTCATCCATGTACCCAATTCGTGGCGTGAAAATGAACACTCCTTTTTTCTTAGCTTTCAACATCAGCTTCATTTCGTCTGTTTCAAGAGCGCTCAGCTTTCTCCCTTTCATGGTAAAAGACCCGTTACTAACCGTGCACTTCTCCGGTTTTTCTATCAGATCAAACCCTTCTGGAACGATGTCTTTTACTTCCGTAAGAAATGCAGGAGTGTTTCCAAGATTGGCAACTTGAATTTCCAAGGCCAGTTTTTCACCGGCCACGACCTCCCGCTTGTGGACGATCAGGTTTGCTTGCACCAACGCACCTTTGAACTTCCGCAAGCCAACGGGTTGCTCCACGGTCATACCGGGCATCGAGATGAAGCTAGTGCTCGATGCGTCGATCGGAACCGCCAATAACTCACCCAAGGATAACACAAACTTCCGTTTCTCCTTGACTTTCTCTAGAGTTTTGAAAACCTCATCTCTCTTGCCAACATACCCCGCTACCTCGTAGAGTCCGCCTGATCGTTCAAGACACTTTTCTGCAAGAAGATATGTTTTCATTCTCTTCTCCGGGTCAGTTTCCACCTCGGCATTGAGCATGTAATTGTATGCATCGAACAGAATCTCTGTGGCACCCGTCCACAAAGACGCGTTCTCAAAACCCGCCTTCGAGTAGTAACTCGCTGCACTCACAAGAAACTGCTTTGCCTTTGAAAAATCGTTTTTGTCACCAGTTGTCCCGAACATTGTGCCGAATTTCAACGCATTGCAGAAGGCGCTGTTGCCCGAAGCTAGCAGTATTGGCTTGTTTCGTGTGCTGAATTCTTTCACTTTTAGGAACATTTCTGAAGCTTCGCCGTAAAGATCTAGGGAATCCGTACCATCTGCGGTTTTCGTTTTTTGCCATGCGCGACACATGTAGGCAATCGGCCTCATCTCGTTTCGATCAGCTTCGGCCTCTGACTCCGCCAGCATTTTTTCGAACTTACAAGCAGCCATATCGTATTTTTCGGCGCTCTCTAAGTAGTCTCCTTTTCGGTCGCATATTCGCGCTTCTTCAACGTTCACTCTGGCAAGGCAGTAGTCTCTTCTCCGTGCAGAGGCATTGTCGAGTTCGATTGCTTTTTCCTTCTCATCCAAGTTTTGAACCTTTTCGATTTCTTTCCCAAAAGCTTCTTTGGCCTCTTTGAAAAGCTCTGCGGCTTTATTGAAGGCTTCAATTGACTCAGTGCTGTTTTCCTTTCTGCTTAGGCTTTCCGCTTGTTCCAAGATTGACCATGCGAGAAAATTCGGGGACAGGTAGTTCCACAATTTTGATGATTTGAGAAGGTTCGCCGCCTTTTCATAGTGCTTCATTGCATCGGTGTATTCTTCATGGTCGTGGGCGAGTTTGGCGTTCTCAATCTCACTCCATGCCATCATGTAGTTGCCATAGTCTAGATAGAAGTCTGCGAAATATGGAATCTTTTCGGCTGCGTTCTTATACTCTGCGAGGGCGTTTGTAAAACTCTCGGCGGCAGCATGGTGTTTGCCCAAGCGGTCTTGGTTCTTAGCAATGTTCCAGTAGGATTCAGCAACTCGACTCGGCAGGCCCAGTTTTTTAAAGTTTTCTGCGGCCTCGATGTAGACCTCATTGGCTCTTGTCAGATCCGTGTTTTTATTGATTAGCACATAGCCTTCGTCGAGGATTCCGCCGAGGGTGTATTCATATTCAGCCAAAATGGCTACAAATGAAGGAGCTGCACGGGAAGTAATCCAGTTTTTGCAGTTGAGAACTCCGTCTTCCATATGGGAGATGGCCTTTGTGAGGAGGGCGATTTTGCCTTGTTCTTCTCTTTCCAGTCTCGATAGATCTTTTTCTATTTGTGCGACGTAGACCTCGCCCACTCCAAGAATCCGAGTATTTGATGGAAAAGAGTTTTTTGCGGTTTTGATATATTCGTTTCTGTAATCCTGGGCTTTCCTTAACAATTCATGTTTGTCGTCTTTTCTGGGTTCAAGATTTGAGTGGTAATAATATGCTTTGCTTAGGCCATGAAGAGTGGTGATCATTGCCTCTGGGGATCCTGAACGAATTGCGTGTTCCAGACCTTTTTTTCCGATTTCTACAGCCTTATTAGAATAGGTGCGTTTCTCCGAGAGGTCAACTGCAAAATCTGACGCTAAAGCAGAGTGTGTCTGTGCAAGGAGCAGGCAAACATCGGCGAGAAACGAATCTTGAAAAACGAGATTGAAATAGCGTATGCTCTCTTCGGAATATTTAACTATCTCTTCATATTGCTGTTTCCTTTTGTCCGGGTCTGCTTCGCCCGGAACCCTCATGTCTGTCACATCGGCGAGCAGATATAACGCAACACCTCTGAGGTAGTTGTCTTGTACAATAGATGCTTGCTCCAGCATTTCTTTTGCATATTCCAATGTAGCTTCGCTGTTGTTTGTGAAGTAAAGATTTGAATAGACCGCTGCGTAGCGCGACATTGTCTTAGGATAGGGGTTATCGACCTCCTTCGAAAGCGCTATGGCGCTTTCTGCGTAGCTGACGGATTTGTTAGCCAAGTTCTTCCTGTCTTCTTCCTTTTCACTGAGGTTCCAGACATACCAAGCCTGGATGCTAGCCAAGGAAAATGCGAGAAGAAGCTCTTCTTTGCTGTCAAGCTTGGACAAAACCTGGATCGCATCATTTGCATTGTCCATTCCTTCTTGTGCAATCTCGCTCTTCTCTTTCCCGTTAGATTCGGCATGGCTACGTTCGTAGAGGCATGTCGTCAAAAGATTGGCAGTCTGACCGTAGCAAAGGTCGTTTCCCGTAGTTTTGAACATTTGCAAGGCCCTTTTCGCAAGGCCACGGCACTTGTCAAGCGTCTTTACCCTTTCTGAAGAGACAGACACGAGCCATGAACGCAAGTACTCGGCAAAGGCAAGACACTTATCTCTTTTCCCCCCGTGTTCTATCATGCTTTCTTCACTGAAGAAGCCAGCAGCCTTTTCGTAGGCTTCAACAGCCAGCTGCCTCAGTGTTTTGAAGTCTTCGGTATTCTTGGCCTGCCTAGAAGCAAGATCATAACAGAAACCAATTTTCCGCCAAGACTCGGCAGCAACGACACCAGACACTGAGCCAGATTCTAATATTCGCTCGTATAGTTTTGCTGCCTCAAACCATCTGTACGCCTTTTCCTCTTGGCTGATACCCATTAGATTAACCTACTTTGGATCACAGCAGATAACCCAATACATTGAACTGCGTAGATAAATTCTTTTCAACGATCGATAACGCATAGCGTGCGCTACGCGGTTTCCGCAATAGTCGCTTGGTTGTTATCTTTCTCCTTTGAGCCAACCTTTGACCCCGAGCTCTTTGACAGTTATGGCTACTGGCTCTGGCTCATGTGACTTGTATTTGCCGTTTTCATCCAGATACAGTATCGTTGGCTTCAAAGAGAACGTGCCCAGAGCCTTCGGCTTGAGAACAAGTCTCAGTTCTTCTACCTTCAAGGGATCAAGCCTTTTCCCCTTCATGTTGATGTAACTGTCTTCAACGCGATAGGTATCCGGTTTCTCAAGCAGTTCAAAACCTTGGGGAATGACTTCGTTGATCTTTATTAGCTGTGCAGGACCTTTTCCGGCGTTGACAAGCTCCACTTCGAGGCTGAGGGATTCGCCTACCCTTATCTCTTTTTGACGAACTATCAGATTTGCCTGTATGTCAGCATGTTCAAACCTTTCTGAACCGACCGCTTCTTCCTTGGTCGGTGTCGGACTGGCAAAAGCTGTTGTCGCAGAAACAATTGAGGGCACGTGCAACGCTTCTGTCATTGAGGCAGCCAGTTCTTGTTCTTCCTTTGCTTTCTCCAGCAGTTTCAACATTTGTTCCCTCTTCTCAGGGTGTTCCGCCTTTGTGTAGGAACCAGCCGACGTTTGAAGGACTCTTTCAATCACAACGTACAGCTTGGCTTTCTTGTCTGGGGCCTTTTCTTTTTCAGCGTTGTCCATATACGCGTACGCGTCGAAGAGCAATTTGGTAGCTTTAGCGTATTCTGAAGCAGTTTGAAAATCTGCCTTCATGTAGTAGTTTGAGGCGCTTGCCAAGTGCTGTACAGCTGCGGCATGCAATGCTTGGTCTCTCGTGTCCGCGAACTCTGTACCTGCTTCAAGCGCTTTGCAGAATCGACTGTGCCCCAGCACCAGCATCTTTGTTTTTTCACTCGGAACATATTCTCGAACCTGTTCGAAAAGTACAGACGCCTCAGCGTATAAAGCGGGCGATGCTTCCGCTTCGGCCATTGTCATTTTTTGCCAAGCGCGAGAGAGTGTGAATATGAATTGGATTTCTCTCTTCTCTTGTTCTGAATCCTGTCTTTGGCTAATTCTCTCGAAAGTTTCAGCGGCCGAACCATATTTTTCAGAGCTGGAGTAGTGATCGCCCTTCTTGTCGAGTATTTTGGCCTCTTCGACGGCAATTCTGGCCTTGCAGTATTCGTGTCTCGTTTCAGTTGCCTTGAGCATGTTGGTTGCCATTCGCTTCTCGTCAGCATTCTCAATCTTGTCGAGCTGCGATTGGATTGATTTTCTGGTTTCATCAAACAATCCCGACGTTTGTTCGAACGATTTTCTTGCCTCTTCGTCTTGTTCCCCTCTGCTCAGTTCTTCCGCCTGCTCTAGTTTGGCCCATGCAGCGTAGTTTGAAGCCAAATAGCTCCATTGTTTCAATGGCTTATGCAGGTCGGCAGCCTTCTCAAAATGCTCCCTAGCTGAACCATATTCCTGTCTCTCATGATGGTGTCGTGCCTTCTCAATTTCACTCCAAGCTTCCATGTAACTGGCATGATTCTGGTAGAAGCCTTTCAGCTGGGTAATCTTTTCGGCCGCTTGCTCGTATTTGCTGGAAGTCATGTCAAAGTTTTCAGCCGCCTTTAGATGTTCATGAAGAGTGTCGTAGCCTCTGGCAAGTTTCCAGTAGCATTCTGCGATATTGGTGACTCGGTTGGCTTTTTGGAATGAATCGACTGTTTCCTCGAAGGCTTTTATAGCTCTTCTCTGATGTTGTTCATTGTGGGTTAACTCATAAAGGCTGTTGAGCAACTCGCCGCGAGAATACTGACTGATTGCGACTTCAGCCCACCAAACCACTGTTTCTCCGCCGGTCTTTCCGAATCTCTGTAAATCTTTAATGAATAATTGTGAGCCATATTCCTTGTCTGAGATAGCTTCTTCGAGAATGGTCTTTCTCTTCTCAGAGTCTTTTTCAAACGCTGACAGTTCTCCCTTGAGTTGTCCGACCCCGCTCCGGTGGCCACCAACATTCCAGTAGAAGTAGGGCTCAAGTCTTTCAGCGAGCGCAAGAGCCTCTTTCCTATGTGGCAAGGCTCTTTCCAAGAGCGCTCTTTTCTCGCCTAGGTTTGTTTCTAGTCTTCCAAGCTGTCTGAGTGCCCGACTCAGCGTAAAATTCGCATATTTCATAGTCACAGGGTAGCCTGTTTTTTCAGAGAACTCTATTGCGTAAGTTCCCTCCGTTATTGCCTTTTCTACAACGTGCGATCGAATTGTACGAGAGATTAGGAAACTCTCGAAAACAGACTGAGGCATATTTCTGGGCGGGAAGTGCCCAATTCACTTGCGGTTCTCATCATGAGGCTCTTGACAATTGGGAAAAAGTCATCAAGATTGGAGAGAAGATAGGCGAGTACAACAGAATGGCATGGGCTAGACTGTACTCTGGCTTGTTGCACGAATCTATGGTGGAGCTTAAAGAAGCGCTCGAAGACTCGTTGAAAGGGATCGAATATGCTGAGAAGACAGATTCGTACTATGTTCGGAGCATGGCATATGCAAACATCGCCAGAGCGTGCGCGAAACTCGAAGATTCAAAACGCCTAGAAGAATTCAGAGAGAAATTCACCAAATCTTTTGCGGATGCCGGTCGTACGTCAAGCAAACTGGCGAGAGCCGTCGGCGTTCGCACGGAGGCTGTCCTGTTTGCGGCCAACGGCCAATGGGACGAAGCGAATAACCATTTTGAACATTGCCTTGAATTGTTTAAAGGAGCAGCGGCTGCGATTGTTCATGAGGCGATGGCCAGGACTGACTATGCTTGGGCGCTAAGAAAGCAAGGAAAAACTGCCGACGCAAGAACACAGATCGGAGAAGCAAAGAAGTTGTACGAAAAAATCGGCAGTAAGTCCAACATCGAGAGACTGGAGGCAATGCTGAATGAGATCGAAAAACCCTCATAAACGTGTACAATCTCGTTGTTTCCAGTTCTCTCTCGCAACTTGACTTTGACAATGCAAGTTTTAAGAGTGACATAAATCTTAAATCATTGGTTAGACATACGGTTGGTTGGGACTCAACATGACGGACGAAGACATAGTCATGAAAATCGATAAACCTCACTTTGTAGTCAAGCTTCACACGGATTACCTGGAAATGGATTTGAAAGAGGGCATGAAAAAGGAACTCGAATCTTTTGTAGAAGCAAAACCAACGTTGCGTGAGAGCTTGGGCTTGCTTTTCCAGACGATTGTTCCTCTTGATGTCCGCCTGAGAGATATTTCGTCTGTCAGTTTGGATGAAAAAGGAAGAGTGAAAGTGGCAATTCCCTCAAGAAAAGACTTTACTATCCCCCTCGACGCAGATGAGGCTAAGCGCCTCATAGCTAAGCTGGATGAACTGATCCCACTAGAAAAAGAAAGAGCGCTAAGGGACATGGCAGCAGCTGAGAAAGCTGCGAGGGAAGAAGCAGCCAGACGAGCGATAGGAGAAAAGGAACTGGAAAGAGAGGCGTTCACCCAGAAATAAGCGTCCCGTCCCTTTTTCTTGCCCCTACCCGAGTGATGCTCCTAGCCGATTTGCAGGCAAGTGTTTACCAAAAGTCTCAAGCGCGCGCATGGATCCAATACTGACAAACAATATAGTGATGAGGAAGGCTCAAATATGGAAGAGTTTGAGGAAAAATTCATAAAACCAATCATCAATGCCTCTTATCCTGGAACATTAGCTGCACTAAGCCTTACAGTTCTTCAGGTTACCGGTCTTCATGACTCCCAAGCTCCATTTATGCTGAAATTCACGTTGCTTTTTGGCGCCACGACATTCCTACTGTCGGCGTTTTCCATTTTCTTCTACAGCATCTACTCAACGCGCAAAAAGCTTTGGACAACCGCCGCGGTGATGTTCCTAATTGGACTGTTCAGCCTAATTACGTCAGTTTTGCTACTCTTCGTGGTTTGAAAACGGAAGAACCTGCTGAAGCAGTCCTTGCTCAAATGCATGATGACTAGAAATTGCGCGGGTTAGTTTCAACTAGAAGAAAGAAGGCGTCATCGCATTATGGGAGGATTTCACGTTTCAGTGCAATGAGTTTCTCACGTCGAGGAGGCTTGAAATTCGCAGCTGACTCAAGCTCTTTCAAGAATCTCTTCCCTTTTGCAGTCAGGCTGAATCTGACACCTATGTGTTCCGGGCCCCAAATTTCCTTCAACAACCCATGTCTAACGAAACTTTCGATGACCTCTCTGGATACTCCGAAACGTCCATGAATATCAAGAAACGTCGAAGGCTTATCAGACACGGATTTAAGCAGACGGAATTTGTCAACCTGATTGAGTAGCTTATAGGCACAATGAACTGGTGACTTCCTACGTTCAAAGAGTTGGTTCGGAGCATGTTTCTTGACCAGTCTTCCTTTCGCTGCATGAATGTTAAGGAAGGACGAAACTGTTCCATTCGCTGATCTGAAGTCACCGGCACGTGTCCTATCCGGAAAAGCGCGCAGTGTGGGTTCTTTCGTTCCTGAGAAAGCATACAGGTTCTGCCCAGACTTGGTTTTTTCCGAACTTGCATTCCCCGATACAAACTTGATAGAAACAAGTTTTAGCGCTGACGAGGAAGCCGATTTTTCCTCCTGATTGACTGTTGGTAAAGACTTAAAGGTTCAGTGATGGATGTTTCTTGTATAGACTGAGAGTTTGGATGGATTTGTATTATGGATAACAACGATTTCTTTTTGGGCTTTGCCGCTCATGCGCACACTAAGAATGAGATTAGCCTTGATCAAGTGAAAGAGGAGGAGCTGAGGAGAGCAAATTGCCCTGAGGAAGCTCAGCGGTTGACAGGAATGG
>Ga0315279_10006942_pt1 | contig 14145 bp, 10 predicted proteins | sample YL17G06_20_MG_FD_203694 | JGI IMG/M metagenome (GOLD analysis project Ga0315279, IMG submission 203694) | Sediment microbial communities from Yellowstone Lake, YNP, Wyoming, USA - YL17G06_20 | ecosystem: Environmental > Aquatic > Freshwater > Lake > Sediment | place: USA: Wyoming | collected... | reverse complement strand
TCGCTGGTTGGGCGAAGTAACCGTGCCTTCCAGGGTCAGCGCCGCCGGATAGGATATATCCTTGGGCGACAGCTTGGCCTTGACTTTCATTTCTCCGCCCTCGTCCAAACGGCCCCGGCCCGAACCCAGCATGAAACGAGATCCTTCACTCCGGCCATACCCACCGAAGGTATAACCCCGGTGCTGGGGATAATCCAGGTAATGATAATCCTGATACAAGTTCCAGTTGGCTTCGGCCGAACGCATGGGCATGCCAAACAGGTAGCGGCCGAGAATTTTCCCCTTGAAGAATTCGCCGACCAAAAAAGTGTCCTTTTCGGCCGAGGCCTGGACCTCGAATTCCGCCGGGCGGTAAGCCTCGACCCGGAACGACAGGTAACTGCTGTATGCGACGACCGGCAGCTGGACCTGGACCGAATATGACCCGGTCACGGCTTCCAGGTCGAGGGGAACATCGAAGTTCACCGAGCCGAAAGCATTGAGCGGCTGATTCTCGTCGATCAACACCTCGTCGCGGGAATTTTTCACGACGACATTGACCTCACCGACGTCCGGGAAGATCCAGGCGCCGCGTTTCTTTTTTCTAAAAATCCCCTTGACGTGAACGGTTTCTCCGCTGCGATACAATCCTTTTTCGGTAAAAAGATATCCGCCGTATTCATCGGGCCGGACGTACCAATTGTAATCAATATCAAAACGCCAGGGGTCGATCCCATAACCCCAGCGGTTGGAAAAAACCGCCTGGTCTCCCCCCTTGGAGACCGTCAGCCAGAATTTAGGTTCGTTGTAATAGTCGTAAGATTCCATCTCGTATTCATTTTCGTATTCAGAGATCCGGCGCTCGGTGGTCATTTTCATCTCGGCCCAGCCGGGGAACTCGCAAATCCCCTGGCCGTCGGTGTTGCCCTGCCAGAGAATCTGGTTGGCGTTGTTACGGAACTGGACGGCGGCGTCTTTAATCGGATTCGTGGTATTCAAGGATGTTATCCAGACTAAGTTGTTCTCGGGCGCGTATTTCCATGTCACGCCCAGGTCTCCCACTTCGAGAAAAGACTTGTAATACGGACACTCGCCGTAGCCCCGGTCGAATTGGATATAGACGAGCCCGCTTTGTCTATTACCCAACACCTCTTTAAGTTCGATCGGCAGATGGACCCTTTGGTTCGGGTATTTTTTATAGGTTTCCACCGGCCACGGCCGGCGGACCGAAAACAAGCCGGGTTCGTCGTTTTTCTCGCACGAATTGAAAAGATCGTCGCGGTTCAGGAAAGGTATCGCCTGTTCAAGGCTTATCAAACCCATGTCCAGGTTGACCTCATTGACATTCACGAACGTCGCGGGGATGCGTAGATCGGATTTCGATTCGACCACATTGATGCCGGTGGGGATCCCGGCGTAGGGGTAATAATCGCCGACCTCAAGGGTGAACTCGTAATCTTTATCCAGGTAGTTATCGAAACGGTCTTTCAGGCGCTTGCTGATCCTGACCGTATACTGGGTTTTGGGTTTAAAATCGAGATAGCAATCGGCGCCGTTAGCAGCGTAGTTTTCATCGGAATACTCATCGGGGATCTTGACCGGCGGGTCGAATTTGGCGTTTTTTATGACTTCCGAGAAGGGAACCGGGTTAGAAAAACAGAGCTCGAGGGGATAACCGGCGGGGATGTCGGTCGAATAATTCACCAGGGTGAAATCATTGAAGGTGTTGAAAGATAGAGTATGGTCCTGGGCAAACCCGAGGTTGCCGGCTTTGGCCAGAAGACCCGGGATGATGTGGACCTCGATCTGGGCTTCGATCGGATAGAGGCCGGCGGGTTCCAGGACAAGCGTCTTTTTATTATCCCATTCCTTGAGCGGCCATTCCTTTTTCTCGCCGTCCGTCAGCTGGCGAACTTTGAACCCGATCTCTTCCTCGCGGTCGGGGTAGGAAGGTTCCTTGGATCCGCACCCGATATAGGACGGGGAACCGTGGCGGGCGTAAAGCTTGATCTTGTCGCCGACCTTTTCAGGAACCATCTCCAGGTTGAAATACAGGTATATGGGTTCGCGGCGTCCGACATAATCCGCGCCGTGATAAGGCACCGACGAGATCAGCAAGGGCCGGACCGTTTCCATGGTCCAGGATGTATCCCGGTCCAGGCGCATGCCGGTCAGGGACTGGATACGGTCTTTGTGGATCGTAACCCGGAACGTGGTCGCCGGTTGAAGAGTGTCGGACGGGATGAAAGCCAGGGTCCGGGTCCCAAGCCAGCGGTATTTACCCCGGATCGGCGGATTGAAATCCAGCGGGCCGCGGGTTTCGTCGCGCGGGATGGCCTGAAGCGGAGCCATGGGTTGGTTAAACCCGATTAAAATTTTGAACGATTCGCGCTGGCCTTCGACCGAACCCAAGGGCGAGATGTGCGTCACCTGGAGCGGGATTTTCTCTCCGGTCAGCGTTAAAAGGGTCGTGATATCGACGGACTTCGTCGTTTTACGGCAGCTTGTCGCGGTGATGAGCACGAAAATAATAAGGGATAATTTTTTCATCTTCAACCTCCGGTATTTGATTATAGGGAATTAAAATATAATGTCAATGCGGAAAAGATGGAAGATGGGTTGGGGTTGAGATGCTGGATCCAGCATCCAAACCGATTAACTATTGACTATGTGTTAAGGTACCAATACCGCGGCGGAAAGGACCGTGGTCCATAAACCGTATTTATCTCCGATCGCGGTCTGGGTTATGTTCATCGTTTTAACGATCTTGGTGGATATTTTCCAGAGTTCCTTGCGCTCGTCATAACTGGCATCCGGATCAAAGGGCACGCCCAGGGTGGTGGCTAACATCTGGGCGGCAAGATCTTCCGCCTTATCCCCGGCTTTGGGTTCGGTTTCGCCGTAGGAATGGTATTCGGAAAGATATCCGTACTGGGTGCGCTCGGCCGGAACCGCGACCCCGATCGAAGCGGCGATGAGCCGGTGCGGTTCATTCGTGTCACACTGGGATATGACCGCGTAAATGACTTCGCCCGGTGACAGGTACTGGAGGCCCTTGGATTTGGAGAGGATTTTAGCACCCGGCGGCAGGATGCTTGAGACTCGGACGATATTGAAAGGAGCGATGCCGGCATCGCGCAGAGCAGCCTCGAAACTGGCCAGCTTTTCCTTGTGCCTACCAACGCCTTTGGTTATAAAGATTTTTTTTGGTATTATCATTCTCTCTTTTATGTGGAGCAGACCAGAGTCGAACTGGCGGCCTTCTCGCTGCGAACGAGACGCTCTCCCAACTGAGCTACTGCCCCTTTGGTAATCATTAGGTGATTATAATAATAAATCGAGAAATGTCAAGCATAAAAATGGTCAACAGGTTGAGGTTAAGATGCTGGATCCAGCGTCCCAACCCAAACCCATCTTCTATTTGTTATGATGTTTCTTTGTCGATGATCACCAGGATCCGGTCCACGGCCCGTTTCAGATCATCGTTAACTACCGAATAGCCGTATTTTTTTTGGCATTTGATCTCCCGCCAGACGGCGGCCAGCCGATTTTTCAGTTCTTCGGGGGTTTCGGTGTTGCGTTTCGTAAGGCGCCTTTTTAATTCCGCAAAACTTGGCGGTCGGATAAAAATGAAGATCCCGTCCGGAAATATTTTCTTAAGGTTTATCCCGCCCTGGACATCGACATCGAGCAGGACGTGATGACCCCGCCGGATCCGATCTTCCAGAAATTGTTTCGGCGTCCCGTACAGATGACCGTGGACCCGAGCCCATTCGAGGAAGCGTTTTCTCCTTATCCAATCTTTAAACTTCGCATCGGACAGGAAATAATATTCCCGCCCGTTCCTCTCCCCCTTGCGCCGGGGCCGGGAAGTTGCGGAGACCGAATACCAGATATCCCGTCGCCCCACCAATATCCGGTCGCAGATCGTGGTCTTGCCGACCCCTGAGGGACCCGAGATAACGATGATCCGGGCGCGGGGAACGGATTTATTCGATGTTTTGGACTTGCTCACGGATCTTTTCGATCTCTTCCTTGACCTGAACTACCGACTCGCTGATTTTAAGGAAATTAGCCTTGACGCTCAGCGTGTTCGCTTCGCGCTGGATCTCCTGGAGGAGAAAATTCATCCGGCGGCCGGGATGATCGTCCCGTTCCAGGGATTCCCGGAAAAGCGACAGGTGGCCGCGCAGGCGCTGTGTTTCCTCGGTGACGTCGTTGCGGTCCGAGATATAAACGAGTTCCTGATAGAACCGGTCTTTATCCAGGGTTTCCTTAAACTCCTTGACGATCTCGGCCAAATGCTGGCGATAGTATTCGTCGCGTTCAGGCACAAGTTTTTCGATACTTTTAAATTCGCGTTCGATGACATCAAGGGATTTGGCGATTTCGCGGGCCGTGGCTTCACCCTCACGGCGTTTCATGTTCAAAAAATCGTCGAGCGCCCGGATGAGCGTGGGTTTGAAACTTATGAAAATTTCCCGGGTATCAGTTTGCACCTGGCTCATGCGGACAACCCCGGGGATCGCGAGCAGGGTGTTGATATGAACTTTTCCGGTCGCCTTATGCTTAGCCGTCAGTTCTTTGGCCAGGGAGAGATAAGCATCGAGGAGCGGGCGGTCGACCTCGAACTTGGCGCCCAGAATCTCCCGGTCCTGCTGGATGACGACGATGACGTGGCCGCGGGAGACTTTCTCCTGGACGATCTTACGGATCTCTTCTTCAAAGGGGGCGAACGCGTTGGGCGCCTTGACCGATATCTCCAGGAAACGGTGGTTATAAGATTTTATCTCAACATCGAATTTAATGACCGGCGCGTCGAGCTCGCCGCTCGCGCGGCCGATCCCCGTCATGCTGTAAGGCATCTCATTCCTCCATGATTATGGTTACCGGCCCGTTATTATCGAGAGAAACGATCATCCGCGCGCCGAAGATCCCGCCGCGGGCGGTTATCCCCGATTCGGCAAACCGGTTCAGGAAAAATTCATACAAGAACTTTGCCCGGTCTGGAACTTCGGCGTCGGTGAAAGACGGCCTCCTCCCCCGCGCGGTATCCGCGAGGAGGGTGAATTGTGAAACGACCAGGGCCTCGCCCCGGACTTCCTCAAGCGACCGGTTAAATTTTCCGTCCTTATCCTCGAAGATCCTCATCTGAATGCAGCGCCGGGCCAGTTCGCGGGCTTTATCTTCGGTATCACCTTTCCGGACTCCCAGCAGGATCAAAAGCCCGGTCCCGATCTCGGAAACCAGCTGCCCGTCGACCGTCACTCTCGCCTTCAGAACTCTCTGCAAAACCGCGATCATATTCTTTTTTTTGCCATTAGCCATAAGCCATTTGCTACGCCCGTTTTTTTCTAAAATCACGGGCGGAAGCGGGAGACGGGATTTGTCCCGTTCCACGAAACGTGGAACGAGGATGCCGCGATTCCTTTCCGCGGCAAACCCGCAAGCGATATATCATCGCACTCCTTACAGGTATGCTCCTGCTCCCGAGTAAGCGGGAGACGGGATTTGAACCCGCAACCAACGGCTTGGAGGGCCGTGACTCTGCCATTGAGCTACTCCCGCGTGATAGTATTATACCAGAAGGAATCAAAAAGTCAATAAATCCCGTTAGAGGACAACATCCTCTAACGAGAATGCGCGGACAGCGGTATTAAACCCCAGTCCGCTTTATTCGGGAACAACCACCGATTTACCCCGTTAGAGGCAGTATGATTTATGGGCTGCCCTATATTTATTAAGCGTATGTATTTATTTCCGGAGTCTCTAACGGGGTTTAAATCGGTGGTTCTCTCTAACGGGATAAATCCCGGAAATATCACTTACCGATGCAAAACTCTTCAAATATCTTATCCAGAATTTCCTTGCGCAATACCTGGCCCGTAAGCTCGCCTAGACGATCCAGGGCTGCGTGCAGTTCAAAAGCCGCCATTTCGATATGGGGCGCGGACCGGGCCTGGTCCAAATAAACGCGGGTATCCCGGAGCGCGTTGATATGCCGGGACCGGGTCAAAAGCAGATTGCCCTTTATCGTTTCCGGCCGGAGCGATTCTACGATCCGAGTTTTGATCAAAGATATATTCTCACCGGTCTTTGCCGACACTTTAAGGGAATCCGCGAGGAATTCATTATCCCTCAGTTGGCGATTCAAATCGGTCTTATTGACGACCAGGATCCGGGATTTTTCGGGGGCCAGGCCGAAGAGTTGAAGGTCCTGACTATTTAAAGGTTCGGACCCGTCAAAAACCAGGATCAGAAGATCGGCGGCGGCGGCCAGCTGACGGGATCGGTCGCCGGCGATCTGATCGGCGCCGCTCGCTCCGGATAAAAAACCAGCGGTGTCGATCAAACGGATGAAAAGGCCGCCGATCGGCATCCCTTCCTCAAGATAATCCCGGGTCGTTCCCGGGATTTCATGAACGATCGCCCGGTCATAACCGAGGAGACGGTTGTAGAGCGTGGATTTGCCGACGTTGGCCCGACCGACGATCGCGACCCGATAACCTTCCCGGACCTTGATCCCGGTATCAGCGTTCACCAGCAGCTCGTCGACATCGCTCAGGATCGCTTTGATCCATTCGGAGACCGCGTCCGGCTTCACCTGGGTTTCATCTTCGGGAAAATCGATATCAGCCTCGACGATCGATAAAAGACCCAGGACTTTTTCCTGCAAGTCGCGGATCCGGGTTGACAACCGGCCTTCATACTGGGCGATCGCGATCTGCCGGGCTTGATCGCAAGACGCGTTTATCGTGTCCAGCACTGCCTCGGCCTGGATGAGATCGAGCTTATTGTTGAGGAGCGCCCGCCGGGTGAACTCGCCGCGATCGGCGAGGCGCGCGCCTAGTTTGATGAAAATATTTACGACGCGTTCCACGATCAAAGGATTGCCGTGAACGGATATTTCAACCAGGTCCTCGCCGGTATAAGAACGGGGGTTAAGAAAGAAAACCGCGACCGCGTCGTCGATCGTCTCTCCGGATCCGGGATCGATGACCCGGCCGTGATAAACCCGGTTCGCTTTAAAAGCGGCGATATTTTCGGACGGGTTGAAAACTTGCCGAGTAAGCGGGATCGCATTTTCTCCGCCGATGCGTATCACGGCCAACCCGGAATAACCCATGGGCGTGGCAGGCGCGACAACCGTGTCGCGTTTAATGTCTGGAGGGAGGTTCGGCGAATTCATCGGGCGTGCAAAACCGGCCCGGGTCTGGGATTAAGTTGCGCCGGATTCCGGAGCGATAATAATATTCCGGTTGATGCCTTTACCCAGGGTGTAGGTTTTTATCCCTTTCAGGAGGTTCAAGGTTTCCAGGACTAACTGTTCTTCCCTTTTGGTCAGAGGATCCAGGGCCATTTCCTTACCGGTTTGAAGAACAATATGGGCGATCGCCTCGGCTTTTTTCTTAAGGAAACTGTTCCGCTTCAACCGGTAATCGTTGACATCGACCAGGATGTTGAGGTTAGGGTAAAACCTTTTCGCCAACCGGGAGATCAGGTATTGGAGCGCCCAAAGGGTCTCCCCTTTTTTCCCGATCAGGATCGAATGGGCCTGCTTGGTTTTCACGTTAACGTGAAAACCGCGGTTATCCTTAGTGACCATGATGTTGGTTCGAAAACTGCACTTTTCCAGAATATACGAGGTTAAGGCGGTCAAATACAGCCGGGGTTCCTTGATCGTGATCTTGACTTTTGTTTCCTCGGGCGTTTGGGCGATAACTTCATAGTCGATCTCATCCCGGATCACGCCCAAAACCTTCAACCCATTATTCAGAGCTTCGTCAAGGGTTTTGCCCGATGCCTCGGCCGTTTTCATTTAATGCCTCCTCTTTTCACGTAATAATTCTCCACCAGAGTTAAAATATTAAACATAAACCAATACAATTGCAATCCGGATGGCAAATTCAAGAATATGAAAATCATGAATAAAGGCATGATCACGATCATAAAACGCTGCCGGGGATCGACCGGCGTCATAAGCGATTGGATAAGCATCATCACGCCCATGCCGATGGGCAAGACGTAGAACGGATCCTTTATGGAGAGGTCGGTTAGCCAAAAAACAAAATGAGCCTGACGGAATTCGATCGAGGTGTTCAGTGTCTGGTACAACGCCATGAAGATCGGGAATTGGATCAAAAGCGGCAGACAACCCGAGAACGGATTCACCTTATAGGTTTTATAAAGGTGCATCATTTCCTGGTTGAGAGCGGCGGAATCGTTCTTGTATTTAGCCTGGATCTTCTTCAATTCCGGCTGCAGAATCTGCATTTTATGCTGGGAGACGATCATCTGCCGGGATAGCGGGAAAAATATGACTTTGAGCAGGATGGCGAAGAGCATGATCGCGATCCCATAATTCCTGAAGACGAGGAAGAAGAAATTAAAAATAATCAGGATGATCCGGGAGATAAAACCCCAGAGGCCGAGGTTCAACATAGCCTCGTAACCCTGATGGTAACGGATCAGGACGTTTTGCCGCAAGGGTAAAAACCGTACGCCTAGTATAACGGGGTTAGTACCGGTCATCTCCGCGCCGAACCGGTTTGTGCTGCCCCCGCCATAGCCGCATCCGAATTCCGCAGTGGTCGGGGTCAAACCTGGGTAATTATATGACATTTTCTTATCCAGCGCCGGGATTATTTTGTGGAAATTAACGGATTCGCTCTTACCCGGGTTATTAATGATCAATGCGAAATATTTGTTACGCATGGAAAACCATTCGAAAGGACCGTGATATTGATAATCATCTTTAATTTTTTTAGTGATGTTTTCAACTTTATTGGTTTTTAAATAAACGCCGAAATGACGTAGATCGTCAATTCGATTTTTCACCTCGGTTACCCGCAACCCGGCGTTTAGACTTAAAACCGAAACAAAAGAATCGCTCTGGACCGCCAGTTCGAAACCGCAGGGATCATTAAAAAAATATGTTTTTCGAACCGAATCGCCTTTCCAAACCGTATAAAAAATCACCGAGTCGCCGCGTTGGATATAATTTAGGTTGAGCACGTTATCATTGCCGGCGAAACGCGTGACGAATAAATACTGGTCTTCCGGAACCAGCTCCGCCCGATATTTTTTAAGATAAAATGATTTGACCGACCCCCCGGCCGTAGCGAGGACGATCCGGCACTCCGAACGATCGATCACGATCGTGTCCCGGTTGAAGATCGCGGCCGCCGGCCCTTTTTCCAAGACCAGGGTATCCTTGACCAGAGTATCCCTTGTAACAAACGCGACCGGCGTCCGATTCTGAGTCTTGGGTTTGCTGAACAAGGTCCAAAGGAGGAGGATCGCGATGATCAGGATGAAAGCGACGAGCGTCCTTACTTGTTCTTCACGCATGAATGGCCTCCGAACTGGTACGGGACCGGATCAATACCGCCCGACATGAAGGGATTGCAGCGGATGATCCGCCAAACGCTCAACAACGACCCCCGGACGACCCCGAATCGGACGATCGCCTGATGGGCGTAGGACGAGCAAGTCGGCTCGAACCGGCAAACCCGGGGCAGGATTCTCCCCAGCGTCAGCTGATAACCCTTGATAAGCATTAACGCAGCGTCGCGCATAAAGGTGGTGTTAATTTTTTTAGGGCATTATTGATTACCGAGTAATCAATGATTTTTTTAGCGTAAAAAATGACGGCCAACCCTATAAATTTTTCCTTATTCATTCGAAATGCCTCCCTCATGATTCTTTTTATCCGGTTCCGTTTTACCGCTGATCCGATTTCCTTAGAGGCAATAAATCCGGCTTTAGGTTTCGTGGCTGGTAGATAAATTATCGTGAAATGTGGAAAATGGATCCTTCTACCAGAAGAGAACAGCGCTCTTATCTCTTTTTTGCCTTTTATCCTTTCCGCTTTTGATAAACCAAATAATTTTTTATTACAAGGACGGACGGCGATCTTAAGCCTACCTGGTTCTAGACTACCAGCCGTTTCCTACCTTTCTTCCTTCGGCGGGACAATACTTTCCGACCATTCTTGGTTTTCATGCGGCGGCGAAAACCGTGGGTTTTCTGCCTTTTTCTTCGGCTGGGTTGATAAGTTCGCTTCATGCTTCATTTTACACAAAAAAAACCCAAAGTCAAGTGCGGGATTTACCCGTTAGAGACAGCATGACTTACGAACTACTGCCGATATATTAAGTATCGGTAATAATCCCCGGAGCCTCTAACGGGACGTATCCCGTTAGAGACCGCATGACTTACGAACTATTGCCGATATAATAAGTATCGGTAATAATCCCCGGAGTCTCTAACGGGACGTAGGTATTCCTTGACACCAATATGGATTTTATTATAATTTAAAATATGCTGAACCGAATCGAAGATAAAATGCCGGAGCTCATCCAGGGCCTGGTGAAAACCATCAAAGCCTATCAAATGTATGGCCTGAACCACCCTTCCTTTCGGAATTTCTATGTACCCTTTTACGATAAATTGAACGGTTTTCTCGAAGAATACGGGCTCCTGGACCTGCAGATCGAAAAGTTCACCATCCTGAACGCCGGTCAAGTCGTCTACCAAGAAAACGAAAAGGATTTGAGCATCGCGTTCAAGCTGTTCCGCGACGGCATCCGGAACATCAATATCACGGAAGGACTGACCCCGGACGAGCTTCTGCATTTCATCGAAACGATCGGCCAGACCAACAAAGACCAGGACCTGGCCCTCAGCTTATGGGAATCGAATTTTTCGCATTTGACTTTTTATGTGGTCGAGGAAGAAGATGAAACCCTGAACTACCTTATCCCCGATCCCCAATATTATGATATCGATTACGACGCCCGGATCAGGGACATCCTGGACCATGAGCGGATCGACCTCCGGGCGGTTATCGACCCGGATTTAAACGACAAAGAACTGGCAAAAGTGAACGCGGAGATCAACGAAGAAAAGGCCGTCCAGGTCGGCCCGGCGATCACCACCATGATCAGCTTCCTCAATTACGAAAAATCGACCGAGATCATCGACAGCCTCGGGGAACTGCTCGAGCGATGCATCAACCAGCGCGATTTTTTCAACGCTCGGCGGATCGTCCAAAAATTGAACGAATTCCCGGAGATCAAAATTATAAAAAAATTTGAAAATGAAAAAATAATCCTGGGCTTCGCCGATCTCCCCGAAACCCTTGACGATCAGGCCTTCAACGACTTCACCGCCTTTCTCGGTTTTTTCAGCCCGGAATCGATCCCCTTCCTGATCCGCATGTCGGCCCGGATCCGGCGTAAAGAGCGCCGCGATTCCCTGCGCCAGCGCATCGCTTATCTCGCGCAGGGTGATCCGACGCCCATTCTCCCTTTTTTAACCGGAAGCGACACCCCGGTTCTGGTCAACGCGGTCTCCATTCTCGGGTTAATGCGAATAAAAAAGATCGCCGACTATTTTGAACCCCTTTACCAACACCCCAACCCAGGTGTCCGGATCGCCCTGATCGAGGCCCTGTTCAACATCAAAGAGCCGGCAATCATCTTGCGTTTTCTGGAAGACCCGGACCAAGGGGTGCGGATCAACACCCTGCAGGCCTTGACCGCCCTCCAATACCAGCGGATCTTTAACCGCATCGTCAAGCGCCTGCGGGAAAAAGATTTTTTAACCCTCGATATCGCCGAGCAGAAAGAATACATCAACTGCCTGGTCGGCGTGGGCGACCCTAAAAGAACCGCACGTTTATTGGAAAAAATCCTTTTCAAATGGGTTCTCTTCGGAGCTAAAAAATACCGGGTCATGCGGAAGCTGTCCGCCCAGGGCTTGGCCCAGCTGGCCGAGGAATCAGCACAAAAAGCCTTGGCCGCGGGCTGCAGGCGGAAGAACAAGGACATCCGCCAGGCCTGCGAAATGGCCATGAGGAACCGATGAGCCTTTACCGTTCGGGCAAGGACCTGATCAACCAGTTCTACGCGCTGGTCAAATCCACCCAGATCTACGACCTGAAGAACGACGTGGTCATCGCCGCCGCCGACAAATTCGTCGGGCATATCGGCAAGTTCCTGGCCAACGTACCCCAAGTCGAGTTCATCCGCTATCGGGATTATATATTTTTCAACAAGTTAAGGATGCGCTTTGAGATCGAAGGCTACGCCAGCCTGCAGTTCATGAACGAGAGTTACAAACGGCTAAAACTCAAATCCATAACCTTTCTCCCCGGCGTTACTCCGGACGAGATCATCCGCTTCGCCTCCCTCTTCCGCGAAGACCACGACGTCTTTCTTAAATCCATGGCCGGCGGCGATATCCGGTCCGTGACCGTCCAGTTCGCGGGTCCGGAAGAAGAGATCCCGGATTTTCTCCAGAACGGCGAGCAAACCAAGCGCGCATATTTCAAATCTCTGAAAGCGACGAAAAACCTGATCCAGAACCTCTGGACCAACCAACCCGTCAACGTCAAGAGTTTCCGCCGGGTCGTTTACACTCTCATCGACAGCATATCTCAGGACGAATACGGCGTGATCGCCTTGACCACGATAAAAAATTTCGACGAGTATACCTTCAACCACTCGCTGAACGTCGGCATCCTGGCCCTGGCCATGGGCCAGCGGCTAGGTCTCGACAAGAAAAACCTGGTCAAACTCGGCACGGCCGGCCTGCTCCACGACATCGGAAAAGTTGAAATCAACAAAGAACTCCTTTACAAGATCGGCAAGCTTTCGGAGACCGAGTGGGACCGGTTAAAATTGCACTCCCTGTTCAGCGTCCGCCAGATCTTGAAAACCCGGGGGTTGGATGAAATATCGATCAGCGTCCTCGTCACCGCCTACCAGCATCACTGGAATTTCAACGGCACCGGATACCCGGCGCGCGACCAGGAGGAGATCTTACCCTCCTTCCTGTCGCGCATCATCCGCATCTGCGATGCCTACGACGCAATGACGACCCCCCGCCCTTACCAGCCCGTGCCCTATATCCCCGCCCTGGCGGTCCGCGTTATTTGGGAAAGAAAAGGCATTTTCTTCGATCCGGACCTGGTCAAAATATTCGTCCAGCTTTTCGGTCTGTACCCTGTGGGCAGCTGCCTGGAACTGTCGACCGGAGATATCGCCATCGCCCTCAAGGAAAATACCGGGCATATCGACCGGCCGATCATCAAGGTCGTTGTCGACCAGCACCGGGAGCCGGTGGACGGAGCGCTGATCGATTTATCCGTCACCGCGGGCGTCAATGTCACCCGCGCCGTGTATCCTCAAAAGTACCGCATCAATCCCGCGGTCTATTTAACATAAACCTTGGTTCTTTAAGGGTTGATTTTCCAAAATTTTACGGTATAATGGAACTATGCGTCTAATCCAGGCCGATAAAACCTCCTACCTGCTCTACGAGCTGCGCCGGATCCGGGTTGACGAACGAAGTATAGGAATATTCCTAGCCAAGGCTCAAAACCGGATCATCAAGTTCACCAACCTCTCGGCGCCGCAGGTGAACATACTTAAACAGACCGCTCTCGTCTGCGGAGGAGACCTGGCCGTACCCCACGCGGCATACGAACGTGGCGACCGGCGCCGCTATCCGGCCCTTTTGATCGCGAACTGCCGGGAGATCAAGAAAATAATCGACCAGCTGTCCGGCCAACCCTGGATGGAATCGATCGTCCGGCAGTTGTCGGAAGCGGTCCGTACCCTGCCCTACCCCCGTTTAAAAATCGGCCGGGACTGCCGGGTATTCCGCCGCACGCATATCATGGGGATCATCAATATTACGCCCGATTCCTTTTACCAAAAAAGCCGATATTTCAATCCGGACGCAATTCTATCCACGGCGGGTCAAATGGTTAAAGAAGGAGCCGATTATCTTGATATCGGGGCCGAATCGACCCGGCCCGGCGCGGATTCGATCACGGCCCGGAATGAAATCCTGCGGTTAAAACCCATCCTGCCAAGATTGGCTGGAAAAACAAAAATCCCCATCTCCGTCGACACTTACAAATCCGAAGTCGCGGATTACGCCTTGGACCACGGCGCCCGCATAATAAACGACATATCCGGTCTAGGCCGGGACCGCCGGATGATTAAAGTGATCGCCCGGCAAAAAGCCGCGGTCGTCATCATGCACATTCGGGGTCGTCCGAAGAGCATGCAAAGGGACCCCCATTATGCCGACCTGATGGCCACCCTGTCCGTTTATTTCCAAGACCGCATAAACCGCGCGGTCGACGGGGGC
>Ga0315279_10006941_pt1 | contig 14145 bp, 10 predicted proteins | sample YL17G06_20_MG_FD_203694 | JGI IMG/M metagenome (GOLD analysis project Ga0315279, IMG submission 203694) | Sediment microbial communities from Yellowstone Lake, YNP, Wyoming, USA - YL17G06_20 | ecosystem: Environmental > Aquatic > Freshwater > Lake > Sediment | place: USA: Wyoming | collected... | reverse complement strand
CGGACTTCGACCTCCCGCTCGACCTCTCGCGGTGCGCCCAGTTCACGCAGCGCGTGTTGCTGGCGGTCGCCGGCATTCCCTACGGCGCCACGCGCAGCTACGGCTGGGTCGCGCGCCGGGTGGGCAGTCCGGGAGCCGCTCGCGCCGTAGGGCAGGTGATGGCGCGCAACCCCCTCGCGCCGGTCGTGCCCTGCCACCGCGTGGTCGGCGGCAACGGCGACCTGGTGGGCTTCGGCGGCGGGCTTGACGCCAAGCGTCGGCTGCTGGCCATGGAGGCCGCGGCGACGCAAGCGTCGCCGCCGAGCATCCGGCCGGGCGCCACGGCCGCGGGGGCCCGGGGGCGGAGATAATGATAGCGATGCGTGCCCTGCTTCTGCGTTGGATACTGCTCAGCGTCGCGGTGTGGGGGGCGGCGACCGCGCTGCCCGACCGCATGGTCGCCCTGGACGCGGCGTGGGAGGCGGGGCTGGCGGCGGCGGTGATCGGGCTGCTCAATGCGCTGGTGCGGCCTGTGCTGTTCATCTTCAAGCTTGTGACCTTTCCGATCAGTCTGCTGACCCTCGGTCTGTTCGGGATCGTGGTATCATTCGTGATGAACATGATAGTATTCTGGGGGGTGGGGCAGTGGCTGCCGGGATTTCGGGTGCACGGCATCGCCGGCGCGGCCGCGGGCGCGGCGATCATGAGCGCGATCAACGCAGTGCTCATGATGCTGGCGCCGGGGGCGCGCAGGAACCGCGCGCGATGATGCCCGACGCGCCGCGCAAGACGCAGAGACGCGGGGGGGTCGAGTTGGTGATCGTCACCGGGCTGTCCGGCGCCGGCAAGAGCGAGGCCATTCGCGCCTTCGAGGACATGGGGTTCTTCTGCGTGGATAACCTGCCGCCGGCGCTGGTCACCAAGTTCGCCGAGCTGTGCGCCCACTCCGACGGCAAGGTCTCGCGCGCGGCGGTGGTGATAGACGTGCGCGGCGGGGCGTTCTTTGACGACCTCGCCGCCTCCCTGGTCGAGCTCGAGCGCATGGGGTTCGACTACCGCATCCTATTCCTGGCGGCCTCCGACGAAGCCCTCGTTCGCCGCTACAAGGAAACGCGCCGGCGTCATCCCCTCGCCGGCGGGAATCGTACCCTCCTTGACAGCATACGCGAGGAGCGCAAGCTGCTGGCGGGCCTGCAGGAGCGCGCGGACAAGGTGATCGACACCTCCGACTTGCCGGTGCAGCAGTTCAAGGAGGAAGTCGCATCCCTGTTCACCGAGCGCGGCACCGGGGAGATGGTGATCACGGTCGTCTCCTTCGGCTACAAGTTCGGCATCCCGCTCGATGCCGACCTCGTCTTCGACCTGCGGTTCCTGCCTAACCCGCACTGGGTGGACGAGCTGCGGTCGCTCGCCGGCACCGAGGAGCCGGTGCGCGATTTCGTCCTCGCCAGCGCGGGCGCACAGGAGCTCATGGAGCACATGTTCGAGTTCCTGGACTTCGCGCTGCCGCGCTATGCCCACGAGGGCAAATCCTATCTCACGATTGCGCTGGGCTGCACCGGCGGCCGCCACCGCAGCGTGGTGGTCGCGCGCGAGCTGGCCGCCCATCTTGGCGCGCGCGGGTATCGCGCACTGGTGGAACACCGGGACATCGCAAAATGACACAGGTGGCATGAATCACGCCAGAGGTTCACCCGCCTGTGGAGGGCCCACAGAATGACTGCACTACGCAGGATGCTCCGCTGGCTGTGGCCGGGGCTGGGGGTCAAGCGCTGGATGCTGTTGGGGGCGTTCGGCCTGGTCCTGGTGGGTGTGGGTGCGGCCTCGCTGACGGCCTCACCTGCGCTTCTCGGGGGGCGGCAGTTTGGCGGCGGCGCGATACGGCTGGTGCCCCTGTGGGCGGCGGTCGCGCTCATGGTCACCGGCGTGGGCGCCACATTCTGGGGCATGCGCCAGATGGTGCGCTCCATCGTATCGGTCGTCAGCCCCAAGGATCATGGGCGCCTGGCGGAAACCCTTTATGCCAGGCGGTGCCTGGCCGAGGGCCCGCGGCTCGTCGCCCTGGGAGGAGGCACCGGGCTCTCGACCCTGCTGCGCGGCCTCAAGCACTGGAGCGGCAACATCACCGCCGTGGTGACCGTTTCCGATGACGGCGGCAGCTCCGGCCGCCTGCGGCGCGATCTGGGCATTCCCCCGCCGGGCGACATTCGCAACTGCCTGGTGGCGCTGGCCGACGCCGAGCCGCTCATGACCGAGCTCTTCCAGTACCGCTTCTGCGAGAAGGGCGGCCAGGGGTTGGAGGGGCATTCCTTCGGCAACTTGCTCATCGCGGCGCTGGCAGAGGTGACGGGCGACTTCGGGCGCGCCGTGGAGGAGACGAGCAAGGTGCTGGCGATCCGCGGGCGGGTGGTGCCGTGCACCCTGAGCGATGTGCGCCTCAAGGCGGAAATGGATGACGGTTCGGTCCTGGAGGGCGAAACGACCATCGCCCACAGCCCGCGGCGCATCGCGCGCCTGCGCCTGGAGCCGCCCGACGCACCGCCGCTGGCGGAGGCGCTGCGCGCCATCGAGCAGGCGGAAGCCGTCATCGTCGGCCCCGGCAGCCTCTACACCAGCGTTCTGCCCAACCTGCTGGCGCCGGGCATCGTGGACGCCATCCGGCGCAGCGGAGCGCCCGTCATCTATGTCTGCAACGTCATGACCCAGCCGGGCGAAACCGACGGCTTCACCGCCGCGCGCCACCTGCAAACGCTCATCGAGCACCTGGGCTGCAACCCCTTCACCGTGTGCTTGATGAACTTGCGCATGCCGGAGCCGGGGGTGCTGGACGCCTATCGCCGCGAGGGCGCCGAGCCCGTGCGCCCGGAGCCGGCCGAGATCGCCAGGCTGGGGACCAGCCCCGTGGTCGCCGACCTGCTGTGGGCGGCGGACCTCGCCCGCCACGACCCGCACAAGCTCACCGCGGCCATCGTGCGGATCCTTGCAGCGCCCGCGTCGGCGCGCGTCCGGCAAGAGCGGTTAAGCTGATTCCGCCTGCCGGATCGCGGCCCCCGCCGCAGCGCCGGGACGCGCATAGCACGCCTCCAGCTTACCGACATGACGCGACCACGACCATTGGTCGGCCACTAGGGTTTGCCCGGCGCGCGCTAGGCGGGCGCGCAACTGTTCGTCAGCAAGCAGACGCAGCACATGGTCGGCAAAGGTGTCTGGGTCGTCAGCCTCCAGTATCTCGTGACCTGGCCGAGCGCCGATTCCGGCGTTGGCCAGCGGCGTTGCCACCACCGGTAAGCCACAGGCGAACGCCTCAAGCACCTTGTTCTGCAGGCCGGTGCTGCAGCGCAGGGGAGCCACCGCCACGCTGGCGCGATTGAGGCGGCTCACCATGTCTGGCACGAACCCGGTCACGGTGATCTTGCCGTTGCTGGCGCGGTGCCGCAGCTTGTCCGGGGGATCCGCGCCGACGATGTCGAGCTTGACCGACGGGCGGCGGGCCCAGATGCGCGGCATGATCTCGGTGCACAGGTAGAGCGCGGCATCGAGGTTGGGCAAGTAGCTCATGTAGCCCGTAAAGACCAGACGCTCCTCATCCTTGGGGACATCGAGACGCCGCCACTTGCCTGTGTCCACCCCGTTAGGAACGACCTCCATGTTGGCGGGCGAGTGCATCGCTTCGCGGTCCCTCTCCGAGATTACCGCGGTGCGATCGAACAAGGGGAGGGTTCGTCGCTCCAGCTCGCGCAGCCGCCGCCCCTCTAGCCAATAGGCCATGGAGATCGGCAAGCTCGAAGCGGACCGCCGGCGATGCATCGCCAGGGACAGGCAGTCAATGCAATCCATGAGCTTGCGCGCGCGGTCGCCGACCTGCAGGCCGTACTCGACCATCCGCATGGTCACCGCCTGCACCCAATCGAAGGTCTCCGCGGCGAGCAGCTCCTCCAGGCGCTGGCGCATACGCCGCGACCGGTTGACGTACACTTGCAGCGGCACCCGGGTGCACAGCCCCACCAAGGCTCGCAGGTTGGGGTGCTTCGGCTGGATCACCGCCTCCACGCGCACTCCCAGAGGATGGAGCGCCTCCTCGCAGCGGCGGATGGCAGGTTCGTCCTGAGCCAGCGTGAGCACCGTTATGGAGTGCCGGTCCGCCAGCTCTCGTATCTGGTAATAAGGGCGGTGTTGGTCGCCCTTGCCAACAGGATCGGGCGGACGGGCCGTCAGGAACAGGATCTTCATCGCGGTCGCTCACTTCTCCAGGTAGAGTTCGAGTGTCCGCCTGGCACAGCTCTGCCAGGAGAAACGCTTGACCTGCCGATAGCCCGCAGCCACCAACGCCGCGCGGCGATCCGGGCTGGAGAGCAGATCGGCGATGGCCCGGCTGATCGCCTCCTCGTCCCGGGGGTCCACTTGAACCGCCGCGTCGCCCACCACCTCCGGCAGCGAACTCGTGTCCGAGCAGATTACGGGAGTGCCCATGGCCATCGCCTCCAGCGGAGGGAAACCGAATCCTTCGTAAAGAGAAGGGTAGAGAAAGACTTTGGCCCCGGCGTACAGGGCCGCCAGCTCCGCGTCGGGCAAATACCCCACAAAGATCACGCGCCCGCCCTCCAGGGGAGGACGTTCGAGGCCGACCACGATGAGCTGTTCACTGCCCCCCCGCCGCCGCTGGGCGGCCATGAACGCCCGAATTGCTCGCTCCGTGTTCTTGCGCGGATGCACCCCGCCGAGACAGAGGACGTATTCAGCGCTGGCCCCGTATCTCCTGCTCACCTGCTGCGCGTTGTTGCTGAGCAAGTCCCGCCCCCACGCCGGGTCCATCCCGGGGTACACCACCTCTACCCGCTCCGGGGGGGCGCCGGCCAGGCGCAGCAGGTCCGACCGCGAGTGCCGGGAGCTGGTGATGATGAGGTCGGCACGCTTGGCCAAGGCGCGCGTCACCCACGCCCGGTAGCGTGCCCCCAGGCGCTGATAGCGGCTGGGGGAGGGGGGCATGATGTCGCGCGGCAGCAGGTAAATGACGTCGTGCAGCGTCACCACCAGCTTCAGGCCGTGCGGCGGGCGCACCGGGCCGGTGTTAAGGGTGCAGTGCAGCGCGTCCAGCCGGTCGCGGCGGGCGGCCCGCGGCAGCGCCACCTGTTCCCACAGCGGATAGAACGCCGGGGAGAGCACCACCTGCCGGCAATTGGGGGCGGTCGGCAACACCCCCTCCAGGTCCGGCTGAGAGAGGTAGAGCAGGTACTCATTGCTGCGGTCCAGCTCCAGCAGGTGCCGCACCAGGTGAAGCGTGTGCTTGCCGATCCCCATGCGCCGGCCCACGGCCAGGCGCGCATCTATCCCGATTCGCATGTCTGGAAAACCGCCAACCCGTCACCCTGACCGAGGCGGAGGGTCCCCTACGAGTGTTGCACGTGGCAATAGGGGATTCTTCACTTCGTTCGGAATGACGCAGCCTGCGGCGGCTATCGCCGCGTCCGCTGGCGCTGCCGATACACCTCTTCGTACACGGCGACCGTCTCCCGGGCCACTTTCTCCCAGGAGAAGCGCGATGCCTGCCGGCATCCCTTGGCAGCCAGCTCGGCAGCCAGGTTGGGCGAGGTGATTACGCTCACAATGGCGCGCGCGATGGCCTCCACAGCGTAGGGATCCACCAGGAGCGCAGCATCACCCGCCACCTCCGGCAATGAGGAGATGTTGGAGGTAATGACGGGCGTGCCGCAGGCCATCGCCTCCAGCACCGGCAAGCCGAAGCCCTCCCCGAGGGAGGGGAAGACAAAACATGAGGCCGCCCGATATAGATGAGTCAGGTCTTCATCCGGCACAAACCCCAGGCGGTGAATGCCGGCCGTCTCCCACCGGTCGCCGTCGAGGACATTCGGCCAGGGCCGTCCCGGCCAGGGCTTGCCGATGATGACTAGCTGTCGCTCCATCGCGCCTGCGCGGCGCAAGGCCAGGTAAGCGGCGATGACGCGCTCCATGTTCTTGCGCGGCTCGGTGCCGCCCATCGTCAGCACGAACCCCTGGCGCAGGCCGTGCTTGCGCAAGACGGTATCCAGCAGTTGGGGCTCTACTTCGGCGGCAGGCAGGTCCGCGGCCAGGTAAACCACGCGCACCTTCTCTGCGGGGGTGCCCAGGTGCGAGACGATGTCCCGGCGCGAAGCCTCCGAGATCGTGATAATCCCGTCCGCCGCGTGCGCCACAGCCCTGATGCGCGCCAGGTAGTACGCCCGGTGCCAGCGCGAGAAGTACTGATTGCCCATGAGCAGCGGGATCAGGTCGAGGATGGTGACCACCAGCGCGCAGTGGGCGCGCAGGGGAAGGCCGAAATTGCGCGGTGAGTGGAAGAGATCCACGCCCTGTCGCTTCAGCAGGCGCGGCAGAGCGGTCTGTTCCCACACGAGGTCAGACAGCCGGGATAGAACCTTCGCGGTAGCGCTGGAGAACGCGTCCGGCTGCCCGCGCCCGCCGCGGCCGCGGGTGAAGACGAACTCGATGTGTGGGGCGACCTGGGGCAGTAAGCGGGCGAGGTGCTCCGTATAGCGCTTGATGCCGGTGGGCGGGCCGAGAATCACCTGGGTGTCGAGGGCCACTTTCACGGCGCGCCGCGCCCCGCCGGCCGGGGCATGAGCACCAGGGCTGCGGCGCCCAGCGCCGCCATCTGGAGCAAGAAGGTGGAGCCGGAGATGGCGATGTCATCCCGCAGCCACGAGACCAGGGCGTTGAGGCTGATGGCGTACACCACTGGCGCCCACAGGCTCGCGGGGCGGGCGCGCAGATACTGGTAGAGCCGGCGGGACAGGACGCCAAAAAGGACCATCCCCGCGATACCCCATCCCGCGAAATTCATGAACAACTCTCCCAGGATGGACACCGCGCGGCCGTAGCCTTGCTCCACCAAGTGAGGGAACAAACGGTAGTTAACCAGACCGGACGCCGACACCGGCTTGTCCTGCCATATGCGGCGCGGGATCGGCGTCGCGGGCAGCGCCCAGAAGGTGCGGCCGTACTGGAAGGGCAGGGCGCGCGGGATCTCCACTTGCAGCATTACGAAAATCGAGAACTGCTCGAATTCCCGCATCGTCGAGCTGTAGAACACGGCGGCGGGTGGTAACTCTGATATCAGGCTGCCCCCGGTCAACTCCCGATACCTTCCCGCCTGGTCAACGAGGTGTGCCGTGCCTTGAAAGACCATGACAGCGACGGCGAAGGCGAGCACGTAGCCGAATCGAATGCGGCGGCCGCGGTAGTGGTAGATAACCAGCACCCCCAGCAGATAGGACACCAGTTCAACTTTCTTGGTGAAGGCGTAAAGGCCGAGGCCGCCCAGGAAGAAGACCCACGTCAGAGTGCGGTTCCCGCCACGACGCAGGTAGTGGCTCAGGTAGATCCAGAATGCCACCTGGTAAAGGTACTCCAGGTTAAGCAGATAGACACCGTAGCGCAGCTCGCTCGAGCTCTCGGGGACCAGGATGTTCACCTTCAGGACGAACTTCATGACCAGCGTGGCGCCAACCGCGATCAGCGCCAGGACGACGCAGATGAGCGCAAGCCGATGCGGGCTCCAGGCTTCCTCAGTGAGCGAGTGCTGGGCCACAGTGCGGCCGGGGGAAAGAGCGTAATAGCCAACGTAGAAGAAGATCAATCCCAGGAGGCAATAGCAGGAGGCTGTAGCCACCGCTTCCGGCTCCGGTTGCTCCATCGGGGCCCCCCAGGCCAGGTAGGCCAGGGCGGCCAGCCCGTATAATAGCAGGTAGATGCCGCAGAGCACCACCACCGGCTCGAAGACATCGAGCCGGCGCTTGACCAGCCCCCAGACCACGGGCGCTGTCGCCAAGCCGCTGGTGACGAGCAGAAGAGGCAACGACCAATCAGTCACGTCCGCTACGACATTGCCGATGAGAATTGCCAGCCCCGCGCACAATGCCGTGAGCAGGAGCGCCGGCAAGATAGGCGCCGGTGCCGCCGGGAGAACCGCGCTGCTGTTCGTTCTACCGATCATGGCTGGGTTGTCGCGTGGAACGGTTACGGGAGCGCGGTCGCAGAAGGTCTCCGCCCGAGCCGGGCGGGAAGTGCGCTCACGGCCTGCCGCAGGATGCGGCGATCGTCACGGTCCAGCCCCCCGCACGCAAGCACCAGTGCGAAATAAAACGCGAACAGGCCGGCGAAGGCCGCTGCCAGCACCGGCAGGCTGTGCACGTGCTGCGCCACGATAAGGCGCGCCACCGCGAGGGCGACGGCGCCTGCCGCCAAGGGGCCGGCATAGCTGCAACGGAAAAGCTGCCAGCTCGATACCTTTATCACCCGTCGGTTCACGTAAATGATGTCGAGCGGCGAGTGGCTCACGCTGATAAGGCAGGACCACGCCGCGCCGACGATCCCGTAGGCCCGAATGAGCGGGAAGAGCAAGCTCAGGTTGAGAATAGCGGTGATCCAGGAAAAGACCGCGGTGATGCCGGGATGGCCCATGCCGCCGACCACGTAGGCGGGCACCACGGTCAGCGCGGTCAGGTAGTAGGCGGCCACGATCAGCACCATGACCACCGCCCCCGCGTCGGCGAACGAGGGTCCCATCCAGAATCTGAGGGTGGGGTAGGCGAGGCCGATCAAGGGCACCGCCAGCGCGGTGTTGATGACTACGATGAACCGCGAGCTGCGCAGGTAGATATCCCGCAGGCGCTCGGGCTGTCCGGTGCTGGAGAGCTCGCTCGCCAGGGGGAAAAGCACGGTGGCAAGGCGCCCGGTGACCGCCGCTATCACCCTGGCTAGGGTTACCGGAACCACATAGAAGGTGACCGCTCCCGTGCCCAGCAGCGCGCCGATGAAGAGGCGGTCGAACTGATAGGTCGTGGAGGAGAACAGCCCGCTCATGCTGGACAGGACCCCAAAGGAGAGGAGCCTGCGGAACGCCTGCCAGTGGGCCCGCGGGCGAAAAGAGATGCTCGGCAGCAGGCGCCGGGCCATCAGGGCATAGACAGACAAGCTGCCGATGCTCGCGGCCAGGTTGAGCAGCACGATCTCCCGCAGCCCGTATCCCGCCGCTAGCAGCGCTACCGTCCCCGCCACCGTGATGGTGGCGAAGGCCATCCCCACGCGGGCGGAAAGGTCGTAGCGCTGCAGGGCGTTGGGGATGGCCGCGATCACCCCCATGACCATGTTCACCATGAACCCTGCCGACGCGACGTAGAAGGCGAAGCGCGCCACCGGCAGCAGCCCCGGCGGAATCTTGAGCAGCCGCGGGACCAGGAAAGCGGTGAAGCCGGCCAGCAGCGCCGCCCCCACGCATCCCAGCAGGAGGAAAGCGACCAGGGCTACCCCTACCACCTGGTTGATCAGGTCGCGCCTGCTTTGGGCGTGATATTCCGCGACATACTTGGTCACCGCGTTGGTGATACCGAGGTCGAGGAACGCGAAATACCCCAGCACCGACATGACCAGGGTGAGGATGCCGTAGGCGTCGTTGCCCAGGCGGTGGACGATGTAGGGCATGCTGACCACCGCCAGCGCCGCCGGCCAGGCGAAGCCGACGAGGCTGAAGATGGCGTTGCCGGCCGTGCGTGTGGCGAGGCCGTGCGCCTCCATCGGCGACGCCGATAGGTCTGCGGCGGCTTCTGCATTACCACCGGGCAAGGCGGAAGCGGATGTTTCGGCCTGGCTCACCCCCGCGTGCCCTCCCGGTAGTGGGCGATGAGAACCAGAGCTATCGCAGCCCAGAAGGCAAAGAAGCCCGCCAGCGCCGTGTTGAGCAGCGGCCGCGGGTGGCTGGGGCGGTCCGGCACGACAGCGGGATCAAGCACTTCGAAGTCCACGCCCTCGCGCGCTTCGGCCAACTGCGCCCGCTCGTACTCCTCCGCCAGCATCTTGTACCTTGCGGTCTCCAGGTTGACCTGGCGCTGCAGACGCGCCATCTGCATCTGCAACGGCGGCAGGGCATCCAGTTTGGCCTGCAGAGACCCCAGCACATTGCTCAGCGCCGCCAGCTTGGCCTCGCCGGAGATCCGCTCCACCTCGATATCGGCCACCTCCGGAGCGATCCCACCCTGCAGCGCGCTCAGTTCCTTGGTCAGGTCGCGGCGCAACTGGCGCTTGATCTCGTCAATGCGCGCGCGCAGGTTGAGCACCGTCGGGTGCGATTCGGTGTTCACCTGGAGGGCAAGGGCGAGGTCGGTGTTCAACGAGATCAGCTCTTTGCCCCAGTCCTTGATCAGGCGACTGTGGCTGGGCAGGCTGTCCAGGGCGGCGGCCTCGGCGCGGATCTGGCGAGTGACCGCCGCCAACTGACTCGAGGTCGCCGCGAGGGCGACCTGCGTGCCGGCGCGCTCGCCCTCCAACTGCGCTTGCGTCGTCAGCAGGCCGGCCACCTCCTCGGGGAGGGCTACTATGCCGTGCTCTTCCTGAAAGCGGCGCAGGGCTTCCTCAGCCGCTTTCAGGCGCACCGCCGCGCGGCTGGCCTGCCGCCCGATGAAGACGCGGTTGCGGCGCGCGTGCCCCGCGGTCAGGCGTTCGGCGGTGGCCTTGAGTTTGCGAACGTAGTCGTTGGCAATCGCTGGCACCAGCTCTTTGCCCTTGACCTCGACGGTGATGGAGAGCACGCCCTCGCGGTCGGTCTCTATTCTCGTCGCCTGGGTCAGCATCTTCACCGCCTCCGACATGCGCCGGCGGTGGAAGACCTGCATCAGGTCGTTATCGCGCACCACCTGCTCCCCCACGGTGCGGCTGCGCAGGATGCCGGTGCACAGGGCGGGGACATTGGTGTAATTGGGCAGCGTGACAAGGCCGCCCAGAAACGGGATCGCCACCACTGTGCCCGGGCTGGCGGCGGGGCCGCCGGCCAGCGCCGCCATGACCGATGGGGAAGAGGCGGGGAACAGCAGCTTGGCCTGCGCGCGGTAGCTCTTGGGCAGCACCAGGCTGATGGCAAAGGCAAGCACCATGGCCAGCACGGTGATCGCCGCGATCAGCCCAATTCGCGCTCTCAGCGCCGCGAGATAGGTCCACAGGTTCACGTCTGCCATGAGTTGACCTGTGCTACTTGGGCGGAATGAAAGTATACCTTAAGGTGCCCAACCCGCCGAGGATCGAGACCAGGTCCTGCCAGCCCACCACTGAGCGCTCGGTCAGGATGATCACATCTCCGGGATAGACCTGCAGGCTGCGGGCCTGCTGGGGATGGCTCATCGCCTTCCCCAAGTCCACCTCAACCAGGCTCAGCTTCTCCCCGTCCTGGCGAATCACTTTGGTGTAGGCCAGCCTGGCGCGGCGGGTGGGCCCCCCCGCCTCCCCCACGTAGTCCAGCAGGAGCCGGCCTTCCCGGTAGTCAAACGCGCCCGGCCTGTTCACCTCACCGGTCACGTAGACCTTATTCGGGAGCGCCGGCACCACCAGCGTGTCGCCGCGCTGCAGGGCGACGTCCTGATCCGCGTCGGCATACACCAGCAGCCGGTACAGATCCACCGAGATGATCTGGGCGCGCCCCTGTGGTCCGGCGCGCTCCACGCGGGCGTGGCGCAGGTCGGCGTGGGGCGTGGGCCCCCCCAGGTGCTCCACCACGCTCTTCACCCGCTCCCCGCGTCGAAGCATGTAGGTGGTGCTTAGATCGCCCGCCGCCGGCGGTATGGCGCGGCCGTCTTCAGACGACGAAGCCTGGGCCGAGCGCAACGCCTTGAGTTCCCCGACCACGCGAATGGTGTCCTGCACCATGGACAGCGGGGGCACGTAGAGGAGATCCCCCCGTTGCAGGACGAGGTTCTGCTCCTGGCTGCCGTCGTGCAAGAGGGCAGCCAGGTCCACGGCCACCTGCTCCCGCTTCTCGTCGGGCAGCGTTCTCTCCACATAGGCCTCGCGCAGCGCCGCCTGGTCCGTCACGCCGCCGCATAGACTGAGCACGTCGCTCAGGCGCATATTCTCTTTCAGCTCGTACGGTCCCGCTTTCTTCACCTCGCCGCTGACGGTGACCGTGCCCAGGTAGAGACCCAACGCCGGGATCACCAGGTCGTCGCCGTCCTGTAGAACCACGTCGCACACCGGGTCCTTTCTTACCAGCAGGCCGGCAAGGTCGAAGGGCACGAACCCTTTTCTCTCGCCACCGACGACACGAGACAACCGGGCGTGGGACAGGGAGGCGTCGGCCGTCACTCCTCCCGCCTCCTCGATGAGTTGGCGTACTGTCTCTCCCGCCTTCAACTCATGGAGGCCAGGCCGTTTCACTTCACCAGTGATGGTCGCGCAGGGGCCGCGGTCGGGGACGAAGACCACCTCGCCGGCGTTGAGCAAGATGTTCTGCTCCACCGCCCCCTTGGCCAGGAAGTCCACTAGGTCGAAGGTGGCCGCCCGCCGGTTGTCGCGTCGGATCTCTATGCGGCGGGAGGACCCGGTGACGGTGATTCCCTTGGCGTAGCCGATCAGATCCAGCACCCGCGTCACCGAGGGCACCACGTAGAGACCGGGCCGGGCCACCTGGCCAACGGCGTAAACCTTCATCGTGCGCAGGTGAGTAACCAGGACCGAGAGGTCGAAGTCGCGGTGATTCCTGGCGTAGGCCGCCGTCACATTGCGCCTGAACTCCCTGATGCTAATGCCGGCTGCCTGGAGCTGGCCCGTCTCCGGGACGAACACCTTGCCTTCCGGCGACACCGTGAGCGTATAGGCCGCCGGCGCCCGACCCGACACATTGAAGCTGAGCACGTCCCCGGGCCCCAGCACGTAATCCTCGGATACCTCGTCACTCCGCGACGCGTCGGGGGATGGAATGACGTACTCTTGGAACGTGTGACCCGCGGCCAGTCCGGGCGCCGGCTCCGCCGGCTCCGCGGCGGGGGCGACCGGGTCGGCACCGAGCGGCAGACTGCCCAGGGCCACCAGGCAGACAAGAGCGACAGTCCCTGAGCTAAGGCGTAAGAGCTTGCACATGGCTGTTGCGACGTGTGGAACTTGACATGACGGCTGCGACTAGACAAGCGCTCAAGTTCAGCAGATGCCACGGGACTATAGCACAGCTTGACCGGGGGTGTCAACGGAATGAGCCACGGTTCTTGGGACCGTACAGGTTGATTGTTACCCCCTGGGGGAGGCGCAAGAGTTGTCGATCCACAGTGAGATGTTTGGGGCCCGCGAGCGAAAAGCGATTGCGCCGCGCGTTGCACGGTCTGGGGCTGAGAATCGTACGTGCGGCCACCCGCCCTGCGGCGCCCTCGCCCGCCCCGCCAGGAAGGAAGCGCTCGCTTGCATCGCATAGCTGGGCCACATGCCATCGCTCAACCCGCATCAGCACCCGCCGCCGCTGTCTTATCCCGAGATGATTCGCCAAGTCAGAGACAAATATGACCTGCGCCTGCGCCTGGTGCAGTCAGTCCGCCACAACGGCGTCAAACCGACAGCCCGGCTCTACGGCACCAGCCCGCAGACCGTGCGCAAATGGGTGCGCCGCTATCAGGCCCAAAAGCGCAGCGGCCTCGCCGATCGCTCCCACGCCCCCCATACCTGCCCGCACAAGACGCCCGAGCACGTGGAGCGGCGGGTGATCCACGCGCGAGCGCAAACCGGCTTCGGCGCCGCCCGCCTCAAGGCCGAGTTCGAGCTGCCCGCCAGCGTGGGCGCTATTGGCCGTATCTTGCGTCAGGCGGGCTTGATTCGCCGGCGCAAGCGCAAACATGTCACCAAGCACGATCTGCGCGCCGTCAAGGCCACCTGGGCCGTTTTCTCGCAGCTGTGCCATGATACCAAGGACCTCGACGACATCCCCTACTACTGGCCCCAGGCCAAAGCCCTGGGACTGCCGGTGATCCAATACACCGCCCGCGAGGTCGTAACCGGCCTCACCTTCGCCGACTACGCCCAGGAGCGCAGCGCTTCCTTGGCCTGCGTCTTCGCTGAGCGCGTCATGGCGCACCTGGCGGCCTGCGGCGTCAGCCTGGACGAGGTCGGCTTTCAGTCCGACAATGGCTCCGAGTATGCCGGCGGCAAGGATCACCGCGGCGCCCCCCATGGCTTCAAACCCACGGTCGAGGCGCACGGCGTCACCCATACCTTCATCCCGCCCGCCGCCCACACCTATAACAGCGATGTCGAAACCGTGCACCGGCTGTGCGAAGACGAGTTCTTCGACCGTGAAGACTTCGCCGACCGCACTCACTTCCTGCAAAAGGCGCAAAGCTATTGGCTCTACTTCAATGTCGCTCG
>Ga0315279_10006940_pt1 | contig 14148 bp, 14 predicted proteins | sample YL17G06_20_MG_FD_203694 | JGI IMG/M metagenome (GOLD analysis project Ga0315279, IMG submission 203694) | Sediment microbial communities from Yellowstone Lake, YNP, Wyoming, USA - YL17G06_20 | ecosystem: Environmental > Aquatic > Freshwater > Lake > Sediment | place: USA: Wyoming | collected... | reverse complement strand
GTAGCCCACGGTATATCGTTTGTGATGGGGGTCGCGAACCAGAACCCCCATCTCTTCCAGGGCTGCAGTGATTCCATGGATGGTACTCTTACCGATCTTGAGCTTTCTTGAGAGATCGCTTATGCCAAGGCCGTTTGGAGCATCCGAAATGGCATAAAGGATCTTAAAAGCCTTCTTGACCGAAGGTGCAGAATAAATGATCTTTTTCACATGTTCACCAGATTGAACTCCTTAAAAAATACCAAACTTTCTCCCCCTTTGTCAAGATGTTCTTGCAACCTTTTTCCGATGGATTGGGACAAAATAGTTATGGATGTTATGGTTAGCCTGATCTTAGATTGTTCACTCTAAAGAACATCCTTCTTGAGTTCCTAAGAATCGACAATAGCATGCCGATTACCCTCCTTGAATTTCATGTCCGTTTATCCTAAAGTTAATGATCATTTTCCTTTCTCATTGCGCCGAGAATACATTAGCGAACACGGGGGTTCTATGCTTACAGCAATCGAGCAAGAAAGGTATGACAGGCAAATCATGATCCAAGAGATTGGGCAAGAAGGACAAGAAAAACTTAAGAGATCACGAGTGGTTATTGCAGGTGCCGGGGGGCTCGGTTCCCCGATAGCCTTCTACTTGACTGCGGCCGGAATAGGAATGATCCGGATAATCGATCATGACCAGGTGACCTTGAGTAACCTGAACCGGCAGATCTTACACTGGGGAGAAGACATTGGAAGAAAAAAGGTCGAGTCTGCCGGAACGAAACTGAGAAACCTGAACTCAGATGTGAAGATCGAAACGATCGCAGAGACAATTGCGGAAGGCAATGTTTCTCAGCTCGTTGACGGGTGTGATCTCATCGTGGATGCGATGGACAACCTACCGACTCGCCACGTTTTGAATCGCTGCGCTGTTGAGAAAAAGCTTCCATTTTTTCACGGTGCGGTGAATGGCTTTGAGGGAAGAGTCATGACCATTCTTCCCGGAAAAACCGCTTGCCTAAGGTGTCTGTATCGGGGCCAAGTGCCACAAGAGAAGTTTCCCGTAATTGGCGTTACCCCGGCAGTCATAGGCAGTATTCAGGCGACAGAAGTGATCAAATATCTCGTGGGGATTGGCAAGCTCTTGACAAATCGATTATTAATATACGACGGACTGAAAGTCAGCTTCACTGAGTTCTCAGTCAGCAAAAATCCAAATTGTGATCATTGCGGATCCCTTGATAGAAAGGAGTAGGATATGTCCGTCAAGATACACATTCATACGACTCACCGGCAAATTACCAACGGTTTGGAGGTGGTAGAGGTAGAGGGTAAGACCGTGGGCGAATGTCTAAACCAACTCATCAGGCAATTCCCTGGAATGGAGAAAGCATTGTTTGCCAAAAAAGATAAACTGCTCAACAACGTAGAGGTTTATCTCAATAATGCCAGTGCCTATCCCAATGAACTCCTTAAACCCGTTAAGGATAAGGACGAGATTCATCTCCTGGTGATGCTTACTGGAGGATAAGGGGCGAGGGTGGGGTCGAAAGAATTCATCCCTTGTGACAGAACGGAATGAGCAAAATGTGCTACCGGGGCAGCCTTTTCCTTGTGAGCAGAAAAATGACCACCGCTAAGGCACAGAGGAGACCGGAAGCGCCGATGCCAGCGAAGACGGTCACAGCTTCCCTGCCCTGCCAGCCCCGCAGCACCACTTCCAACGCCACGATTTGAGCTGCGACGATGACCACCAGTGCGATCGCTACCTTCCTGAGTTGCCCCGCCCTTTCCTGGCGCGCCTGCACAGACGTCTGTTCCATTATGATTTAATCCCCACTGCGTAGATCGTGTCACCCTCCACGCTCAACTCAATCTGGGGTAGCGGGCGACGCGGCGGCCCCATCAAGACCGTACCTGTCTCAGCCGCAAATGCAGCGTTGTGGCAAGGACAGATCAGCTTCTTCGATGCCGGATCCCAATAAACGACGCACGAAAGATGCGTACAGGTTCCCTCGAAAGCTCGCCATTCCCCATTCGGCAGGTGCACAAGCAGAGCAGCGTTGTCCTTACCCGGGTATGCGAAAGGGCGAGCTTCCCCGTGCGGTACATCTGCCACCCGTCCCACTGCCACCCTTGGAAAGTCCTCTTTTCCATGTCCTAAGAAGCGCCGTGCGAACGGCACTGTTGCCAGAAAGAGTGCAACTGAGCCGGCCAGCAGGAAGGTAAGAAAACCACGACGGTTCGCCACCAGGTCGTCCAAACTGTCAAGCGAGAGCTCAGGTAACAAGGGTTCATCTAGCTGCGACTGTGCAGCCTTTTCCCTCTGCGCTTCTGACACGACTTTAAACCTCCTTAACCGACATCTGGCCGGTCCCCTGCCCCAATGGCCACGTGTTTTGATAGAAACCCTGCTGCTTGGCGGTGGCGCCTGCAAGACGGGCATAGGGATAGCACTTCAGGATCCGTCACATCCCCAGCCACTTGGACACCAGCAGAAGCCAGCACCCCTTGCAAATCTTTCGGAGTCCATACAGCCGAAAGAGTTTTACCACATCGGCTACAGCGACTCGGTTCAAAGAACCCAGGTCCTTCTGCTACATCAAGAGCAACAGTCGCCGGGCTCACCTCAATGTGGAAGAGCTTGCTGAATGGCACCCAAAGAAGCCCTAGAATAACGATCACTTCATGGATTACCACCAGTTGACGATGGCCAATGCCATTAAAGAATTTATAGCTTACCGTGAGTAACAAGCCACTCACTGTAACTGCCAGTAAAAGGTATAGTGAACTGAGCTGATCCTTCAGTCTCTCTGCTTTTTCCTCCGGCTGCATCCTGAAACGTTGCCAGAAGGCGAGGATGAGCCCGAGGAGCAAAAGAAGCGCCCCCAGGTTAATCGCATTGAAGGCGAGGAAGGCGATAACGCTGTCAACATGGAAGGTCATGATCGGTATATCGAACATACGGGCAGAGTAGGTCTGCTGCCCTACCAGAGAGAAGCTCATCCAACCCCAGGCGAGGGCAAAGCAAACAGCGCTGACAATGACACAGCCCCAGAAGATAGCGAAATGGGTGAACCAGCGCAGCCAGCTGCGTTTAACGATGAAGGTCTGTAACAACAAGCGGGTAATCACAGATTTGATCAGGGTAATGAGGTTTGGCTTCCAGTCACGCTGTTGGAGGGCGTGTGCTGATCTCTCCCATAGAGTTCGGTTCGGCGGGTAACGAAGCCAAGCAATGAAGCGGTATAAGCATCCGATTACAAACAACACGCTCGCTACCTGATAACCGAGTACCGCCAGATCAATGTAAATAAACCCAACCTTCAGAACCATGGTCTACCTTTCTTCAATTTCTGTTCACTTTACCTTTTCAAGTTCGTCTGCCACATCTTTCAAATCCAAAGACTCCAGGGTGGTGCGCGTAGGCACCCCGGTGGTCAGATCCCAGCCACGAAGTTTATAAAAATCGTCCTTTATTGCCTCCAAACGACCTCTTTCCTTTGTCATGCCCTCGAAATGCGCATCCATCATAAAATCGGTAATGTATTGATCGGGAAGAGTCTCGTATTCTCGCCGCAGCCCCTCTCGGCAATTGAAGGCGCGCTCGAGTTGACGCACTCGCTTCTGGTAAATGGAAAGTTCGTGGGCGTTTATCCTTTTACCTAAACCGGTCGAAAGCACTTCCGCAATGACGTCAGCTGTTACCGGCAGTCCATTGAACTCCGTGTGCCACTTGCAGCTCCCAACTATTTCGGCCCTCCCGATCGCATCCTCTATACTGGCGACCATCTCAGCCTTGCCTTTGTCCTCCTTGGGAAAGACGATCCGGGTACCAGCAACTCCCTCTGCAAAGTGTCCATAGAACTCCGTCAATCTGTTCGGAGTCTTCTCTTTATTGCCCGCGTATGTCCGAAGGGTGTATCGCTCGGACCCGCGGCCAATCGCACGAGTCGCGCGCATCAGACCCTCTGCCAAAACATCTCCGAATCCCTCACGTCTGGCAGTCAGTTCCGCCAATTTAAAATAGGCCTCGCCGTTTCCACGGGCAAGCGGGAAGCCGACATCCCTCTCACTAATAATCCCCTGTTCGAACAATTCAGTTGCCCAGACCACCATGTCGCCTAAGGAACCAGCATCGTACCCATTCTTGTCGATAAGCAGTGCCAACTCTCGCCATATCGTCATGTCACGGAGGCCGATCTTATTGGCCATCTCGGCAAACCACTTGTAGTAGATAACACCGTCCCTAATGCTCGGATTGTAGTATTCCTCCTCGCAGGATGTTGGGCAGCTGAGGCAGTTTGTCATCCGGCGCCCCTCTTCGCCGAGCCTTGAGATAGAGACAGTTCTATGGGGGGCGCTCCCCTTCAGTGAATCGAGGGTGCGTGCACATACTTCATAAAAACGTCCTGGGTTGGCAATCCGAAGTCCACCTGTTCCACGGACAGTAACTGCCTTGAGGTTTTTTGAACCCATGACAGCGCCAAGACCGGTCCGTCCGGTCGAATCCCTCATGCTGCCTATGATCGTTGCGAAGCGGGTCAGCTTCTCCCCTGCTGGCCCGATGCATGCCCATTGGATCTCCTCGTCATTGAGTTCTTTGTGCAAGACTTTCGGCGTCTCATGGGTGTCTAACCCCCAGATGTTGGCTGCCGATCGGATCGTTACTTCCTCATTATTGATCGCCAAGTAGACCGGCTCTGCCGACTTCCCGGTGATCACCAAATGGTCATACCCGGCATATTTCAGCTCTGGTGCAAATGAGCCTCCGAAGCTGGTCATACCGAGCAGACCGGTAAGTGGTGATTTACTGGAAACATGGCAGCGCCCTGAGCCTGGCATCATGGTGCCTGTAAGTGGACCGCTATTGAAACTGAGCGCGTTATCAGATCCTAACGGATCGATGGATGGAGACCCCGATTTCTCCCATATGATCCGGACGCCGATTCCTCTGCCCCCCAAGAATCTCTCTGCATAAGAGATTGTGGGTGTAGTCCAAAACCTCCCGCTGGTCAGGTCTACCCAAAGGACCTTCCCTGCATAGAGATAGTTGTTTTTCATGCGATTGCCTCTTTAGCTCCGAATCAGCCGCTGGAGATTGATGAGCACCTCAATCTTCTGCCGCTGTTCGGCAGCTGCCAACCTGTCTTCCGGCACATACCCCAGCGCACCTGTGGGGCAGTGTTTGACGCAAAGCGGGTCCCCTTCACACTGGTCACACCGGTGCGCTACCCGTGTCACCAGATCCAGCTCGGATGCACCGAAAGGGCATGCCCACACGCATGCAGAGCAACCGATACATTTCTCTGCCGCTACCAACCGCGCGCCAGTCGGTCCTCCCTCGAACGTTGCGCCCGTCGGACAGGCTAACCGGCAGGCCGGCACTTCACACTGCATGCAAAGAACCGGGATACTTTCAATCCGGTCGTTCGTCTCCTCCGAAACCACTCGAAGTCTTGATCGTTCGGGCCAACAAGCCCCGGTGTGGCTGAGACTACAGACCATTTCGCAGATTCGGCAACCATTGCATTTTGTGGCATCAATACTGATAATATACCGCATGGTTTGCTGTTACCTGGCAGAACAAATTGAAAGAAACTTCCTAAAAACCTAACGGATTGATACAAAAAACGGATAGGAAGTTGCCCTTATAGCAACTTCCTATCCGTTTGGTTCAAAAATAACTGGATACGCCATTCCTTTTTGCCGTGGACCACAGACTTTGGATCGATTCGTGTTAGTGCAATTCTGATTCTAAGGCTAAGGCCGCTTTTTGAGCCGCAGTGATTTTCTCGGCAGCGCTCCTCTTCTTGGCGATACTTACCCGGTCAGCCTCCATATAATCAACTGCCTTCATGTCACAAAAACGAACGCACTGCGGATCTCCGTCACAAAAATCACACTTAAAAACCTTCCGATCAATCACATTAAAATTCATTGCGCCGAAAGGACAAACCGTTACGCAGGATCGGCAGCCAATGCATTTATCCTGATTTACCACGACCCGGCTGAGTTTTTCATCCCTGGAAATGGCCTTCACAGGACAGATGATCATACAGGGAGCATCCTGACATTGCTGACAGGACATGGGGATATAAAGCCCTTCGGATTCCCATTTGATCACCTTAATCCGGCTTCGTGCAGGATTTGAAACGCCATCATGAAAAACCGAACAGACCAGCTCACAAAGCCTGCAACCGGTGCACTTCTCAAAATCTACTTGAAGAATTTTACCCATGGGTTCCATTCACATATTCTCCTTTCACCAGGAATAGGACTGAGTTATCAGCTATGAGGTCTGAGTAAAACCTTAACACAAAAGGATTCAATTTTTACTCGGACCTTAGTCCTTACCACTCGTCGCTCGTCTTTTAGAGCATGTGGGATGGTTCATTTTCAAGGCCAAGCCTCTTGAGCGTTTCTGGCTTCGGAACGCCATTCTGGTCAAGGCCCTTGTGTTCGTAGAATTCATCGATCATCTTCTTGAATTTTTCACGATCGATGACTCTGCCGATGACGTCGATTGCACCCCTTCGACAAGGTTCATCAAAGTAACGGTGATTGAGCATATCACCCCTCTTAAGGTCCTCTCTCTTTAAACCTTCACGAAGGTTAAACAGTCGCTCCATCATGTTAGCTCGAACAGCAACGTCCCAAATGTCCCGCGGAGTAAGCTCCAGCCCCGTATTGTAACGAAGTACTTTCGACCAATCTTCAAAATTGGGAAGCGTCGCACCCAAGAAGGTGGTGTGATACTTGCAGATACCCAAGCAATCCACTCCCATATAGCAGTTCTCATGCCAGAAAACCTGCCATGGTTTGCCAATGTATTCCGTATGTTCTGAACTCAAGGGTCCGTCATAGGGTACCGGACTACTGTAGATTTTTCTCATCACTTCCTGCGGTAAATGGTACAGGTCAATGGCTGGACGGCTCCTCAAATGGTCTGATCCGCGGGAAGACGTAGCAATATTCAGCGCAAGGGCGGGTGTCGCTCGTTCATCGGAGTGCAAATTGCTCATCCCTTTGACCTGAATCAGGTAGTCAAACGAGTTCTTGCCAATCTTCTCGGAAGCGATGACTCCCCCCTCGGCCAAAGTATCGCCCAACCAACCCTTCCTAAAGCAGATACGTTCAATCATCTCTAACATCGCATCACCATTGCCAAACCTCAAATCCAAGCCGTCCGTCTCTTTGTCGGTGAGGATTCCCAGTTCATAGAGCTCCATCGCCCAGGAGATAAGGCTTCCGATTTCAAGATTATCTACACCCCACTGATCAACCAAATGATTGGCCGCTAACAGGTGTTCTAAGCTTGCGACATCTGGTTCACTACAAAAAGCCCCCTGGGAAGTATATTCTGGACCTTCATCGTATCTTCCAGCATAAGGTCCGGAAGGAATCCTATACTTAGCCCGGCAGTGGACCTGGCAACCGAAGCAACCAGCCATATGGTAGGGGCCTATTGTTTTGGCAGCGTTCTCGTCAATTTCTTCCGGCTCAATTTCATCACAATAGAGCTGTTGGTTATACTGGAAATTTCTGGTTCGGATACCACCCCAGGAGTTGGTGGCTCCCCAAATAAAAGGGGTCCCGAGAGTTCCCTGGGTTTGGTTAACCTTAGCGGTTGTGATTTGCTCAATGAATCGCTTGTTGAACTCGAGCGCTTCCCTGGGATGGGCAATTTTTATATCCATGGTGCCTCGGGCAGCAATGGCCTTTAAATTCTTTGAGCCCATGACCGCTCCCATTCCGGTTCTTCCAGCGGAATTTTTGATCCCGGTCATGACATTGGCATACCTTACAAGATTCTCACCTGCCTGACCACAGACTAGGCTCTTGATGTCCTCGTCAGCCAACTCTTCCCGGATCGCCCATTGTGTATCTGTAACCGATTTCCCCCAAATATTTTTGGCATCACGGATCTCAATCTGGCCGTTGTGAATCCAGAGGTAAACTGGTTTTGACGCCTTTCCCTTGACGACCAAATGATGAAAGCCTGCCCAGGCTAATTCAGGGGTGAAAAAACCACCTCCGTTAGCGCTTCCCAGCATCCCTTGTAATGGAGATTTCGCCATTACATGGCATCGGGAGGTTGCTGAAGCCAAGGTGGCCGTTAATACTCCGCCGCTAACCATGAGCGTATTGTCAGGACCGAGGGGGTCACATCCCTTCTTTGTGTGATTATATAGCAAATAGGCATCCAGCCCCCGGCCTCCCAAGAATTTTTTCCGTATTTCAATCGGAATAGGCTTAATTTCTATTTTGCCTGTCGAGAGATCAATAATTGCTAACTTTCTATTTAGGGCCATCTTTCTTTTCCTCCTTCTCCCTCATTTTCCGTACAAATGTTTCATCCGCTAATCTCGTGTTTACATCCCATACCGGACCTTTAATACGAGGAAAACCGGCTTTGATCCAAAAGACCCGCCATTCCATACCACATTTAGAACATTTCACTGTAGGCTCCCCAGGTTTCGGATCAAGCCTTCCCATGCAAGTTGGATTATGGCACCTCACCTGCCCATAGGTACGAGTCTTTCTTAAACTCTCAGCAGTTGAAAGTCCCTCTTTCTCGTTTGCCATAGCAACCTCCTTTCTTTAAAGAATGATAGACGTTTTGAAGATTCCTACGTCTTATTAGGTGCGTTCACAATAGCGAACGATGACGCAATGAATAATAATTCACAAAAGATTAATACAGTACATTTGTATAATTGTCAAGGACAAACTTTATTTTTCATAACGTATTCAAAGCGTTGCAAGGTCTCTCAATTGTTTCTTTGCAATTGGCAACTGGTAATACTTTTATATTATAAGTAATTATTTGTACGAATTTGCTCCTTCTCTAAACAATGTATTTTATTTTAGCATCCACGTTCACAATAGTGAACTTCCTAACCACTCCCAGGTTTTTTTTTGCGATTATCCCTTACCTATTTCAAGGACGGATTCCACCATTCGATCCAGGTTCCCTCCCTGCTGAACGTGACACCTGTCATCGATTCGATCCGTCGGATCCAGTCTCCAAGGTATGACGCGTGGTGTATAATAAGCGGCGTGCTGTGCTCAGGGAGAATATCTTCAAAGAACCGGTGAAGAAATATATTTGTATCCATCTCCTGGAGGATTTCGCTATCATCCCAGGGCGTAGGGCGAATAAAACCGTGATTCGCTCCTTCATCTCTTCGGTAGAGAAAGTGGGTGCCGAACCGATCCTTTAGGCGACGCAGTGTCTCGACACACTTCACGATATCGTTCAGTGTGATTCCCTTGCAGAAATATTGAAGCAACCGATCACTGAAGGATTCAAAGCCGATCGAAGCGAACATAATCTTCACATCCTGCCTTCGTGCAACGGACACGATTTCCACGAGGTCAGAGGCGTGAGCATTGATGTCATCGACCCGGCAGACCAAATTGATCTGTGAGAGTCTAATCTCGTGCTTATCCGTGTCCTCGAGCAGCCTGCCCAAAAAGCGGATAGGGTATTCATCGATGAGTTCAAAGGGAATCTTTCTGCCACCGATCTCAGGAAGTCCTGCGATCTGAGCCATGACCTTGTTGCGCTCTACAGGGCCATGGTAGCCCTTATCCCGCGAAACATCGCAGAAGATACACCCCTCGCTCCGAACTTCCAGTTCCGGGATACCTCTTTCCAGAAGGTTGATCGGCGGGGGTAGAGTGATTGTCTGAAACTTCTCGGAGTACGGGCAACCAATCGCGTTCAGGACCTGTCCTAACTGAACCTCCATCTTCTTGAGAGCGTCCGAGAACGTAAAGAGGTTCGCCCAATTGACCTCCAAGAATATATCTTTTGTCCACGGATATTCGAGTAGCACGCCTCTTAACCCCAGATCTTCCGATCTAAGACGATTGACTGGGCCCTGGAAACCAAGATCGACAATAGATTTCAGCCCACTGAACCGATGCGCGTGGCGGTCAGCATCCGGCTCGCCATCGTAGTCTTGCCGGGCTTGTGGTCCGCCTAGAATCGTAATAAAACCCTCCTGTTTCAGTTCCTTGGCCAACTCGATAAGATCTTTTCTACCGCACAGATGCGAGAAAGCAACTACCTTTGTCACCCCACAGGAGTCCTGGATAGACGGCGGTGGTTTACCTGTGGGGTTCCATTTTCCTTCGTAGTATTCATCGATGAAATGAAGCAGTGGTTCTTTTGAGAAGTCCCTCTCAATCCCGACGACGATGGAAGGGATGGAGAGTCTTCGCTGGAGGAAGGTGGCTGCCACCTGAGCCCCCAGGATACCATGGGGTTCGCCCGTGTGGTGCGTGAAGATGATCATAATCTTAAAATGTCACATTTGATGGGTAGTTTCAAGAAGGGTCAAATTGACGGATTGAGTCACGGATTGCGTCATAGTTGGAACTTGGAATTTCCCTGTCTGCCGCAGGCAGGGAAATTGGAATTTGACATAGAGGGGCTGGTCTTACCAGCCCCTCTATTCTCTCCGTAAACTTCACCGTACTACTTTTTACCAGGCAGCGTGGAGACGATCTCTTTGAACACCGGGAAATTGGCCATAAGCTCCTTCTTGTAATCCTCACCCCCTTTAAAGTCGATGACGACGCCATCAATCTTTTCAACGATCGAGATGACCTTCGGATCCTTCATGGTTTTGTCGATCGCCTCCTCCCACTTGCTGACGATGGCCGGGGCCAACCCTTTTGGACCCCCAAGGCCAAGAGCTGTTGCGAAGGACGATCTCTTATATCCTTTTTCCGCCATCGTTGGAATCGCAGGAAACGTAGGGAATCGCCTGGGGGAACAAGCGGCCAACATACGGAGTTTCCCTGACCGGAGGTGTGGGCTCGCCGGGGGCAGGGAGACCACGGCAAAGTCGGTGTGACCTCCAAGAAGAGTTGCGACAACTTCCGATCCACCATCGAAAGGAACGTAGGTGGTCTCGATGTTTGCTTCCCTCTGGAAGACCCCCATAATCATATGAGGGGTGCCCACAATACCCATGCCGGCAACCTTCAACTTCTTAGGGTTGGCTTTGGCAAAGGCGACAAGCTCTTCAAGCGTCTTGAACGGCGAGTCATCCCGCACGGCTATACCGAAACCGACTTCGGACGCCTTGGCAATGTAAGTGAGATCTTTCTCGATATCATAGGGCATATTGGCCGTGAAAGCGGCCGCAATGCTCACTGCCTCGGGGCTGATATTGACGAGTGTGTACCCATCTGGCTTTGCGTTCGCGACAAAAGAGGTGCCGACGACCCCTCCTCCACCTGGCTTATTCACCATCATGATGGTACCCTTCATGTAGCTTGCAAGAGCGTCGGAAACGGATCTCCAGAAGATGTCCGTGAGGCCTCCCGGACTGTAAGGGATAACGATCTGAACCGGGCTTGCTGGGTAATCCTGGGCCTGTGAACTACCCGCCCACAAAAGACAGGCCAATGTTACAAAGAGAATGAAGTGTCTTCCTGTTCCGATTTTCTTTTGCATAACGTCCTCCTTTCAATCTCCTGCTCTTAGGTCTTCCCTCAGCCTTCTTTTTCTCAACAAAAGAGGGGAAAGCAGGATGAGTAAAGCCAAAATAAGGAATGAGGCAGAAATGGGTCGTGTGAAAAAGATCTCAAATCCTCCCTCTGAAAGCAATAAGGAGCGTTGGAAAGCCCTCTCCATCATGGGGCCCAGAACGAGGGCGAGGACGAGAGGGGCAGCCTCATAGTTAAACTTCTTCATCAGGTAACCGACCAAACCGAAGACAACCATGATGATAACATCGTAGGGATTGTTGTTGGTGATGTACGACCCGATGATACAGAGCAAAAGGATTATTGAGAAAAGGAAATGGTATGGGATCTTCAAGATCTTTACCCAGAGGCCGATCAAGGGAAGGTTCAACACGAGAAGCATCGCATTTCCGACGTAGAGGCTGGCTACCAAACCCCAGAAGACCTCGGGAGATTCCTTGATGAGGAGAGGGCCAGGCCTCAACCCGTGGATCATCAGCGCTCCCAAAAGCAATGCGGTTGCTGCACCCGTGGGAATTCCAAGGCTGAGCATGGGGACAAGCGTCCCTGTGGAGGCGGCATTATTTGCTGATTCCGGGCCTGCAACACCTTCGATCATCCCCGTCCCAAACTTTTCCGGGTATTTTGAGAGTCTCTTCTCAATCGCATAGGAGACAAACGTTGGAATCACAACGCTCATTCCCGGAATGATTCCCAGGAAGAAACCGATAAGGCTTCCTCTTCCGATGGGCCCCAGACTCCGTCTCCAGTCCTCCCGGGTAGGCAGAAGCCCTTTGACTTTCGTCTCAAAGATCTCCTGCTTGAAGATCGTCTCAACATTGATGAGTACCTCAGAAACACCGAAAAGGCCGATGACGACCTGGATCAGTCCGACCCCGTCCATGAGGGTGATGATCTTGTAAACAAATCGGGGAGATCCTGTCATCGGGTCAAGGCCGACAGTCCCAAGAATCAGGCCGAAGCAAACCATAATCAGGGCATTGACAATAGATCCGCGCGCAAGGTAGACCATGATGCTCAGCCCGAGCACCATAAGAGTAAAATATTCAGGGGGTCCGAATTTCAGGGCAAAATTGGCCAGGGTCGGTGCAAGGAAGATGAGAAAAAAGATGGTGATGGTTCCTGCGATGAAGGAGCCAAAGGCTGCGATTCCGAGAGCCGGTCCGGCCCTTCCCTTGCGCGCCATCTGGTAACCGTCAAGACAGGTTACTACCGAAGCGGCCTCCCCTGGAATGTTAACGAGGATGGAGGTCGTGGATCCCCCATACATAGCCCCATATGCAATTCCCGCCAACAGAATGATGGTTGAAACAGGAGGGACGTAAAAAGTGATAGGCAAGAGCAAAGAGAGGGCCGCCGCAGGGCCCACACCCGGAAGGACTCCCACGAGCGTTCCTACGAGGACGCCAAAGAAACAGTAGAGAAGGTTCATGGGCTGAAGGGCGATATGGAAGCCAAAGAAAAGATCGTTGAAGACGCCCATGGGTTTGTTCCCTTCTCAAAACCCCAAAATCCCTTTAGGAATTTGGGTTCGAAAGACGACATTAAAGACCAGGTTTGCCGCTAACGTTGTGATCAGCCCACCGATGATGGCTGTCTTCCAGGTTTGGGGCTCCACAACCTTGAGCAACAGGCACATGAACAGGAAGGTATTGATGAGAAATCCGATCTTTTCAAGAGAGAGGGCGTAAGCCGTGATGGCTGTTAGGATGATGAGGATATTCCACCATCGAAATGTTTCCTGACGGCTCGTTTCCTCAACTTTCTGCTTTTTTGCTCTGGACTGAAGAAGGGCGGCCAGAGAAAGGATGAGCATGATGAAACCGGCACCAAACGGAAAAAACCCCGGCCCCGGTTCATGGACTGTACCGAGGGTCAAGCGGTAGGCTTCAACACAGGTAATAACAGAAAAGAGAACCCAGAAAAGATTGCAATAAAGGAAAATACGCCCCACCCTAGATCCCCAATCTAACAGATTTTATATATTATCTTCCAAAAGATGTCAATGAACCCCATAGAACACTCCCAGGTCACCGCAGGCATGGAACGTGTTCCAATGACGCTGCAATCGTCCAATCAGCACACCTAGATTAGCGGTCATAAGACCTAGGTTCCGGCCCCAGACCTGGGCGGCCAGGATATTTGGCTGTAATCGCGAGGACTGCCGGATGATCCAGGGCCGTAAGGTGTCCCCGGTCATGAACCAGGGTATCTCCTACGCGAAACGTTGCCGTTCGGATGTCCCCTGTGCAATGCATCCAGTAAGGATAGGTGGAAGTGGCAGGTGGCGCCCCAATATGGACATGAATGTTGGAGCTATGGGAATGATCGATTAACCGTCGATAAAGAATGTTGGGGCATTGATGTTCTCCGACAGCTGCCTGCGGATGGACGCCGAAATGCAAGCAATTGAAGTTGTAGACGCCATCCCCGAGACGGTCATACATCGAAGCCAGGAAGCGCCGCAAAGCATCCGCTTCCTCAGCGCCTTCGATTTTTATAATGCGGCAGTTCTCAATGATAAGTCGGATCGGTTTAGTGAAGTAAGGGGATATCCCGATGTAGCGTGACCACCAGCTGAGCATTCTGTCAAAAACAAAAATGCCAGAGACGTCTCTTAGCCTGATGGGGGGAACCACCCATTCCGGCCATGGCCGAT
>Ga0315279_10006937_pt1 | contig 14149 bp, 13 predicted proteins | sample YL17G06_20_MG_FD_203694 | JGI IMG/M metagenome (GOLD analysis project Ga0315279, IMG submission 203694) | Sediment microbial communities from Yellowstone Lake, YNP, Wyoming, USA - YL17G06_20 | ecosystem: Environmental > Aquatic > Freshwater > Lake > Sediment | place: USA: Wyoming | collected... | reverse complement strand
GGAAGCGTTGGCCACTTCCATGCCGGTGAGCTGGCAGATCATGGTCTGGAATTCGAAGATGGACTGCAGCGTGCCCTGGGCGATCTCCGCCTGGTAGGGCGTGTAGGCGGTATAGAACTCGCCGCGCGAGATCAGCGAGTCGATGACCACCGGCCGGAAGTGATGGTAGACGCCGGCGCCCAAGAACGAGACGTAGCCGGCCGCGTTCTCCTCCGCCCGCTCCCGGAAATACCGCAGCACCTCCATCTCCGACACGCCGTCGGGAAGATTCAGCGGGCGCGAAAGGCGGATCTCGGCGGGGATGTGGGCGAACAGCTCCTCCATGCCGCCCAACCCCAGCGCCTCCAGCATCTGGCGCCGCTCGGTATCGGACTTCGGAAGATAGCGCATCGTAGTCGGACGGACCTGAGACCTGAGACCTGAGACTTGAGGAGCCGGTCAGGTTGAAGGACTCAAGCCTTAAGTCTCCGGTCTCAGGTCCCCGGTCTCAGGTCTCTTTTTCTTCGGCGATGTAGGCTTCGTACTCCTCCGCCGACAGCAGGCCATCGAGCTCGGCGCGGTCGGCAAGGCGTACCTTCACCAGCCAGGCGACGCCGTGCGGGTCCTGGTTCAGCATCTCCGGGTGCGCGGCCAGCTCGGCGTTGACATCGACGACCTCGCAGGTCACCGGCGAGTAGATTTCGGAGACGGCCTTCACCGATTCTACCGTGCCCAGCGGCTGCGTGGCGTTGAAGCGGTCGCCGACCTTCGGCAGTTCCAGGTAAACGATGTCGCCCAGTTGGTTCTGGGCATGGTCGGTGATGCCGACGGCGGCGGTGTCGTTCTCGATACGGATCCACTCGTGCTCCCGCGTATAACGGTAATTGGGGGGATAGCTCATGATTTGTGCTGCCTCTTATAAAAAGGTGTTTCCACAAGGCGCGCGGCCACGCGCTGCTTGCGGATCCCGATCTCCAGTTCCCGGCCTGCCTGGCAGAATTCCGCCGGCAAGTAGGCTAGCCCGATGTTCTTCTTGAGGAAGGGGGCGGGCGAACCGCTGGTCACGTACCCGGCCTCGCTGCCGTTCACGTAGACCGGATAGCCGTCGCGGGCGATGCCGCGGCCGGTCATCTCGAAACCCGCCAGGCGGCGGCGCACGCCCTCCTGCTTCTGCCGCGCCAGCGCGTCGCGGCCCAGGAAGTCGCCCTTCTCCAGTTTACAGATCCAGCCCAGGTTGGCCTCCAGCGGCGTGTGCGTCTCGTCGATTTCGTGGCCGTAGAGCGCCATGGCTGCCTCCAGGCGCAGCGTGTTGCGCGCGCCGAGGCCGCAGGGGATCAGCCCGTCCTCGCGGCCCGCTTCCAGCAGCCGGTTCCACAAGCGCTCCGATTCGCCGGGCGCGAAGTAGATCTCGAAGCCGTCCTCGCCGGTGTAGCCGGTGCGGGCGATGAGGCACTCGACGCCGTCCACGCGGCCGCCCGTGAACCAGTAGTAGCGGATGGTCCCCAGGTCCGTTTCGGTCAGCTTCTGAAGGATGGCGGGCGCCCGCGGCCCCTGGACGGCCAGTTGCGTGTACGCGTCGCCGGCGTTGCGCACCTCACAGTCGAAGCGGTTCTGCTCGCGGATCCAGGCGAAGTCGCGGTCCTGGTTGGAAGCGTTCACCACCAGGAGATAGTGGCCGTCGGCCATCTTGTGGACCAGCAGGTCGTCCACCAGCGTGCCCTGCGGGTACATCAGGCCGCTGTATTGGGCCTGGCCCGTGGAAAGGCGCGCGGCGTCGTTCGAGGTGACGTGCTGCACCAAGCGCAGGGCCTCGGGCCCGCGCACCTCGATTTCGCCCATGTGGCTGACGTCGAACAGGCCGGCGCGGGTGCGCACCGCCATGTGCTCGGCGATGATGCCGCTATACTCCACCGGCATTTCCCAGCCGCCGAACGCCACCATGCGGCCGCCGCTTCTCTTGTGAACGGGGTTCAGTGCGGTGCGGCGCGGCGGCGGGTGCGTGGTTTCCGGCGGATTTGTGGCTGCCATCGAAAACCAAACCGTAGCACAGCCCCCCGGTGCTGTCAAAGGTGTCCCGCCGCCGCGCCTCTCCGTAGCGCTTGCTCGATTGCGGCAGATTGTTTCCGGCGCTGGTCCTACTCCTCTTCGAAGCCGTAGGATTGAAACTTCAGGGTGCGGCAATTCTCTGTAACGGTGCGCACCACGTCGTCGGGGGCGCCGCCGGGTCGTCCACCATCTGCGCGAAGATCACCGCTCGCGCCGCCGCCAGCGGCCGTCTTGCCCACCACAGGTGCAGCGTGCTCGGATGCCCATGCCGTATGGATTTCTCCCGCGCCGACGCCTTGTTAATCGCCTCCAGCGGCAGCGCCACCTCAATCAGTTTCTTGTTCAGAGTCATGGGGTTTCCGTTGGAGCGAGTTATCTGACTTCAGCCGACGCTCGGTTCCGGAAACCAAGCAGACGGATCAATCTTTCCGCAGTAGAGGTAATCGAGGCCGTTGCCGTCCCCAGCGTCGACCGGCGTAAAGATGGCGCCGTGCTCGTTGACGTAGAAGCGGCCGCCCTGATACCCACGAAGGTCCGCAATCGGCTGGACCGCGCGGGCGACAAGGGCCTTGTCCCCAAGGACCCTTGACAACCGCACCTGCCGGGTCATTGAGGGTCGGATCGCCGGAGGATCCGTCTCGGTCAGCGCAGGCGTCTCGTAGTAAATGTCGCCGCCTCCGGCAGCGAGTACGTACGGGATACCCGGCCGGGGGCCGATCCAGCGCTCGCCGTGTTTCAGCGGCTTGCCGTTGGGATGAACAGGCTTGGTCGTGAGCGGCTTACCCTCGAACTCGAAGCGGAAATCGCCGGCGAGTCGGCCCGCATAGTAGTAGTGGGATCCGGCGCCGGAGGAGGCATCTCCCTTCACCGGGACAAGGACGTGGCGGTATTCGTTCACATAGAACGCGCCACCCGGCTGGTCCTGTAACGCCATCTTCACCGCGTTGATGCGCGAGGTCAGGTCGGCCCCACCTCCCTCGACGGCCAGATACCGCAACCCCTCCCCGGCCTCGTAGAGCACCGTGATTTTCCAGTCCCCATCGATGAATCGGACGGAATACTTGGCGAGCTTGCTGACGTTCTGCGGCCAGACACCGCGGTAGAGAGTCGATGTGTTCATGTGCGCTCCTCCGTGATCCACGTTGTCCAATCTGTCCAAGATATGGGATCGACCCACCCAATGTAGATCGACACCCAGGTTTCAGGTTCATCCTGACGATTCGTAATAACGTGCCCATTGGCGGTGATTCGGACGCCGCCACCGTTGTCGCCTGGCCGAGCGGCGCGGAATCCCGCCGCGAGCGAGGGATCCGGGCCGCGCAGCGGTTGCGAAACGTCGTCTCGTCCGAATCGTGTGGGGTGGTACCAGCTACACACAAGTGCTCCATCGGACCGGATCGCACACTCCAGTCCCGTTGTCGCGGGCCCGCGCCACGGATCGCCCGGCCGGAGCGCGCCGGGCTTGCTCAGGTCGAATGACCGTTGACCGGGCCTCTCAAGCACGATGGCTCCGTGGAAGCGACCGATGAGCATACGCTGCCCAACCTCCTCGTCGGGCTGAAGTGGCTTGACAACAAAGCCGTTCGGCAGGAAGAGGACGCGACCGCCGCCCCATTTTCCTGTCACGAGGGCAGCAATCTCTTGCGCACCCGGGTTATCGACGACCGGCCAGAACGTCCTGCCCGAATCGTCGCTGACCCATGTCCCCAACCGGCCTTGGTGAAAGCGGAATCCCGAACTGGTCCCTCGCGCCGGGGAGAAAGGTCCCATCCACTGCGGAAAGGGCTGCGGCTCGGGTTGGAACGCAAAAGTGTTCATGTCTTAAACTCCAGCGGCGCGAGCGGTCCGTGGTAAGGGATCCGTTCGCCGCCAATCTCCAGCCAGTAGCGGGTCGCGTTGTCCCAGAAAATCTCTTTGACCGTGACGCCCCGTTCTGCCTCCACGCTTCGAGTCCACTCCAGTAGCCGGTCGCGTGCCTGGCCGCCCTCCGGCGTACGGCTCGCGTCGGGTCCGAGGGCGAAGCGGACGACGCCCTTGTTCGGCTCCTCTTCCAGGGCGATCACTCGTTTACCGGAACTCGTTCTCAACCGAAGTCGTACCACGGTGCCCGCACCAGGTTCGTGGGGCAGATCAATGCTGCCGAGGAACCGCCAGTCTGCTTCGTCCGAACCCCGAGGATCGACGCGGACGATGAGATGGCCCGCCGGCGTGCGCCGGGCGCGGCGGTGAGGGTTGCCCTCCAGGATCGCGGCGACGAACTCCGTCGGAGATGGGACGAGCGTGCCGTCATCGGTGCGCAGGTTACCCGATTGGTCCACGCGGAGATCGAGACCATCCGGCTGACCGGGGTACGGATCACCTGGTCGGAGATCGCCGGTGTCGATCTCCCATGAGGGCGGCCGGTACGACCGGGGCGGCTTCGAAGTCTCCACGAGCCCGTGGTTCCACGGCTCATCCCCCGGGCTGGCATTCCAAAGGAAATACCGATTGCGCTCAGCGCCTACAATAGTCTCCCAGTCGGCCTTCTCGTAAATGGCCTCGTCTTCCGTATCTCGGACGTATAGCACTATGATCCGCGCATTCCGGCCCGCCGCCTTCCGACGCAACATGCGGCCGAGACTCTGGATTCGTTGACGCACCGAACCGGAGGACGCCGCGATGATGCCGAGGTCGGCCGATGGAACGTTGAAACCCTCTACCAGTGATTTGGCACTGATGATGACGCGTGCGACGCCCTCCCGGAACGCGCCGATGTTCTCGGCGCGGAGGCTGTCTGGCAGTTGGCTGTGCTCCAGGACGGCGGGGAGCCCCATCGCGTCGGCCTGGAGGAACAGGGTTTCGATCTCATCGATCGACTCGTGGAAGACAATGGCCCGTCCGTCGGGGTCGGTGACCGATTCGGAAAGAATCGCCAATGCGATGTCGGTCCGCGCCTTGGCCCGATAGAGGAGCCGCTTACGACGGTTAGCGAGCCCGATAAAACGTTGTGCGTCGGCCTCGGCAGGACCACGTCGACTCGCCTGTGTCTGGCACCACGCGAGGAAGCTCTGCTTCGATCGGCTCTTGCGGTGGCGCCGCTGGAGCGCCTTACGCAGGTCGGTGATTTCGCGGCTTAATCGCGCGTGCTCACTGGCCTCGGGTGGCGAAAGAGACAATCCGATGTGCCATACCTCGAACGGCGTCAGCAATCCGGCGGCGAGGCTTTGCTTGATCGTGAAGTCGTAAATGATCGGTCCCAGCGCCTGTCCGACGACACCCTTTTCGTAGGCCTCGTCGGTAGGCACACCCTCGTCCTCCAAATCCTGCTCGGGCGTCGCCGAGAGGCCAAGCGTATACCTTGGCTTGGCCTCGAAGATGCGCCGCGCCTGATCGGCGTTGGCCCGGTGGCACTCATCGACGACGAGCAGCATACGTTCCGCCCAGCGCGCCTTCGAGACGAATCCCGGAAGCCGCTCGCGCGCGGAGTTCAGGACGCAGATCAGTACGCGAAGGTCGGAAGCCGGTGCCAACTCCTGGCCGCCTCCCATGAGGCCGATGGCTGAATCGGCGAGGTTCCCGCGCCGCAGATCGTCGTACCACTGAAACAGCAGCGGGATCGTCGGAACCACCACCACGAGTCGCAAGTCAGGCTCACGCTCGTTCTGAAGCTGCTGCGCCGCGGCCAGGGCGAAGAGCGTCTTCCCACCTCCGGTCGCCACTTTTACCGTTCCACGCCCGTGCGACAACCAGAGAGGCAGGCAGTCGCGTTGCCAGTCGTAGAGCGAGACGTCTCCTGGAAGCAACCGCCAGCGTGCGGGGGCGTCCGCGGCGGCGGGTCTCGTCTCTGCAGCGTGTTCGACGTCGTCCTCGCCCGTCTCACGCGCCGCGCGACTGCGCCGCTCCGCCATAGCTCGCCGCGTCATGAGCTGAAGTAGTCGAAGGCGATCCGCGTCGGTGTAGTACGGGGCAGTCTTGGGGTGTTCGTCCGGCATCAGTCCACACGTCCGGCCTGGTTTGCCCGCTCTGGCGCCCAGGCACGGTTGATCGCCTCTAGCGGCAGCGCAACCTCAATCAGCTTCCTGCCCAAAATGGAACCTCCAGACAATGGACCTCGACTGCACGAGTTACCCTACCCGTCCAAAGAGCATCCGACTAAACGCCGGCCTCAAGGTCGGCAAACTCGCCTTTCGGAAGCGGCAGGTCCTGGCTAACCGGGAGATTCAGCCAGCGGAGCAGGTTGAGATTGCGGATGGCGGTCGCCACCTCGTGATCGTCGAGTGGAGGCCGGCGCCTCAGCTTCCATTGCTGAACTGCCTCCAGCACCTGTCGTTCGTTGGGCGGCGAGCCTGCATCGGCAGCAAGTGCGCGCGCGGCAAAGAAAACGCTGGCCGCTACTTCCGCCTGCTGTGTCCTCATCCTCAAGAACAGATCTGCGACCCGCTCGATAACCGGTTCCCATTGCGCCAATTCGCGCTGGAATGCTCTGGCCGCGTCCTCATAGGTTGGCCCCGGTTGAAGGGCGAACATCCTGCCCAGCTTGCGCTCAACGAGAAGCTGATGATTGACGAGCTTCGTGATCAGCGTCTTGACCGCGGACGAGAACGGTCCGTAGCTCCCGCGCTCGTGCCGAATGTGTGTGGGCAAACCCGCTTCAGTCGCAAAATAAACGATTTTCTGGAATGAGGTGCGGCCGACCGGCCAGTGGTACCGCTCCTGATCGATACGGGCGAGGATTGCGACCAACGCAACCCACGTTGCCGGAATACGCGAGGAAGGCGCGTCCTCAACGGCCGTTTCCGCCAGAAACGGCTCCGCTAGTTGTTCTCGCGGTGTACCGAATGGAGCATACAACTCAACGGGTACGTTCAGCCGGTTCAGATGGCGGTAGAGTGTGGGACCGACCACGCGCCATTCGAGTTGGCCGTTGCCGCAACCCAGCGGAGGCACGGCGAGCGAGGTGATTCCCCATTCACGGTAGTGGCGCTCCAAATGTTCCAAGCCCTTTACGATATCCGAGAGGCGGGAGACGGAGCGCCAGTCATCCTTGGTGGGGAAGTTCAGAATCCAGGGAGGCACTACATGCCGGAACAAGTAAGGCTCCCCAAGGAGCACTTGTTTCGCAGCGCAGCGTGCCTCGTAGTCCCGGTACATGTCTGGAAAGCGTTTCTTGAACTCCAGCGCCACACCCTTACCCATCACCCCCACGGTGTTGACCGTGTTGACGAGGGTCTGCGCCTTCGATTCAAACAGATCGCCAATAATCGTCCGAACCATGATGGGCACCCTCAACGAAAAAACAACCTGGCGTTGACCGTTACCGGCAGGTTGGCAACAGTCTCTTTTATTACTGTACAGCTTTGGGCGCAAGAGGCGTATGCCCGCGTAATGTAGCGCGCCGGAACCACACCCGGCACCAGCACCTCGGCGCAGACAATGGAGCCATGAGCCCAAGTTTCCCGCTGATCAGCATGCGTCCAGCGAACCGCAAACACCGCATCCCGATCTATCAAAGCCAGCCCACCGGGCGCCGGGGCGAATCGAACATAGCTGCTTGAAGCATTTGAATCGGCGATCACCACATCGGGCAGGTCGAGGACATCCGTGCTGACGCTCAAGACTGCAAGCCCGGCGTCTCCAAGCTCGGCCTTCAACTTGAACATCATCTTGTTCCGTGCGTTGATGTAGAGGTTCGCGTACTGATGCAGGCGGAGGCCGCCGGGAACGATTACTTTTCTTCGCCGATCCTGGATTTCCTCCATCGCGACCGAGCGGTGTCCGACGTTCTTGGCGTGTTCGTGACAAAGAATGCCCTGTGCGATGATCGACGCCAGGTTGTCGATTGGCGCGATGAAGTGCAATTCAGGGAGTTCGGCACGCGTCATTGAGAGTCGGCTTCGACGCTAGTTTACGCCTGCCCGCGCGAAATTGCGCGCCCAAGCAAATCGCTAAGGTCGTAATTGACGCTCGTAACCGCAAAATCGGGCTCCCGCTCGAACGGCCGTAGGATGTAGCGCGGCTCGTTGGCAACGCCGTCCACCTGCACTTCGACAATGGCGAGCAGAAAGTCGTCCGGCTTGTTCAGCGCTGTCAGGATTTCGTTCTTGGTGACCGTAACCGTCTTTGCTCCGGCGGCGCGGCCCTTCACCTCAATGAAGTGCAGGCGGCCGCTGCCCGGCACACGCGACTCGATGTCGTAGCCGCATTTCTCGCGGCTCACGTCGCGCGGCTTGTATCCCAGGCGCCGCTCGGCCGCCATCACAGCCTCGAACGCCACCATGCGGCCGGCGCTCATGGCAGGCCAATTTTGAAACCGGCCGCGCTTTGGGTAAGATGTTGGCATCGTGAGAAACAAAGCGCTGGTTCTTTTGCCCCTTGCCGTTGTGGTCACGTTGCTGGTTTGGTACGCCGCCGGATGCCGGACGCGGTCCGGCGGCCAGAAGGTGCTGGCCGAGGTCAACGGTCGCGGGATCCTTTCCTCGGAAGTCGATAAGTTTTACCAGGCGCAGCTCGCCGAGACGCAGCAGCAGCCCTCGCCCGAGCAGGAGCAGGTTCAGCGGCTGATGATCCTGCGGGCCTTGATCGACAACGAAATCCTGCTGCAGCGGGCCGAGAAACAGGGCCTGCTGGCCACCGACGCCGAAGTCGAAGGCAAGTTCGCGGAACGCAAGAGCCCATACTCGGAGCAGGAGTTCCAGTCGCGCCTGAAGGAGCGCAGCTTGACCGCCGCGGACCTGAAGAATGACATGCGCCGCGAGATCAGTCTGGAGAAAGTTTTCAACAAGGAGATTCGCTCCAAGATCAAAGTGAGCGATGCGGAGATCTCCAAGTACTACCAAGAGAACAAAGCGGGATTCAACGTGCCCGAGACCCGCTTCCACCTGGCGCAGATCGTGGTGACCCCGGCCACCGACATCCCCGTGGCCAATCTGAAGAACGACAAGGCCAAGGGCGAACAGGAAGCCAGGCGCAAAGCCGAAGGCATCGCGGCGCGCCTGCGCGCCGGAGACGATTTCGGCCGCCTGGCCGAAGAGTTGTCGGAAGACCCCAACACGGCGCGCAGCGAGGGAGACATGGGCTTCATCCCCGCCTCGTCGCTGGACAAAGCGGATCCGGTGCTGAAGCGCGCCATCCTGACCATGCAGCCCGGGGGCACCGCCGGTCCCATTCGCGCGCGCGACGCTTACTACATCCTCAAGCTGGTGGAGAAGCAGAGGCCGGGGCAACGCCAGATCTCCGACCCTGCCGTGCAGCAGGAAATCCGCAACACCCTGGAAAACCGCAGGGGGCAGTTGCTGCGCGAAGCCTACATGGAGACCATGCGGAACCAGTCGCGAGTGGTGAATTATCTTGCGCGGCAGTTGCTGGAGGCCGCCGGCGCGGGCGGGAAATAGTCCTCTGACGCTGGCGGCTCGATGGTGGGTCTTCTTTCCGCCTTGGTGTCTTTGTGTTTTTCCTTTAACTTAGGGGTGTGAGCGAACTGATTCTGCCGGCGCGGGTGCGCGTACCCGGCTCCAGCGCCAACCTGGGCCCGGGATTTGACGTGCTTGCGGTGGCGCTGGAATTGTGGCTGGAGGCGGCGGTGTTTTCACCGGGCGGCGGCAGGCCGGGGGTCCGCTTGTCGGGCCCGCACACGGAGAGCATCGCCGCCGATGACTCGAACCTGATCCTGAAATCGTTCCGCCGCGGTTTCCAGGCGGCCGGCCGGCCGGCCCCGCCCGTGTGCCTGGAGCTGGAGAACCACATCCCGCTGGCGCGCGGGCTGGGCTCCAGCGGCGCCGCGGCGGTCGCCGGGCTGGTGTTGGCCAACCATTGCGGCAGGCTCGGGCTGGCCACCGAACGGCTGGCTTGGTTGGCGGCCGAGATGGAGGACGGCCACCCGGACAACGTGACCGCCTCGCTGTGCGGCGGCCTGATTGTGGCCTGCGCACTCGGCGACGGCCGGGTGGAAACGCTGCGGTTGAAGTGGCCGGAACAGATCTCGCTGGTGGTCGCCGTTCCCGAGTTCAAGCTGGAGACCAGCAAGGCGCGCGCCGTGCTCCCGGCTTCCTACGCCCGCTCCGACACCGTCTTCAACCTGCAGCGGGTGGCGCTGCTGGTCGGCGCGCTGGTCTCCGGCTCCGCGGCGGCACTCCGGATGCCCACCGCGCTCGACGACCGCCTGCACCAGCCCTACCGCGCCCCGCTGGTGCCGGGGCTTCGCGAGGCGCTGGAACTGCGCGCTCCCGGCCTGCTGGGAGTTGTGCTCAGCGGCGCCGGCCCCTCGCTGCTGGCCCTGGTCGAGGGGTCGCCGCAGCCGACCGTGCAGGCTTTGGAGGGCGTCTACCGGCGCCTGGGCCTGGCGGCCGAGGTGCGGCCCCTGGCCGTCGCCGCCGCCGGCGCGACAGTGATGAGTGACAAGTGACAAGTGATGAGTGACAAGCGAGGCCGGGCCGCGCGTCACTTGTCACTCGTCACTTATCACTGTTTGTGGTGAGATAACACCGATGCACGTTTTTCACTGTATCCGTGAAAGCTGCGGCGCCACATACCCGCTGGCGGAGAATATCCACACCTGCCCGCGCTGCGGCGGGCTGCTGGACGCCGAATATGCTTTCGACCGGGAGGCGGCCACGCAATGGCCCGCGCTGTGGAGCGGGCGGCGCGCCTCGCTTCGGAAGCTGGACTCGAGCGGCGTCTGGCGCTTCCGCGAACTGATCCCGTTCCTCAGCGAACCGGAGAGCGCGGAGCTGGTCACCACGCTGGGCGAAGGCAACACGCCGCTGCTGGATTCCGCGGCCGCCGCGGGTTTTGCGGGGCTGGACGCCATCCGCTTCAAGCACCAGGGCTTCAACCCCACCGGCTCCTTCAAAGACAACGGCATGACTTGCGGGGTCACGCGCGCCCGCGCGCTCGGCATGCGCCTGGTGGGCTGCGTTTCCACGGGCAACACCTCGGCTTCCATGGCGGCCTACGCTTCTTATGCCGGGCTGGTTCCGGTGGTCTTCATCCCGCGCGGCGAGATTGCGCTGGGCAAGCTGGCCCAGGCGCTCGAATACGGCGCCGTCACCTTCCAGGTGGAGGCCAACTTCGACCAGATCCTCCGCCTGATCTTCGGCATGGCGGAGTCCCTGGGGCTGTACCTGCTCAACTCGGTGAATCCCTTTCGCCTGGAAGGCCAGAAAACCATCATGGCGGAGTTGTTGGAGCAATGCGGCTGGCGCGAGCCGGACTGGATCGTGCTGCCGGGCGGCAACCTGGGCAATATCTCGGCCTTCGGCAAGGGCCTGCGCGAGCTGCGCGATCTGGGGCTGATCCGGCGCTTGCCGCGCCTGGCGGTCATCCAGGCCGAAGGGGCGGCGCCGCTGTGCCGCATGATGGAATCGGCGGCCGCCGAGCTGCAGCCCGTCGAGCGGCCCCAGACGCTGGCCACGGCCATCAAGATCGGGGCGCCGGTTTCCTGGCCGAAGGCTGTGCGCGAGCTGCGGGCCAGCGACGGCGTCTGCGTGGCCGTCAGCGAGCAGGAGATCGCCGACGCCAAGGCGGTCATCGGCCGCGCCGGTATCGGTTGCGAGCCGGCTTCGGCCGCCACGCTGGCCGGCGCCAAAAAGCTGCGGGCCGCCGGCGTCGTGGGGCCCGATCAGGATGTGGTGGCCATCCTCACCGGGCACCTGCTCAAAGATCCCGACTACATCCTTCGCTATCACGCCGGCGAACTGGAATGCGGCGGCCGGCCGTTGGAGAGCCGCCTGGCCAACCGCCCGCGGATCGTCGCGGCGGAGGCCGCTGCCCTGGAGGCCGCCCTCCGCGAGGCAACCGGCGATCGGCTGACGGCCGGCGGCTGAGGGCGGACGAAAAATCCCGAGCCGACGACCGGCAGCCGATCTGTTCAAACAATTCACTTGCATTCTGTTTTAATCAGAGGCATTCTGACCGCGGAAGCACGGCCCGCGGAGTGGCAACGCCCGGTCGCGCCGTGCCGTCCTATATCACGTAGCGCGTCCGGACAATGGACCATCGGGCTGAAGGCAGGAAGCGGAAGGCGGAAGGCGGCAACGGCGCATGCTGCTTTCCGCCTTTTGGCTTCCGCCTTCGCCGCGGTCACCCTGTCTGGGAGGCAGAGCGCTAGGCAGCCATGGCCATCGTCACGGTTTCCCGGCAATTCGGCAGCCGCGGGGACGACATTGCGCGGGAATTGGCGCGGCGCACCGGCTTCCGCCTGGTGGGGCGGCAGGCGCTGGAGCAGGGAATGCGGGCGCAGTTCGGAGTCGATCCGCCCGAGCCGGCGGGCGGGCGGGCGCCGCCCGTTGAACCGGAAAGCGCCGGCGGCACGGATGCGGTGAGGGAGCGCGCGCGCCTGAACCTGTACGCCAACCTGATCGCGCAAATCGCGGTCGAGATGGCCACCCGCGAGCACCTGGTGCTGGTGGGGCGCGGCGGCCAGTTCCTGTTTCGTGAGGCTACCTGCGCCTTCCATCTGCGGGTGGCGGCCCCCAAGCAATGGCGCGCCGCCACGGTGGCGGCCGAGATGGGGCTGGCCCCGCCGGCGGCCGCCGAACTGGTGTCGCGGTACGATGCCGTTCAGACGCGCTACCTGCACACCGTCTTCGGCCGCAGCCCGCAGCACGCCGACCTGTACCACATAACGTTGAACACCGCCGCTATGGATTTGGAGCGGGCCGGTGATCTGGCTTTCCGGGCGGTCGAATCCACGCTGTTGCCGGGCGCGACGCTGCTTTCCCCCGAAACCGCCGAGCGCATCCGCCTGCGCAGCCAGATCCGGCTGGCCCGCCACTTCGCCGATCTGCCCGGCTCCCCACTGCTGGAGCGTGTCTCCTTCGCCCATCCCAGCGAGCGCGTGTTCGCGCGGCTAATGGATTTTTACGGCATTGGGTGGGAATACGAGCCCAACACCTTCCCCATCGAATGGAACGAGCAGCAGGAAGTCACCGAGGCCTTCACTCCCGATTTTTACCTTCCCGAACTGGACCTCTACGTCGAGCTGACGACCATGAAGCAGTCGCTGGTCACGCGAAAGAACCGCAAGGTGAAACGGCTGCGCGAATTGTATCCCGAGGTCAACATCCGCGTTTTCTACCAGAAGGATGTCGAGGACCTGATCTTCAAGCTCGGCGCCTCGCGAATGGCGCTGGCCGGGTAAAGAAGTCTCAAGTTTCAAATTCAAGGTGCGGATTGGCTCCCACGGCCCATCGGAGTTAGCATAGCGGCGGAACGATGACCACCGGCGCACAAGGCGTACCGGAACAGAGGCCGCTCTCGCTGCCCGCCCTGCTGCTGGAGTTCCTGAAGATCGGCGCGATGGCCTTCGGCGGCGGCATGGCCATCATCGCCGTCATGGAACAAAGGTTGGTGCGCAAGCGGCGCGCCATCGCCGCCGAAGAGTTCCTTCATGGCGTGGGCCTGGCGCAAGTGCTGGGGCCTTTCGCCGTCAACACCTCGCTGTTCGTTGGCTACCGCCTGCACGGCCCGGCGGGCGGGATTCTTTCACTGCTGGCCTTCGTGGCCCCGTCGATGGTCGCCGTTATTTTCCTTTCCTGGCTTTACTTCGCGTATCACACCCTTCCGGCCTTGCGGGGGGCCATGGCGGGCCTGGGCGCGGTGGTGATTGCGCTGATTCTGGCCGCCGCGTGGTCCATGGGTGAAAAGGCGGTTCGCGGGTGGGCGGCGGCCGGCATTGCCGCCGCCGCATTTCTCGGCGGCCTGTCGAAAACCAACCCGCTGTACATCCTGATTGCCGCCGGCGTGGCCGGACTGTTGCTCGGCAGGGAAGCGCTCAACAAAACAACTGGCGGCGGCCGGCCAAAGCCGCCGCCAGCCGCCAGCGGCCGGCCGCCGGCCTCGGCTGGCCTCTGTTTGTGGCTGGCAGGCGCGTGGCCGGCCATCCCCCTGGCGAAGCTGGCCACGGCTTTCCTGAAAATGGGCTTCATGTTTCTGGGCGGCGGCTTCGTCGTGATCCCGGTCCTGTATCAGCAACTGGTGGTGGAGCGCGGCTGGTTGAGCGCCACTGAATTCGTAGACGGAGTCGCCATCAGCAACATGACCCCGGGACCGGTTTCCGTGCTGGCCACCTTTGCCGGCTACAAGTTGAGCGGCGTGGCCGGCGCGCTGGTGGCCACCTTTTCGCTCTATCTGCCGGCTATTGTGGTGA
>Ga0315279_10006936_pt1 | contig 14152 bp, 9 predicted proteins | sample YL17G06_20_MG_FD_203694 | JGI IMG/M metagenome (GOLD analysis project Ga0315279, IMG submission 203694) | Sediment microbial communities from Yellowstone Lake, YNP, Wyoming, USA - YL17G06_20 | ecosystem: Environmental > Aquatic > Freshwater > Lake > Sediment | place: USA: Wyoming | collected... | reverse complement strand
CGCGCTCCCTCACGGTCGCGGCTCTGTTCATGAGGTAGCGGGCCTGTTGCTGGCGCCCGTCGATCATCCCTGCGTGGCCGAGGAAACCATCGCCGCGCTGCTGGGGGTATTTGCCGCCGAAGAGCCGGCGGTGGCGGCGCCCACGCATGGCGGCCGCCGCGGCCATCCGGTAATCTTCTCGTCCCGCCTGTTTGACGAACTGCTGGCCGCGCCGCTGGAAGAGGGGGCGCGGGCGGTTGTTCACCGCTACCCGGTTCGCGAGGTGGCGGTGGACGATGCCGGCATTCTGGCCGACATCGACGATCCGGAGGTTTACCGCCGCCTCATCGGGTAACCGCGGGGCCAACGCAGAGGCGCAGAGCGCGCAGAGAAAACGCAGAGAAAAGGCAGAGAATAGCCATGCCTCTGCGCCTCTGCGGTGTATACGCATCGGTGCGGTCACTTCTCTCTTGAAACTGCGGCACAAAAGAGCAAGCATTTGCGGGTGCGCGTGCGGCGCCTATTTCTCTCTCTGATCCTGGTCTGCCTGACGGCAGAGGCGCGGCCGGCGCCCCGGCTGCTGCTGACCGCCGAGGATTTCGCCCGCATCGACCGGGCGGCGCAGGCGCTGCCGTGGGCCGCCGGCGTGCGCACCGGCATCATCCAGGGCGCCGAGGGCTGGCCGGCGTCCTACGTCGCCAAGTACGGCCTGACGGAATGGCAGATGCCGCCCGAAGGCGGCCAGTGGACGCTGTGGTATGTCTGCCCCACGCACGGCGTTTCCCTGCAATACCGTGCGCCCAACCAGAACCTTTGCCCGGTCGATGGCAAGAACTTCACCGGCTGGCCGTACGACCAGGTGATCTACACGCGGCGGCACAGCGATAACGCCGCGGCGGCGCGAGACAACGGCCTCGCCTATCGCTTCACCGGCAATTCTGCCTTCGCCCGGGAGGCGGCGCGCCTGCTGCTGGCCTACGCCGACGTCTATTCCAGTTACCCCATCAAGGACACCAACAACCGGGCCAACGCCACCAGCGGCGGGCGCGTGACGGCCCAGACGCTGGACGAAGCCATCTGGCTCATCCCCATGGCCTGGGCCTACGACCTGGTGGCCGACAGCGGAGTGCTGGAGGCCAGCCGGCGCGCACACATCGAACAGGACCTGCTGCGCGCCGCGGTCACCGTCATTCGCCGCAACGATGCCGGCGCCAGCAACTGGCAGTCGTGGCACAACGCGGCCATTGGCGCGGTCGGCTTCACGCTGGAGGACGCCTCGTTGAGCAGCGCGGCCATCGACGGCAAGAGCGGCTTCCGCTTCCAGATGAAGCAGAGCGTGTTCGGCGACGGCTTCTGGTACGAGGGCGCCTGGGGGTATCACTTTTACGCGCTCGATGCGCATTGCCAGTTGGCGGAGATGGCCGCCCGGGCCGGCATCGACCTGTACGCCGAGCGCAGCCTGCGGCTGATGTTCGAGGCCCCGCTGCGTTTCGCGCTGCCCGACCAGACACTGCCTCCCTTCAACGACAGCGGCAACACCAGCATCGTGAGCAACGACCGGCTCTACGAAATGGCCTACGCGCGTTACGGCGACCCGTTGTTCGCCACCGTGCTGGGCCAGCGGAGCCGGGGCCGCGAGGCGCTGTTCTGGGGCCTGGACACGCTGCCGGAAGTTGCCGCGCCGGCGCCGGCCAGCGCGGTGTTTCCCGACTCCGGCAACGGCGTTCTGCGCGCCGCACCGCCGGCCGACGACCCGCGCGCGGGACAAAGCTACCTGGCCCTGAAGTTCGGCCCGCACGGCGGCGGCCACGGGCACTACGACAAGCTGGGCTTCGTCTATTACGGGCGCGGCGCCATGCTGGCGATCGATCCGGGCACTCAGTCGTACGCCGCTCCCACGCACAGCACCTGGGACAAAATGACGGTCGCTCACAACACCGTGGTGGTGGACCAGGCCACGCAGGCGGAAGCCACCGGGCAGTTGCGCGCCTTTGCGGCCCTGCCCGGCATCAGCGGGGTGCGGGCCGGCGCCGGCCCCGCTTACAAACCAGCGGCGCTGGAACGCACCATGCTCCTCACCCCGGAGTACGCGCTGGACGTGTTCTCGGCACGGTCGCTGGACGGCGCCCAGCACCGTTTCGACTGGGTCTACCACAATTCCGGAAGCGTCTCGACCGATCTGCCGCTGGCGCCGTACTCCGCGTTCCCAACCACGAACGGCTACCAGCACTTGAGCGAATCCAAGGCGGCCACTGCCGCCGAGGCCTGGCAGGTGAGCTTCGATGCCAGCCCGTCGCTGATCGGCTCCTACGGCAGCGCCTACACCAATCCGCCGGAGGTCCAGGCCACGTTCGAGTACTCGCGCGAACAGGCGGCTTCGGGGCTGTTTTCCGGCCGCATGCACTACGATTTCAGCGCCGCCCAGGGCTACATCGTGTTCTCCACGCCCACGCTGGGCGGGCAGCCGGCCGAAGTGCCGCGCGCCCTTTCGCTGATGTTTTACGGCGACGGCTCGGGCCATAAACTCGCTCTGCGCCTTTACGATTCAACCGACGAGCGCTTCGTGGCTACCGTCGGGCCCATTAACTGGACGGGATGGCGCCTGGTCACCGTCACCGACCCGGCGCGCTGGACCCATTACCTGGGCAACGACAACGGCGTGTTCGATCCGCCCGTGAAGACCGTCGGAGTGGAGGTTACGTATGCCTCCGGCGGGCCTGTGCGCGGGAACCTCTTCGTGGATGACATCGTGCTGGAATACGCCGCGGGCAAGCGAACCATCGCGGATTTCGAGCGCCCGCTGCGGGCCCTGCGGCTGTGGATGCTGGGTGCGCCGGACACCACCGTGGTGGCGGGCAACGGCCTGGGCCCCAACCTGTTGACGCCGGTGCCCTTCGCCATGGCGCGGCGCCGCGCGGCGGAAACGCAGTTTGTGTCCCTGCTGGAGCCGTACGGCGAACGGCCGCGCGTGACCGCCTTCCGCGCGCTGGCCGCGGAACAGTGGGAAATCGCCGGCGCCGGGTTCCTGGACCGCGTGTCGCTCGACAGCGCGGGTGCGCTGCGCTATGTGCGGCGCGGCGCCGGCAGCTCGCCGGTCCGTTTGGGGCTGTCCGGCGATACGGTTCTGCAGGATTCCGGCGAGACGCTGCTGCGGCTGGCCGCGCCTGTTCCAGTGCAGGCCGACTTTTCAACCGACGGGGCCGCCGTCGCCCTGGAGATCACTGGGACGCTGGCGGGTGAGTTGCGTGTCCTGGCGCCGCGCGCGGAGCGCATCACGCTGAACGGGGCTGGCGTCGCGTTCCGGCGCGAGGGCGATTACCGCGTGATCGCGGGGGGCGCCGCCCCGGCCCTGCTGGCCGCGGTGAATGCCGCCAGTTTCGCGCCCCTGCTGGCGCCCGGCGCGCTGGTTTCGATCTTCGGAACGAGCTTGGCGCTGGAAACGCGCGCGGCCGGTTCCCCGCCCCTGCCCGATCAGCTTGCCGGCACGGAAGTGTTGATCAACGGCGCGGCCATCCCGCTGCTCTATGTCTCGCCGGCGCAGATCAACGCCCAGTTGCCGTTCAACCTGCAGCCCGGCGCGGTGCAGATCGCTGTGCGCACACCCCTGGGAACATCGGCGACGGCCAGCATGACGCTGAGCGCGGCAGCGCCCGCGATTTTCGCGGCCACCCGCAGCGGTGATTGGGCGGTGATCTGGGCCACGGGACTGGGGCCGGTGGCGCCCGCGCTGCCCGCCGGCGCGCCGGCCGGCGCCCAGCCGCTTTCATCCTGCACGGCGCCCGTCGTCGTAACCATCGGCGGAAAAAGCGCCCGGGTGGGCTACGCCGGCCTGGCGCCCGGCGCGGCCGGCCTTTATCAGATCAATGCCCAGCTTCCCGCGGGATTGCCGTCGGATGCTGTCCCACTGGTCATTTCCGTCGGAGGAGTCTCGAGCAATGCCGTTACGCTGCGTTAGAATCGGCGTGTATCCGCGAAATCTGCGGCTGGTCCTTCTTCTGTTATTGCTCACCGCCAACCTGCACTCCGCCGAGATTGTCGAAGTGCGCAAGATCTGGGACCAAGCGCCGCATAACGCCTTCACCAGCCTGGTGCGATTCCAGAGCCGTTGGTTCTGCTCGTTTCGCGAGGGGAAGGCGCATGTTTCACCCGATGGCGCCATCCGGGTCATCACCTCAAGCAACGGCCGCGATTGGGAGTCGGCCGCGCGGCTGGCTTCGGCCACCGCCGATCTTCGCGATCCGAAGCTCTCGATCACACCCGACAAGCGGCTGATGCTGACGGCGGCGGGCGCACTGCACCAGCCGGCCGAGTTCAAGCACCAGACGTTTGCCTGGTTCTCGCGCGACGGACGAACGTGGACCGAGCCGCAGCCGATCGGGGAGCCGAATTTCTGGCTCTGGCGGGTCACCTGGCATGGGAGGGAGGCCTATGGGGTCGGGTATGACACTGCGGGAAGGAACCGCGCCCGGCTTTACCACAGCCGCGACGGAGCCCGCTTCACGCCGCTGGTGGACACCTTTTTCAATCGCGGCTTCCCCAACGAAGCGTCGATCGCATTTCAGAAAGACGGCGTTGCGCTGTGCCTGCTGCGGCGTGACGGTGATCCGGCGACGGCGCAACTCGGCACGGCGCGGCCGCCGTACCGGGAGTGGGCTTGGCAGGACATCGGCGTGCGGGTGGGCGGGCCGAATCTCATTTGCCTGCCCGCTGGCCGCATGGTGGCCGCCGTTCGCCTGTATGACGGAAAGACGCGCGCTTCTCTCTGCTGGCTTGACGCGCGCTCCGGCCAGCTCACCGAATTCCTGACCCTGCCCTCCGGCGGCGACACCAGCTATGCCGGCCTGGTCTGGCACGACCGGTTGCTCTGGGTCAGCTATTACTCTTCCCACGAAGGCAAGACCAGCATCTACTTGGCGAAGGTGCGCCTATAGAGGAACCGGAGCCGCAGATTGCGCAGATTTCACCGATTCAGCTTGTCTGCGCAATCCGCGCAATCCGCGGAATCTGCGGCTGGGTCCTACTGGATGGGGATGGTGACGCGGTTGCTCGCCGCGTCGCCGATGCGGAGGCGGAACTGGACCGGATCGTAGCCCTTCAGTCGCTTCACGTCGCCGGCGGCGCTGGATGCAAAGCGAGCCAAACGCTGTAAGATGCCGAGGGCGGTGCTCCGGTCGATAGCCCGGACATCAGCCCGCGCTTCGTCCGACCAGATAACCCTTCTCGCCATCAGGCCTGCTCGTCCGGCAGATCATTTTCCGCCATCCGGCGAAAGTCCTCCATGGTGAGCCCGAAGTCGGCTAACACTTCTTCCATCGGCACTCCGCCGTTGCGCCGAAGCGAGTCCATGGCCTCACCAACAGCCCGGCGCTCTTCTTCGGTCTCCGGCTCGTCGTCGATTGGCGCCAGTGCCAGCTTACGGTCCAAAGGATCGAGCATGGTTTCCAAGAGCCCCCGGATAGCAGCCACCTGCTCCGCAGGCAGTTGGTCGAGCAGGGCGTGGGCCTGTTGCCGTTCTTGCGCCAGGTCGGCCACAGAAGAATAGCCTCTGAGATCCTATCCAAACAATAACACATGGTGGCAAGGCCGCAACGAAGAAGAGAGACGGGAGCCGCAAATCACACGGACTTCGCGGCAATTGCTGAGCGGTGAGCTTCCGAGCGGTGGCGCACGGAATGGATGCGCAGGACGCCGCCCGGCTCCTCGGTGAGGCGGATGCGCCAGTCGCCGACGCGGAGGCGGAGTTCCTCACTCTGGCCCCTCAGCCGCTTGAGATCACCCAGACCGCTGTTGGTCAGGCGATCGAGCGCCGCGAACACCCGCCTGGCGACTTCGCGGTCCAAGCGGCGGATATCCTTGCTGGCGTGCTCTGACCAGACGATCTTCTTCACACCTGATCCTTCACATCCCTGAGGTCGTCAGGCGTAAAGCCAAGGTCGGCCAGCACTTCTTCGTGCGGTATCCCCCGGCCGCCGTTTCTCTCAAACCAAGCCTTCGATTCCGCGGCGGCCCGGCGTTCTTCTTCGGTCTCCGGCTCGTCATCGATCGGCGCCAGTGCGAGCGCTCGGTCTACAGGGTCGAGTATGCTTTCCAGGAGGCCGCGCACGGCAACCAGTTGCTCCGGAGGCAGTTGGTCGAGCAGGGCGTGGGCCTGCTGCCGTTCTTGCGCAAGATCGGCCATGGCAACCTAGCCTTTCAGATCCTATCCGAGACAATAGCACATAGCGGCAAGGCCGCAACCAAAAGGAAAGCAAGAACCGTAGATGGCGCAGATTTCACCGATTCAGCGTATCTGCGCAATCCGCGGAATCTGCGGCTGGGTCCTACTGGATGGGGATGGTGACGCGGTTGCTCCCGGCGCCGCCGATGGTCAGGCTCACCGGGATGTTGTAGGCCGAAGAGACGTTGGCCGGCACTCTCACGTTGACCTGATAGAGACCGGCGAAACCCGGCGCCAAGCCGCTGTACAGCACTTCACCGTCGTAGGTGTCGAAGCGAACCAGGGGGCTGAGCAGGGTACGGTTCAGGGGTTCGATGGCATTTGCGGCGTCGCCCGAAATCACCGGCGGATCGACCGCGCCCAAGCCGGTGGCGTAGATGGAGACGATGCTTCCCCGCCGCGCCGGATTGTTGTTGCTGACCAGGGAGCCGTCCTGCGCCAGCACGAAGATGCCCTGCCCCGACCCGTTCGAAGAAACAGTAAAAAGGCCGGGAGCGTACGCGCTCACCAGCAGGGAAATGCCCGGCCCCCTGCCCGACAGGCTCTCGACCGCGAGCTGGTAGGTGCCGGAAACCAGCTCGTAGGGCAACAGCGCATTGATCTGGACGGGCGAAACGTAGAACAGCGGGATGGGTGTCTCGCCGACCAGCACGCGCGTGCCGGCCAGCAACGTTGGCAGCGGCAGCCAAGGCGCTGACGCCGTGCTCAGAGCCAGGTTGGCGCCGAAAATGCTAATGATGGTTCCAGGCGCCAGCGCGGCGCCGCGGTTGAAGCTGGCGCCATTGACCGCGGCGCCCGACACCAGCCCGGGAAGCACCGGCTGAACCGCCGTGGCAGTAAAGGTGACGGAGGAGGCGCCGGAAGTGGCCACCACGCGCACATCGCCGGCGGCATTCGGCAGAGTCAGCACGGTGCTGGCGCGGCCGTCGGTATCGGTCACGGCCGACCGGGTGCTCAGCGAACCTCCGCCACTGGTGATGGCGAAACTGACCGCCGCGCCGGCAATCGGCGAGCCATCGGAGCCCACCATCTGCACCGCCAGCGGCGGCAGGACCGAGCCGACCGGCCCCACGGCGTTGTTCCCGGAAGCCACCGTGAGATGCGCGACCCCGACCGCCACCTGCAGCGCGATCAGAATGTCCTGGGTCTGGGAAGCGGTGGTCAGGCGGATCCGCCCCAGATACGTGCCCGGATCCAGCCCCGCCGAGGAAATCTGAAAGACAAGCTGCCCGTTGCCGAGGCCCACCAGCCCTCCCGACGGCGTGTTCACCGACAGCCACGATTCGGATGCAGCCGCTGTCCAGTCGATGCGGGACGAAGTGGCATTGGTTAGCGAGGCGCTGAGCGTGGCGCTGGTTCCTTGCAGCACGGTGGCGTTGAAAGAAAGCGGAGTGACGAAGACTCCAGCCGCGCTTCCGCTGATCTGCGCCTGGTAGATGCCGCGGCCCCAGGTGGCCGCCCACAGGCTGCCCGACCGCAACACCACGTCGGTGACGGGCGCCGGCGGCAGCCCGTTGTTGATCGGCGTCCAGCTCGGGGCCGTGCAGGCGCCTGCCTGCGTACAGTTGCCCGCGTTGTATGTGACGAAAGCGCCGGCGTCGGTGCCGACATAGATCCTCGATGCCGGCTGGAAGGAACTGCCGCTCACGGCCGGATCGATCATGATGGCGTTGATGGGGACGCGGGGCAGATTGCTCATCAGCGAGATCCAATTCGGCTCCCGGCCGCTGACCTGCCCGTCGCGTGTGCGCAGCAGATCGCCCGCCTGGTAGCCCCCCACGGAACTGCGTCCACCGGGGAACGCGCCGATGGCGGCATAGATGGTGCCGGACTGGCGCGGATCCACCGCCAGATCGCTGACGTAGCCGGGGATCGAACCCAGCAGGATCCAAGTGGATCCGTAGTTCGTGCTGCGCCAGATGGTGGAGCCCGCCTGGCAGGCGCCGGTGGTCGTAACTTCGGGCAGACAGGCGGTGGCCGCATACAGAATCTGGCGGGCCGACGGGGCCTGGGCCATGGCAATCACCACCCGGCTCGAATCCGAATCCACCTGGCTGTACTCGATCCAGGTCACGCCATCGTCCTGGCTGCGGTAGATCCGGCGGCCGGCGACAAACACGTCCGAGGGGTTGCCCGAATTCAGCATCAGGGGCGGAGCCGGGGCGCGCGGCTGGCCCACGGGAATGGGGGTGTCCTGAGTAAAGCCCCGGCCGCCATTGTGCGAGCGATAAAAGGCGGAACTGCCCACCGCAAATATGTTCTCCGTGCCGGAGGCGGACGCGTTCGGCGCTATGACCAGTCGGCCCAGCTCATTTTCGTCGATGGCCACCTCCCAAATGTCCAGCGCGGAAGCAAAAAAGACCAGCCCGTCCGGTCCGGCGACCCAAGGCTGGCCCAGTGCATCGTGAGCGACCGTGAGGTACTGCCCGACGGGGGGCCCAGGCAACCGCCCGGGCGGCGGTGCAGTTTCTACCGCCGGGCCGCTGGAGCCGGGCGGCAGGACTACTTCCAGACCCTGTTCGCCGGCCAACAGCAGCAACCCCTGCGAGAAGGCGGCGGCCCTGAAACGCTGGGTCTGGGTTGAGACGGCCGTCCAGGTGGCGCCCTGGTTCAGCGAATACTGAAGACTCTGGCCGGCCAAATAGAGAGTCGTCCCGACCGTGTCGGCGAACAAATACGCGGGCCCGGGGCCTGGACCGATACTCGGAATCAGCGTCCAATTCGTCCCACCGTCGGTGCTCCGATAGAAATCAACCGTCGGGGCAGTCGAGGGATTCTCCGGGTCAGCGCCGCTGGGCCTGTAGCTGACGGCAACATAGAGGGAGTTGCCGCGCGCCAGGACGTTGACCCACAGCGGGGTTCCCCCGCCATAGGCGCCCACCGGCAGCGCCATGGTCGACCAAGTAGCCCCCGCGTCCGAAGAACGCCACAGCACCGTCTGGCGCAGATCGGCCGAGTCGGCTGTCGGGGAAGCGGCGTAGACGTTCCCCTGGCCGTCGAAGGAAATATTGGTGATCTGCTGGGAGAGAACTTTCTTCCAAGTGGTGGCCGCGTTGGAGGAGACAAACAGGCCTTCGGAAGAACCCGCGAAGATGCGGGCCGGCATCTGCGGATCGATTCCCAGCAGGCAAACGGGGCGGCTGGTAAAACGCACTCCAATCGTCCAGGTCTGCCCGCCGTCGGCGGAGCGGGCCACGCCTTGTGCCGGCCGCGGAGAGGAACTGACGCCGGTGCCGGCGTAAATGATGTTGGGCGCGGCGGGATCCAGCGCCACCGCACAGGCTTGCGCCAAGGGGGCAACGGTGTTAAAGGCGCTGCCCCAGCCCAGCCCGCCGTCGGTGCTCTTCCAGACGCCGCCGGCGCCGGCCACGTACAGCGTCGAATCCGAGCGGGGGTCGGCAACCAACCCGACGATGCCGACGGGAAGGCCAACCGGTCCCTGAAACCTCCAGGTGAAGGAGGTGTTGCTGAGTTGCGCCCAAGCGGCGCCGGCAAGGCAAAGCCATGCCGCAGCAGCCAGAAACAGCAGGCGCGCCGCTCCGCCGATTGCGGATTGTCCGCCGCGGCGGACGGATTTCAAAGGGATACAACCGGAAACCCGAAATCCGAAATCCGAAATCCTAATCGGCAGCATCCGCTTGGTTCTGCGCGCTCCGGCATCCACGGCCGCTCTCCTGACGGTTAATGAATCGCCGCAACCGGGGCCCCCGAGGTCGGGCTGGAGGCCGTGCCCACACTCACGACGACCGGCAGGCTATCGCCCAGCGCGCGGTCGGCCGGAACACGGAAGTTGATCTGGTACAAGCCCACGAAGCCCGGCGAGAGGCCCGAGTAGGTGACGGTCATGGGGCGGCCGCCAATGATCACCGACACCTGTTGCGAGGTAACCGAAAGCGGGTTGCTGGAGGCGGCGTTGCCGGCCGCGACCAGCGGCGTCACTGCGCCCAGCCCGGTCACAAACAAGATCAGGTTCTGATCGCGCAACCCGGGGTTGGCGGGAGTGACAGGCGAGTAGTCTCCGGCATGGAACAAGGCCGCCTGCGTGCGGCCGCCAACATCGACGCTGAAAACGCCCGGAGCCGCCGCCGCCGTGGTCACGGCCACGCCGCCGCTGGAGCGGCCGGTGGCCAGAGACTGGACAGTAAACACGGTGCGGCCGGCCGCCAGCTCCGGAGGAAGCTGGGCATTGATTTGTGTGGCCGAAGTGTAGAACAGGGGGATGGTCACCTCGTTGGCCATCACGCAGACGCCGCCCAGGCTGGTCGGCAGGGGCACCTGGCCCGCGACCCCCTGGTCGGCAAGCCCGGTGCCGAAAATGCTGACAATGGACCCCGGAGCAACCGGACTCCTGAAGGTCGCGCCGTTCACCACTCCCTGGGCGGTGAAGCTCGGGCCTTGCCCACTGGCCGAGGCCAGCGACATCGCGGTCAAGCCCGATACCGACAACAGGTAGGCGTAGTTGCCGTCGGTCACCATGCCTTGCGGCCACAACTGCGTGGTGCCGCGCGGGCCCACCAGCAGCGCGGTGGCCGTCGGCGGCCACAGCCGCGGCGCCGCCGACGTTCCGGCGCTGCCCGGCGTGATGTCCATCACCGGCTCCGGCAGGCGGAATTCCTGCTGCGACTGGAGGGAAGACAGGTTGACCCGTTGCAGGCGCTGCACGGAAACCTGCGCATCGGGCGCTTGCACCCGGAATCCGTCGGTGGCGCCGGCGACCACTCCGAACGCCAGTGCCGCTGCGCTGGTGGTGCCGGAGGGCACCATCGAACCCAGGAGGGTTAGAGTGGAGTTGAACACGAAGTTATCGACCAGGAAAAAGCTGCCATCCGGCGCCGTGGAAACGGTCCCGCGCATGCCGGGCACGGCGTTGGTGCTGCTTTTCACAAAGCCGTCGGACACCGGGTCGTAATAGCGCAGACTCCCGTTGCTGTTGTTGTCCACCAGGATAATGGCGCTGCCATTGGCCGGCGCGGCCAGGAAGTTGCGCGTGTTGAAGCTGTTGGCCGTGGTGCCCCCGAGGTTCAGGCGCGGGAAGGCCGTCCGCGTGGCCAGGCTCAGTTGCCACACCGAGCCGCCGTTGGTGGTAAACCCGGCCCCCGAGGAGGTGGGCGCCACTATCACTGTGAACAGGATGGCGTTGGACGAGACGGCAATGGAGTGCGGCACCAGCGGCGTGGCGTTCAACGGCGCCGGCGCCATGGGGATCTGGTCCACCTCCTGCATCGTATCCAGGTTCACCACCGAAATGTTCTCGGCGCCCGAGTTGGCGACCACCACTGTTGACGAGTCGGCGAAGGCCATCGACAGCGGCTGGTTCCCGACGCGGATGGGCGGCAGAAAGCGCTGATTGCGGATCGAGAAGACGTCGATCTGGTCCAGCATGAAGTTGGTCAAGTAGACGCGTTGCCGGGCTTGGTCCAGCAGGATACTGGCGGCCAACCCCGCCACCGGAAAGATCACGCCCCGCTGATCGACATTGCGGTACACCAGGTTCACCAGGATCGCCGGTTCGATATTCACGGCCTCGGGGGAGCTCAAGATGACCGCGTATTGCTGGTTGCCGTAAGTGGTCACGCGCCGCGGGTCAAAGGTGATTTGGACCGAGGAAGGCGCCAGGCCCGAGGGCACGTTCAGAATCACCGGGGCGGTGGTGCTGCCGGCTATGGCGGCATTGGTGGTGGCCGCGAAACTGAGCCGCCCGCCGCCCCCGTTGCGCACCTGCACCGAGGTGCTGGCGATAGTCCTGGTGCAGGCGTCCACCGAGAGCACCACGGCGGGGGGATCGACAGCCAGGATCGGCAGCCGGTTCAGTTGCCCGATCGGTATGACCAGCATGCCGGAAGTGCACAAGGCGAACAGGTACTGGCCGTCGGTGGAGCTAATGATCTTCGCGGTAATAGCCTCCGGCAGGCGCAGGCCGAGCTGGGGCGTGAGGCTGGAAGCGCGCAGAACCTGCAGCACGCCCAGCGTGGGTATGACGCCGGGCAGCCGCCCGCTGGTGGGGGTGATCTGGTTGGTGTTCAGGGCATTGATGGCCACCTGGGTCGAAAAGGTGGCATAGACAGTGTTGCCGTCCACCGAGAACACGCTGCCGCCGCTCAGGGTGCTGGCGGCAAACCCGGTCCGCCCCAGGATCGTCAACGTTGCGGTGTCGAACAGGAAAGGGCCGGCCATGAAGCGGCGGCCATCGGGCGCGATCGACAGGATGGAGCTCAGCCCGCTCACGCTGCGGCTCCGCAAAGTCTGCCCGGAAGCCACCTCATACACAAACAGGGTGTTACTGGACAGGCCGATAATCGTGGTCCCGTCCGCCGAGGCGATTAGTCCGGCGCGGAATCCCTGGGGCAGTGCGGCGGTGGTGGTGCTGGACAAGCCGGCCGGCGGCACGGCCGGCGGCGAAATCGCCAGCCGGGTCAGTTGCTGGGTGGTGGGCTCAAAGCGCAGCAGGCCGGCGCTGCCCAGGATCACCACCAGGCCGTCGCTGCCCACCGCAATGGCGGCCGGCTGGGCCCCCAGCGTGTACGTGCTGGCGACGGTGTTGGTCGCCAGGTTGATCACCGTCAGCGTGTAGTCCTGATAATTGGCGACGTACAGTGTCTGCCGATCCGGGCTGAGGGCCAGGCTCGAGGGCTGGTTCCCGGTGGGGATGGTGCCGATCAGCCGGCGTCCGCCGATGGAGTAGATCTCCACCCGGTTTTGGCTGAAATTGCTGAGATAGACCAGGTCCCGCTGATCATCGTAAATCAGATCGCTCAGAGTGCCGACGACGGGTACGACGGTGCCGATAGTCGCCGCAACCACATGACCCGAAGAAGCGATCCAGAACAAACAGACGAACGCCACCACCTTCGCGAACGTCCGGTGCATAAAAGCAAGCCTCCCGTGGGTGGCGCGGATTAACCAACCCCCGAAAACCGCAACGGCACGCCGGCTGCTCCTTGGCGTGGCGACCGACCGCAGCCGGGATCCAGCGCCGCGCCAGCGAACCGCCCCAAAGCGGTTGCGACACGACGAAGCAATAGACCTGGCAACATTACTAATCTTTGCGCGCTTCGTCAAGCCTGCCTGTTCAAACACCCGGCGCCCGGGAAAAGTTGCGCCGATGTGCGCTCCTTCGGCCTCCAGGCGACCGGGCGGCTTCTTCCCTTTCTCGACCGCACCCCGGTTTGTCTGCCGGTTCCATTAAAGGCGTTGCCGGCCAACGCGCGCGTTAAGGTTGTGCAAAATCTTCTTAACGTTCTTAACAGTGCGGGAACGGCGTGGCAGGTAGCCGCTATAATGCAGGTGGATGCGCCCCGGCCAACGGAGTGCGGCCGGGCAGGTGCAGACGTGGCAGGACGCGCACTCCATCGGCGCGCAACTCTTCGGAAAGCGTGGTGTTTAGCCGACAGGGAGCATTGGGTCGGGTCACTCTCGGTGGAAAACGAAATTGACACGGACCTTGCCTGCGGGTATTCTCGCGCAAGGGAATATCCTGTATCCATAGGCGTGACGAAGGCGCCAAGCGCATGTGACGGGGAATCTGCGTTGAGGCCGGGAGACAGCCGGCCGCAACGCTTCGCGGTCTCGAACCGAAGCCGCGGAACCACCGTGGCCGAAAGCGTGGAAGTGGCGGATACCCCGCGTGCCCGCCGCATCGGACTGCTGAAGCACACCGAGTTGCGGCCGGATGAAGGGATGTGGATTTACCCCAGCCAAGCGATCCATACCTTCTGGATGCGCTTTCCCATCGACGCCGTTTTCCTGGATCGCCGCCGGCGGGTGAAACGGGTGTATCAGCGGCTGCCTCCGTTTCGCCTGACTCGCTTTGTCTGGGGCGCCGCCAGCGTGCTGGAACTGGCGCCCGGGACGGTTGCACGCAGCCGCATTGAAGTGGGAGATGAGCTATCATTCACGCCTCAGAAAACGTAGTTTGGCGCCGGCCTCGCTGGCCGCGCTGTTACTGATCACGACTGG
>Ga0315279_10006935_pt1 | contig 14152 bp, 13 predicted proteins | sample YL17G06_20_MG_FD_203694 | JGI IMG/M metagenome (GOLD analysis project Ga0315279, IMG submission 203694) | Sediment microbial communities from Yellowstone Lake, YNP, Wyoming, USA - YL17G06_20 | ecosystem: Environmental > Aquatic > Freshwater > Lake > Sediment | place: USA: Wyoming | collected... | reverse complement strand
TGTCCTTTCCTTCGGAGCGCGGCCCGGGGATGGCCGCGCTGGAACTGGCGGCTGGGGACAAGGCTGCGGCGCCCGCGGCCTTCAGCATGGTTCGTCGGGACAGGTTTCGGTTCACGGTTTCGCCCTCCTTCAGAAAGAATCCACGGATTCCACGGATTAGCACGGATTATTCTATCCACGGATTACATGGATTTCACGGATTAAGCGAATCCGTGTCAATCCGTGTAATCCGTGGATCGGATCTTGCTGGCAGTTCGATGCCCTCGCCGCGGTGGGATTGCCGTTGGCATCCACAGTGTAGTGGAACGGGCGCGAAGCGCTGACCGGGGGTTCCGATCAGGTGGTGGGCTCAATGCCGATGAAGCCGCTTAACGAGACGCCAGCCGTGTTCCGGGCGTGATGATGACTTCGCCCGTTGACCTCAGGCAGACCTCGTACACCCGGTCGGGCTCCAGACGCATGTAGGGTGCATCGCCGTGGATGGCCCGCACGCCCCGCTCCTTCGCCATCTTCTCGTTGTTGGCAACTTCCCAGAAGCGTTTCCAAAGATCCTTCTCGAAAGCGCTGGGGGCTTGCCGTTCGGCGTAGACCTCGGGCGCCTGGCCTTCGACGTCGATCACGAACCCCTCTTCGGCCCGCATGGTGCTGGAGAATATACGCCGGAACAACATCAGCGCCCGGCCTTTGAGGGGGTCGCTCTGCTCGATGAAGTGGTCGTCGAACTTGATCACCAGAGTGTCAAAATAGACCTCTTGCCCCGGCAAAGTCAGATCTCGGAAAGCACTGATCGGCTTGCCGGCATCGTCAACCTCGGTGAACCGGATGGTGGTTTGTAAGTTCCCCTGCTGGTCCTTCGCCTGCCGCAGAACCTCGACTGAAACCAGAATTCCCGTTATGAGCTTCCGGCTGCCAGTGAGTATACATCAGCCACCGCCGAATGGCGGAATCCCAACGCAACGCGGCAAGCGGAAGACGCTGCGGCACGACCGTTAGGTTTACTCCTGCGCGGCTGGCGTTACCCGAGCCAGCCGTCAACACCACCGGCTGGCTGCCGGACAGACCGGGGGGAATCATCACATTGATTTGGTACAGTCCGGCAAAGCCCAGCGTCAGCCCGCTGTAAACGATCGTGGCCTTCGTGCCGCCAATAGCCCCGGTCAACGGATTCACCGTCTTGGCCCCAATCCGCCGATAAGAGAGATGAATCCCTGCGGACCTGCTTCGCGCTTCTCGTCTCGCAACCGCATTCAGAATTATGAAGCTCTCCACAAACGTGGCTTCGTCAAAACCCCGCTGCCGCTCCTTGATTCGCACGTGCTGTTTCACGCTGCCTGGCAATCCCAGCGAACGCATCGCCTGCGCGAGCGGAACTCGTTCACCTACGCTCTACTTTCCTGGGTGCCAGTTCCATACGAATCAATGGGCTCCGCAACCACCACGTCTCTCGGCTTCTTCGCGATCGGCCGCCCTTATCGGCGGATCGGGGGCCGCAAGGCCAAATGTCCGCCAGCCGGGCAATAAGCCCGCTGGAGCGCGCCAGCCCAGCCCGGTGTGATCCGCGCTATAATCATGGGTTGGCCTCGGCCGCAAGTTCCGCACAGGGAACCCATGGGCAACGAAAGCATTCAGGTGCGCGGCGCGCGCGTCCACAACCTGAAGAACATCAATTTCGAAATCCCGCACAACGCCCTGACGGTGGTGACCGGGGTCAGCGGCTCCGGCAAGTCCAGCCTGGCTTTTGACACCATCTACGCCGAAGGGCAGCGGCGCTATATCGAGTCGCTTTCCGCCTACGCCCGGCAGTTCCTGGAGCGCATCGAGAAGCCGGACGTGGACGAGATCCTGGGAATCGCGCCGGGCATCGCCATCCGGCAGAAGAACACCACGCGCAATCCCCGTTCCACGGTGGCCACGGCCACCGAGATTTACGACTACCTGCGCCTGCTGTTCGCGCGGGTGGGCCGCACCTACTGCCTGAAGTGCGGGGGGCTGGTCAAGAAGGATACGGTGGACGAGGTGGCCGAGCGGGTGCTGGCGCTGGCCTCCGGCAGCCGTTATTACCTGCTGTTTCCGGTGCGCGGCACGGCCGCGGCCATGGCCGCCAAGCCGGCCCCCGAGCGCCCCGCCCTGGACATGGAGGCCCTGCGCGCCCACCTGTTCGACGTGCGCAAGGCCGGCTTCACCCGCCTCTACCAGGACGGCCAGACCTTCGAGTTCTCGACGCCGGAGTCGCTGCTGGACCTCAATTTCACGCGCGGCGTTTATGTGCTGGTCGACCGGCTGGCGCTGTCCCCTGACCCGGCGCTCCGCCAGCGCATCGCCGACAGCGTGGAAACCTGCTACCGGCAGGCGGGCGAAGCCATTTTCGAGCCGCAGCGGCATGGCCTTCAGGCTGTGCCAGGCGACGGCGATCCGCAAGAGGCGCACAGCCTGAAGGCTATGCCACTGCGCTTCAGCGAGCGATTCGAGTGCAAGAGCTGCCACGCGGCCTACGAGGAGCCGGAGCCCCGCCTGTTCTCCTTCAACAGCCCCTACGGCGCCTGCCCCCGCTGCCAGGGATTCGGCAACGTCATCGATTTCGACATGGACCTGGTGGTCCCCGACAAGTCGAAATCGCTGGAACAGGGCGCCATCGATCCCTGGACCAAGCCCAAGCACCGCGCCTTCGCCAATGATCTGAAGCGCAAAGCCAAGGCCGCCGGCGTGCGCCTGGATGTGCCCTTCTATCAGCTCACCCCCGAAGAGAAGGAATTCATCGTCGAGGGCGGGCCCAGGTTCGAGGGCATCCGCGGCTTCTTCGATTACCTGGAGCAGAAGAAATACAAGCTGCACATCCGCGTCTTCCTGAGCCGCTATCGCGGCTACACGCTGTGCCCGGAGTGCAAGGGGGCGCGGCTGCGGCGGCAGGCCTTACAGGTGCGGATCGCCGACCAGGACATCGGCCAAATCGGCCGCATGAGCATCGAGCAGGCGCGCGGTTTCTTCTCGCATTTGCGGCTGAGCCCCATGGAAGCGGAGATCGCCGACCGGGTGCTGGAGGAGATCCGGCAGCGGCTCGAGTTCCTGCACCAGGTGGGCCTGGAGTACCTGACGCTGGACCGGCTGGCATCGACGCTGTCCGGCGGCGAAGCGCAACGCATCCAGCTCGCCAGTTCCCTGGGCTCGCGGCTGGTGGGGGCGCTGTACGTGCTCGACGAGCCCTCCATCGGCCTTCACCCGCGCGACACCAACCGCCTGATCCGGCTGCTGGCCGAGCTGCGCGATCTGGGCAACACCATCCTGGTGGTGGAGCACGACCCGGACATGATCCGCGCCGCCGATCACCTGCTGGACCTGGGGCCGGGCGCCGGGGAACACGGCGGGCGGGTGGTCTTTTCGGGCACCCTGGCGGAACTGCTGCGCAACGGCACGGCTTTGACCGGGCGCTACCTGAAGGGCGATCTGCGCATCGCCATCCCACGGCAGCGCCGCCCGGCCAATCCCCGGCGGCTGCTGAAGATCGTGGGCGCGTTCGCCAACAACCTGAAAGGCATCGATGTTGCCGTCCCGCTGGAAACCATGGTGGCCGTCACCGGCGTTTCCGGCTCCGGAAAATCGACGCTGGTGCACAACGTGCTGTACGAGGGGCTGCAGGCGCTGCGGGCTATGAAGTCGCGGGCGCCGGCCGAGCTGCGCCAGCGCGCCGCCGAAACCGCCGGGGAACCGCAAGAGCCGGCGCCGGCGCCCCGCCTCAACTGTGCCCGTGTCGAGGGCGCCAACCTGATCCGGGACGTGGCGTTGGTGGATCAATCGCCGATCGGCCGCACGCCGCGCTCCAATCCCATCACCTACATCAAGGCCTTCGATGCCATCCGCGAGCTGTTCGCCGCCACGCCCGACGCCGCCAAGCGCGGCTACACGCGCTCCCATTTCTCCTTCAATATTTCGGGCGGGCGCTGCGAAGCCTGCCAGGGCGCCGGCACCGTTACCGTGGAGATGCAGTTCCTGGCCGACGTCGAGTTGGTCTGCGAGGAGTGCAGCGGAAAGCGCTTCAAGAGCGGAGTGCTCGAGATCCGTCATAACGGCCGCAACATCGACGGCGTGCTGCAGATGACGGTGCGCGAGGCGCTGGGCTTTTTTTCCGGCATCCCCAAGATCGTGAACCGCCTGAAGGTGCTCGAGGACGTGGGCCTGGGCTACCTGCGCCTGGGCCAGTCGGCCACCACGCTGTCCGGCGGAGAGGCGCAGCGCGTCAAGCTGGCCGCCCACCTGGCCGCGCACAACGCCGAGCGCACCCTCTACATTTTCGACGAGCCGACCACCGGCCTGCACTTCGATGACATCGGCAAGCTGCTGAACGCCTTCCGCCGCCTGCTGGACCAAGGAGCCAGCATCCTGATCATCGAGCACAATCTGGAAGTAATCAAATGCGCCGACTGGGTGATCGACCTGGGCCCGGAGGGCGGCGAGCGGGGCGGCCAGGTGGTTGCCGCCGGCACACCGGAAACTGTGGCCCGCTGTCTCCAGTCCTATACTGGTAAGTTCCTGGCGCAGGTTTTTCACATGCGCAACCAAAAGAAGCTTCAGTGAAACCAGCTCATCACAAAGGCGGCTTTCGGCTGTCGGCCATCGGCTTTCGGCTGTCGGCTATCGGCTGTCGGCTGGGCCTTTCCGCCAGCCGACAGCCGATAGCCGACAGCCGAAGGCCGTTCTTTATGTCTTTGTGCCTTTGTGCCTTGGTGATCGGCGCTTCCGCTTTGCAGACGCAAACTAACCCGGTCGACCAGGAGGCGCTGGCCAGAGCCGAGGAAGCGATTAACGCCAAGGACTACGCCAAGGCTCTCGCCGCACTGGAACAACTGGCCGCCGGGGATCCGAAGAACTACCGGGCGTTGTTCGACATCGCCTACGCCTACACCATGATGGGCGAGCGGGCCAAGGCCATCGAAGCCTATCGGAAGACGCTGGCCGTGCGCCCCGACCTGCCCCAGGCCAACGTGAACCTGGCGACGCTGCTGCTGGAGGACAAGCAGGCAGCCGAAGCAGCCGGCCTGCTGGCGAAGGTGGCGGCCGCGCGGCCCAGCGAGGCCCACGTGCAGCTCTTGCTGGCCAACGCGCTGGCCGGCAGCGGCCAGGATACCGAGGCCGCCGTCCAATATCGAAAGGTGCTGGCGCTGGATCCCAACTCCCCGGAGGCCTGCCTGGGGTTGGGCCGCATCCTGGCGAAGCAGGGACAGAACGCGGAGGCGGAGCAGCAGTTCGCCCGCGCCCTCCAGTTGCAGCCCGGCGACCCGGCCACGGTGCTGGAAGCGGGCCGCTTCTACGAAGCGGTCGGAAAAGGGGAGCAGGCGCTGCGTTTGTACACCGCCCTGGCAGCCAAACAGCCGCAGAATGCCCAGGCGCGCCGCCGCTTGGGCGAACTGCTGCTCCGCCAGAAGCGTTACACCGAGGCGGCTGCGGAACTGGAGGCGGCGGCCCGGCTGGCGCCCTCCCCGCAGGACGACTGGAACCTGGCCCGCGCCTATGCCGGCGCCAAGCAACCGGCGCAGGCCGTCCCGCTGCTCCGAAAGGTGGTGGCTGCCAATCCCGGTGGCTACGACGCGCGTCTGTTGTTAGGGGAGATGTTGACGTCGCTGCGCGAATTCGCTTCGGCCCGCCCGGAACTGGAAGCCGCGGCCCGCCTGCGCCCCGAGGTCCCCGATGCCTGGGTGGACCTGGCCAACGTCCTGTACCTGCAGGGGGACTTGCCCGGCGCCGTTAGTATGCTGGACCGCGTGGCCGCCACCGGCCGCAAGACCGCCTGGTACTATTTCCTTCGCGCCATCACTCTGGATAAACTGGAAGTGCTGGACGAGGCCTTGGAATCTTACAAGCAGTTTCTGGCGGCGGCCAACGGCGCCTACCCGGACCAGGAATTCCAGGCCCGCCAGCGCATCAAGGCCATCAACCTGCGCTTGGACAAGGGCTGGAAACGGAGAAAACGGTGAGCACCAGGGCCAAGCATTTCGCGGCGTCCGGTCTGCTGGCGCTTTCTCTGGCCGCCTGGGCGGCCGCCGGCGACGACCAGGCGCGGATCAAGGCCAAGGCGCAAGCCGAAAGAGACCCCATTAAGCGCGCTCAACTGGAAATCCGGCTGGCCCAGTTCCGCCTGGACGGCGCCCAGAAGGCTTACGAAGAGGGCATGCCCGACAAGGGATTGGCGGAACTCAAGGAGATGATGGCGCTGGTTCAGGATGCACACAACCGGATGTTTGAAACCGGCCGCAATCCGCGTAAGAAGCCCAAGGGCTTCAAGGAAGCCGAAATCAAGTTCCGGGAGATGACGCGCCGCTTGAAGGACTTGCGGCTGTCGATCCCGGTGGACGACCGCGACCCGCTCGACAGCATGATTGCCAAGATCGGCAAGATGCAGGAACGCCTGCTGAAGGGCTTGATGCAGGTCGATGAAGCCAAGCAATAGGCTGTAGGCTGTAGGCTGTGGGCTCTGGGCCAGCCTACAAGCCACGGCTTGCAGCCCACAGCGTATGGGGAACATGAGGCAAGCTGTTTTAATGGCGGTGTTGCCCGCCATAGTGCTGTGCGTGCTCGCCACGGCGCAGCGGCGCGAATTCCTGACCGATGGCGAGATCGAGGCCGTCCGCGAGGCCCAGGACCCGAACGAGCGCCTCAAGCTCTATACCAACTTCGCGCAACAGCGGCTGGAGCTGGCGGAAAAGGCGCTGGCTGGTTCCGAGGCCGATCGCGCCCAACAGATCCACACCGCACTAAGCGAATACAACCGCATCCTGGAGGCCATCGACGCCAACGTTGACCAGGCCCTGACGCACCGCGACCTGATGCGCAAGGGCCTGGAGTACGCGCTCAAGAACGAGCCGGACTTCCTGAAACTGCTGGAGTCCTTCCAGGCCCGCAATCCCAAGGACCTGGACGAATACCGGTTCGCCCTCAGCCAGGCCATCGAGAATACCAAAGACGGCATCGACGGCCTGCGCGAGGCGCTTCAAAAACAGCCCAAGGGCCGCCAGCAAGAAAGAGAGGCCCGCGAGGCGAAGAACAAGCCGGACCAGTCAAAAGGGAAAAAGGACTGATGGCGGAAGAGCCGATTTCGGATTTCGGATTTCGGATTTCGGATTTCAAGCTCGAAGGCGGTTCGCAGCCGGCAATCCGCAATCCGCAATCCGAAATCCGAAATCTGTTTGCCTCGGTGTTCCGCAAACTGAAGCCGCGAACCACCCGGCCGGACTTCGATATTCAGTTCCGTCCCTTTGCCGACGTGAACCACACCATACGTCTGCGGGAGGGGCGGGTGGTGGCGCGGCTGTCCGACCTGCTGCAGGGCGCGCCGCCGCCGGTGTGGGAAGCGCTGGCCTTCATCCTGCTGTGCAAACTGTACCGCCGTCCGGTCCCGGCCTGCCACGAGGCGCGCTATCGCCGCTTTCTGGGGCGCAAAGAGGTGCGCCGACAGGTGGAGCTGGTGCGGCAGGCGCGTGGCCGCAAGCACCTGGACCCGCCGCAAGGCGCCGCCTACAACCTGGAGCTGATTTTTCAGGAACTCAATGCCCGGTTCTTCCATGGCCTGTTGGGGATGCCGGTTCTGGGCTGGAGCCGCAGCCGGTCGCGGACCATGCTCGGGCATTTCGATTCCGCCCACAACACCATCACCATCAGCCGCCTGTTCGATTCCCAAGCGGCGCCCAGGTACGTCCTGGAGTATCTGATGTATCACGAGATGTTGCACCTGAGGTACCCGGTGGTGCATTGTGCGGGACGGCGCCGCGTGCACCCTGCCGAGTTTCAGCGCGACGAGCAGTTATTCCCGCGATACCAAGAAGCCCGCCGGGCGCTGAAAGCGCTTCAGTTACAGTAGCTTGCCCGCGATCCGTGGCCCTCCCCCTTTTTTGCAACGATTCGCCCTGCGCATGCATCTTATGGTTGTGGTGGACGACTCGAGGGCAGTTGCCCGCGAGGACGAGCAAGAAACTGCCGGCCCGGCGGTACCGGCGCACGACAGGCGGGAACAGAAGATGTTGAACCTTTTGATGGACACTTTTTTCGGGTGCAGTCACCGGAACACCGGTTTCCCCATTACCCCTCGATCGAAACTACCGCGGAGGCGATTCGACACCTACGTGGTATGCCTCGATTGCGGGAAGGAGATGCCCTACAGTTGGGAAGAGATGCGGGTGGTGAGCGAGTCCTCCAAATCCGCTCCCCGGGTGGCCGAACAGGTGGGTTCCTTGTCGATCACGAAGTAGGCTGGGGAAAGAACCCCGGTCGAGTTTCCTCAGGGTTTCCAGTCAGCGGGTCAGAAGCCGCCCGGCGTACCTCGGTGCGCCGGGCGGCTTCGCTGTTCCTGTCCCTTCCAAGCGGCGGTTTTCAACACCAAGGCACGGAGACACGAAGAGAAGGCACAAAGAAGCACGCCTCTTTCTTTGTGCCTTCGTGATACCTGCTCGTAGAATCTTGGTTTGCCGGCAAGATTTTCGGTCGCCGCCAGCGTGTTTAAAACGCAGAGACGCAGAGGCCGCTGAGATGCGCAGAGGTTTTCCCCCTCTCTGCGTTTTCTCAGCGTTCTCTGCGCCTCTGCGGTGAGAGTTAGGTTGCGGCGATAGCTGCGTCGGGTCTTTGTGTTGAGACGTGCCCCGTTCGAATTTGCGGCTTGACATCGGGCAGCCCGCCAAGTGAAAACGTCTGCAGAGTGAAAGCGAGGAAGCCGAGTTTCACGGCATTGGCGTTGGCGGTGCTGCTGGCCGCGCTGGCCATCACCTGCGCGCTGGCCTACGCGCGCTTCCGCTCCGGCCAGCCGGCGCTGCGCGATTTTCTTTCCTTCTATGCGGGCGGGCGGCTGTTCCTGGAATCGCCGCCGTTCACATGGTCGGCGGCGCCGGCGCGCATCTACTCGGCACAGGCGCAGCGCGACATGGAGTCACGGCTGCGGCCGGACGCGCCGTACATGCCCTGCCTGCGTCCGCCGCTGTTCTGGGCTATGGTGGCGCCGCTTTCGCGCCTGTCCATCGACAACGCGCTGATGGTCTGGCTGGCACTGAACGCGGCTGCCGCGGCGGCCATAGGGCTGTGGGCGGCGGCCCGCATGGGGGAGCCGGCGATACTGCTTCTCCTGGCTCTGTTTGTGCCGCTGATTGTGAGCCTGAGCGTCGGGCAGGACACGCCCTTGCTGGTTTTGGTGTTGCTGGGATTCCTGGCGCTGCTGGAGCGCGGCCGTCCGATCAGCGCGGCCGTCCTGCTGTCGCTGCTGTGGGTGAAGCCGCAATGGCTGCCGCCGTTCGCGCTGTTGCTGCTGGCGCGCAGAGAATGGCGCGCGCTGGGCGTGCTGGCCGGCCTCAGCGCCGCCATCTGGGCGGTTTTCGCGCCGCTGCCTTACCTTCGCTTTCTGAACGAAGTGCGGCACTCACCCGGCGTCCCGGCCTGCCTGGCCTGCATGCCGAACGTGCGGGGACTGGCGGCTTGGCTGGGCGGGGTCGGGGCGATGGGAGTGGCGGCCGCCGTGGGAGCCGGCGCCGCCTGGGCCATCGTGTATGTGCGAGCGCGCCGAAGTTCGTTGTCCGCCGGCTTCGCGCCGGCCTGCGCCGCCGCTTTGCTGGCCGGGTATTATTCGCACATCTACGATTGCCTGCTGCTGGTTCCAGCCCTGGCGGCAGCGTCGGAGGAATTGCCGGCGCGCTGGCAAAAGGCTACCGCCGGAATCGCGCTCTCGCCGCTTCCGTACCTGGCTTCCTACTGGGGCCCCGCTTTCCAGGGATTACCCGCCGTGACCGCACTGGCAGTATTTGCCGCGCTCACGGCCGTCAGACGGCCCCGTCACGATACGCCTGGAGCTTTGGCGGCGGCGAACGGGCGCAGAATGTAAATCGCGCCCGCCAGCGTGTCACCCTCGAATAACGGCATGGCAATGGTCTGGGCGTCGGCGCCGACCGTGCGGTGGTTGTACACCGCCTGCACCAACGTCCGCGAGGCGAACATGCGTGACAGCGGGGTGTCCGGGCTGGCCGTTTCGCTTCCATCCAGCACCGCGTACCATGGTTTGCCAACCAGCTCCGCCGGCGTTTTGCCGAGACGATTGGCCAGCGAGCGGTTCACGCGATGGATGGCGCCGTCCTGGTCCACCAGCAAGATCAGCTCGCTCATGGCGTCCGCGGTGCGCTCCCACTCCTGCTTGGCGCGCGCCACGATATGGAACAGGCGGGCGTTGCCCTCCAGCAGTTGCAGGACGAAGAAATAAAGCACGGCGACGGAAAACACGATTGTCACACGGATAAAGTCCCCGGTGTCGGAGGACGGCAGCCAGCGGCCCGTGACCGCCCCGCCGCCCACGCTCAAGGCAACCAGGCCGCCGGCCAGCGCCAGCAGCGGCACCCGCACACTGTTCATCACCAGCAGCAGCACCAGGGCGGCGATATAAAGCCAGTGGTAGAAGGCGCCCGGCTCCCGCACGAAGTAGACGGTCAGGCCGATGAAGGCGAAATCGGCCGCCACCAGCCAGCGTACGAAAGGGCCCGGCGAGAAGTAGCGCCGGGGCAGCGCCATCAGGGCCACGTTGGAAAGGATGAAGGCGCAACTGATCTTGACCGCCAGGGAAAATAGCCCGGGCGCGATGCCGCTGGTGGCCATGAAGTGAAACGCCAGGATGATGAGCAGCCACCGCACCAGGATGTGAACGGTTTTCTGCTCGGATGCGGGGTGTAGCGTCAACCGCCGGCCGGTCTCTTGTGCGTTCATGGTAGTTGCTACTCCAGGACTTTCTTCAAGCTGTCGTCTCCACCCACGCTGACAACCATGGGCATCTCCTCGGCGGCCGCATGGAATTTGAGCGTGACCTGCCGCATAGCGAGATTCACAGGCACCTGGTAGACCACGCGCGCCTTCACATAGATGCCGTCTTTGCGGATCTCGATATGTTCCGGCGTGATAGGCAACTCCAGGCTCCGGGCCTTGAACAGAATGTCGTCCCGGATGTCGTCCACGGGGAGGCGGCCACTGGCTCCGGTCTTACAGGCCTCGGAAAGCGCGAAGTGGAAGCGAAGCGCGGAAGCGTACACTGGGACGACTCGCCAGGCGAGGAAGGCCAGTATCAGCATGACCGCCCATCGAACGGCTTTCCTGCCGTAGTACACGCCATCGCCCATCGAAGTCCCCCCGGCAAAGCGCCCGGACGCCAGGAGCCGGCCCGGCCGTTAGTGAAACTACCTTTGAGCGGGGAACTTGTCAAGCAGGCCGTTGCACCACCCAGCGATTTCGCAAAGTGGACCCGCGGCAGGCGATATGCGCTTGATCCGGTGGCGGTTCGTCGACCAAGACCGCCTTGGGGATTCTTGTTGGAGGGTTTTCGGGTTTGGCGGGGCCCAAGAACCCGGGCCGAGAAGCGTTTCGGCTGGTCGAGAGAATAGAAGCGCGCGGCCCTCACCGGAGGTCCTGTGGAAACTCAAGGATGGCTGTCCTTGGCGTTCGGCTTCTTGCTGGCCGACGCGGGGCGAAGCGGCACTCGGTGCTCAGAGGGCCGATTCGTTTCGATAGCGCGCCGTCCCGGCACTCCGCCTCGATTCGATGCAGGGCGGGAAACTGGCAACCCGCGCCGAGAAAGACGGCATCGAACACTTTCTCCCAGGGGTGCTGCGGATAGTGCCGCTAATGGGTCGGGTATGAAAAAAGTGAAGACGACTATGACACCGGCTGTCACAGATTTCACACGACTTTTGGAAGGCCTACCTCCTGGCTCATGGGTGGCTCTGTCCCATGACGAGGGCCGCGTGGTGGCTTTTGCGGCCGAAATGAAAGAAGCCGTTACGAAGGCCCACGAGGCTGGTGAGTTGAATCCCGTCATCTTGCGCGTGCCGCATGTCGCGACCGCCTTGGTGTTGTGAGGGCGTTCTGAATGTGGCGCCAAATCCCCTATTCCTCGTTTTACACCCCGCCCGATGCTCCATTTCCAAACGGTTACATTGCTCTTCGCCCACAGGGGAAAGCTGTTTCTGATCGAAACGGATGATCCCACGAAGCCATAGGGCATGGCTGCGCCCTCTCAAACTGTGAACAACCGCGTACGTATCAATTCCCTGTTATAATACGTATCAGATGTCTAAGTTGACCTTGAGCGTTAATCCGGCCGTTGCCGCCCACGCCAAGCGGTATGCGAGACAGCGCGGCGTATCCGTGTCTCGGATGGTGGAGGCGTATCTGAGATCGGTCTCCGAGCCTGCCGCGACACGCGATATGCCTCCAATCCTGCGGTCCCTTCGTGGATGCCTCAAGAAAGCCGATTTGGAAGCATACAGGCGGCACTTGACCGAGAAGTACCGATGACCAAGGTCTTGGTGGATGCCAATGTGATTCTGGACGTTCTGCTGGACCGGCAGCCTCACGCCGGGGCGAGCGCGGCGGTGTGGGCGGCGATCGAAACGGGGCTTGCCGAAGGGCTTTTGGCCGCACACGCAGTGACGACAATTCACTACCTGCTCCGAAAGGAACTGGGCGCGGCCAAAGCCAGGCGCACCCTGGCGGCGATTCTCCGGGCATTCGGCGTGGCCACGGTGGATGGAGCCGTTGTCCGGGAAGCGCTCCATTGGGCCTCACCTGATTTCGAGGATTCCGTTACTGCATCCGCTGCGCAGCTTGCCGGCTGTGATTTCATCGTGACCCGGGACCCAACACGATTTCGCGGATCCCCGGCCCAGGTGCTCACGCCCGAAGCCGCCGCTCCCCTCTTCGCCAAGGCCTAACCGTAGGGCTGTCGCGCACGGAGTATCTTTGCTTGGGCGCTACAGACTGATTCCCATCCGCACATTACGCAGAGGGTCCGGCGCCGGCGGCTGCCTGCTCCAGCACCTCGGCAATGCGCTGGGCGGCGCGGGGGCGGGCCAGGGCGCGCGACCGCTCCTCCATTTCACTCAGCCCCGGCAACATCTCCACCACCGCGTCGAACAGGCGGCGGCCGGTCAACTCGGCATCGAGAATCACGCTGGCGGCGCCGGCGCGCTCCAGCGATTGCGCGTTCCTTAACTGGTGGTTGTCGGCGGCGAACGGAAAGGGAACCAGGATGGCGGCCTTGCCGGCCGCCGTCACTTCGCTCAGCGTGCTGGCGCCCGAGCGGCAGATCAGCAGGTCGGCGGCGGCAAAGGCCGCCGGCATGTCCTCGATGAACGGCAGCACCTGCGCGCGCCCGCCCAGCCCGCACTTCTCGAACGCGGCCAACGCTTCACTGAAATCCTTCTCCCCGGTCTGGTGAATGAAGCGCACGTCCAGCCCCGAGGAGGCAAACAGCGGCAGACTCTCGACTACGGCGCGGTTGATGCTGCGCGCGCCCTGGCTGCCACCCGAAACCAGCAACGTGAAGGGCGGCAGGTGAGGCTTCCGCAGGACCTGGAAGAACTCGGCCCGCACCGGCACTCCTACGACTTCCACCCGCGTTGCCGGGAAATACCGCGCCGCCTCCGGAAACCCGACCAGCGCCCGGGTGACGAAGGGCGCCACGCAGCGGTTGGCAAAGCCCGGGGCGGCGTTCGGCTCGTGGACCACGATGGGAACGTTCCGCATGGCGGCCATAAACAGCACCGGCCCCGAGGCATAGCCGCCCACGCCGTAAACCACATCCGGCTGAAACGAATCGAGGATGCAACGCGACTGCCAGAAGCTGTAGGGAAGCCGGAACAGGGTCGCCGCTTGTTGCAGAAGCCCCACGCGCTTCAGCGCGCCCACGTCGATGGTTTCGAGCGGCAGGCCGTGCCGGGGCGCCAGCCGCGCCTCCAGCCCGCGCACCGTGCCCACCAGCAGAATCTGATCGTGGCCGCGGCGGCGCAACTCGGCCGCTACGGCCAGCGCGGGGATCACGTGGCCGCCGGTGCCGCCTCCAGCGATGATGGTCCTCATACGAGCTTTCAGCTATCAGCTTTCAGCTTTCAGCTAGCCGATAGCTGATAGCTGATAGCTGAAAGCTGAGAGCTACTCAGCATACTGAGTAATATTCAGCAGCACGCCCATGGCCAGCAGGTTGAACAGCAGCGAGCTGCCGCCATAAGAAATGAACGGCAGCGGGATGCCCTTGGTGGGCATGATGCCGATGACCACGCTGATGTTGATGAAGGCCTGGGCGACGATCATGAGCGTCAGGCCGGCGGCCAGAAACTGCCCGAACAGTTCGGGAGCGCGCAACGAGGCGGCC
>Ga0315279_10006933_pt1 | contig 14156 bp, 15 predicted proteins | sample YL17G06_20_MG_FD_203694 | JGI IMG/M metagenome (GOLD analysis project Ga0315279, IMG submission 203694) | Sediment microbial communities from Yellowstone Lake, YNP, Wyoming, USA - YL17G06_20 | ecosystem: Environmental > Aquatic > Freshwater > Lake > Sediment | place: USA: Wyoming | collected... | reverse complement strand
TCAAAACAAAAACCGAGGCTAAAACACAAAACAGCCAAGAAGAGCGAGTCAACCTGTAACATCTGCTGAAACAACAAAGGAATTATTTAACTTGCCTGCGCGCGCGGTTTGACTATAACTTTTCCGCAAAACCAGAACTGCCTGTCAACCGTCGTTTTTGGTTGGTTGGTTGGGGTAAAGTTTTACCCAAACACAACTTATGATGAGTTGCATAGAATTAGGCAATGTGGGAACTTGCTTTTCAACTCGGTTCTCCACCTGTCTATCAGTTCTCGTTGGCTAGTGTTCTTATTCTTCAGCAAGTGTATTTCTTCGCATCTATCTCTGCTAACCTATGGGATGATGGTTATCCTTCTGGCGGCAATTACTGGAGCAATTATACTGGTCTTGACTTAGACCACGATGAGAAAGGAAGCAGATACATCGTCACATGAAGAGCTGCAAAAACTGCGATGCCTCCAGTCTTAAGAGTGTTACTTATGCCCATGACGATTCCCCAAATCATCTTGAGGACATCATGTAGTTTTTCGTAGAAAAGCATATATGCTTTCAAGCAAGTGCTTAACGACGAATCTCTTATTCACTAATTCTCCATCTGCATCGTTTAAGCCGTTGCAGCAAGGAATAATTTTCAACAAAAAAGAGTCAGTGTTAATTCTCTTGATTTCAAAGGGATAAAGTCTACAAAGTATGGGTCTAATTTCATAGATTGAACATTCGTAAGCGTTCCTTTTTTCGTCTGTTCTTAGGAAGATGCATGAGCCATCTTTTCTGCTTTTCATTGCACTTATCATGGGAGAGTGGTTCCCATATTGCCTTTTTGCATCTTCAACGAATTCGCTTATTTTATGTCCAGCAGATTCCATTTGTTCTATATCTTCTTTGGTCAAGCTGGGTCCACCTAGTTTGCAACAGTAGATGGCGCATCTTTTGCATTTAAATCGAAGACTTCTCTCACATAGACGAATATCGAGGATCTGTCTAGTTTCGAGATCTACTTTGATTTTTGCAATGTTTTCTTTCAATTTTGCCAAGCACCATATGTTATTTGTTACAATATATCTAGTCATATAAAGAAGAGAGACAATTTTGAAATATGCCAAGGTGTATTCTACTAATGTTTGGGGAAGAAATTGGTGTCTCATTGGACAGAAGATCTTTTCGTGAATCATCCTGAACTCTTTGTTAAAGCCCTTGAAGAACGTGTTTCGATTGCAGGTGACGAGGTTGACGTTTCTCTGAAATATCTTGGTGAGGAGGGATTCAAGCCTCGAAGAATCTTGGACCTCAACTGTGGCATCGGCAGACACTCAATCGAGCTTGGAAAAAGAGGCATAAATGTTCTAGGAACGGACCTGTCGCCATGCTACATCCAAATCGCCAAAAAGCGTGCCAAAAGTCATCACGCCAATGACAAAGTGCGTTTCAAAGTGGCGGACATGCGCAGGATTGGTTCAGTGCTTGCCACAGAGAAATTCGACGGTATCATTAATCTCTTGACTTCTTTTGGATACTATGATGACAAGACTAATGCGGACATTCTACGTCAATGTTGCAGTCTTGTTCAGTCCAAAGGGTTTTTTGCCTTAGAGATCGCGAATAGAGATTGGATTGTTAAGAATTTCCAGCCGCAAGGAATTTCTCGCTATGAAAATCTGATACTCCTGGAAGACAGGACATTTGATGCAAAAACTTCACGTACAGGAACCACTTGGACATATCTAGTTCAAAAAAACGACAAAAACTTCGTCCTAGAAAAGCAAGTCACAATCGACACTCGTCTTTGGAGCCTTCACGAACTGATTGACATCTTCGAGAAAACAGGCTGGAGATTCAAGGCCGTATATCCTGGATTTGGGCGACAACAAGGAGACGTCCCACCAACGGAATTACAGCGTTTATTCTTCATCGCCATGAAGCCCGCACTCGGGAAGAAACATGTTGCATAGGAACACTGGGACTCTTCTGTGGCCTCAACTGATTTCACTTTAGTGAGAGATGGAAAACGTGTTCATTCAGCTCTTTCAAGTATCCTCCTTCTTTGTACCCATGTTTGCGACATATGGCGACTGCAGCAGGATGATGAGCGTAGAAAACAATGTCAGAATAGCCTTTGCCTTTCATGAGTTTCTCAAAGAAGCCATGGAACTTTTCTCCATAGTCTTTTCCTCTATACTCTTTGATTAGCCAAATCTCATGAAGCTCTACAAAGTTCTTCTTTCCACCAAGAAGCTTTTCCAATGCCTCTCTATCTTCTTTGTCTCTGGGGACACCTTTCCTGTGTTCTTCAGTATTGCTTTCATGCCAGACTGCATGACCCACAATCTTGCCGTTTTCTCTCCAAAGAATGAGCTGAGGAAAATTGCCCTTCATAACATCTACAAGCATTTCAAGAAGTCTATCATGATCATATCCTCTATGCTCTAGACCGTATCCATTTCTACTCCAATATTCCTTGAATTCTTCAGATTCAGGATCACACCCAACCTCAAACCTCAAGGACTGACCATCTGCCTACACCTTTGATTGCTGAAGCTTCTGCTCTCGCTTCTTCATTTCATTATAGAGATATTCGAATCCTGGTCTATCCTTCGAGTTTTCCTTCAGCTTCTCCTTAACAGTTTTGATCGCATCACCGAATAATTCGTCGACCAAGTCTGCATCTAAGAGTTTTCTTCGCAAGAGAACGCCGACCTCATCAAAGACAGCCAGTACTTGATTCCATTCTAAAAAACCATATTTTTCCTTGTAGTCATCGTAGCTCTTGAATTCTCTGTCTCTGAATTTTTCCCATGCTTCCAGTAACTCTTTGCTACTGACAGCTGAGTATAGTCTGATGACAAGGTCCGTCTGTCTAATCCTTGTTTGGTGTCGTATTTGGAAAGTGTAATAGATAGCTGCCAAGGTGATACTTGCAGAAGCAACAGCAATAGAAACAGTCTGTATGTCAAACTCAACCATTGTTGGCACCCAGCCTTATTGTTATGCACTAAGTTAGTATTAAAACTGAATCATGTGAGGCTTGGCAGAGTGCAAAACTCCACAAGTAATAAGAACTCAGGAAGAAGAATACGATCCTTAAGGAGATAGGTCGTATGGCGAAAAGAGAGATTGCCTGGGACTTGTCGGAAATGTTTCCAAGCACAACCGACTCTTCAGTCCAAAAAGCCATTGATGATTTGACCAAAATGGCAGAAGATTTTGCAGGGAGATATCAAGGAAAAATCAGGAGTCTCTCTGCAAAAGAACTGCTGAAGTGTTTTAAGGATTTTGAGGAATACCTGGCGAAACTTGACAGTATCGCAACTTTCTCCTATCTCTCATTTATGGCTAACATGACCCTGCCTGATACACAGTTGCTCCGTGACAAAGTGAACAAGACGAAAGCAGAGCTTGACAAGATGCTTGCGTTTTTCAATATCGAAGTAGGGAATCTGGTCTACGAAAACTCAAACATAGTTAATGAACAGATTTTGCTGAATTACAGACACTTTCTGGAGAGACTTAGGAGGGAGGTCCCTCACCAACTATCGGAAGCTGAAGAGAAGCTCATAATTGAAAAGGACCAGTTCGGAACAAGAGCCTGGGAGGAGCTTCAGGGAAAATGGCTCAACACTCGCGTGTTTGAAGTGGAGCTTGAAGGCAAAAAGAAGGTCCTCTCCTTCACAGAAGCGTTTGGTCTGTATTTTCATCCTGATCGAGCAACACGAGAATCAGCAACCAAATCCGTTTATGGTCTACTGGGTAAAGACGGTGAAATATTCTCCTCAGCCCTCAGAAGCATCTGCAATGATTGGCTAAGCGTTTGTGAACTGAGGAAATATGGTTCTCCAATGGAAGCAAGCCTGATTGCTAATGACATTGACCAAGAAACCATTAACAGTCTGTTGAAAACCGTTGGGAATCACACCGGTCTATATCAGCGTTATATGAAACTGAAAGCCAAAATCATGGGATTGCCAAAACTCGCTGGCCACGACTTTCGCGCTCCAATCCCTGATGCACCAAGTGTAAAATTCGACTATGACAAAGCCAGAGACTTGATCATTCATGCCTACAGCAGATTTGATGAAGATTACGCTATTGCAGTCAAAGACATGTTCGTCAAAAACCACATAGATTCAACACCAAGATTAGGAAAGGCGCATGGCGCCTTCAGCTGGGACTGGTATGAAGGTAAATCCGCCTACATACTCAATAACTTCAATGAGGCATTACTGGATGTTTATACTCTGGCTCACGAACTCGGCCATGCAACACACACCTACTACTACGAACGTAGCCAGACAATCCTGAACTACGGAACGGTTCAGGGAACGGACTATAGATTTCCGATGATAATAGGAGAAGCCGGTTCGATTTTTGGAGAATTGCTTCTAACTGATCTATTGCTAAGCCAATCAAAATCAAATCAAGAAAGGAAAGCTATTATCTGCACGGTTCTTGATGGAGCAAGCATTTTTATCTTTCAAATTGCAAGTTGGGCGCTGTTTGAGCGAAGTCTGTATGATGCAGTCAAACGTGGAGAATTCTTGGACTACAAAACCATATGTAGATATTGGGTGGAAGCTAGGACAAAGATTAATGGTGAGGCTGTGGATTTTCTTGGCGAGGCGGAAGCAGCTTGGATCCCCGTGCCCCATTTCTACATGCCTAACTTCAGATTCTACAATTACCCGTACACTTATGCCCAACTGTTCGTTTATGCTCTGTACGAAAGGTATCTTGAAGAAGGCAAGGAGTTCGTGCCGAAATTCAAGAGAGCGCTATCAGCTGGTTGCAGTATTTCCCCAGTGGAGATCGGCAAGATTGTTGGCTTGGATGTCACTGACGCGGATTTCTGGGAGCTCGGCTTGAAACAGTACGAGCGCTTCGTCGAAGAACTCGAGAAGATCGTTTCATAGAGAGAGCACTATGTATTACGTGTTGCTTTATTATCCGAGGTTTGATAGGAAAACTGGAGAAAACATCGAGGCTTTTCGCAGAAAATATGACCCTTTTGTAGATTCCTGGAAACCTCACATACCATTCATATTCCCAGTCCCCTGCAATGAGATTGAAGAAGAAAAATTCACAGATCACGTTGAAACTGTATTAAAGAATCGGAAACCTTTCCCCATTCATATAGGAGGCTTCAGGAGATCTTGGGATCACGCCTGGTTGTTTCTTCTACTAAAAGAAGGAAATGAAGAAGCTATTGCTCTGCATGATGAGCTGTACACTGGCATTCTAGCGCCTTATCTGAGGAGAGACATCGAGTACATTCCCCATATTGGCATTGGCTTATTTGTGAGAAAAGACGCTGGGTATAATGCTCTAGACCCGAAAATAGTTGACTTTGATGCGGAGCTGTATTCTCAAGCATTGAAAGAAGCGGAATCTCTCAAAATAGACAGCTTTGACGCCGTTGACAGACTAGTCCTAAGCAAAGAAATCTTGAAAGCAGGCGCAACTTTGCACATAGATCGAACGGTCGTTAGCTCAATAGAAATCAGGTTGTAGCCCATGCGAATTTTCCCTAGAATTGTTGCGAACGCAAAGCATATGAACTAAGAAAAGGAAAGAATGCTCTTTGTGATTGAAATATGCCAATATCTATCGACGAATTATTTAGCATTCCCCTAATCTATAGGATAGATCTTTCTTCTGATGGAAGAACGTTGCTCTATTCTTCGAACGCTTCAGGAGCGGCTCATCTTTACATTTCACGAACGAAGTATGGCTCCCGACCAAAACAGATTACGCGTGGAAACGACCCTGTTCGTTTTGGATTTCTGTCGCCTTCCGGAAATCAAGTGTTATATCTAAAAGACAAGGATGGGGACGCATTACACCATCTGTTCTTGGCAACAAATGACGGAAAAAAGACCCAGCAAATCACTAAGAAACCCTGTAGAACATGGGACGCTTGTTGGGACCCAACTGGCAAGGAGATCGCTCGTAGTTACGTCACGCAAAAGTCTTGTGGTATAGAGGTTTTCAACCTCAAAACAGGTGAGGATCACGTTTTGATAGAACAGGAGAATCCGCTCGGCGATGCTGTCTACTCTAACGATGGCAAGCGGATTGCGTGCACGGAATACGGCGGAGGCAAGGACCCGAAAAACGTGCAAGTGACTGTTTTGAAAAGAAACAACCCAAAAGACGTCATTCACTTCAAGATCAGAGATGGATCAAGAGAGGTTAACCCTTCATGGTCTCCTGACGGTAAGAAACTAGCCTTTTTCAGCGATTCGAAGGGGAAGAATCAAGTCGTCATTCAACGTTTAGGAGGCATTGATCGCCAGTTCCTGCCACTGAAAGAGGGAGAAGAAGCAGTTGATTGGCAGAAACCTTGTTGGAGTGCCAATGGTGATGCGGTATACTATGCGGTAAGTAAGCATAGTCGAACGTGTCTTTACGAGCACTCGATAAACGGAGAGAGAACTGCACTCCCATTCCCAGACGGTACGATTTTGTTCTTCAAAGTCAGCAAAGATGGCGAAACTGTTGTTGCTCTCCACTCTTCCTTATCATCCCCACACTGCATATACTGGAACAAAATCGGTCTCAAGACGGTCGAACCCCTCACATCACGGAAATACAAAGTGAATCCAGCCAAACTTGCCAAGCCCAGGTCCGTATGGTACGAATCGTCTGACGGGCTAAGAATCCACGCGTGGCATTTGCCAGCAGGACACGGAGAAGTTCCGCGTCCAGCTGTGGTTTTCCCCCATGGGGGCCCAGATTTTCAAACATATGACATGTGGTCACCAGACCTGCAATCAATGTCGCAAAGTGGGTTTGCTGTCCTAGCCCCAAACTTCAGAGGGTCAACAGGATATGGAGCAGAATTCCGCAACATGAACCGGTCTGACATTGGAGGCGGAGACTTGGAGGATGTTGTTGCGGGCGCCAAATGGCTCGCTGAACAGCGTGAGATCGACAATTCAAAGATAGCGGTCTTGGGCGGTTCTTATGGAGGCTACATTGCGCTGATGGCACTTACGAAGAGACCTGAAGTCTTTGCCGCAGGCGTTGCCTATGTGCCAGTAACGGATTGGTTGGAAACATACGAGTTGAATGATGCTACTATGCGCAAAGGCACCGAGGAGCTTTTCGGCGGCTCCCCTGAGATGAAGCAGGAACTCTACTGTGACAGGTCACCAATCAACTTCGTCTCAAACATCAGGTCGCCAGTCTTGATAACGGCTGGACGAAATGACCCAACTTGCCCAATTCAGCCGATAGAAAAGTTTGTCAAGAAACTCGAGAAGATGAAACACCCACACGAGTTCATAGTGGCAGAAAAGGAAGGACATGGGTCAGCTCGAGTGGATTCGCTCAAAAAGGATGTTACGACAGGTGTGAACTACCTCAACAAAACACTGGGTGTTCAATAAGACGCGCGCCAGAGGCCGTGGCGCAACTTGGAAAGTGTGGAATGTTATGAGGTTTGTTGAAGGCTGCGATTTCTGGGAGTTCAGTAGATATTTGGCAAAGCTGGGGCAGTACACAGCGGAGGGAGAGCTCGACAGGTTAAGGCGTAGTCTTGAAAGTGGGCTATTCAATCTTATCGTGTTCAGGGACAATGGTGAGATTGCTGGTCATGCGATTTGGCATGAGACCAATACTGAAGAGCACAGGAAGGGCGATCCTAGAGAAAAGGAAGACAAGGAAATCCTGGAAGGGTTTATGGGAAAAGAGAAGGATTTCATCGAACTTCACGAGCTATGGTTAGCGGAAGGACACAGGGGGAAAGGTTATGGAAAACAATTCTTCGATTTCTTTGAGGGATATCTGAGAAGGAAAGGCCATGATTCACTTGTCTACTACGCGTTTGACCCTGCTGCTGTAGCTATATGTCGAAAACGCGGATACAAAGAAGCCTACGGTCTGAAACTGGCAGGACCTTATGGAGAGATTGAAACCATGTATGTCTTCTACGTGAGATTGAGGGAGAACTAACAAGCGCGCGTCTTAAAGGTTAGTTTGGGCTAACATCGAGTGGTGGAATTCATGAGTGAGGATGACTTGTCGTATCAAATATGCAAGATGCCTGATGATTCAAAATCTGCAGAAGACGGCTACCGAGCAGTTCGAGAGGGCCTCTTAAGATTCAACAAGAACAAAACCAATATGGAACCGCCAAAAGCAATCCCAATATTCATGCGGGACGGAAAAAACCAAGTTGTCGGAGGAGTAATAGGCTATGTCTACGCAGGTTGGTTGCATATCGAGTTTCTATGGATCGAAGAATCATTCAGGAACAAGGGCAACGGCACTAAACTTCTCAAAATGATCGAAAACGAAGCAGTTAAGTGTGGATGTAAATATGTCGACCTAGACACTTTTAGCTTTCAAGCAAGACCATTCTATGAGAAACACGGCTACACACTGTTTGCAACGCTTAACAACTATCCAGAAGGACACAGCAAGCATTTCCTCAAGAAAGAACTTACTTGAAAGCGCGTTTGTTTTAGTGTTCAAGTGCACGTTTAGCGCGCATGCGTGTTCCTAAAATGGCTAAAAATGGTTTCAATTCTGTTTCCCAAGTTCGGGTCAGTTTCAAGGGCTTGGATTTGGCATGGAAATCATGAACTGGTATAAAGACCAAAAGGGCAATAAAAACCATTTTTGACCAATTTCGGAAAAGCATGCGCGCTAAAGCAGACTATAAGAAACATTCTAGTATCCGTACAGATTCGAGAATTTCTGGTTCAGGTAGTTGAGGAATGGTTTGATGCTTAATTCTGTTCCTGTGATTCTTTTTATCAAGTCTGCAGGGTCGTAGAGGTTTCCGTGTGCGTGTACGTTGTTGATCATCCAATTCCGTATTTCGTTGAAACTTCCGTTCGCCAGTTGTGTTCGCCAGTCAGATAGACTCTGCTCCATCGTGGCGAGGAGCTGTCCCCCATAGATGTTGCCCAGAGCGTAGCTCGGGAAATAGCCGTACGAGCCTCCTGCCCAATGAGTGTCTTGCATGACACCTTCGGAATCGTGCTCAATCTCTACTCCAAGATAATCTCGGTAGCTCTGGTTCCAGATCTGCGGAAGTTCGTTGACCGTTATCTTGTTTGCGAAGAGGTCGCGTTCAATGTTGAACCGTATGATTATGTGCAAGCCATACGTAACTTCGTCGGCTTCTACCCGTATCTTGGAGGGTCTCACTTGATTGATGGCGTGAACGAATTTTTCCCTGGTCACGTCTGTTAGGGCATCACCTGTTGTTTCTTTGAGTTTGGAGTAGAAGTTTGTCCAGAACTCTGATGACCTACCGATTATGTTCTCGACCATGCGTGATTGCGATTCGTGGAAGCCCATTGAGCAGACTGACCCGACTGGTTGGTACATCCAGTCTTTTGGCAGGTCTTGCTCGTAGAGCGCGTGCCCTGCTTCATGGAGAACACCAAGCATTGATGATGCAAAGTCGTCTTCGTAGTAGTGAGTTGTGATGCGGACATCGTCGTAGTAGCCTATTGTGAACGGGTGCTCTGTCTCGTCTATTCTGCCGCCGGATTGTTTGGATGAGACATCGTATTGTACGAATTCTGCAAGGGCTTTAGCCAGTTTGCGTTGGGCTTCTATCGGGATTTTTCGTTTCAGAACCGTTGGGTCTGGTTGCTTGGGTGCATTTTGACATTTCTTTATCAGCGTGACTAGTCCTTCTCTGAGTTCGTTGAACGTTTTGCTTATGGTTTGGGCTGTCATGTTTGGTTCGTATTTGTCTATGAGGGCATCGTAAGGTGTTGCCGTATTCTTGACTTTCATGAGGATTTCTGCTGCTTTCTTCTGGAGTTCGAGAAGTTTTTCGAGGTCGGGTTTGAACATGGAGTACTCTTTCGCTGCTTTGGCTTTCTTCCAGATGTCAACGGTTAAGGCGGACTGTTTCGCTATTTCGGCTACGAGTTCTTCAGGAAGGGCTGTCTGTTCGTCATATCTCTTTTTGATGAGGTAGATGTTTCTCTTTTGCACTTCGCTGAGTTCTCTGTAGTTTGAGTCGCGAGTGATGCTGTCTAGCAAGCGTCCGATCTCTGTGTCGGTACTCATTTGGTGTTCGATGCGGCTTATGAGCGCGAACTGTTGACTTCTGAGACCTATGCCTTTTGGCGGCATCATCGTTTGCATGTCCCAGACGATGATGTATTCGGCAGACTGGAGAATTGTGAGATCTTTCGTTCTTTCTAGGAGTTTCTTGTAGTCCGATTGCAGGTTTTCTGTCAATATAGATCGCCTTTCGATTTCGAAGTCTGTTTGTGAGATGAACCCATATAATAGTGTTGAGGATGAAGCTGGCTGTGCGGTAGGCTAGGCGCGCTGGTTTGTCCCTAAAATGGTTAAAAATGGTCTTAATTCGTATTTTGTGATTTGGGGGCAATTTTAGGCCGCGCGTCGGCTTTCGGTCTTCTTGCAGTGTCCGCCTTTTTTCGAGCTGTGGAGGGTTAAGCTGAAGGTCGCGTGTAAGGCTCCGCGATGATCAGATCGGCTTGATGCTTGAATCCATGATTTTCCATCCTCAGCACGGCCAAGACTCGACTACAAAACAAGCCCGCATCGGACGTGAAAAGGCAAAAGAAGAATAAAAACCATTTTAGACCAATTTCGGAACAGGTATACGCGCTACAGTTTCAGAACGCCTATGATTTGCTGTCCGCGGGATAAAACTTTACCCTCCGCCTCAACATTTTATTACGGAAGGACGCCCAGCTGAGGCTGGGCTGAGGCTACCTGAATCCTCAGACATAACTGCCGTAGGTAAACTGAGGGCATATCCCACACCCCTAACCCTGTCCTATCGGACATCCCTTCCCCCAAAGGGAAGGGTAACGGTACTGAAAGAAATGCGGAAAAGTTATAGCTGAATCCGAGCAGACTGCATTTCGGTTGGGTGCTGAAAATGACTGAAAAGGAACGTTCTGTGTCCGTGGAAGAAGCGACTCACGAAGTCGAGATAGCCATCACAAGGCTGGCACTTTTGCATTTGTCCTTTTCTAAAACCCTCGTTTCAGACCAGTAGTAGAAACAGCCATATTGGCACTATAGTAACGCTTCTTCTCACTTCAAGAGTCTCCTTTGACAAGACTATTCCACCGCGAGAACCAGAAACCTTCATAAAATCGATCATGCCAAACAGGTCTTCACTGCCTATGGTTTTTTGATACTTAACCTCAAAAGGCACTGCTTTCGAACTGTCTGCCCTCAGTACAAAATCCACTTCACGATCCTTCTTCCCTCTCCAATAGAAAACCGCGTTTTCATAAGAAAAAAGCTGTTTCTGCTCACTCAATAGGAAAGCCAATCTCACAACATGATCTGCGGCAATTCCCTCCACAAGGGCGCCCACATTTTCCGAATTCCTCAAGAACTCCAAAGTCGATTCAAAAGGCTCTATTCCAGACACCCAAGCCTTCATCGCATGCAAGAAGAAAGGATCGCGAAAACAGATCTTCTTCTCCTTCTCATACACCGGACGCTGACGATTCGCATCATAACGATGAAAATAGAGCAGCACAAACGCGTCAGCCAAAGTATCTACATAGTCAGCAACAGTATTGTGGCTTGCAATATCTGTATCCTTCTTCAGAGTATTCCAACCAACCGGACTACCCAAGGTTTCCAGTACCCGAGTCAAAACCTGTCTAAGATAATTCTCCTTCTTCCCCCATCTTGCAAGATCACCCAAAACCACATCTGAATAGGTCCTGTAGACCTCCTCAGAAATCCCGCTGTGCTGAAGATATTCATTCACAACCTTCGCGGTTCCTCCAGTAAGCAAGTAATCGCGGAAAAGTAGCTCCAATTCCTTAGCCAGGAAAGACAACTCCTTGATCTCTACAGGGATCTCGCCCTTAAGTAAAGAAGAAAACAGCTGCTTCCTTTTGTCCCAAGAGAAAACGTGCTGCTCCCGCATAGAATTTCTTACGTCCTTGTTCAATGTCTCTGCGTATTCAGAGAATTTCATCGGAAGCATTATCTTGTCAGGAGTATCCTTGACCTGCCCTCGACGCCCAGGAAGCCTCTCCGATGCTTTCTTGATGTCCAACGTGTGAGACCCAGTCAAGATCAAAGTAACTGACGCCAGTCTGCCTTTATCAACAAGGAATTTTATGGCCCTTTGCCAATCTTTAATAGAAGAGACCTCATCCAACAGCAAGTACGATCGTGTCTTTCCCGAAGAACCAACCACATCAAGATAAGTGGTAACTGTATCAGCAAGCGCCCTCGGGCTATCTAGAAGGTCACAAGTATAATAGAATATGCTTCTCGGCGGCACCCCAGATTTCATAAGATGTCTGACCATACTCTTGAGAAGTGTCGTCTTCCCAACCTGCCGAGGCCCTCTCAAAGTGTAAACGGCATCAGCATTCAAATCAAACGTGTACTTGAGTCTAGGATCCCAACGCACCCGAGATTCAGCCAACGCAACAATATGCTTATCCCTCAAGATAGCCTTAGGGTCCCTCCACCAAGGATTCTGATCCATCAACTCTACAGGTATTGACATACAACGATAATTATTGACAGCCTATTTATAAATAGCTTGTCAATCGATTGACAAGCCACTTATAAACAACCTGCTAAAAACAGCAACAACTAAGAGGAACCAACCCGCCCCTCATAAACAACGAACAACCAGAACAAAAACCAAAACAGCAAGCCTCTTCCACATCGCTTTGTCTGATAAAACCTTTTCCCAACCACAGACAAGACTACAACCTAACTAGCCTATCTTCGCCTTTATTCTTTGCAGTATCTCCTTCTGCATCTGCACCACGCCAAACGTCGTCATCCTGTATTTCTCGTCAGCTGTCTTCACAGCTATTTCGCTCTTAACAAGCTCCCCCAGTCGCGTACTCACAATCTTCGCGTCCTTCCCAAGCCTAGTCTGCAACTCATCCCGCGAAACCCCATCACTATCCAACCTACCCAACTGAAAACCAACATAACCAGCCAAAAGCAGCAAACCCAAAACCTCATTATCCGTCAGCTTATTCCTAGGCACCAGAACATTAGCACCCTCAGTCGAGAATGCGATGATTCCCTCACAGTCCTGGATGAGCTGCTGCAAGTCGACATTCAACGTAAGCTTCTTGGCAACATCAAAAGCAGGAACCAACTCTTTGAAAAACTTGTTCACGCTCAGCCAAACGTCTTCAACACCACCACTAAGCGTCTGCTCCACATCGCCGTACTTAACGTGAACCGTAATCCGCTTATCCTCAACCTCACCCATTCAAGCTCAGCCTCGCATCACAACCATGTTGAAACTATATATAGGGGGGTTAAAAATTCGCTCACACGCAAGCACTCAGCCCATCTTGCCCCTGAACCTGGCCAAAACATCATCCTCTATCCAACGCTCACCCTGCATAGTCAACTTGAACTCAGGCCTGTTCGGATCAGGCTTGAACACGTGCCCACGTTTGGTCATCTCATTAAGCCTAGCAGGGACCATACACTTGATCCCACTCGACTCCAGAAGCCTCTGAATATGCGCAGCCGTGCTCTTCCTCTCATCCGAAGCGTACAGAGTCAAGCCTATAGCCTCATAATGCGTCAAGTTCTCACGCGCGATAATCACAGGGCCTTCCGTAGTGGATTCCACGATGCCCTTCAACTGAGCACCCGAAGGAATAACACGGTTCGAAACAAAATCCGAAACTTTCTCCATGAAATCCTCAGGAAAAGCACTGAGCATGTTGAGTATTTCCTGCGGGTTCTCTCCCTGAATCACAATCTCGCCGAACGGCGTCTTAATCCTAGTCTCAACTTTCGTCATTCAACTTCCTTCCTCACCGCCAACACCTCTTCTTCCACAAGAATATAAACAAAGCCCGCATCCGTGTTCCACCGCCTGACCTTCCCCTTCTTCACCAACCCCATAAGAACCCCGGCCAGCACACGTCCTGAATAGTTCAGCCCATTAGCTTGCAACGCCTCTCTCAACTCATCAAGCGTGCGCGGTCGCCACTTGCCCCAGTCCGTCTCCAGAACCCTTATGACAGCCTCATCGCAGTTCTCTGTCTGCGTTATCTTCGGGTATTTCTGCGTGTGCGTTTCTTCTTTCGTGGTTCCCGTCTTGACTGTGAGGGTTGCGACGGTCTTGGGCTTGATGATTTCAAAGGCTTTGTTAACGTTCGTGATTAAAGCTGGCAATTCCTCTATTGTCTTCTTGA
>Ga0315279_10006931_pt1 | contig 14163 bp, 10 predicted proteins | sample YL17G06_20_MG_FD_203694 | JGI IMG/M metagenome (GOLD analysis project Ga0315279, IMG submission 203694) | Sediment microbial communities from Yellowstone Lake, YNP, Wyoming, USA - YL17G06_20 | ecosystem: Environmental > Aquatic > Freshwater > Lake > Sediment | place: USA: Wyoming | collected... | reverse complement strand
CACAGAGAGATGAGTCGCGTCGTCTTCGACCGGGTGACCAAGCGCTTCGGAGAGGTGCTCGCCGTCGGTGACCTCTCCCTGGAGATATACGACCGGGAGTTCCTGGTACTCCTCGGCCCGTCGGGCTGCGGCAAGTCGACCGCTCTGCGCCTTGTGGCCGGCCTCGAGACGCCCGACGTGGGTACGATAATCATCGGCGACCGCGTGGTGAACAACGTCGAGGCCAAGAACCGGGACATCGCCATGGTGTTCCAGGACTATGCCCTCTACCCGCACATGTCGGTCTACGACAACATGGCCTTCAGTATGCGCATGCGGCACATTCATCGCCAGGAGCGGAACCGACGGGTGCTGGAGGCGGCCCAGACGCTGGGGCTGGAAGGGTTGCTGCGGCGAAAGCCAGCCGAGCTGTCCGGCGGCCAGCGGCAGCGGGTGGCCCTGGGGCGGGCCATCGTCCGCCAGCCCTCGGTCTTCCTCATGGACGAGCCGTTGTCGAACCTGGACGCTAAGCTACGCGTGCAGACGCGCCGTGAGCTCATCAAGCTCCACCGCCGCCTTCAGACCACCTTCATCTACGTGACCCACGACCAGGTGGAGGCCATGACCATGGGCGAGCGCATCGCTATCCTGCGCGACGGTGCTCTCCAACAGGTGAGCCGCCCGCAGGAGGTCTACGATCGTCCCGCCAACGTCTTCGTGGCGTCCTTCATCGGCAGCCCGGCCATGAACTTCTTCCAGGCGGAGCTGGAGCGCCAGGCCGATAGGCTGGTGGCCCGCAGCGATGGTATCGAGTTCCCCCTGTCGCCAACCCAGGCCCAGGCGCTGGCCGGGCTGCCCACACGGAACGTCACCATCGGCGTACGGCCGGAGCACATGGCCCTGGGCGCGGCGTCAGCGAAGGCTGACCGGGCCGTGCTGGCGGTCGTCGTCGATACGGTGGAATCGCTGGGGTCCGAGCAGCACGTCACCTTCTCCAACGGGGACAACACTATCCAGGGCCGCCTCGACCCCTCGCCAGTGCTGCGGGAGGGCGAGAAGGTGCTGCTGAGCTTCGCCCCCGAGCACCTCCATTTCTTCGACCCGGAGACGGGCTTGCGCATCGAGGATAAGTGAGGCGCGGCGTTGGCCGTCACCACCGGTGAGCCCCTTCCTGGCGTGCCACTGCCCGGACTGGTTGCCCGCGGGCTGGCCCAACTCAAGAGCCTAGGCTTCGGCCTCCTCTTCCTGTGGCCCTCGATCATCCTTTTCGGGGCGTTTGTCTTCTACCCGCTGGTAAAGGCCACCTACCTGGGCTTCTACGAGAGCGACCCCCTGGGCAACCAGGGCGACTTCGTGGGACTGGACCAATACCGCACCGTCCTGGGAGGGTCGGAGTTCCGGCACGCACTGTGGATTACCTTCCTGTTCACCATGTATACGGTGCCGCCGGCCATCGTCCTCGGCCTGGGCCTGGCGATGCTGGCCAATCAGAAGCTGCCCGGTATCTCCATTTTCCGCACCATCTTCGCTTCTACGGTGGCGACATCGGTGGCGGTGGCAGCGATGATGTGGTTGACGCTGCTGAACCCGAGTACCGGCCTTGTCACCTGGCTTCTCGAGAGGGCAGGGCTGCCCCGGCTTAACTTGCTGAATGACCCCGATTGGGCCCTGTTCGCCGTCTCCTTGACAACCATCTGGCTGAACCTGGGCCTGGCCACCATCGTCTTCCTGGCCGGCCTCCAGTCCATCCCCGAACGCCTCTATGAGAGCGCGCGCATCGACGGGGCGAGCCGCCTAGGCACCTTCCTACACGTGACCCTGCCCATGCTCTCGCCGACGCTGCTCTTCGTAACGGTGATCGGCACGATCCTGGCCTTCGAGTCCTTCGGCCAGATTCACATCCTCACCCGCGGCGGCCCGCTGGACGCCACAACCGTCATCGTCTACTCCATCTGGAAGGAGGCGTTCCAACGCTTCAACTACGGCGTGGCGGCGGTGCAGTCGGTGGGGTTATTCATACTGGTGTTGGGCCTGACCGGCCTTCAGCTTCGCTTCCTGGAGCGAAGGGTGTTCTATCAGTAAGCCATGGCCACGAGCAGCGAGGCCCTGACCACCAAGGCTGTGGCGGGCAGGCGCAGCGCCTGGCGCCGGCCCTGGGGACGCCATGCCGTACGCTACGCCGTGCTCATCTTGGCGGCGGCGGTCGTGGTGCTGCCCATCTATATGACGGTGGTAAACAGCCTCCTGGCCAAGGAGAGCATCGTCGCCTACCCGCCAAAGCTCTTCCCCTTCGACCCTCAGTGGGGCAACTTCCGGCGGGCCCTGGACGAGGTGCCCCTGGCCCGCTACATGCTCAACAGCACCATAATGACCGGCATCATCGTCATCGGCCAGTTGGCCACCTCTGCGCTGGCGGCCTACGCCTTCGCCTTCCTGCGCTTCCCCGGACGGAACCTGCTCTTCCTCCTCTTCCTCTCGACCCTGATGGTGCCCGTGGAAGTGGCAATCATCCCCAACTACCAGACCATCACGCGGCTGGGCTGGCTGGACACCTACCAGGCCCTGACCGTCCCCTTCCTGGCCACCGCGTTCGGCACCTTCCTCCTCCGCCAGCACTTCATGACCATCCCGCGCGAGCTGCGGGATGCCGCCGCCATCGACGGCTACGGCCACGGCCGCTTCCTGTTGTACGTAGTGTTGCCGCTGTCGCGGCCGGTGCTGGCATCGCTGGCGGTGTTCTCTTTCCTACAGGCCTGGAACCAGTACCTCTGGCCGCTGCTGGTGACAAACAACGACAACATGCGCACGGTGCAGATCGGGCTGGAGGGCCTGCGCGGCCGCGAGATCGACTCGTTCAACGTGGTGATGGCCGGCACGCTCATCGCCGCCATGCCCATGTTCGCCATGCTGGTTCTGTTCCAGGGGCAGTTGGTGCGCGGGCTCACCGCTGGCGCCGTTAAGCGCTAGAAACTGGAATTCTCCTCCGTTCCCCTGGATGCAATATGAAGGAGGTGGAGGCGGAGTGTGACCACTTCCGGGTGGCCGTTGATCAGTTCCTCAACGCGCCCTCCACCAAGGCCACCCAGGAGAGCCAGGACTACAACCGCCGCATCGGCCGCTAGTGCTACTGGACGCGGCGGTTGTAGTCTTCGATGATCCGGTTCGCTTCTTTGGCCGCGTCCTCAAGCGCTTCGATGGGGTCCTTGTCGCCCACCACCGTCTCTTCTAAGCCTCGATTCACGGCCTCCCGCACCTCGTTGAAGGGCCCCAGGAGGGGGCCAAGGGTGGCCGGCGTGACCGGCGATGCCAGGAAGATATCCGCAGCCGTGCGGAACCCCGGGTACTTGGCCATGATCTCCTGGGCGGCGGGCAGGTCGTAGGAGGAGTTGCGCACAGGCAGGTAGCCGCTACCGGCGAACCACTCCGCCTGCTGCTCGGGCTCCATGAGCCACTTGACGAACTTCCAGCCGGCCTCCTGCTCGGCCTGAGGGCGGTCTTTGGCGAGCCAAAGGGCGCGGCTGTAAATGGCGCTGTAGCCGGTGCCGCCGGGCGCTCCCGGCAGACCGGCGACCCCCAGCTCCACTTCCGTTTGCGCTAGCCCGCCTTCCAGCACGTCCACTACCGAGCGCAGCCCCGACGAGCTAGCGCGGCTCATCACCGCCTGGCCGGTGCCAATAGCCAGGAGGTAATCGGGGCTGACGAGGGCGCGCCCCACGTTTATGGCCAGACCCTCCTTGACCATGTCGTGCCACCACTGGAATAGGGCCTGGCCGGTGGGCCCGTTGAACTCAACGGCGGTGGCGCGGCCCTCGCGGCCGTTCTCGTTGTTCACGTAGAGGTCGCCGTGCTCGGCCACAGCCACCTCCAAGTACCAATGGTTTATGTCAATGGCCATGCCGGTGCGCATCAGGTTGCCATGGGCGTCACGCTTCACCATTTTCTGTGAGACCTGCTTGAGTTCCTCCAGGTCCTTGGGAGGCTTGTCGGGATCGAGGCCCACCTCGCGAAAGGGGATCTTGTTGTAGTACAGGAGAGGAATGGCGATGGAGATGGGCATGGCCCACAGCTTGCCGTCTACCGTGTAGTACTGGACCGTCTTCGGGTCGAAGTCGGAGAGGTCGTAGTTCTCCCGGTCGATGAAGTCCTGCACCAGCCGGAATCCCCCGCTATCGATGAGCCGCTGGGCCTGGATCTCATCCAGATAGGCGATGGTGGGCGGCTGGCCGCTGCGTAAGGAGGCCAGCACCTTGGCCATGTTGTCGTCGCTGGTACCCTGGAAGGCGAGCTTGACCTTCACCTCGCTCTGAGAATTGTTGAAGCGCCGGATGAGGTCTTGGAGGGTAGTCAGATTGGAGGCTATCTCCGAGTGCCAGAAGGTGATCTCCACCGTCCCGCCCGATGGGGTGGCGGTCGCCCCCGCCTGGGCAGTCGCGCTGGGTCCCGGGCCTTCCGTCCCGCCCCCGCCCCCACCGCAGGCGGCCAGCCCCAGGACAAGCGCTAGGCACGCCAGGAGGAAGAGCATCCTCCTTGCCGTTGCTTGCTTGACGTTCATAGCCCAGACCTCACCCTCAGCTTCCCCGCGCACCACTCGCGGAGCACCCCTATTGGACACGCTGATTGTACTCTTTGATGAGATCGTTGGCCTCCTTGGCGGCGTCGTTGATGGCGGCGACAGGGTCCTTGTTGCCTACCACCGTCTCCTCGATGGCGTGGCGGACGATGTCAATGCGGATTTCGTTAAACGGACCGAGGAGAGGGCCCAGGTGGGCGGGCGTGGAGGGAGCTGCCAGGTAGAGCTCGGCGGCGATCTTGAACTGCGGGTACTTCGCCTCTATCTCCTTGGCCGCCGGCAAGTCAAACGCCGAGATGCTGACCGGGAGGTAGCCACTGCCGGAGTACCACTCCGCCTGCTGCTCGGGTTCCATGAGCCACTTGATGAACTTCCAGGCCGCCTCCTGCTCAGCCTTGGGGCGCGACTTGAGGATCCACAGGGCGCGACCGTAGATCCCGGGCAGGCCGGTACCGCCCGGCACCCCGGGCTGATTGGCGACCCCCAGCTCCACTTGCCTTCCCTGTAGCCCACCTTCCAGCACGTCCACCACCGAACGCAGCGCCGCCGAAGTGCCAAAGCACATGGCGGCGCGGCCAGTGCCGAGCGTTAGGAAGGTGTCGGCGCCGGTGGGGTTGAGGCCCACGTTCATGGCCAGGCCGCTCTTAACCATATCATGCCACCACTGGAAGAAGGCCTGACCCGTCGGCCCGTTGAACAAGACCTCCGTGGCCCGGCCAGCGCGGCCGTTCTCGTTGTTAGCGTAGAGGTCGTCGTGCTCTTCCAGGGTGAGGTCCAGGTGCCAGCCGGTGATATCGATGGCCACGCCGGAGCGCGTTACGTTGCCGTTGGCGTCGCGCTTCACCATCTTCTCCGAGGCCTGCCGCACCTCCTCCAGGTCCTTGGGGGGCTTCTCCGGGTCGAGCCCAACTTCTCGAAAGGCGATCTTGTCGAAGTAGAGCATGGGGACAGCCATGGCGAAGGGCATCGCCCATAGCTTGCCATCGAGGGCGTAGTACTCGACGGCTTTCTTGTCGAAGTCAGACAAGTCGTACTTATCCCGGTCGATGAACTCCTGCACCGGCGTTGCGGCGCCGCTATCGATGAGGCGCTGAGTGTGGATCTCGGCCAGATAAGCGATGGTGGGCAACTCCCCGCCGCGCAGGGAGGCCACCAGCTTGGTCATTTCCTCCTCGTCCTGGCCCTGGTAAGCAAGCTTGACCCGCACCTCGCTCTGCGAGGAGTTGTAGCGGCGCACCAGGCTTTCGATGGCGTCCAGGTTGGCGGCCGTCTCCGAATGCCACATGGTGATCTGAACGGTGCCGCCGGTCGGCGTGGCCGTGCTGCCCCCGGGCGTGGCCGTGGCCCCGCCGGGCGTAGACGTGGGCGCGCCGCCATTACCCCCCTCTTCACCACCACCACCACAGGCGCTGAGTGCCAGCAATACGCCTAGGGTCGCCAGAAGAACCCATGCCCTGTTCATGGTCCCTCGCCAGCTAGACATCATTGGACCCTCTTCAAGCTCAGGTCACTGAGTCGGTTCCCGGCTCTGGGCCCGCTCCCGTTCGATGAGTTCGCGCCGCAGGATCTCCCCGGTGGGCGTCTTGGGTATCTCCCACACGAACTCCACCTCCCTGATGCGCTTCTGGGGCGCCACCCGGTCTTCCACGAACTGGATGATGTCCCTGGTGGTGGGGCGCTGGCCGGGCCGGGCGACCACGAAGGCCTTAGGGATCTCCCCGGCGACGACGTCGCTCTTGGGGATGACGGCGGCGTCCATAACGGAGGGGTGCTGGCGAAGGACGGCCTCCAGTTCGGCGGGGGCGACCTGATAGCCCTTGTAGTTTATGGTGTCCCCCTTGCGGTCCAGCACGTAGACGTAGCCGTCCTCGTCGAAGCGGCAGATATCGCCCGTCCGCAGCCAGCCGTCGGGGGTTAGGGCTTCGGCAGTGGCTTCGGGCTGGTTCCAGTAGCCCTGCGTGACCTGGGGCCCCTGGATGAGCAGTTCGCCAGCCTCACCGGGCAGGAGCTCTCTACCCGTCTCTGTGCTCACCACCTTCTCGGTAGTATCGCTGACGGGAGGCCCCACAGAGTCGAGCTTCGGTCGGCTCAGGGGGTTCACGTTGGTGATGGGGCTGGTCTCGGTGAGGCCGTAGCCCTGGAGGACGGGGCACATGAACAGGCTCTGGGCCCCTTCGGCTGTGCGTGGCGGCAGGGGGGCGGCGGCGGACATTATGAAGCGCAGGGAGGAAATGTCGTACTTCTGGCCCTGTTCCTCGAGGTCCATGAGGCTGCGCAGGGCGGGCGGCACCACAAACAGGTCGGTGACGCTGTACTTGTGGATCAGGTAGAGGACCAGGTGCGCGTCGAAGCGGGGGATGATGACCTGAGCCGCGCCATTGGCCAGCCCCACGTTCATCACCCGCATAAGCCCGTAGACCTGATGAAAGGGGAGGAAGTCCAGGCTGACCGCGCCTGGCCGCGCCAGGTCGGTGGCCAGGTTCTGACGGACGTTACAAGAGAGGTTGTAGTGGGTGAGCATGACGCCCTTGGGCAGGCCGGTGGTGCCGCTGGAATAGGGAAGAGCGGCCAAGTCCTTCTGGGGGTCAATAACCACAGGTTCAGCGTAGCCACTTGCCTCGGCTGCCATGTCCCAGATGTCGTCGATGGCGTAGATCCGGCGGAGTGCCGGTAATTCGTCCCTCATCATGTCCACCAGGGGCAAGAGCGCGCGCTCGCCGAACAGGGCGACGGCATTGGAGTCGGTGAGCTGGTGGACCAGCTCCTGCTGTTTGAATAGGGGGTTCACGGTGGTGACCACAGCGCCGGCCAGCAAGATGCCATGCATGGCCACCACATACTCCGGCCTGTTGACCGCAAAGATGGCCACCACCTGTCCTTTGCGCACGCCGGCCTCTTCCTGGAGCATTCGGGCGATGCGCCGGGAAGCGTCCCAGACCTCGCCGAAGCTGTAGAACCGCTCGTCGGGGCCGATGAGAGCTGTCTTATCGGGCCGTTGCTCAGCGATGTCTCGCAGGTAGTCGGAGAAGTGCTGTTTGGGGTAGGGCGCCTGGCTGGGCCACGGGCTAGCGATCGTCATCTCGTACCTCCCTGATCGTGTTCCCGCTTCCGCTGGGCGGGCCGCTACATCTCCTTCTTCAGCGCCTCGTAGGCGGCCCTCACCTCGTCTATGGAGGCCCCGTCCTCCAGAGTAGAAGCATCACCGATGGGCGCGTCGGTGGCCACCGCCTTGAGCAGTCGCCGCATGATCTTGCCGCTGCGGGTCTTGGGTAGCTTCTTGACGAAGAACACGCGCTCTGGCGTGGCAATCGGCCCGACGGTGCTGCGGATGTGGGCGGTGATCTCCTTCTCCAGGCTGGACGAAGGGTCACGTCCCTCCCGGAGGATGGCGAATATGACGATGGCCTCGCCCTTCACCGGGTCAGGCTTGCTGACGGCGGCCGCCTCCGCGACGGCGGGGAAGGAGACGGTGGCGTTCTCGAGCTCCAGCGTTCCCAGACGGTGTCCGGCTACCTTGATCACCTCGTCCGCCCGGCCGAGGAGCCAGAAATAGCCCTCCTCGTCCTGGATGGAGTAGTCGCCGGTGAGATAGCTGCCGGGGAAGCGGCTCCAGTATACCTCTTTGTACCTTTCGTCGTCGCCGTAGAGGGTCATGAGCATCCCGGGCCAGGGCTTCTTGATTAGCAGCAGTCCGCGCTCGCCGGGGGCCGCGGGCTCGCCCTTCTCGTTAACCACCTGGGGGTCGATGCCAGGCAGAGGCAAGCTGGCCGAACCAGGCTTCAGGGGCGGCAGCTCGATGGCCGGCGCCTGGGAGATCAGGATGCCACCAGTTTCGGTCTGCCACCAGGTGTCCACAATGGGGCAGCGCTCGCCGCCGATGTGCTCGAAGTACCAGAGCCACGCCTCGGGGTTGATGGGCTCTCCCACCGTCCCCAGCAGGTCGAGGCTGCTCAGGTCGTGCTTGGCTAGCCACTCCTCGCCGGCCTGCCTGAACATGCGGATGGCCGTGGGCGAGGTGTAAAGGATGTTGACCCGATAGGTCTGGATGATATCCCACCAGCGGCCCAGATCCGGGAAGTTGGGCGCCCCCTCGTACATGACGCTGGTCGCGCCGAAAGCCAGGGGGGCATACACGATGTAGCTGTGGCCGGTGACCCAGCCGATGTCCGCCGTGCACCAATACACGCTGTCTTCTCTGGGATTGAACACCCACTTGAAGGTGGAATGCGTGTACACCATGTAGCCACCCGTGCAGTGGACGACGCCCTTGGGCTTCCCCGTGGTGCCCGAGGTGTAGAGGATGTACAGAGGGTGGCTGGCCTCCACCGGTACCGGCTCCACCCAGTCCGACGCCTCCGAGAGCAAGTGGTGATACCAGAAGTCCCTGCCGGGCTTCATGTCGATCTCGAGGCCGGCCCGGTTGACCACCACCGCCTTCTCGATGCAGGGCGCCAGCTCCATCGCCTCGTCCGTTACCTTCTTGAGGGGCACGGGCGAGCCGCGGCGATAGCCAGCATCGGCGGTGACCAGAACCTTGGCCCCAAGGTCGTTGATCCGATCGGCTATGGCCTGGGCGGTGAAACCCGAGAAGACCGCGGTATATATAGCGCCGATGCGGCTGCAGGCCAGCATGAAGATGGGAAGTTCCGGGATCATCGGCAGATAGAGCGCTACCTTATCGCCTTTGGCCACGCCCAGGTTCTTCAACACTGACGCGCAGCGATTGACCTCTCGATACAGCGTGGCGTAGGTCAGGACGCGGGTATCGCCGGGCTCTCCTTCCCAGTAGATAGCCACTTTGTTCTTTCTGCCGTTCTTGACGTGGCGGTCGACGCACTGATAGCAGGCGTTGAGCTCGCCCCCCACGAACCAGCGGGCGAAGGGAATATCCCACTCCAACACCTTGTCCCAGGTACGGAACCAGTCTAGCTTGCGAGCCTCCTCAGCCCAGAAACCCTCGGGGTCTCGCAGCGAGCGCTCATGTACCTCCAGGTAGCGCCGCTGGGGCCAATAGGTGGTCTCTTCGGAAGTTGAACGAACCACGGTTTATCACCTCCAGAACAGTTTTTTGCCTAGTTTACAGAAGGGACAGGGCCCGGTCGATGCGCAGATCGAGCCAGAGGAGCGGAAGCCATCACCCCTTTCACCACAAGAGCACGATTAGGCCGGGCCGGTGCGGTGAAACCGTTGGCTCACCGCCGCTGTCTCCGGCAGGATTATACCAGAAGAACAACTTAAGGGCTTGTGCTGTGGTGTTCCAGGACATGTGAGATAGAAGGGGGGTGAACGAAGGCCGGGCCCGCTGTAGGGTAGGCAGACAAGAACAACACTACCAACTACAGGAGGCCCGACATGCACAAGCCTGGCACACCTTGGCCCGTGGCCACAAGGGTCAGCTTCATCGTCGTCTTTGAGGAATTGCGCTGCCTGCACAGCGCCTTGGCCTACACTACCCCCTTGAAGTATGCTTTGCAGCGCCTACCCCAGGCCCAAATCTCTCGCGTGTCCTGAAACACCACACCGAAGGACTTGTACCTGGGCAAGCTCAACCTCAACCCTCAACCAACTGGCGGCATGGCGCAGCTACGGCGCAGCTACGGCGCGGCTGCGGGCGCTGGCCGGGGCCGCGAGGCGGGCGCGGTCGTAAGCAACACTACGGGTGAGATGACGGCGGGGTCAGTCATTACGTTCACACAGGCCGGCCGGCCGCTGGCGAAGGCGCGCTCCAGGGCAGGCACGATGTCCGCCGCCTTCTCCACGAACTCGCCGTAGACGCCGAACCCCTCGGCCGCCTTCTCGTAGCGAGTGGGGCCCAGCTCCGTAGCGACGATCCGTTGGTGGCCGTAGCGCACAACCTGCTCGTGCCTACACATGCCCCAGGCCTGGTCGTTGTTCACCACCACCACAATGGGCAGCCGGTGACGAACGGCGGTATCGAACTCGGCGAAGTTCAGGCCCACCGACCCGTCGCCGGTGACGACCACCACCCGCTGGTCGGGGTAGGCGATCTTAGCGGCCAGGCCGAACGGGATGCCCGTGCCCAGGCAGCCCAGATAGCCGTGGAAGAGGTAGCTGCCGGGCCGCTTGGGCGTCACCGCCAGCTCCATCCAGATCGCCGTCTCGCCGCCGTCGGCGACGATGATGCCGTCGCCGCCCAGGTAGGCGTTCACCTCGTGGGCCAGGCGGTAGGGGTGGATGCACCCCTCGTTGGAGCGCCCGACCTGCTCGAAGCTGGCCTGGACGGCGGCGCGGCCGCGCGATAGCGCGTCCAGCCACTGGCGGTGTGCATCGAAGGTCCGCCCCCGCGCCGCGGCGATGAGCGCGCGCAGGGTCTCGCGGCAGTCGGCCACGATACCCAACTGGACGTCGCGAAACCGCCCGATCTCTTCCCCCTCCACATCCACCTGAATGACCGTGGCCTGCGGGGGGACAAAAGGACGGACACCGCCAGTGAACAGGCCGAAGCGGCCGCCCAGCAGCAGCACCACGTCGGGCCCGCCGGCGGGGGCGAGGATGGTTGTGCCGGCCGTGACGAAACTACCGAAGGAGAGGGGATGCTCACCCTCGGGCAGGGCACCGCGGGTCATGCCGTTGGCGATGACCGGCGTCTGAGTCATCTCTGCGAACTCGCGCAGTTCCGCCGCCGCGCCGGCGAACCAGACGCCTCGCCCGGCCATGATGAGCGGTCGCTGGGCCTGAGCGAGGAGGGCCAGGGCCTGCTCCACCGCCTCGGGCGAGGGGGCCGGCGCCTGCTGCGGCCGGTAGGCCTGGGGAAAGGTCACCGTCTCGTCATCCACGTCGGCCGCCAGCACATCCATCGGTAGCTCCACGAAGACGGGGCCCGGGCGGCCGGTGGTGGCCTGGCGGAAGGCCGTGGCCAAATACTCAGGGATGCGCTTGGGGTCGCGTACCAGGCGGGCCCACTTAGTGATGGACTCCATCAGGGGTACGCCGTGCAGCTCCTGGAGGGGCATCATCTCGTCTTCTGCCAGGGCATGGCGACCGCCTAACACCACCATGGGGACGGCGTCCAGATGAGCGTTGGCCACGGCCGTGACCACGTCGGTGACACCGGGCCCGGCAGTGACCACCACTACACCGGGACGACCCGTGACGCGGGCCCAAGCGTCGGCCATGTGGCCGGCGGCCTGCTCGTGCCGCGTGTCGTAGATCCTGATGCCATGGTCCAGGCAGCCTTGAAAGATAGGGTCGATGTGGCCACCGTGCAGGGCAAACACCTGCCGGACGCCTTCGCGCTCTAGCATGCGCACCACCAACTCGCCGCCGTCAACTGTCGCCATAGCGTACCTCCCGCTGCGACTCGCCTGGCATCATTTGGCCAGCGCTGCGCGTATTATAGAGTCCCTCGGAGGGAAGCGCTAGACATGTGGTGTTTCAAGACATGTGAGAGATCACGGATGGCGGCTTGCCTTATGTCGGTCCTAATGGCTGCGGTCGATATGTCGCAGCGCCCCTTTTGGCGCCGCTCGTGGTGAGCCTGCCGGCCGGCAGGCAGGCCTGCCGAACCATGAGCCCCCGCTCATCCTTCGACAGGCTCAGGATGAGCGGCCCGAGGGCGTCTCACCCTCCATCTCTCACCTGGACTGAAACACTACGCCTCGCAACAAGCCGACTGATCCAGTAATCTAGGGCGCGAGAAGGATGAGAGAATGGCCTCCAGCACCGCCGACCGGCAGACCAGGCTCCGGGCGATGCACACAGCGCGGCGGCCGGCCCTCTACGACGGCGCCAAGGGCGTCTTCCTGAGCCCTCGCCTGCCCGACGTAGGGAAGACACCCTCGGACCTGACGGAGTGGCTCAACCTGCTGGCCCCCGAGACCGTGCGGCAAGCCCATCGAGACTACATTGAGGCCGGCTCACAGATCATCCAGACCAACTCCTTCAATGGCAACCGCTTTCGGCTCGAGCCCCACGGCCTGGTCTCTCGCATGGAGGAGCTGAACCTGCTGGCCGCCCGGATCGCCCGCCAGGCCGCCGGCGACAGTGTCCTGGTGGCCGGCGTCCTGGGGCCCAGCGGCAAGCTGCTGCCCATGGGCGAGGTGAGCCGTGAAGCACTGGTCGAGGCGTTCGCCGACCAGGCTCGGGCCCTGGCGGAAGGCGGCGTGGACTTCTTCCACGTCGAGACCATGTCCGACCTCGAGGAGGCCATCGCCGCCGTGGAGGGGATTAGGCGCGTCTCCGGCCTGCCGCTGGCCCTGACTATGTCCTTCGATTCGGGCAAGGTCGAATCAGGCCTGCGCACCATGATGGGCGTCTCCGCCCGCCAACTCGCGGAGAAGGCGAGCGAGTTGGGGCTGTTCAGCGTGGGCGCGAACTGCGGCCGCGGCCTGGAGGGCTACCAAACCGTCATCCGGCAGCTAGTCCAGGCCGCCGGGCAGGCAGTAGTCATCGCCAAGCTGAACACGGGCGTCCCTGAGATGCGGGGTGGGCAGGTGGACTACGGCGGCTCACCGGAGGAAATGGCGGGGTACGCCCTGTGGTGCGCCCACCAGGGAGTGGGGATCATCGGCGGCTGCTGCGGCACCACCCCCACCCACATCGAGGCGATGGCCAAGGCGCTCGCCCAGGCAGGCTTGCGCTAGCTGTCCGGGAAGCGCAGGTGGCGGGCGAAGCGCGACTGGAAGTTGGGGCGGCCGCCCAGTTGGACGTGCCGGAGGCGACGGGCGAGGCGGCGCGCCTCGGCGAAGCGCTCGGGGAAGATGAGGGCAAGCTTGGCCCCCATGCCGGCCACGTTGCCGGCGGAGTGAATACGCCCGCGCAGGGCGGCGGGGAGCACCCCCAGGGCCAGCAGGCTCTCGGCACGGACGGAGCTTCCGAAGGCTCCGCCCACAAATACGCCCTCGATGTCCTCCGGCTGGAGGGCAGTCTCCTCTAGCAGCACCTCGACGCCGGTGCGGATAGCCGCTTTGGCTAGCTGCACCTGGCGAATGTCCGGCTGGGTCAGGGCAATGGTGCCGGAAGCCCCGTCTTCGTAGAGGACGAAGCGGCGCTGGCCGTCCTCTTGCCGCAGACGGCCCCGGAGTTCTGGCGACAGGTCGGCGGGGAGCTGGTCGGGGGCCAGCAGACGCCCCGTGGGCAGGAGAAGAGAGCGGCGCAGGAGAATAGCCACGGCATCGGCCAGGCCCGAGCCGCACAGCCCCAGCGGCGGCGCGCCATCGATGGTATCCAGCCGCAGCCGGCCATCCTCGTCCCCTACTCGTTCCACAGCACCGGGCACGGCCGCCATGCCACACGAGATGTGCACCCCCTCGAAGGCAGGCCCGGCCGCGCACGAGCAGCCGACAGCCAGCCGGCGGGAGAGGATCGCGATCTCGCCGTTGGTCCCCAGGTCGATAAACAGGCACGGGCGGCTGCGACGGGCCAGCCCCAGGGCCACCAACCCCGCCACGGCGTCCGACCCCAGGTGGCCGCCCACACCCGGCAGCAGCTTGACCCGCGCCCGAGCCAGGCGACGGAAGCCCAGCCTGACGCCAGCCAGGGGCGGCGCCTCGGTGAAGACGGGCTGATAAGGGGCCACGCCCAGGGGCCAGGGATCCACCCCCCGGAAGAGGTGCATCATCGTCAGGTTGCCCACGGCGGTGAGGGTGTGGACG
>Ga0315279_10006930_pt1 | contig 14165 bp, 14 predicted proteins | sample YL17G06_20_MG_FD_203694 | JGI IMG/M metagenome (GOLD analysis project Ga0315279, IMG submission 203694) | Sediment microbial communities from Yellowstone Lake, YNP, Wyoming, USA - YL17G06_20 | ecosystem: Environmental > Aquatic > Freshwater > Lake > Sediment | place: USA: Wyoming | collected... | reverse complement strand
GAACCTGCCGCAGCGTCTGCGACGGCTGGATGAGATTGCAAAATGTAGTCACGACTTTTGCTGAAAATCGGCCTTCTTGGCCTTGTTAAGGCTATTTTGAACCGCAAACTGCGTAACTTGGGCTAATTCTACCAAGCCGTGATAGTATTATATAAATTATCAGGATGAGTTTCCCGATGCGCTTGCGGCAATCCGGAAAACAAAACTGGGTTTCCGCTCCGCCGAAGGCGGACCTTTGCTTTCGTGGGCATGACAACGTCAAGGATTCGGCAAACTCAACTTGGAACCGGTGCAATAATTATAATCAGAAAGGGTGCGTGATTACCCTTTGGTAAACTCCAAAAGCGCCTGGGGCGGGAGAGGGGGCATTACTGGAATGGTTCTTTGTGCGGCCAGCCGAATTTCTCGAACCTGCCAAATTCCTTTTCTGAGTTATCACTTAGGTTTTCTTTGAGGGCTGAGCGGACCTTATCGACGTGGGCATCAACAAATACTGCGTTGGATGTGCCGATATTGAGGTTTTTACTTGGGGCACTATGGAATGTGGCGAACCAGTCGCGACCATCGGGACAAAGGGCATTATCGTTGAGCACATTACTGCAGCCCGGCCTTGCCCACATATTTTCCTCAGCGAAGAAAAACACCTCTGCCTTACTTCTTGTTATCTCGGAGAGCTTATAAACCCCTCCTCGTCCCGCGGAGTCTGTCTCGGCTGAACCGTGTGGGTCTCCCCTTTTTGAGCCGAGGTAGGCATTCATACTGTAACTATATTGAGGGATAACAGCTATGGAAGAAACATGGCTTGGGTGGCCCTGGCCCTCAGACTTGGCGAGGACCTTGAAGGAGGGACAGATATGGACCTTTTTAGCAGGCAGGTATGGCCAGAACGGGCCATCAGGAGGGTAACGGGGGTCGTGCCATCGGCAGTAACGGGGGTAGCCGCCAACGGGATATTCATTCCCCATAAGGGATGTCCATGCGGAAGGATAGCGGCCGTCAAAATCGTCTAAATATATGGCATGGGATAAGCCGTACTGGCGGAGATTGGCCCTGCAAATCATTTCTCTTGCCTGCTCTCTGACCCGCATCAGCGAGGGCATCAGGATTGCCATTAAAATCGCGATAATAGCGATTACCACCAAAAGTTCTATCAAAGTAAACCCTTTGCGGTTGCCCATAGTAATACTCCCTCATCATTTTCGGATTATTTTAGTTTTTGCCATACTACATCAAACCGGCCCAACTGGATTTTTTAGCAGCCCACAAAGCATAGATGTAATCTGTGTCCAGGCGAAAGATAATCACCCGCCAAAGGCGGGTTAGAGTCACGGTGTAAGATTCTATCGCCGGACATCGAAACCCCAGCAACCGACCTGTGTGTCGCGAATATCCACGTTTTTCGTCTGGTCAGGGTAGGGACTCGAACTAGAAAAAGCGTCCATATTTTCTAATGCCCATTTACCATATTTGACCGTCCGCTGGTCTTTCCACTTCATCTCTGCACTATGGCCATCGGCATAAGAAAAGGTGGTGCCGTCACCGTGCCGGACTGGAGGCGGGTCCCACCATTCATCCCTGTCAGTAAAACATGTCCAGCCGCCTAATGTAGCCCCGGCGGTGCCACCATCATCGAGAAAAACAAACCTGTAAGGGGCGTCATGAATCTCCGTTCTTTTTTTGAGCATTACCGCCTTGCCGCCCCAACCCTTGCAATTCATAGCATCGACCACAGTGTACGTTCGGTACTCGTTCCGGCTGATTTTCCCTGTGAAGCACCTGTAGAGTTTCAGGGTTTTGGTATATGGAAAGAGCGCTCCATCTTCAATAGCTTTTTTCTTCTGGTCGGGAGTAGTGCCGCCCGCCCAGTCTTTGAGCACCCAGCAACGATTGTTCACGCGATCCGACGAGTATTCCTCGGTATCGCCGTTAACAATCTTGTCATCATTGTCATCGGCATACATTATCCAGACAAGGGTCAGGTTCTTGAGATTGCTAAGGCAGACAGCGCGTTTACCTTGCTCTCTGGCACGATTCAGCGAGGGCAGCAGTATTGCCATCAGTATTGCAATGATGGCGATTACCACCAAAAGCTCAATTAACGTAAAAGCCTTTCGCCTGCGCATAATTATATTTCTCCTTTTGCCGCTATAAGCGGATTAAAAATAAGGTTGTCAAAGAACACATTGTAGCGATAAAGGCTGGCTCCATAGGGCCGGCCTTTCAAGCACAGCGGTCATTTTTCAGTAATCCTTGAATCTTCTCATCCATTCCGGCCAATCGCTCGATCTGACTCTGCCGGCTTGGGTCCAGGGGCCCCTTGTGTTGTAAGTCTTATGCCACTTCAGCGTCCACAATTCCTTAATTCCGACCTTTCTGAGAGACCAATCCAAAAAGGAGCTGTTCACGAAGCCCTTGTGTCGGTTGATGCAGCAGCGGGCCATATGGTTGCCGCCCAGCCACCCCTGGTCCTCATAGTCAGGCGGGCGGTCAGTCTCAATCGGCCAGAAGTCGAATCGCAGGGCATCTACCAGTAGCGGGATATTATTTGAGCCTTTAACACCGGCTGTCCTCCAGCAGTCCTTGGTATTACGCCCATTTTCAAATGAGTAGTTAGTGGACGCCGGGTCGAGGACGTAGCCATTCAGGCCATAGCTGCCGGCAACGCCGTGGGGTCCTAAGTCTGTGCCGGTAAAAATGCCCCAGGCTGAAAACACATTCCAACTCCCGACGGGATTGCCGGCCTCGTCAAGAAGGGGCTTTGTAGCTGTCGGACAGAACCATATCTTTGCATTCCCGGGGTCCTTCCATTTCGGGTCCAGGTCTCTTATCCACCAGAACCCTGGCTCACCGTAGCCCTTAAAGAATCGCCCATCGTTACTTTCCGTGTGCATTGCAAAAATAAGGTTCCATTGCTTCAGATTGGCCTGACAGGTAACATTTCTGGCTTGTTCCTTTACTCGCTGCAGTGCCGGCATCAGTATCGACATTAATATCGCAATGATGGCAATTACAACCAAAAGTTCTATTAACGTAAATCCTCTTTGTCTGCTCATAATGGCGCTCCTTATCTTAACATTATCGGTATCCCGGCAACCCATTGTAAGATGCGCAAAGCCGACTTTATGTTCCGTTAATTTCTAAGTTTTGCCGTATTTGATTATACTCTGCGAATGTAAGAATTATACACCAAATCCGGCTTTCTTGCAAGATTAAAGTCTGCTATTTCAGTCACTAAACAGAAAATACCAAGCAGCTTCCAACAGAGCAGCTTTTATGCTCGGTTGTGAGCGTAGTCGGTGTATGAGGGCGTAGGTTTGACAGACACCAGCGAAAATCCTTGTTTTTTGCAAATATCGGCGGTTTTGGTATTTGAGGAAGCTGCAGACAGAAGCGAAATGTTAGCGTAATGAGTTATTCCTGGCTCAGGTAGTCGTAAGAAAGGTTTGCGATAGCGATGTATTCTTGCGGCGAGAGTTGTTCAGGGCGTCGCGTTGGGTCGATGGAGCATCGCTGAAAAATTTCAGGCCAATTGCCAATCCTCGCAAGTCTGTCATGTGCGAATTTTGTGCAGGCCTTTAGCATCTTGCGGCGATGGCCCATAAAAAGATTTACGATGTCGCTAAGAAGCTCCATATTCCGAACTCGCCCTGCCTTATCTTTATTGCGAACGAAGCTAACCATTGCTGAGTGGACCTGGGGGGCGGGCCAGAAGACGGTCGGCTTCAAAACTCTTATCAGCTTTACATCACCAGTTGCGGAAAGGTATATGCTCAAGGTGCCGTAATTCCAGCAGGACGTTTTTGCCGGACTGCCAGGGGAAGCTGTCATCCGGTCGGCGACCTGCTTTTGGACGGTAACATACATACTGTCGGCTACTATTGGGCCTGCCCCCGAATGTCCCTGTCGGGGGTCTGTAAGCAGATTCAGCATTACAGGGGAGGCGACATTGTAGGGCAGGTTTGCCACCAGCAGGATTCGGCCTGGGTATTTTTTGCGGGCAAGGGCCAGTGCATCTGTAACGATGGGGCTGACGGCATTCTTATTCTGGAGGATATCGGTGTTGATAATCTCGACATTTTCGAAGTTTCCAAGCTCTCTTTTTGCGATTCCGGCAAGGGTGGTGTCGATTTCGACAGCAATGACAACACCGGCCCGCTGGGCTAATGCCTCGGTCAAAGAACCTGTGCCACAGCCGACCTCGAGCACGATGTCGTTGCTATTGATGTTTGCACAGTCAACCAGCAGGCGCAGCAGGTTTAGGTCGATGAGGAAATGCTGGCCAAGCCGTTTCTTCGGAAAAACGCCTGCCGATTCAAGGAACTGCTGGATTTGTCGCTTAGTTTGCATAGCGAAGAGCATAAGCCATAAGGGCACAAGGCACAAGTTGTAAACGCACAGACTACAGGCGCTCAAGTTTAGTTACGCTCTTTTGCTCTTGTACACTTATGCTCTTTTTCGTTTTCGCCATTTGTATTGCGGTAAGAATGGCGGCTTTCATACTGGCGGGGCTGGCAAGGTTTCGGCCTGCGATGTCGAAGGCCGTTCCGTGAGCGGGCGAGGTCCTTATTATGGGGATGCCGATAGTTATATTAACCGCCTGCTCGAAACCGAGCAGCTTCACTGGAATCATACCCTGGTCGTGATACATTGCGACGACAGCGTCGAATTCGCCCTGGGTAGCCTGTAAGAAAATGGTATCAGCAGAGAAGGGACCGAGACAATTTATGCCTTGCTCCTGTGCCAGTAAAATGGCGGGCGATATTATGCGCTGTTCTTCGTCGCCGAACTGGCCATTTTCGCCGGCGTGCGGATTCAATGCAGCAACGCCAATCCTGGGATTGTCGATGCTAAAATACTGCTTCAGCGCATCATTCAACAGGTCTATCGGCTCGAAGACGCAGCCGATATTAAACTTGTGCCGGACTTCAAAGAGGGCCTCGTGAATTGTGGCCAGCGCCACTTTCAACGGCCCCGCGACGAACATCATTGCCTTCCGCTTTGATTTGCATCGCTGGGTGAACATTTCGGTGTGTCCCGGCCAGGTTGCGCCGGCGAGTTTCCAACTGGTCTTACTAATCGGTGCGGTTACGACAGCATCTATTATGCCGTCTTTTGCGGCCTCGATGGCGTCGAGGCAGAACTTTATGGAGGCCTCGCCGGCAACCTTGCTGGGGCCTCTAACCCAGGAGGGAACAGAATACTCATCGTAATCGGCGACAACAACTTTGTATGGATACTCCCGGCTGATTTTTTCGTGCTGATGGCGGCCCCAGAACGGCTCAATTTCGGCGGCGTCGGCGGCGTAACAGAACTGCTCGTTCATACCGAAAATGACGAACTTCGCGGCCCTGCGAACATCCGGGTCAGCCAGCGCCTTCACGACCACCTCAGGCCCGATGCCTGCGGCATCGCCCATCGTTATGCCAATGACCATCTGGTCGGCTATCGAATTGTTACCGTTACTTTTCATAAAAGCGTTCCCGCCTCTGGCGGGTTTAGAATCCTAACTGTCTTAACTTTTCGGCGGTTAGTGTTTGCCTCTGGGACACTCCGCCAAGGACAGATTCGAGATGTTTCTTTATCGTCTTTACGATTATATCAGTTTCGATATTTACCAAATCGCCGATTTTGGCACTGCCAAGCGTGGTTTTTTTTTGCGTTTGGGGTATTATTGCGACCCTGAAACTGGTCCGGTCCATACCGGCTACCGTCAAACTTATTCCATCAACGGCTACCGAGCCCTTAACAACCATCTGGTCGAGCAATTCAGGGGCGGCTGCGAATTTTACATCTGCAAATTCGCCTTCTCTTTCGATTGCCTTAATTGTTGCGGTGCCGTCGATATGGCCCTGGACGAAATGTCCGCCAAATCGGTCGGTGGCCTTCATAGCACGTTCCATATTGACCTGCGATGAGGGGTTTAACCTGCCCAGAGCCGTCCTGGCGAGGGTTTCGGGGCTGATGTCGAAGGTTGCCAGATTGCCATCCAGCCGGGCGATTGTAAGGCAGGCCCCGTTTATAGCGATGCTATCGCCGACCGAGCTTTCCTCGGCGAGGTTACCCAAGTCTATGGTCAGCAGCATCCCGCCTGCGGCGGGTCGGACCGACGTTACCGTGCAAATTGTCTCAATAAGCCCTGTGAACATCTGAAATTGACTATTTGCTATTGACTATTTATAATTGAACCGCAAGTTTTCAAACGCTAAGATTGATTATAAACAATCAATCATCAATAATCAATAATTGCTGTTAAAAGCAAGGGGTGCTGATATGAATACGTTCTGGCTGAAAATAGCAGGTGCCGCGGTGGCGGTGGTGGGGATTATTATTCTGGTGAACGCTTTTTTGCCTAAGAATGAGCCGAAACCCCAGCCAAAGACTGTTTATGATGTGTGGGAGAAGGATGATAAGAGGTTGCGGGCCGAGCCGCAGCTTACGCCGCCGATAAGCCCGAACCAGCCGGTGCAGCCAGGTGGGCAGCAACAGGTATTTCAGGGCAATACGTCGGTTGAGCCACCCGAACCTAAATTCAAAGAGCTTAGCGAGGAAGAAAAGATTGAAGCAGAAAGACTCTGGGAGTGGGTTGTTACTCGGCGGAAAATGGGAAGACTGCCGATGATGGGCTACAAGCAGATGGTGGACACATGTCGTGAAATTATCCGCAGGTGGCCCGACAGCAAGTACGCTTTTATGGCCAAGAGGACGCTTGCCGACATACCGGAGCGATTTCAGGAGATGTACCACATCACCAAGGAAGAAATCAACCTCGGAAATCTGAAATAGAAAAACCTGCACGGATGCAGTGAATTATGGAAAAACTTCTTATTGACAACTTACCGCATATCCAAAACGAATTTAGCCCGGACAGCAGGATTGTTCTTTATAATGGGGATTGCCTGAATGCCATTGGCAGAATACCCACTGGAACAATTCAATTGGTAATCACCTCTCCACCGTACAATGTGGGTAAGACTTACGAAAACAACAGAAAACTTGATGAATACTTAGGAGATATGGAGCCCATTTTGCGCGGGTTGGTGAGAGTACTCTCGCCCCAAGGTAGTTTGTGTTGGCAAGTCGGAAATTACGTTGAAGAGGGTGAGGTATTCCCCCTGGACACTTTTTATTATCCCCTTTTCAAAAAATTGGGGCTGCGACTGAGGAATCGCATAATCTGGTATTTCAATCACGGCCTGCACGCCTCGAAGCGGTTTTCCGGCCGTTATGAAACTCTGTTATGGTTCACCAAGACAGACGAATACAAATTTAATCTTGATACAGTTCGAATTCCATCTAAGTACCCCGGCAAGAGACACTTCAAGGGACCTAAAAAGGGACTGCCCTCAGGCAACCCCAAAGGTAAGAACCCATCGGATATCTGGAAACTGGTTTCAGAGGACTGGGAAAGAGAGGTTTGGGACATTCCCAATGTGAAAGCGAACCATCCTGAAAAAACTATTCATCCGTGCCAGTTTCCCATTGAATTAGTCCAGCGATGCGTACTTGCCTTGACGGAAGAAAATGACTGGGTACTTGACCCCTTTGCGGGGGTTGGGTCCGCCCTTATCGGAGCTCTTATGCATAACCGCCGGGCAATGGGCTGTGAAAAAGAACGTGAATATGTGGAAGTTGCCAAAAAAAGGATACAGGATTATTATACCGGGGTGCTTCGGAGACGGCCTCTGGGGAAACCTGTGTATGAGCCGAGCGGCAGAGAAAAGATTTGCCAAATTCCCAGAGAATGGAAAGGGAACGAGGAGGATTTGTTCAAATGATAATTGCCGGTAAATATTCTTTCAACAACGGTCTTGTTATTTTGCAAAAGCAACATCCTGCGTTGTTAGATGAGATAGAGGAGATTGTTGGCCAGGTAGAAGCTGCCCGTTATAAAAGCAAGAAAAGCAAAGAAAAAACTATGCCGGGCCGATTGCTCTACAGCCCGGTGAGACTGAACAAGGTGTTTAAGCAGCAGCTTCTAAAGAGAGGATGGAAAAACAAGAGGGTCGCTTGTAATTATCCAACAGAGTTTTACCAAAGCGGTTATAATTTCAGGCCTCTAAGCAGCGGCGCATTTCGTGAGATGGATTTTCTCAAAGAGCGTGTTGGTGTAGAAGTACAGTTTGGCAAATATGCCTTTATGGTATATAATGTCTGCGCAAAAATGACCATTTTCCACAACCTCGGTTTTATCGACATAGGTGTCGAAATCGTCCCTGTAAAGAACTTTGCTGATAGAATGTCAACAGGAGTATCTTACTTTGAGCAGATTGTCTGGGATCTGGAGAAAAGAGGGGCCTCCAATATAGACATTCCCGTGCTGGTCCTGGGCATCGATAAATGAGCGAAAGGATTTTTAATCATTTCCGGTATATCAGTTGAAAATAGGTTGATGGAGGACAGTTTAAGTGGCCGCTACGACATCCGCAGGTAATATCCCTGTAATTTCGATAATTGCTGACTGTCTGCCGGAGGCGTGGGAGAAGGCGGTGCTTGCAGTCTGGGACAAGGGGCTTGAGGTTAAAACTCAATATGACAAGCCTGAGGACCCGCCGAGCAAAGATGCGACCGTTATGATTACTGTCACGGACCCATTCCGTGAGCCGAGAATTCACAAGAATTTTCCCGGCGGACCTGAGGAGCTTGAAGCGTATCGGCAGGAGGTAGTGGGCGGGATTCACGACCACTGGATTGACCCTGCTGCGGGCAAGTGGACATATACATATCACCAGCGCCTGTTTGCATACTCGCCGGTAGCAGATGTTCGGGGCGAGACTTCATCGCGGCCATTTAAGAAGGTCAATCAGATTCAGCACATTATCGATTGTTTGGCAGAGACCGGGCACAGCCGGCGTGCTCAGGCGATAACGTGGATTCCAACAATTGACCCGGAGACAGAACACCCACCCTGCCTTCAGGAGATATGGTGCCGACTCGTCCGCGATGGTCGGAATGAAGATAGCCAGTGGTCTCTTAATATGAATACGCACTGGCGAAGCAGAGACCTTTACAAAGCGTGGTTTATGAATGTATATGCTATCACTGACCTTCAACGGATAATCGCTGAGGAAATATCCAGGAAAAGAGGTGAACCGGTGAGGGTGGGCAGGTATGTCGATATAAGCGATTCGCTGCATATCTACGGCAGTTATTTTGACGAGGTTGCCATAGAGGTGGAAAAGATGCGGAAAAGCTCGTTCAGAGGACGGGCGTGGGAGAGCACACATCCGGCTTTTGCGATGATGACGCAGGAGGCGAGGGAAAAGTTGGCGCAGGACCCGGATTGGTATGCAAAGGCCAAAGGATAGGAAGTTATGAGTTGTGAGTTCGTAGTTCATAGATTGGAAATAGAAAACCATCACTTTAATGAGGGCGAAAACAATGGCGTTAGTTGTCAATGGTGAAAGGATTGAGGAGTCGGTAATACAGAAAGAAGTTGAGAGATTGCGGCCGCGTCATGAAGAGATGTTTGAGGATATGAACCCCGCTGAAAGAGAGTCGCAGTTATTTGATTGGTCCAAAGAAAATGTAATTGAAAGGGTCTTAATCAAACAGGAATCAAAAAAGAACGGCAGCAAAATACCAACGACTGAAGTCGAATCTGTTCTGGCAAGATTGAAACAAGACAAAGATAAGGACGAGATTTACAAAGAATTTAATGCTGAGAACGATGAAAAAATGAGAGAAGCCATCAAGTCGGTACTGTGTATGGACTACCTGCTGAAAGATGTTTGTAAAGGATTGTCTGAGCCACCGAAAGATGCTGTGCTAAAATATTATGAGGAAAATAAAGATGAATTTGAATTCGGCGAGCAGGTCAGGGTTGCTCACATAGTAAAGTATGTAGATTGGCAGATAGATGAAACAACAGCATACGATTCGATAAGAAAGGCACAGGATGAATTGAAAGCCGGCACGGCTTTTGAAGCGGTGGTTGATAAATATACCGATTGTGAGGATAGGGGCGGCGACCTGGGCTATGTTGCCAGAGGCCAGATGGCAGAAGAGTTCGAGGACGCAGTTTTCAATTTAGGCGTTGGCGAAGTAAGCGACATTTTTCGCACGCGATTCGGATTTCATATAGCCAAGGTATATGACAGAAAACCTCCGAGCATTCCCAAAGTGGAAGAAGTAAAAGGGCAAATCGTGGCTACACTGAAAGAGCAGATGCGGGAAAAAGCTTTCGAGGAGTTCATAGACCAGTTAAAAAGTAAGGCGAAAATCGAAGAGGTATAAGCGGAAACTAAACTAAAAACTCAAAAATTAAACCTCAAAACTGTGGAAGTGACTTCTGATCCCAGTTTTAAGCTCTTTTAGCGGTTAAAAAAGAAAAAAACTATTTCAATTTGGCACCTCAAGATTTTTACATTAGACTTTAATTGGGGTCGGGTGAATAAAGCGGACAAAGTGAGTAGATTCCATTTGTCCCAAACGTGCAGCCTTATCGGCTGAAAGATTAACCTGCCTCTATAACGCTGTCGTGTGCGATAAAGCGACAGCAACAAGGCCTTCACATTTTGTTGTGGGGCCTGTGTAAAAGCTTACGGGGGGCTATATAAGTTTCTTTCCGAGTTGGCCTCTGCGTTCTCCGCGCAGAGGCTTTTTTTATGGGAAAATCACCGGCAAATAGAAAGGAAGTTTCAGGATTTCTTTAGAGCATGCCAAGCCATCGATAAAAAGCCGCAAAAAAGTTAACAGCATCCAATTCGGACCATCGATAGCCAACCAATCAATACCAATAGTTTGTTTTAAGATTTTCTTTGACATACTACATATTGATTTTAGAATATTGAAACGGCCAGATATAGTATTGTTCTGGCAAGCTACAGGCAGGAGCATCTGGGGCACTTATTAGTTGCGAGGTGGCAGAATATCTTGGGGTGATAACCAGTCCGAAATACAGGATGCGAAATGAGATGTCCATTTTGCAAGGAAGACCGCGATAAGGTAATTGACTCGCGCTCAAGCGAAGGCGGAAGAGTAATCAGACGCCGGCGTCAGTGTATAGCGTGCAAGAGACGCTTTACTACATACGAGAAAATAGGCGAAAGCTTCAAGCTCTATGTAGTTAAAAAAGACGGCTCGCGGGTTCCTTACGAGAGAGACAAAATCATCAGCGGTTTGCAGAAGGCCTGCTATAAGAGACCTGTCTCAGCAGAACAGGTCCAACAGATAGCCGACAAGGTTGAGGAAGGAATATTTAGGAATTTTGACAAGGAGGTTTCGTCGGCTTTCATCGGCGAAAGCGTAATGAAGCAGCTTCGCAAGGTTGACAAGGTTGCATATATTCGTTTCGCAAGTGTCTATCGTGACTTCAGAGATGCGGGCGAATTGATAGAGGAAGTCAGCGAGGTTATTCGGCAAGTCGAGCCTACTGGGCAGCCGACACTATTTAACGAGGAGGGAGAAGAACCTCAATCTTAAAAAGTCAAAATCGTTTGGATTTAAAGTTTTGAAGCTTCACGTTTATCGCTTTTCGCTGTCAAATTTTGCAAGGAGGCAAAAGGGAACAGATGCAAACGCAACTTAAAGTCATAAAAGCGGATGGCAGTGTCGAGGAGTACCTGCACACCAAAGTCCTGGGAGCTATCAGCAATGCCCTTGGTAGTGCCGGTCAGGCAGATATAGGCATTGCGGAGCAGCTTGCCGACGTGGTGACATATTACCTTTATCACAAACAAAACCGCCGCATCACAACCAGCAGTGAGATATTTTCCTTAATCAAGGCGGTTCTGGCAGCTACCAACTACGAAGATGCTGCAATTGTGCTAACCGAACATCACTTTGAGCGTAAGCTTAAACGTTCCCGAATTGAGGTTGTCTGGATTGATGTCCAAGAACTGGAGGATGCTGAGCTGCTTACTAATGGCGAGGGAGCGGATAACAGGTGTCGGTGGGATAAGTCCAGAATAGTAGAGGGTCTGGTAACAAAGTATGACGTTTCTCGACAGACGGCCCGGACGATTGCTTCAATGGTTGAAGAGAAAATCTTTAGTATGGGGATTACACTGATTCCGGGCAGTTTGATAAAACAGCTTGTGCTGAACGATGCTGCTGCGGTGCTGCGGGCGCAACGCCAGTTGCAAACCGTTTAGCCAAGATATGGCCAATTCTGCCAAATTGGTGCGGTTTTTCAAACAAATGGACGATTGAGCAGGTTTTGGAGCAAAACCCAAAGATTCTGTCAAAAAGTCTCATAAAAGCGGTTTTTCCTGTTGTTTTTCTCCCGCTTTCTGTTACACTATATTGATGTTTAACAGGAGGATTACGGATATTTTGCGGTGTATGGGAAGACCCTCTTAAATAGGAGGATGGGCAATGTTGAGAAGAGATGAAAACAGGAAACGATTTGGGATTGTGGTAGCCATCCTCGGGAGTCTGTTTTTGGTGAGGATGGCCCGGGCCGACGCAGCCTGGCAGGAGCAGGCTAAGCTGCTCGCCCAAGACGGTGCAGCTTACGACTATCTTGGGGACTCCGTCTCAACTGATGGGGATTATGTCATCCTGGGGGCACCCTACGACGACGACAGAGGCGATGATTCCGGCTCGGCATATATATTTAAGCGTGATGAAAGAGAGTGGATACCGCAAGCCAAGCTAATAACCTCGGATGGGTTGGCTAACGACAGGTTTGGTTACTCAGTCTGTATCAGTGGCAATTATGCCATTGTGGGGGCACCTTATGATGATGATGGGGGGACCGACTCCGGCTCAGCATATATATTCAGACGCAGCGGCACAAGCTGGACGCAGCAGGCCAAGCTAACCGCCCCGGATGGTGCTACCGAAGACTTATTCGGCACAGCGGTTTCTATCAGTGGTGACTATGCTATTGTGGGGGTGCATTACGATGACGACAGGGGAGATGCCTCCGGCTCGGCATATATATTCAGACGCAGCGGCACAAGCTGGCTGCCACAGGCCAAACTGACCGCTTCAGATGGCAGCGCTTATGACGAGTTCGGCTGCTCTGTTTCAATCAGCGGCGACTACGCTATTGTGGGTGCAATTCGCGGCGATAGCAGGGGGCTCGAATGTGGCTGTGCATATATATTCATCCGAAGCGGCACAACCTGGACACAACAGGCTAAGCTGGTTGCCCCGGATGCAGAAGCGGATGACAAGTTTGGCTTTTCCGTCTCTATCAACGGGGACTTTGCCATAGTTGGTGTGATTTTCGACGACCCCAAGAGGACTGACTCCGGCTCGGCGTATATATTCCGGCGCAATGGAACAAGCTGGTTGCAGCAGGCCAAGCTGGTCGCTTCGGACAGCAATGCCTTTGATGAGTTCGGCAAGTCCGTTTCGATCAGTCCAGACTATGCCGTAGTCGGGGCGCATTACAATGATGACAGGGGTGGGCAGTCAGGTTCGGCATATATATTCAAATGCGATGGAACAGACTGGTTTCAGCAGGCCAAGCTAACAGCATCGGACGGCGATAACTACGACCAGTTCGGGGCTTCGGTTTCGATAAGCGGCGATTACGTTGCTGTGGGGGCCTCTTATAATGATGACAGAGGAACCAATTCCGGGTCAGCATATATTTTTAGAAAGGCGTGTCCTCTGGCCGATTTGAACGGTGATTGCGGGACCGATTTTATAGACTTTGCCTTGTTGGCCACGCATTGGCTGGGAACCGGCTGTGAACTGGCCTATTGGTGTAGCGGCACTGACCTCGACCATAGTAGTTATATTGACTGGACAGATTTCGCCGCCTTTGCCCAACAGTGGCGCCGAACCGGCTGTGCCGGGCCAGGCTGGTGTAATGGCGCCGACATAAATCACAGCAGCCAAGTTGACTGGACGGATTTGTCGGTGATAGCCGGGCGATGGCTGGAGGGCGGCTGCGACCGGCGGTGGTGTGATGGCGCAGACTTCAACCATAGCGGCAAGGTTGATTGGGACGACGTCTGCGTTTTCGCTGAGCAGTGGCTGCAATTTGGAAAATAGTCTATTCAGAATGTAGAATTGAGAATTAAGAATTGACAATAGCAAAGCTCCAAATGACCTTACCCCGTTTATTGTACCACTACATATCAGAGTATCCAGCGTTAATTGATTCTGCTTCCACAGGCATGCCTGTGGAAAAATTTTCCGTTTCCTTCCTGATAAATTCCTCCGGCGTAAGGTTTCCCAGCGAACTATGCGGCCTGGCAGTGTTATAA
>Ga0315279_10006929_pt1 | contig 14168 bp, 19 predicted proteins | sample YL17G06_20_MG_FD_203694 | JGI IMG/M metagenome (GOLD analysis project Ga0315279, IMG submission 203694) | Sediment microbial communities from Yellowstone Lake, YNP, Wyoming, USA - YL17G06_20 | ecosystem: Environmental > Aquatic > Freshwater > Lake > Sediment | place: USA: Wyoming | collected... | reverse complement strand
TCCTTGAAGCATGTTTGGCGTGAACCAAGAACCGCTGACTGGTATGAGTTGCTGAAGAGTGTATCCATCGCATATAATGGCGGCACCGGATGGATAAGCACCGAGAAAGCATGGGAAGTCATGATGAAAGGCAAAAGCGCAGACTTCAGCCAAGAAGCCTACGATCAAGCACATCAACTCTCAATAATCGACCAACCCATCCCACCCGCGCAACCAGTAACTCCACCAACAACGCAAGACGAGAACCCGATGACGCTAGAAGTAACTCCCCCACCCAAAGATAACCCGCAAGCCACAGACTATCGCTGGGTCACGAAGCTGCATGAAGACGGGCATAGTTACAGGTTCCCAATCAAACACAAGAAAGGCGAAGCAGAATGACCCGCGCAGGATTAGTTGAACCTGACCGCCAGAACCGTTTCTGCCCAATCCATAAGGACCAGGTAGTCTCTCGACAAAAGATCACGAACTACGCTGGCGGCACCGTCTATATTCTCACATGCCCCATTTGCGGCGTATGTGACAAAACATGACTCGTCCCCTATTCCTCTTCTATCAATTCGGCGGCGACAACACGGCATGGTGTAACCAAACCTGCCCTTACTGTTACGCGCCGCAGAAGCGTATGGTTCAACTCTGGCAAGGTCCGATTGAGAAGTGGGAAGCCGCATTCGAGCGACTGAACCGTGACATCTACTTCAACTTAAGCTACGGCGAAAGCATGGGACAAGACGGCTTCTATGACGTACTCGACATGATTGGACGACATGAAAATTGGGAAGCCAGTCTAATCACTAACCTATCCATGAATCCTGAACAGATGCTTAACACGAAACTTGCAGAGGATAAGCGCCTCTACGTTCACGCGAGCTGGCATCCACTCGGCGGCGGTGACTGGCCCACATTCCAGAAACATCTACTCATGCTCCAAGACGCAGACATCAAAACCATTGTGATGTATCTCTGGTATCCACCACAAATCAAAGACTGGAAGAAATACTTTGAATGGTTCGACGCTCATAACATTCGCACTTGCGTCCGCCGATTCATAGGCGAATATCAAGGCAGATACTTCCCAAGAGACTATTATCCAAAGAACCGCGCATACCTCGAAGCGCAGGTGTTAGCGAAAACCCGCAAGTATGGCTTAGACATTGTTCCACCGAAAGGCAACCTATGCAGCGCATTGAAAGACATGATACTGGTCGCATATGATGGACGCGTGAGTCTCTGCGCGGATGTGCCTGACTGGAATCTCGGCAACATCTTCGACCCCAAATTCAAACTTAACATGAAACCGATCCGTTGCCCTTCACAGCAATGTGGCGGCGACTATGGTTTACTCCACTTCGAGGATGAAGACTTCACTTATCCACCAACTGACGAGTTGTGGCATGACTGCTTCGTTGCTCAAGTCGAACAGATCACTGGCGGAGGCAAAGAACCCGTAGTGTACCCGAATAGAGTACAGATGGAGAAATGGTTGAAAGGTGGTGATGTGTGATGGGTATTTGTTTCACCCATTGCTTCGGTGCAGGAGAACATCAAAACTGCCGAATCTGCTGTTGGTGCGGACGCACATACGAAGAATACCTCGAAACTGGAGACGACTAATTGAAGGTTAGCATTCTCGGTTGGTATGGGCATAGGAACCTTGGAGACGAGTGTATGCTTGAAGGCATCCAGTACCTATGCGATAAGCACCTTGACCCATGCGATTTCACCGTAATGAATGACACAAACTTCAGCATTGAGCAAGCGAATGATAGTGATCTATTCATCCTTGGCGGCGGCGAACTCATCAATCAAGATCGCCTACTCCTACTCAACCGAGTTGCATGGGATAAGAACATCACCACTCGCAAGATTATCATGGGCTGCGGCCTCAACAACCCCGACTATGCGAGCCTGCAGGATCATGTGAAACGTAGCCTCAGACGATTCCAACATATCGGGGTCAGAGACTACGAAGCCTACAAGTTGCTTCGAGAAGACCCGCAACTCCGAGACAAAGTATGCCTATCCCTCGATCCCTCCCTCATCCTACCCGCGAAACACAGCATCACATGGAAGCCACTAGAGGGCGTAGCCGCCATTATCCCAACTGACCGCAAGAGCACGAAGTATGATAAAGGCATCCTACTCACCAATGTTATCGAGAATACGAAACAGCGACTACTCAACCAACTCAAACAAGACAATATCCACTTAGCAATCCTCTTAGCATTCGGCGGCGATGACAACAATGACCTCGCAAGTTGCGAGCAACTCGCGGAATACTTGAAACCCCACATCACAACCCGAATCGTGAAACCTACATCTCCAAAAGAAGCCTTAGAGACTCTGAGTGCCTGCAGCAAAGCCTACAGTTACCGACTACACGGCACAATACTCGCATACTCGCTTGGGATCCCCTTCGTTGGCTTCGGCTATCACAGCAAAATCAAACGAAACATCGAAACCCTCATCGAACTTCGCAACAACGAATCCTTATGGTTACTAGAGAAAGCGTGGAAGCAAATTGCGCCCAACTGAACACCCACTATGGCCCACCTTCTACCATGCCATACAGAATGAGGAAGCAAACGACCTCTACAATGCCGCCCAACAAGTACCCGAAGGCGGATGCATCGTTGAGATTGGCAGCTTCACTGGTTCCTCCACGCTCTCTCTTGCTCTTGGCGTTGAAGGACGAAACGTGAAGGTTCACGCTGTAGATACTTGGATGGGTTCACCAGGCGGCCCCGACGAATGGGGCAACAAGGTGAAAGAAGCGGGACTTGAACAGGCAAGCACCCTCACAGTCTTCAAGAAGAACTTGCAACAATTCCTTGAAACCGGCACCGTAATCATTCATGAGATGAGCAGCGCAGGTGCCCTCATGCTTGATCCACCACTTCAACCAAACCTGCTCTTCATTGATGGCAGCCACATCTACGAAGACGTATTATTCGATATGGCAAATTGGTGGCCCCGCCTTCAGAGCGGCGGCATAATGGCGGTTCACGATAGCACTGGAGAACCTAGCTGGCACCCACAAGTTAAACGAGCCCTTTACACATTCGGATTCAGTCGCGGAATCCAAAACTTTGTGCTTCTCGGCTCAATCAGTTGGATACGAAAACCATAGTCACGAAACACGTTCTTGGAGTGAATTGGAGAAGTGTTAGTCGTATCAATTGAATGGAAAGTCGCAAGTTCCTATCTACCCACCATTGAGGCGGAAGCAGTAAAACATGGAATAGACGTTCAAGAACTCATCAATCGAGCGGTTTCGGAATATCTCGCGAGAGAGACTAAGGAATGATTGCCGGCTGTCTCAACGTCTTCGATTGTGAAGCTACCCTTGGCAAGACGCTGCGTTCAATCCAGAACTTCGTGGACTACATCATAGTCGTCGACGGATCGTATGAAGGCTTCAGCGATCACAACCGCAGCCAAGACCGCACAATGATGCTAGTCGCTGGCTTCCCGAAACCGAAGATTCAGATTGGTAATAGCACCGGCAAAGGTTGGACCAGCGAGGTTGTAAAGCGGAACCTGTACCTTTATGATCCAGAGAAACGTGGCAAGGGCAGCCTCATCGACGCAGATGACTGGGTATTCATTATTGACGCTGACGAGTATATTGAATCTGGTGTAGAGGAAACCTTAGATTTCCTGCAAGATTCGAAAGAGAAGTATCATTCAGTTCACATGGTCTCAGCGGATAAGCACTTACCCCCGTATGCGCGTACCCTCGGCGACCGCGTTCGACTATTCCGTTACGTTCCCGGCATGCGTTACATCAAGAATCATTTCACAATCGAGTACCCTGACGGTTCAATCATGCCCCTGAAAGCATCACCGGCACCGCTTCAGATCGTGCATGATAATTCCCGCTGGACAAGCGAGTATCGAGAAGCTCGAAGAAGATACGATCAAGAAACTCGTCCAAGAGTAGAAACTATTGAGTAACTTTCTTGTGATTGCCCACTCGAAAAGGAACGAAACGGTTCCTCATTGGATGCATCAAGCCTGCATGGAAATGCTTGAACGCCCCTGCCCCACCGCAAGCATCTATGAAGGACACATATTCGACATCGGACAAAGCCGCACCATGCTCGCCCGTGAAGCCCTCAAAATACCTGAAACGACCCACATCCTATTCGTTGACGATGACATTATCCCTATTGATCCGCTTAGTCTCAAGAAGCTATTCGCTTTCCTAAAGAAGACAGGCGAGTCCATCGTCAGCGGCCTATACTACATGAAGCAGCCTCCGCATCCCCCGCTCTTGATGGGAATCAACGAAACAGAAGAAGGAATGCGCTTCCAACTCCCCAAAGCAGGAGATCCCCCAACAGATACGGTACTCCGCGTCGGAGCCGTACCCGCAGGATTCCTACTTGTCAAACGAGAAGTATTCGAGAAACTAGAACCCCCCTGGTTCGTCTACGCAGACCTAGGGCTTGGCAAACGTATGAAGTTGAAAGGCACCGAACAGCCACCCGGCGAAGACATCTACTTCAGCGTCAAAGCCACCGACGCCGGATACAAACTCTACGTGGACTGTCGGGTCCGCCTCGGCCATTACGTGCCCATGTTCGTCGGCCCCAAAGATGTTACCGCACAAATCAACGATGGATTATACGAATCACAGGTGGAAAGACTCAGAAAACAATTAGACAGTACACTCACGTGAGAAGCAACTTAAGGATGAGAACGGCCCCCTCGACGACGAGGCAAGTTACGAAGCCGATTGCGAAGATTGTCCAACTCCACTTTACCCCTTGATCGCTCATTTCGGCGACCTCACTACATCATGTAAGGGCGGAATTGCATTCTTATTTGCACAATGGTTACAGTAGAACGTTTCTCCAATATCGTGGTAATCAGTAGGAGCACCGCATCTTGGACATTGCCGGCTCTCATCCCTGTAAGGAATCTCGGTGATTCCAACATGCCAATACTCGAATGATGTGAGTAAGAGATAATTGATTTTCTCTTCAAGTGAATGAGTTAGTATGTGTTTTCCTAATCGACGATAGGCCACTTCATGATAGGGTCCGCTAATGCTTTCAACGTACTGGCAGAGTGGGATCGGGCAACGATAAGATATCGTATTCATTGTTTGATTTTCACCCTCGCGCTCTGCAACTGCCACACTGAAGGTTGTCCTCGCCATACGGATGCTTGCTTCCCCTTGAAATAGTGATTCCTAGAATTGTGCCGCAGTCCAAGCAACGAACAAAACGAAAAATCATCTTTGTATCTTCACCTTTGCTCCGCATGATGGGCATGTGGCCCGCTTCAGCTTGCCCCCGTAGGGCCACTGATAACCGCACTTATTACACTTCAATCAGTGTTCCTCAATAGGGTCCGAGAGGACGACCGTGCTCAATGTAGCAACTCTCGTTTCAAGAGCGGCTATGCGTTTTTCCAACTGGACGACGGCATCCATCAGTTGTGCCGTCGCACTATATCCACTCATTTCTCTTCGCTTCTGGTAGTAGTAGACACTTGCTAATAAGTTTGGCGGTGACTGTTGAAACATTGCTACCAATGCGGCCGCTCCTGCGTTCGCCTGATTCGTGTGCCATTCACTCGTGACCTCTACATTTGTCTCGGTTGCCTATCATTCCTCCTCCTAATTTGGTGAATCAAACATGCCCTACGATTCCAAGGATAGTTTGCCTCCAGCCGTGCAGAAGTTACCCTCACACCTACAGGATGTTTGGATGAGTGCCTTCAATTCTGCATGGGAAGAATACAAGCATGATGAAGCGAAAGCCTTCGCAGTCGCTTGGGCAGCCGTGAATCGCCTCCGAAATAAGCAGGGCGAATTGAGTGCTGAAGACTTCGCATTCTTGCAAGGCAAGTTATCTGAGACCGATCTGAATGTAGACAATGTTTGGGAAACCCATGACAAATCCTTTGAACGGATGAACACGTATTTTGATGAATACTCGAAGCAGAGACAAGCACATCCTGACCTATCAGCCGCGGAAATATGGGATCTTGTGACAGAGGTATTCAAGCCGAAGCAAGCCTCAGTCTTCCACTACCTCGCTCAACTGCATAGCCCATTTGAGTATCAAGGCAAATATTACGCGAAGATCCGCGTCATTGACACCACCACAAGCCGACCATCAGCGCCGAAGGGCGAACGGTGGAGACCAACCTATGAAGGATTGAAGCGAGCCCTCAAATCGCTTCTACACATGCCCCTTGTCTCGACACCAGAGGAAGGGCATGCGGGGACTGATCTTCAAGGCGTACCAGTCAGTTACTCAATGCCTGACGGATATGCGGATGTCACATTTGAGATTAACAATCCTGAAGCATGGAAAGGCATCAAATCCGGGGAATGGATCCACGTCAGCCCCGAAGTAGTCGCCACTAAACAACATAAGGAAGGCGATGTTGCGGTTCTGGATGATTTCACTTTCCAACGAGTCGCCTTCGTAGATAAGGGCGCATTCCCGAACGCGACGGTTCAGCAGATTTGGGAAGCCGACATGATCCATAAACTCGGCGCTGAACTAGACCTTGACAGTCACACCGAAACGGGCGCTCCCGCAGGGGAGTTTGACCTGAATCGGATTGCGACAGCAGCCGCTACTCGCATTAGCAGGCAAGCGGCTGACCAAATAGAAAAAACGAAGGAGGTTTTTCAAATGGCAGATAAACCAGTTGATAATCCACCTTCGGAACAAGCCACAAAGGACAAAATGCAAGTCTACGAAGAAGAAAACAAGCGACTACAAGCTGAACTAGCCAACGAGAAGCAAGCACGTGCACTCGCCGAAATGAACCAGCCTCTGAACAAGCAGTATCAAGCGGAACATGAACGCTTGAAGAAAGAGGTTGCGGACCTCCGCGAGAAAGACGCGCAACGCACCGCTGAAACACACATGGCTGCCGTCAAGGAAGTTGTTGACCTCAGAATTGAGGCAGGATACGCAGACGCGAACGACCGGGCGAACGAGATCCTTCGCGTGAAGGAACTTAACCCCGCCGCGATTGAAATGCAGCGATCAGACCTAACGGCCTTCCTGCTCAACGCGGAATCAAGCGGGCCGAAAGCCCAGTTCGTCGCCAGCAAATCCTCTGACCTCGAAACTGTAGTTCGGCAACGCCTAGGTGTCCAGAAGCTAAAGGAGACGAAGTAACATGACTCAAACCGCAGGCGACGTCATTAAGACTGAGAATATGATCGTGGAAGTATTCACGGTCAAAGCATCTCAAGACATCGAACTAGGCGAAGTTGTTACTTGCACCAGCAGCGCAGGATTACTCGCTGCAGCTACAGGCCACAAAGGCCCCTACTTCATGGCTATGGACTCTCACACATACGCAACCAGCGCATCCGCTCCAGCAACCCAACTCGGCGCAGACCACCAAGTCCGCTGCCTAATGGCAGGCATGGGAATCACCCAAGCAATGCCAGCCGTCTACATTTACCCTGGATGCTACGTGGAAATCGCAGCCTCCGGCTATGACGGAGAAGTCACCGTAAGTGACCTCACCGCCTGGTATGATGCAGTCGGAATCGGCATGGAACTTGTCGGAACCGCAGGCGCCACCACAGTCACCACAACTTGCCGTGTCCTATTCGGACACAACGGTTAGGAGCGAGCAACAATGCCAATATTCATAGGAAAACAAGCAGACAGCATCCTTGAAGGAGCCAAATATTCAGGCCGCGCATGGTACAGTCCAATGGAGGACGAATACTTTGCCGGCTCAATCGAGGACTACAAGTATAGGGCAGCCATAGTAACTGACACAAGCACAATCGAAGCGAAGATCGTGCTTGAAGACGTATTAGGCTTAGCCCGCCACGACTACAACCTCGACCCACTACTCTTCCCCGTTCGCAGCGATAAGCTAGTCTTCAGCATCGACGTGCTTGGAACCGTCACAGGCTCGAAGAAAGGTGCACCTCTAGTTGAACCAGACTTCGCGTCTGGATCACAGAGCCGCGCTAACTTTGACTTGTGGAAGAACCAGGTACTCATCGCATTTGAGGACAAAGCCGCGAAATCCGCAGCTCACGACCTACTCAGACTCTACGAGCAGGACGCAGCTCAGGAAATCGCTAAGATGCGAAACGACCAGATTGCAGATGTCATACATGCTGCAACCCACACGACCACAGGCTCTAACTGGGATACGATGAGTACGAAACCCTACAATGACTACAACCCATACGCGGACATTCACACCTGCCTAGAAAACTTGTACGACACGTACAAGAAGAAACCCACATGGATCTCAATGCACCCAACACAGTACGACACATTTGTCCGCAACAGTTTCGTCAGCTCTCCACTCTACGCGAGTCGATTAGTCGCGATCCCTGAAGGAGCCCAAACCTTATCGTTACCAGGTTGGCCCACTATCAGGATCGTAGTTGACCCCGCGTTGACGGACGCTGAAATCCATGTTGGAAATGAGCGGTGTGGAATACTCGCAACTGGCCCCACTGAATCAGTGGAGTTCAGAAACGAGTTGAAAGGCTACACAGGCTACATTATCCGCCAATGGCTTGAACCGAAGCTAGTGGATCAAGACGCAATCTACGAAATGACAACCGTTTAGAAACTCAGGGCCTCGTCCAATAAGCGGGACGTACGTCCGCTCAAACCTCTCGTTCCCCGACCTTCTCGACAAAGGCGGGAGTTTTCCCTCCTATGAAATTCAAGAAATCAGTCACATGCCCGATAGGGCATCGTCTCCCGAAATGCCCCGTGTTGGAGACGGTAGATTCCATTTACTGTTTAACCTGCGAAAAACTGTACTTGAAAGCTGAATGTGTCAACCTTGGCAAAAGAAGTGAAATAGGAAATGGCCGCAACTGTAACGATTGATGTCAACCTAGCGGGCACTATCAGCCTCACATTCAAGAATACGGCAGGCGCCCTCACCGACCCATCCGCGATGACGCTTGCCATAACCGACTCGTTGGGCACCGCGAAAACCCCGATAACACTCGCCGATCTGCCGACCCCACTAATCAAGGATGGAACAGGACTCTACCATTACACGTACACGGTCGGCGGCACAGACCCGACCGGCGTTTGGATAATCCGCTGCGATGCAACCATTAGCACCATCGCCGTAGCCTGCGAAGTGACTTGGAATGTCTACACGACCGCGGCCCTCTGGGTTTCCGTGGGCGAAGTGAAGTCCTACGCACTCGTCAACTATACCGCCTTGAACTGGTCAACTGGGGTTCCATTCACAAATGAGGACTCATTCAACGCTTTCCTCCAAGGCTTCCTAATCCCACGAGCGCAGGGGCATGTTAACTCCTACTGTCACCGAGACTTTGCTGTAGACTACACAGGGTCTACAATTCCTGAAGAAATCCGCGACATCTGCGCCCGCGCTGCTGCAAACATGGTTCAGTACCTTGTCATGAACAAGATGGGGCCACTTGTGACAACCGCTGGCGGATACAAACTTAGGATTCCCACGCAAGAAGTCCTCCCAGACGAGTTGAAGAGACTACTTGAACCTTGGATAACACATACTCCCTACGTGAAATCAACCTCATACAAAACCGCCGCGATCGCTGATGCATGGGATGAGTGACCGTTTTTGTCAGACATGACCACACCAGCCGAACAAATCCGTACTGCGTTCTATACGATCATAGCTGCAGAGTTCATACAGACTGGCGACCCCGAGGTTCTGAAGTATAAGCCGTTCCTGAATGTGCCGCAGAACAGCATCAGTTTCCTATCTCTCGGCGGCCCCGACACACGCCCAGGATTAGGCAGACGTGTGAGCAGCACACAGACAGGAATGACTGAGCAGCATCGCATCCAAATTGATCTCTACAGTGGGGAGAGCGTTGAGGCGGCAATGCAAATAGCCGATCGTGTTGGAAAGGCGATCACGGCAGCCCTTGGAACCTTCGAGACGACTTACGGAATGTGGGATGTGAAACGGCTCATTGGCCCGCTAGAACAAGGACCAAGTGATCCGCCTGAGAATGTAGCTCATGTCACATTGGATTATGGGTGCAAAATCGAGACGCAGGTTAGCGATCCCTAGTCACGGGTTGTCCAACGATGGAATGTCATGTGACCAATGTGGGAACCGAGAAGCCTCTGGTGCCTTGTCCTCAATGTTCTGAAGGCGTCGGGCGAGGTTTCACGTATCATCTTGTCGTATGGGATCAGACCGCCACTTTCTCAGCAATAGTTGAATCCTAGTCATTGCATGAAATGACAAAAAAAGTATGAGAGGTGAAAATAGGAAATGACATCAGGAGTATTTTCTGGCGACGAGTGGGAAGTCCGTATCGCAACCACAACCGCCCTCGTAACTACGGCCACCGCTATCCCCTACGTGAGCAGCGTTACCTACAAGGTAGATGAGGGAATCAAGCAAGTGGCGATGGGGCTCGGTGACAGGCGCAAAGTAGCACATGCGACACTACAGGAAATCTCAGGCACCCTCAAACGTAACTATGATGAAACCGTAGTCCAATCCACCAACGAGTTCATAACAGCAGTCAGCGCACTATCCACAAGCGCAGTAACAGAACTCGTACTCGAAATCAAGAACAAGACTAGCTCATGGAAGTTCTGGTTCACCGGCGTCGTAGGCTCGTTCTCGTTCGAGAGCACGGAAGACGGCTTCGCAACTGAGACTTGGGATTGGGGCGCAAGCGCAATCGTCAAGACCTCGTAGATTTCCCCGCTTTTCTTTAGCCTATTCTTGGAGTGAATGTTAGTTTGGAGAATCCTAATCAAACCTATGTAGACTGCACTAGCGACAAGCCTTCAGTCCTGCTTGCCATGATGCACAAGAGCCGCATAGATCCTCGATTCCTCACCACTTACACGACTCTCCTGATGCGTACCGCCTCAGAAATCCGTTTAGGAATCCATCAAGGCTTCGGCGCAGGCATAGACAAAGTGCGAAATAACGCCGTGAAGAACTGTCTCTCAGGCGACTACTCACACCTCTTCTTTCTCGATGATGATACTCTCCCTAGACCAGATGCTATACTGCGGCTTCTGAAACATGATTTACCGATTGTGAGCGGCCTCTACTGCCGCCGCAGCGAGCCGCATTACCCAATCATAATCAACATGAACCGAGACAACCGCAAGATACTCGGATTCACCTACCCATACGAAATGAATCCTCCTAAAGACAAACTCGTAGAATGTGACGCGGTAGGAGCTGGCTGCTTACTCGTTAAGCGGGAAGTATTCGAGAAGATGCCGCAGCCCTGGTTCAAGGTCGGGCAATACCACGGCGAGGACATCTACTTCTGTCTTCAAGCCAAAGAAGCCGGATACAAGATTCTGGTCGATACAGGGGTTGAGTGTATGCACGTAGTCGAGCATATTGTGGCTTCACGCCCTGAACTGATTGACGAGTTCGAGAAAGAGTACCAATATCGCATCGATTTCGGCGCAGCGGGTTGATTGATCATGACACAAGAACCTAAACCTGAACCCGGTGATCTTGACGTATTCCTTAGCATGGCTATTGTTGTGCAAGGGAAGTTCAGAGACTTACTCATGATTCGAGACCTAGTACGCGGCAAGATTAGCGCAGCTGGACCCCCAAGTCGCGTCATACATTACACTATAGCAAGTGTGCCGTTGCAAATCGTGAAGAAGAAGTTTGGAGAATTGGAACCAAATGGGGGTGCAAAGACAAATGGATGATGTGAAGTTTCGATTTGAATCCGATGGTACGAGTGAGGGAACAAAAGTCTTTCTCAATGGGAAACAAGTTCAGTATATTACGCGATTAGTTCTCATCATCGAGCCCGACAATATCTCAAAGGCCTACATGACGGTGGCGATGCCTACTGGCGAATTGAAAGAAGGTCTCTACAGATTGGAGAAAGTGGAGAAAAGCGAGGTGAAATAGAATTGGATGAAGAAGAGAAAAAGAAGGTCTTGGAGAAACGTAAGATTCACGCGAAACTCAGTAAAATGATCTTGCAAGGCAAAGATTACAGTGAATCCGCCGAAGTGAAGGGAATCGACGGTGAAACCTATGATGTCCTAATTCGGCCACTCGGGGAAGGCGAAATCATAGCGGCTTACCGGGAAGGCGGAATCAGCTTCAGCGAAGTCGGAGATACAGTCGAAGCACGAAAGAAGCTAGAAGAGATCATTCTCGTGCAGCATCACATAATCGCTAAGGGCGCTCAAGGCGCAAATGGGGAAACTTGGAGTCCTGAAGAAGTTGGCAAACTCATACGATTCGGAGAGTCTTTCGCCTTAGCCCGGCGCATCTTGGAGATCAGCGGCATCTTTGGGAAAACCCCAGAAGCCCTAAAAACCTTTCGTGAAGAGCAAGTTCAGTCTACCAGTTGAAGTCATGATCCGACGCTTCAACTTCAAGTTAGCTGATCGACTCTTAGAATTAACCCCATTGCAGTCAGGTTACTATATCCTCTTGTCTAACAAGATCGCCGAACAAGAAAAAGGAGCCTACGAGACCGCAAGGAAAAGAAGATAGTTGTCTCTTGAAATCAACATCACCGGTGCAGCGAAGTTAGCGGCGCGACTGGGTGTGGCAAGAGACAAAATCATAGCTGACGTAGACGCGGCTGTTGAAGCAGGCGCAGAACTAATCAACGATACGGCTGAAGAACTCGTACGAGTGAAAACTGGCAATCTAAAATCTACGATTCATGTTGAGGAAACAGGGCAAGTGATGGAACGCATCGTGAAGGCGGGCGGTAGTCAGGCACCCTACGCGCCTTTCATAGAATTTGGGCACATGACCAAAGGTGGAACCCAAGTTGGACCCTTCCCCTTCATGCGCCCAGCCCTTGATGCTCGAAGTGCTGAGATCGTGAATCTGATAGCAAAAGCAGTATTGAGTCTTCTGGAGTGAGTGTTTTGTCTGCTGGAGAAGTTGACATCATCGTTAAGGCTCAAGACAATGCTAGCGCGAGCCTATCTGCGATTCAGCAGAAAGTCATGGACCTAGCGACAGCTCAAGGCTCATTAGCCACCTCATACGCGGATGCTCGCTCAGAAATCAATACGCAGCAACGCAGCATAAGCACACTCACGAACGCCTACAGGGAACAGTATGAGAGCGTCTACCTCGCCGGCCGAGCCTTCAGTGATCTTTCCTCAATCGTTCAACGCGTCCTCAACATGTACCAGCAGTACAACGTCGCCATGATCAGACAGAACCAAATCCAGAAAGAAGTCACAACTGCACAGCAAGCCTACAATGACGCCATCACCAAATATGGGGAGGGAAGCTCGGAAGCAGCCTCGAAACTGTCGGAACTAACGAGTGCACAGGAAGCACTTGCAACGAATACGGAACGAGTCAACGCGATGCTTGTCGCCTTCGTCGTACAGATCCCCAGCTTCATTGGGCCCATAATGAATACGGCCATAGCCTTCAAGATTCTCTCAGTCAACATGGCCGCGGCAACCATCCCCACAGCGACAGAGATTGCAGCAATGATTGATTTGTCTGCAGCCGAAGTCGCCGCAGCAACAGCCGCAGGTACAGAAGGCTCCGCGTTAATGTTTATGACGCAAGCCGAGTTCGACGCCATCTCTGGCACAACCGCCCTAACAGGTGCAACGACTGGACTCGGCGCATCTTTTCTTGCAATTCTCGGTCCTATTGCCGCGGTTGTTGCGGCTGTTTTAGGATTCTATGAAGTAGTTCAGGTAGGCCGTGAAATAGAGTACAAGTTCACGCCCGCAATTATCGGGGCTCGTGATGCCCTCTTTGAATTAGAGGGAGGCGCGTCGCGGGCTCGAATGGGAATAAAAGACTCAATCCCTACTACGCAACAAGCCGCAGATGCGGCAGAGGCACAGGCAAAAGCGTTACAGAATCAAGTCGATGAGGTTATACGGGTTGCCACTGGCCAAATGCAACTGAACGATACAACCAAGGAACTCACCGCCCAATATGCGAACGGTTCACTCACTATGGCACAGTTCGCTGAGGCAATGCTGAAGGCTGGCGTTAGTATTACTCAAACCGAAACCATTATCGAGAACACGGTCTCGGCCAGTAAATCAGCATTCCAGAATTTTGTTGCACAAGCAACGCAGGATGCATCCGCGTTTAAGGATGCTTGGACTGGCGCATTCGCAACGCTTGGACCAGACCTTTCCTCCACGCTTGCGACTATGACGGCTGACATTAACACTGCGATC
>Ga0315279_10006927_pt1 | contig 14170 bp, 13 predicted proteins | sample YL17G06_20_MG_FD_203694 | JGI IMG/M metagenome (GOLD analysis project Ga0315279, IMG submission 203694) | Sediment microbial communities from Yellowstone Lake, YNP, Wyoming, USA - YL17G06_20 | ecosystem: Environmental > Aquatic > Freshwater > Lake > Sediment | place: USA: Wyoming | collected... | reverse complement strand
ACAAAGCCGCGCGCCACAAGGGTTGCCCTGTCGCCTGATTCCACCACCCCTTCTTTCCAGATCTGATGAAAATCGCTCTCCTGTGTTGCCAGAAAGCGCGTCCCCATCTGTGCGCCGTCTGCTCCCATAACCAGCGCGGCCGCCAGTGTTTTACCGTCGCAGAATCCGCCGGCACCGCACACCAGGGTATCCTTATCGGACACCGTTTCCACCACGGCCGGAAGCAAAATCATCGAGTGTACCGGCTCCCAAGAGGTATGGAAACCGCCTTCATGGCCGGAGGCTACTATTACGTCGACGCCGGCTTTCTTACAGCGCAACGCCCCCTTAACGGATGGAACGACGTGCATCCAGGTAAATCCCGCTCCCTTTATCTTGTCTTTCCAGCCAAGGGGGTCGCCGGCGGAGGTAAATATCACTTTGAAATGCTTTTTCATGTCAGGGTTTTCTTCACGGACCCTGATAGCCGTATCAACCATGACTTGAGAATTCTCCAGAAGTTCGGCTGAAACCATCACGTTGATGCCGAAAATACCGCCCTTATCTTTTACCAGCCTGTATGTCCGTTTCAGCACCTTTTCCAGTACTGTAGCCATATCGTCTTCGAGGTCAGCCTCAGCGGTTCGCACGAAGTCCTTATAAACCCACGGCTGAGTATCCTTGCTAAAAATGCCGCTGGTAGACAGCAGCCCCAGCACACCAGAATTGGCAGACGCCACACACAGGTTGTTGTTGCTGAAGGGGCCCATTCCGGCCTGAATAATGGGATATTTGATTCCGACCAGGTCGCACAATCTTGATTTAATCATAGAAGCTCCACTCCATTATTTTTATTGTTTTTTTTGCAGAATAGGCAATGCCTTATTAAGCAGAATATTATATCATAAGCCAGTCGTGCAGGCTCGTTATGGGGCTACCTTAACAAGTGGTATAATTATTCGTCATATAGTAGCCCGAAACTAATGCAAAAACTTCTCCCTTTCCTAAAGAGAGACTGAGAGGGATTTTTACCACCCTCTCCTTTTTTGGGGGAGTTTAAGAGGGGTGAAATCCCTCTTGGGGAGAAAAATGAGACTTATCTTCATTCACGGCGCTGGCAATACCGGTTTAGAATATCATTACCAGACAAAATACTTTAAGGATTCTGAAGCTCCCAATCTTCCCGGTCATCCTGAGGGCAAGTCGTGCAACAGCATAGACGACTATGCCCAGTGGCTTCATGGATATGTTAATCGAGGAGAACATTCACCGCCTGTCATTGCCGGGCATTCTCTGGGCGGTGCCATAGCCTTGATGTATGCGCTGAGTTATCCCGAGGATGTTAAAGCACTGATATTAGTCAGTACCGGTGCCCGGCTGAGGGTACGGCCTGACTTGCTCAAGAAACTGGAAGATAGCATCGATGCCCCGGCTCAGTGGCTCAAAAAAGTAGTTGAACCTCCGTATAGTCGGGTGGCCCCTGACGTAGCGGAGAAAATAGTTAACGGTATGGCTAAAGTAGGTGCTGCCGTGCAGCTCAATGATTTTCGGTGCTGTGATAAGTTCGATGTAATGGACAAAGTAAGTCAGATCACGGTTCCAACGCTGGTTATTACCGGGACCGAGGACGATATGACGCCGCTAAAGTATTCTCACCATCTGGCCGATAAAATTGCAGGCGCCAGGCTCGTTATTATCGAGGGCGCCACGCATCACTGCCTGCTTGAAAAACCGGTTGAAGCCAACCGCGCCATCGAAGCGTTTCTAAATAACTTTTGAATCATCTTTGACCGTTCTTAGAATTCCGATGAAAAATGACTCCAGCAGTAATTTCACGGTGGAGTTTAACAGGGACCCATCTACCCTACGCTCTCCATAAATTCTATTTTTACAAAGCTAATATCTCTACTGTTGAATTGGGTCACCTTCACCATTCCATGTGAAACGGTAATTATTCCCGGATGCTCCATCATAAAAGGTCACTGACCATCTTTTCTCATAGGCCTCTGTTGCTACAACATAGTATGTAGTTCCTAATGGAGATAATGGACCTACTTTTTGAGATGACTTCCTGAGGAAGCGTAACCAATCTGGATTCTGAAGCCAAGGTAATTCCTCAAATGTTACTCTTTCCAAATCATTATTCGCTTGTACGTCTGGCCAGAGTTCTGATATTTGTACAGTTCCGCCATTATAGCTGCTATACTCGCATATCCTATCTGCCCATGCGCTATAAAAATTAAAGAATATGCTATAGTTAGATGGATATGGGTAAGGATGATATACAAAGGAGAAACTCTGGAGTTTTGCATCATCATATTTAACTAGTGCCAGCCCAATTGATTGACCATATAGTGAAGTTAGAAGCGCATTGTCTATGGAGATGTTAGTTATGTCTATGGTTGTCTGTTCTGTTGCAGGAGGAGTTACTGGCTGCGTTGTCGTTGTAGCAGGAGATAATGGTTGTGTTGTGGTTTGAAAAGAAGGCCTCCATGCCCCAGTAATATAGGCAACAATCAAGCTAGCAATTACAGTACCGACAATAATAACTATAATTCTATTCAGTGTTGACATATTACATTTCTATAATAAACATAATCTTAATAATATTTTGTCCCTTCTATTATGCACGAAAAGGACAATCACAAATTTCTTAGACCAATAATTTTCTCATTAAACAAAATTTCTCTAACTACTGAAGAATGATCTGCTATTATCAATTCCGAAACCTGTTGCTTTAATTTTTCAATCCCTTCATCAATTAATTTTACAATTTTATGTAAGCTAGAAAGACTACATATTAGAATTGGTAATGCAAAGGCATTATCAAGCACAACTTCATACTGATTTGCATTTTCTGAAACATACAAATATAAACAACAGCCAATATCCTCCAGGTCTACTGGATTGTATGCACCATCCAACTTAACTTTTATAATCCCTCGACTGTCATCCATCACTAGAAGCGGGAAATATAAATTAATAGTAACAAATGGAAAATCAGCCAATGTATTAGATTTAAGATTTTCTTTAAGAAAATTATTAATATAGTTCTTACGGGCCATTCCCATCATTGGAAGCGATTCATTGGGATCTTCCCATGGTTTTTTTAATTTTTCCCATTCTTGAAATATAATTGATCTCCGAGCTTGGTCTATGTAATCCATCCTCATAATTTCCCGCCATTCAGTTAGGAAATACTTTAAAGCTGGAATAATCTGTTCACATGCATCATGTATCATGCGGTCGCTATAATTATCTTTCTCTTTTGATGGATTATCCGCTCTTACTGAAATTACTCTCTCTGCTAATAATGGTAAATTGAAATGTCTTGCCGTGCTAGTTGTTAAGATATAATGACCATTGGCCAGTAAAGGAAATCTAGAAACATCTGCATTTGCAGGATCCAAATGCTCAAAAATAAGAATGTCTTTGTCACTTGAACATTTACATTCAGCGATAATATTTGTATATAATTGAATTTCGCACCCTGCAATTTTTCCAGCTGTTTTTTCAGCCCTATATGCCCATATGTCTACCTCTCTCCATAAACCCTCACGAGTAAAGCCCGAAACTTCTGGCTCTGCAGTAGACGGCTTAAAATAGCGAGTACTACTAACCCGGAAACCATAATCTTGTAGGATTTTCCTGGCTCTCAATTCAAGGGGCAGACCTGATTTCTTTAAATTATCTAATACAAGCTTTCTGGCTTCATTAGATTTAAACCACTTATTGTAGTCAGAATATGCGGTCTTATTCTTAATATCCTGTTTATTACCTTTGCCTGATTTCAATCTATCAGCCATTATAAATATCCCTTCGAGCTTCTATTACATTCCAGACCGATTCACTACATGACAACGATACATCTAGCTAATTACCAAACTGCACCATTATAATACACCAAATCAATGCTCAATAAACATACTTTTCAATGATTATAGGCAGTTTCATGTCCTTTCGAAACCTCACAGGCAAGTCAACTAGCCATTTTGGACTAGCGTTTTTCGACCAAAATGAGATGATTTCACTCTCTCCCTGACTCTCCTCCTCAAAGTGGATGGGGATGGTGATTCTCTAAGAGGGGCTTCGTACCTCTTAAACTCTCCATAATCTAACATACATAGATCATCCGCCGGCAGCCAGGGCAAGCAAGGCTACTTTGTCACCGCTGCGGATTCTAATTTCTTTATCATCCATATAAAAACGGCCGTTGATATTAAAGGCGTAATGGTCTGTTAGTTTATCTTCCCCGGCACGAATAACAGGCCCCTCCAGCTTCGGGATTTCACGACGGAGAGCTGCAATAATATCGGCCAAGCTCGCCTCATCCTTTAGCTCAACCTCTACCTGATGCCCGTCAAATATGCCACGCGGCAGACCGTACAGTCCGATAATACATTTAAACATGGCTATTCTAGGGCCACAGGTCTCCGGCCACGTCATCGAGGCCCAGGTATTTCAGCTTCTTCTGGCTCGGCTTGGTGGTGGCGCGATCCCAGTCTAGGGCACTGAGATTCCGGTCAATCTGACCTTTAATATCGGCAGTGACGCCGGCCAGTGGGCCTGATTCCTGAGCAGGTTCACCTATTATCCTGGGGTGCACCGTCCATTGGAGCGGGTTTATGCCTTCCCGAAGGTTGAAGGCATGCCTCAGCGTGGCTATCCTTTCACCGGCTTTACGTAATTCGTCCCTGGAATAGTCACAGCCGGTCACTGCATTCATGAAGTCTTTCAACTGCCCCCACATGTTGCCGAAAAAGCAAAGCCCGGCGGAACTGAGAGCATGGGACATAAAGCCGCTGGGGCCGAAGCCCTGCGTGTGACGGCCGGGGGTAGCGTCCATCTGGTATCGCGCCGAAGCCGATTCGACATTGCCCACCATGGGCGGTATGAGCTTCGGGTCATGCATCCCCAGCTCCTGTCCTCCAATATGCACGGCGTACTTCTCAGCACCTTTGCCGATTCTCTCCGTAGCCAGTTTAACCCCATCGGCCAGAATGTCACCAAAGCCTTCCCTCCCGGCAAGCTTTTCAGTCATGCTGACAATAGCCCGATGGTTGCCCCAGGTAAGCTCGATACCGCCGGTATCCTTTTTGGTAATGAGCCCGTTCTCATAACATTCGATGGCAAAGGCAATGGTACAGCCGGCGGATATAGTGTCTATTCCATACCGGTTGCAAATGTCGTTGGCCATGGCTATGGATTCAGTGTTATTGTTAAGGCACATGGCGCCAAAGGAAGCCAGCGTCTCGTATTCAGGCCGGCGCGAACCGGCAGCATACCTGTATTCGCCGGCTCCTTCCTTTAAGATCCCCTCACATGCAATGGGGCAGTGCCAGCAACCGATATGTTTATCGAGGTTGGCTATGACCGCCTCAGGTTCAAGCCCGGCCACATCCGGAAAATCGACAACACCGATGCCAGCCCAGTTTTTAACCGGTGAATCGCCATTTTGGGCGGAAATAGCTGCATGGCTGGCGGTGCCATATTTATGGAACTCCTCACGATAAGAGCTTAGTGCCGCCATATACTTTTTTCGCAGGCTGTCAATAGCCTGTCTATCGGCTAAAGCGACGGTCTGGTTTCCCCGAGCGACAATTGCCTTGAGCCTCTTGGAACCCATGACGGCGCCCAAACCGGAGCGTCCGGCGGCACATCCCCGCCGGTTTATAATACAGGAGATGAGCGACAGCTTCTCACCGGACGGGCCGATGCAGGAGACACGGCTTTCACTGCCATATTCGTCCTCCAATATGCCCTCCGTCTCATAGGTGTCTTTGCCCCACAGGTGAGCGGCGTCTTTTAATTCAGCTTTGCCGTTATCGACTAAGAGATAGACCGGCCTGTCCGAAATGCCGATAAAAAAGACAGCGTCATAGCCTGCGAATTTAAGGTAAGGGCCGAATTCCCCTCCCGAGTTGGCATCCCCCCAGGTGCCGGTTAAAGGCGATTTTCCCACCACGACGTAACGCGCCCCAGTAGGAGCCGGGGTTCCGGTGAGGGGACCGGTGAGAAATCCGAGAATATTCTCACCACTTAAAGGGTCCACTTTTGCCTTTTGACGACTGTATATTATTCTGGCACCCAGGCCATAGCCACCGATGAAATCGCGGCAAGTTTTTTCGTCAAGTGCCTCTGTCTCAATCTGGCCCATAGACAGATTTACAAATAAAACCTTTCCCATATAACCGCCGGCCATATATACCTCCTTAGTTTCTTTGGTATCACCCTCACCCTTCCCTCCCCCTCAAGGGGGAGGGAAGAGGGGGTTTTCTAAGAGGGGCTTAGCCCCTCTTAAACTCCCCGCTATTCCCTATTGAATCGGGTAAGCGGCGACAGGATTTCTTCGTCCCGGCGCAGCTCGATGATGCGGTCGCGGAGCAGGGCGGCTTTCTCGAACTCCAGATTCTTGGCGGCTTTTCGCATTTGCGCTTCCAGGTCTTTGATTAGCCGCATAACCTCCTCCTTAGATATGGGCGTGGGCGAATAGGCGGCTCTGGCTTCAGCTACCACCCTGACCCGCTCGGTGATGTCCTTAATCGCTTTCTTTATGCCTTGCGGGGTGATGCCGTGCTTCTTGTTGTAAGCTTCCTGAACCTGGCGGCGGCGCTGAGTCTCCTCGATGGCTTCATGCATGGCTCCGGTAACGGTATCGGCATACATGATGACGTGGCCGTCAATATGGCGGGCTGCTCTTCCCATCGTCTGGATGAGCGCCTGCTTCGACCTTAAGTAGCCTTCCTTGTCGGCATCGAGTATGGCTACCAGGCTGACCTCGGGCAAGTCCAGACCCTCGCGGAGCAGGTTGATGCCGACCACGACATCGTAGACGCCGAGGCGGAGGTCGCGCAGAATCTCAACCCGCTCCAGCGTGTCAATCTCGGAATGAAGATAATGCGTCCTTATTTCCATCTCCTTCAGGTAATCGTCCAACTGCTCAGCCATGCGCTTGGTCAGCGTGGTCACCAGGCAGCGCTCGCCTTTGTCCACCCTGGTCTTAATCTGGTAGATAAGGTCGTCGATTTGCCCTTTGCTGGGCTTAATCTCAATCGTCGGCTCGAGCAGACCGGTGGGCCGGACCAACTGCTCCGCAACCTGCCGGCTGTGCTCATATTCATAAGGGCTAGGAGTAGCTGACACATAGACAACCTGGTTAATGCGCTCCTTAAACTCATCAAAATTCAGCGGTCGATTGTCCAGCGCCGACGGCAGGCGGAAGCCGTAATCAACCAGCGTCCGTTTTCGGGAGAGGTCACCATGATACATGCCACGAATTTGCGGCAGGCTCATGTGGGACTCGTCGATAAACAACAGAAAGTCATCGGGGAAGTAGTCGAGCAACGTCCACGGCGCGCTGCCCGGCGCCCGACGCTGCAGATGGCGGGAATAGTTCTCCACGGCATGGCAGTAGCCGACCTCGCGTAGCATCTCGAGGTCATAGTTGGTTCTGGCGTCTAGCCTGGCGGCTTCAACCAGCTTGCCCTGGTCTTTAAGCTCTTTCAGCCTCTGTTCCAGCTCAACCTTGATATCCTCAATAGCCAGCAAAAGCTTGTCGTGTGAAGTAACGAAGTGCTTGGCAGGGTAAATGTCCACCGTATCGCGCTCGGTCAGCAGCTCACCGGTAAGCGGGTCAACGTCAACGATGCGCTCGACTTCGTCGCCGAAGAACTCAATCCGGATGGCTATCTCCTCATACGCCGGCTGTACTTCAAGCGTATCCCCGCGGATGCGAAACCGGCCGCGTGTGAAATCGAAGTCATTCCTTTCATATTGCATGTCCACCAGGCGACGGAGCAATTTACCGCGGTTTAATTTTTCACCCTTTTTTATGGTAGCCACGAAGCTGCGGTATTCCTCAGGCTCGCCCAGGCTGTAAATACAGGATACCGAAGCCACGATGAGCACATCACGGCGGTCGAACAGCGACCGGGTGGCTGAATGGCGCATCTTATCGATTTCCTCGTTTATATCTATTTCCTTCTCGATGTAGGTGTCGGTGCTGGGAATGTAGGCTTCAGGCTGGTAATAGTCATAGTAGCTGACGAAATACTCCACGGCGTTGTCGGGGAAGTATTCCTTGAACTCTGTGGCTAGCTGGGCGGCCAGCGTCTTATTGTGGCAGATGACCAGCGTGGGCTTCTGGACCCGTTCCGCCACATTAGCCATGGTGAAGGTCTTGCCGCTGCCGGTGACGCCGAGCAGTGTCTGCTGGTTGTAGCCGCTGTTCAGGCCTTCGACCAGTTTGTCTACCGCCTGCGGCTGGTCGCCGGTGAGCTGGAAGTCTGAGGATATTTTAAATTTCATTTTAATGCATTTTCACCCTCACCTTAGTCCTCTCCCTTCTAGGGAGAGGAAATTAGAGGGGATGAGAATAATACCTTATTTCTGGGGGATTTTGGAAATGCGGTCGAACTCGTCACGGAGACGCTTATAAGATTTGTCCAAATCTGCGGCTCTGTCGACAGCATTTTTGAGGTGCGTCTCGTAGAGCAGCCGCCACTTATCGTCTATTTCATTAAAGCCGCGTGAAATCCGGAGCAGGTCATTTTTAACATCTTCAGCCTGCTCTGATAGCTTCTTAGCCTGCACGCCGGCTCTGATCAACTCGATTTTGGCGGAAAGCGTCAGCGGCGATACCACCTGAACACCGGCTCTACTGTACTCCATCAGCATGTCGTATGCTTCAGTCAGCAGGCAATAATAAACGCTCTCGGACGGAATGTAGGCGAAGGCGAACTCGGCTGACCCTTTGTCAGGACATACGTAGTCATCAGCTATCTTGTCCAGGCAGCGCCTGACATCGGCAATAAAGTCCTTCTTGAGCCTCTGCTTCTCCGCCGGGTCTTCCGTGGTCAGCATCCTGCCGTAATTATCGAGCGAAAACTTGGAATCTATGCAGACCAGGCCTTCGGTCGACTTTATATGGGCGTCGGGTCTCTTGCCGTCGAAAATCGTCTCCCTGATGCCGTACATGTCGGGCGGAAGCTGGTCGGCTAATATGGTCTCCAGCGCCAGTTCGCCGAAGGACGCCCTCTCCTTGGGCACGCGAAGCATTTGCTCGAAGGACCTGTAGCTGTCTTTGATGTCTCTGGCCTGAGTCTCTATGCTGCCTATCTTTTCGCCCAGCCCCAGCTCAGTCCAGGTGCTGGATATGGCGTTCTTGAGGTCGGTCGGCTCCACACGCCGGCTCCGGATAACGAGGAAAATCAATACGCCCAAAAGCAATAAAACAAAAACAAGCAGGATTACAACAATTGTGTTCATACTTGACTACCTGGCGGCCAGCTGCTGCAAGGCCAGCCTGACCTTTTCCTCCAGGTCAAGCTCTTCAGCATTAGGCAAACCGGCAACCGCCTGCGTAGCTTCCTTCAGTGAATAACCGAGTGTGGTCAGAGCCGCCACCACATCGGCATCGTCGGGCGTCAAAGCTGGTGTTATGGCACCCGCCCATCCCTTCTCCAGCTTGCCCTTTAATTCAAGCACCACCCGCCCGGCCATTTTCCTGCCGATGCCGGGCACCTGAGTCAGCAGGTCGACGTTGCCGCTGACGATGGCTGAAGCTAGCTGCTCGACATTTAAGGTGGAAAGAAATGCCAGTGCTGCTTTGGGTCCGATACCGGAAACGGAGATGAGGTTCTGGAAAAGCGCCAGCTCATCGGCGGAAGCGAAGCCGTACAGAGCGATAATATCTTCCCTGACATACAAATGCGTGTGCAGATGGACCTTATCGCCGGCAGTGCCCAGCCGGCCTAAAGTGGAGCCGGGGACATACACCAGTAGGCTGAGCGGGCCGACTTTGACCACCGCTGAATCGATGCCACGGCTTTCAAGTATACCTTCTAAGGCAACTATCATTTGATTATTTACCCCTGGCCAGCAAAATCTCGATATGCTTTTGATGCAGATGGCAGATGGCGACGGCCAGGGCATCGGCGGCATCCGAGGGTTCAGGCCGTTCCGCCAGCCCCAGCTGAAGCCTGACCATCTCCTGCACCTGCTCTTTGCTGCTGCCGCCGTAATCGGTTACCTGCTGCTTCACCTGCGTCGGCAGGTAGCGAAAGACCGGCAGATTTTTATTGGCGGCGGCGAGTATGGCTATGGCCTGGGCTCTGCCTACAGCCAGAGCCGAGCGACGGTTATCCGCTACAAACGGCTCCTCGATGGCTACCTCGTCAGGCTGGTGGCGGGCTACAATTTCAACGAGCTTTTTATATAAAAAGGAAAGCCTTTGTTCGACGGGGATTTTAGAGGACAGGCTGACTACTCCGCAATCAACCATTGCCATCTCACCCGCATCCTCATCTATCACGCCGTAGCCCAGATTTAAAGTGCCCGGGTCAATGCCGAGAACACGCATAATTATGCCTGAGCCTGTAGCTTCTCCAGTACAGCCTCGTCGTAATCGAGATTAGCGCAAACACTCTGGACGTCATCAAGCTCTTCCAGATTGTCGAGCAGTTTCAGAGTTTGAATAGTTGCCTTTTCTTCCAGCACCACTGTTTTCTTAGCCACACGCATAACTTGAGCGGAAACAGGCGCCTTTATTTTCTCCACGGCTTTCCGCACCGTTTCCAGATTTTGGGGCGTGGTCAGAATTTCTAGATATCCCTTTTCCTCTTTGACATCATCGGCGCCGGCATCTATGGCCGTCAGAGCCAGTTCTTCGGATTGAGCGCCATCCGTCTCCACGACAATCACGCCTCTGGTGTCGAATAGCCAGGAAACCGCGCCGCTGGTGGCCAGGCTACCGCCGTGGCGGGCAAACAGGCTGCGTACCTCCTGGACGGTGCGGTTTCGATTATCGGTCAGCGCATCCACCAGGACCGCTACGCCGTGAGGGCCGTAGCCTTCGAATGTTATTTCGGCAAGAGCTGCAGCTCCGCCCTCGCCGCTGCCCTTCTTTATGGCCCGCTCGATGTTATCGGTGGGCATGTTGCTATCCTTGGCTTTCTGTATGGTTAAACGCAGGCGGAAGTTATTGTCTGGATTAGGCCCGCCTTCTTTCACCGCCACAATAATTTCACGGGCAAGCTTGGTAAACAGCTGCCCTCTACGGTGGTCGGCTACACCTTTCTGCCGCTTGATTTGCGCCCACTTAGAATGGCCTGACATGCTTAACGCTCAGCCTAATTTTACCACCACAACCACCAAGGGTAAAGCAAGACCTCCCCTTTTCCCTCTAGCTCCCTCCCTCCAGGGGGAAGAATAGTGTAAAGGCTAAGGCACTACAGTATAACAAAAAATATCCGTGAATTAATTCAATTCGTGATTAATGTTTAGTGATATAATGCTGGCGAAGAAATGATACTAAATATACTCGAATTCATAACACAATTGATATCCTCCTGGGGATACCTCGGAATTTTCGTCACCATGACGCTGGAATCCGCCTTGATTCCAATACCCAGCGAGGTTGTAATACCGTTCGCCGGGTTCCTGGCCTATATGGGAGAAATGAACATCTGGTTAATTGTACTGGTCAGCAGCTTAGCCAATGTGACCGGTTCCATAATAGCCTATGAAATAGGCAAGTATCTCGGCAGAGGGTTCATTGAAAGATATGGGAAATACGTGCTGCTGAACATGGGGCATCTTCAATTGATAGAGGGATGGTTTGATAAGTACGGCAGTTTAACTGTCTTGTTCTCAAGAATGTTGCCACTGGTGAGGACAGTTAATGCACTGCCGGCTGGCATCGGTAAGATGAATTTTCCCAAGTTCTGTTTATACACATTTATAGGGTCTATACCCTGGAATCTGGCGCTGGTCTTTGTCGGCTACCTGCTAAAGGAAAACTGGAGTGTCCTCGAAAAATATTCCCTATATATCGATATACTGGCTGTTTTCGTGGCAGTGGCTGTCATATTCTACATAGCCAGAAGAATAAGGTTCAGTACGAAGTCCGGATGACTACCCGCGAGTGACATCGGGAAACCTTGCTTGAAGACAGGTACAGTTCAGGTTGAAGCTCAAAGAGGCAGTCGACAGCTACATGCAGCAGGTCCCTGAGGTCAGCGACTACATCGAGCGCTGCCTGCGGACCGAAAGATGGGATGGTCACGTCGTCCTCATGGTGGTGGATGCCGCTTTTACCTCCATCGGCTTAAACTATTTCCAGTCAGTAGTGCCCAGGGTGGAGCAGTTCAGGCAGGAATTCGTGGAACCGGGGAAAATTTGCACCGTCGAGGATTTAGCTGCAGCCGATGAAGCTGCGCTAGAGAAATTGTGGAGAAACAAGCGCTCGTGGCAAATGGCGAAGTCCGTCGCCTCTTATCTGGCGGGGATTAAGACAGAAAAGGGATTCGATGACAGGCAGGCTTTTATCTATTGGGCAAAGCACGCCGGCCTAGATAACTGGGAGACAGACCCGATAGGCCGGATTAACGGTGTGGGCATAAACAGCTTCCAATATCTGAGAATGATGGGCGGCGTCGATACGGTGATGCCGGACAAGATAGTGAAACGGGTTATCGCTGAAATTTTAGCTAAGTCAAATATGGAGATGCCGGCAACGGATATTGAGTTCGTTAAGTATATGGAACGTATGGCGCCGGAAGTGGGCTACAAGGCTATCGCGCTTTGCTGGATGACCTGGATGATTCAGTCGGAAGCGGGCATGAGCCGCATGGAAAAATATGCAGCGCTTCTGCCCAGAATTTAACCAGACTATTTTCAGCTGATTGCTCATCAAATCAAGCTGTGGTTATCCTTTGGCTGTGATATACTACCCCGAAAAGCTGCACAATCGCCCTGAACAGGGATAATTACAGTGCCCTCAGAAAAAGCTTTCCGACCTGCCGATTATGTAAAAATAAGTATTTTCGCCGCTGCTCTATCGGTTCTCTGGCCCAGTTTGCACAGCCTGATAATTCCACTCCGACTTCTGGAGTTCGCGCCGGAAGCACAGAAGAACACTTACCTCGGCTTGCTTACCTTCGTCGGCTCGATGGTAGCCGTGTTCGTTCAACCGCTGGCGGGGGCACTAAGCGACCGCTTCGGCTCGCCATGGGGCCGCCGGCGGCCTTTTATCTTCGTGGGGACGCTGCTGGCCCTGCTCATCCTCCCCAGCATAGGCCTTTCCAGTAGTTTTCTTTTCTTACTTATAGGCTACTGCCTGCTTCAAGTGGCCACCAATATTGCCCAGGGCCCGTTTCAAGCTTTCATCCCGGACCTGGTGCCGCATGGACGTAGAGGAGTAGCTTCCGGCGCCAAGGGCCTGGCGGAGATATTAGGCGGCGTTGCCTTCCTGCGCCTGGTGGCTTACTTTATGGACAATTACACTTCCAGCGGCAATGACGTTTGGTTGTGGGCAGCCATCGGCTTTCCCGGGCTGATGTTACTGGCGGCGATGATATCAACAATGGTGACTGTAAAGGAACAACCATCATCTTCAACCGGTGAACTATCGGCTTTAAAAACGATGGCCGGCGCCTACAAAATCGACGTTAAAGGAAATCCCGGTTTTATCTGGTTTCTTGTATCGCGGTTGTTCATTCTGATGGCCATGGTGGTACTTCAGACCTTTGCCCTGTACTTCATCAAAGACGTAATCAACCATCCCAACCCGGCCGGAGTAGCCGCCGATTTACTGATTACAGTCGGAGTTTTCCTACTCCTGGCAGTTTATCCAGCGGGGCAGCTTTCCGATAGATTCGGCCGTAAGCCGGTTATCCTCTTCTCAGGACTTGTCGGCATCGTCGGCATACTGGTATTATTTCTGGCACGTAACTATGCCGGCACGCTGGTCTGCGGCGGTCTTCTGGGACTGTCCGCCGGAGCTTTCCTCAGCACCAACTGGGCGCTGGCTACCGACCTCGTTCCGGCTGGTGAAGAAGCCCGCTACCTGGGGTTGACCAATATAGCCACCGCCGGCGCCGGAGCCTTGGCCCGGCTCATCGGACCGGTAATCGACTTTTTCAACACCAGGCAGTCCGGACTGGGCTATTCGGTCATGCTTCTGGTATGTATAGTATACTTTGTCATCGGCTCGGCTTCGGTGATACCGATTAAGCTTAAAGTAAAGAGAGTTGACTAAACTATGCAGACAGAGAATAAGGTTAAAAAGCCATTCTGGACACGGGACCGTTACCTGCAAATTCTAGCCTTGATGTTCGTGGTGGCACTGTCTGTTTTTCTCATACTTAATCGACAGAAAGTGGTCCAGCTCGAAGGATACGGTTATTTAGGC
>Ga0315279_10006926_pt1 | contig 14170 bp, 11 predicted proteins | sample YL17G06_20_MG_FD_203694 | JGI IMG/M metagenome (GOLD analysis project Ga0315279, IMG submission 203694) | Sediment microbial communities from Yellowstone Lake, YNP, Wyoming, USA - YL17G06_20 | ecosystem: Environmental > Aquatic > Freshwater > Lake > Sediment | place: USA: Wyoming | collected... | reverse complement strand
AAACCGAATCATCGCACCCTGCCTCCAGCACTATTCTAGCACACTCTCCGTTGTCCTGCAAGCCGGACTGCCTCGGCTTGTCAACTATTGCCAAGCGTGGTACACTGTGCCAGTTGCGGCCGGATGCGCTCTTCTTCGGCCGCTGTCTCGGATCAAGATCGCAAGGTGGGAGATGAAGGCCGTATGGCCCGTGTCGACGAAACGGCGGTTGTGCTGCTGTCCCAGGTGGAGTGGAACCTGGTATGGGTGTTTTCGCAGGCCCTCGCCACCGGATTGGACCGGCTCGGATACCGGGTGATCTACACCAATCCCTTGCCCAAGCGCCTGCCGGGCGTGGGCGAGTGGCCGCGCGTCCTGGAGCGGCTGCTGGATCGGCCGCAGCTCGCAGGCTATAGCGGACACGCCAGACCGCCGCGGGTGCGCCTGGCAACCCCATTGGCCCTGCCCGATACCCACCCGCTCTTCACGCGACTCAACCAGTGGCTGTGCGTGCCCCTCGTTGCGCGTCGCCTGAGGCGCTGGCTGCGGGGCGCGCGGCACGTTGTGGTGATCGTCTTCCTGCCCTTCCCGACGCCGGTTGAGCTAGCGCGGGCGCTGGCCCCTGATCTGCTGATCTATGCCTGCCGCTCCAACTGGGTGGCCGACGCATCGGCCAGACAGACGCGACTGGTGGAGGACGAGCTGTTCCAGCGCGCCGATCTGGTCTTGGCCTCTGGCAGCTATCTAGAGCAAAAGGCGCGCGAGCAGGGGGCCACTGTCCTCAACTGGCCCGCCATGGTCGACTTTGCCTCCTTCAACAGCCTGACGCAGCAAGACCGGCCGGAGCGCCAGGGCCCGCCGCGCTGCGGCTTTTTCGGGCACGTCAACGATCGCATAGACGTCGAGCTGCTGCGACAGGTGAGCCTGAGCTATCCGCTGCGCATCGTCGGGCCGGTCAGCATCCCCTTGCCGGAACTGGCTCCCGGTAGCGAGGTGGTCGGCATGGTGCCCCACCAGGACCTGCCCCGCTACCTGCAGGACGTGGACGTGTTTCTCTTTCCCTACCGCCACAATGCATTCACCGCGGGGATCTTTCCCTTTAAACTATTCGAGTGTTTTGCCACCGGCAGGCCCGTAGTCGCAACGGGCCTGCCGAACCTGGCGCCGTATGAGGACCTGGTGTATCTGAGCCAAACGCACGATGAGTTCCTGGCCCAAATCGAACACGCGACGCATGAATCGCCGGACTTGAGCGCACGGCGGATCGGCGTGGCGCGTCAGAATAGCAGCGAGGTCTGGATGGACGCCCTGAGCAGATGGATCATGAGCCACTTGCGGGTCCAGCCGGCGGAGCGAAGCTGCCATGAGTGTTGATCGCGACTCGCTAGAGGAATGGAATCGGGACTATTACGGCTCGTCACTGGAACAGGCGGCGCGCATGGCAAACAAATGGACGCCGCAGTGGCGGTCCCGCTTCGCCACCTACACTGACGTCGTGCAGAGGCTGGCCGGTGAGCAGGGGTGCGTGCTCGACCTCGGCTGCGGGGGCGGTCAGACCACCTATACCATTGCCTCCGGCGTTTGGCAGGTGATTGGACTGGACCTCTCTTGTCTGGCTCTGCGTGACCGTCCTCCGCAGCCCGACAACGTGAGTTTCGTGCAGGCAGATGCTGCGAGCCTGCCCTTTGCGTCGCGCTGCTTTGACGTTGTGGCGTTCCACGACGCGCTCGAGCATCTGCCTGCTGTCGAACGGGCTCTACAGCAGGCCCTGCGCGTCGTGCGACCGGGTGGCTGGCTGGTCGTTTTCTCGCCCAACCTGATCTCGCCCTTGCGCTCGTGGAGCCTTCTGGCGCAGGGCGCACGCAGCGGCAAATGGCATCCGGATGCTTCCCCCTGCTTCTGGCTGTGCTCGCTGTGCCTCAATGCGCTCAAGGTCACGGGGCTGCGATGCGAGTTCACCTATCGGCGCCCCCTGGTGCGTGATCTTACCTGGCCCGGCTCGGATTATGATGCGATCTACCTGGCCAATCCGCTGGACTTGCTGCACTTTTCGCGGCGACACGGCTTGCGCGTGCAACATGTGGCCGAGGGCACCAGTCGTGTCGGCAAGCTGGTCGCGCACTGGCTGCCGTGGTTTGCCGGGGGGATCGCCTTTGTCGCGCAGAAACCAGCGGAACATGGCCCTACGATCCAGGCTCAGGATGAGAAATGAGGAGAAGGTTGGAGGGCCATAGACGATGACCCTGCCAGAGGTACAGATCCTGGGCGTGACGGTGCACCCGGTGACGGTCGCAGAGCTCAACCAATGCATCGCCGAGTTGGTGCAATCCGGAGCGCACGCGGTGGTGGCCAATGTCAATGCCCACTTCTTCAACCTGGCATACCGACAGCCCGAACTGCGGCGCTTTCAAAACGCGGCCGAATTGGTCTTCTGCGATGGCGCGGGTGTGATGCTGGCCGCTCGCATCTTGGGTCAGCGCATTCCGCAGCGCATCACGTACGCCGACTGGATCTGGCAACTGGCCGAGTTCGCCGAACCGCAGGGATTCTCCTTCTTCTTTCTGGGTGCGCGCCCCGGGATCGCGCAGCGCGGCGCAGAGCGCCTGTGCGCGCGCTTTCCCCACCTGCGCGTCGTCGGCACGCAGCACGGCTTTTTTGACCGCACGCCGGGCGGGGTGGAGAACCAAGCCGTCATCGCCCGCATCAATGCGCTGCAGCCCGATATTCTGCTGCTGGGCATGGGCATGCCCCTGCAGGAGCGCTGGTTGATGCAGAATTGGGCGCGCGTGCGGGCGCGCGTGGCGCTCACGGGCGGAGCGGTGTTCGACTATCTCGCTGGAGAGCTGCCGCGGGCACCGCGCTGGTTAACCGACCACGGCCTGGAGTGGCTGGGGCGCCTGGCCATCGAGCCGCGCCGCCTGTGGCGGCGCTACCTGCTGGGCAACCCACTGTTCCTGTGGCACGTGCTGCAGCAGCGCACCGGCCGACTGCATCTGGACCAATGCTTTGGCGACCCTGATGGAGGCAAGCGATGTTAGCGTGGGAGGCACACGCCCGATGACCAACCTGAGGCAATGGTTGCGAGGCACGCCACTGGATGTGCCCATCGCCTTGCTGGTCTTGATGCTGCCGGTCAGCCTGTGGGCCAGCTCTGATCTGGGCTTGAGCCTGCCCAAGGTCTTGGGTCTGCTACTGGGCATTGCAGTCTACTATAGCACACTGGCGTATGCCCGCGATGAGCGGCGCTTGCGCATGACGCTGGTGTTCTATCTGGCCCTGGGCACGCTGGTGGCGGCCCTGGGGCTGGTGGGGACGCGCTGGCTCGACAAGAACCCGTTTCTGGCGTCCATCACGGACCATCTGCCGCGCCTCATAAGAGGGCTGCCAGGCGCAGGCCAAGGCTTTCATCCCAATGAGGTGGCCGGCGTCCTGTTGTGGGTTGTGCCCGTGCAGTGGGCGTTGCTGGCCTGGCTGTGGTGCGAGAAACAGGCTGCCACCCGCCGGGGCATCGTCATGGGGCTGGCCACCCTGCTCACCACGAGTATCCTGTTCCTGACGCAGTCGCGAGCGGCTTTGCTTGGCCTTGGCGTGGCATTGCTGGCGTGGGGTGCCTGGCGGGACCGACGAGTGCACGTGGGTGTGATTCTGTTGCTCCTTGTGGCGCTGGCCGTTGCGGTCTGGCGCGGTCCACAGTGGGTCAACGACTTCCTGTTGAGCGGCGTCGCGCCAGAAGCGCTGGGCGAATCGCACTGGGACTTTCGCCTGGAAGTCTGGAAGACGGCCCTGCGCGGCATCCACGACTTTCCCCTGACGGGCATGGGCATCGGCACTTTCCGGCGCGTGGCACGCGTGCTGTACCCGGTGGCCGTGGTGCCCACCTTCGACCTGGCCCACGCGCACAACGCCTTCCTGCAAGCGGCTTTAGACCTGGGCCTGCTGGGACTGCTAGCCTACTTGGCTTTGTGGTGGCAGACCGCGCGTTCGGCCTGGCGCGCGCTACGGCAGTCCACCGGTTGGCTGCGCGCTCTGGCGATCGGATTCGCTGGATGCCTGGTCAGCTCTCTGGTCTACAGTTGCCTGGATACTATCGCGTTGGGGGCCCGGCCGGGGCTTCTGTGGTGGGTGATGTTGGCTTTGATTGTGGCGTTGGAGCGCATCGTCGCCGCGCCAGTCCAGCAGGCCGGCGCGGAGCGCGGCCCGACCCTCGAGCAGGTGGAGAACCGTCATGCTTCAGTCTAGAACAACGACATGGCGCATCCTGATGCTCTATCTGGCCGACATCCTGGCCACTTTGTTGGCTCTGCCGCTGGCGCGTTTCTTGCGTCTGAGCTTGCCGCTAGGACACGAGGCCGCTGGCCCGGGCGTCAGCTTGAACGTGGCCGTCTATGCCATGGTCGCGCTCATCTGGACGGTGGTCTTCCTTGCCCTCTCGGTGTATTCGATGGCCAACGTTGCGCGCCTGCGGGACGAGATCCGGACTGTGAGCCTGGCCGTAATGTTCTCCACCCTGTCTCTGACCGGCACGTTGTACCTGACCTATCGCGGACTGTCGCGTTTGCTCTTCTTCTACTTTTTCATGCTAGACCTGTGCCTGCTCGTTTTGCTGCGTCTGGCCATGCGGCTTTGGCTAAAGCTACGTGCGGCCGAGAGCCGCGGAACGTACAACGTGTTGATTGTGGGAACGAACAGACTGGGCCAACAGGTGGCGCAGGCGCTGCAGTCGATGCCCTGGGCCGGTCTGCGCATGGTGGGCTACCTCGATGACGGCGTGAGCACACAGGACAACGGCAGTGCGGGCGTTCCAATCCTGGGTGGAATCGCCGATCTAGAACGCATCGTTGCACAGCACGACGTGTATGAGGTCATCTTCACCCACCCGCGCGAGAACCGCAACGCAGTGGCGGCGCTGGTGGCCAGCGTGGTGGACAAGCCGCTCAAGGTGTGCGTGGTGCCCGAGATGCTGGATATGGCCTTCCTCCGGGCTAGAGCAAGCAACGTCAACGGCTTCCCCCTCATCGAGCTCAAGGGCCCTGTGCTTGACGAGTACCAGCGCCTGGTGAAGCGGGCACTGGATTTGGTGATTGCTGGCCTGGCTCTGGTCCTCGCATCTCCGCTCATGCTGGCGTGCGCGGTCCTAATCCGGCTGGATTCGCCAGGCCCTATCCTGTTCAAACAGCAGCGTGTGGGCGAACACAGCAAGCTCTTCTGGATCTGGAAGTTTCGCACGATGACGCCCGGTGCAGAGCAGGGGCAAGACGAGCTGGTAGCACGTACCAAGGACGGCCAATGGACCTTGCTGAAGGACCCACACGACGTGCGTGTGACGCGCGTCGGACGCTATTTGAGGCGCTCGAGCCTGGATGAACTACCGCAGCTCTGGAACGTCCTGCGGGGCGACATGAGCCTGGTGGGGCCGCGCCCCGAGATGCCCGCGCTGATGGAGCTGTACGAGCCGGGTTACAGGAGGCGCCTGTGCGTGCCACCGGGGCTGACAGGCTGGTGGCAGGTGACCGTGCGCAGCGACAGCACCAAGAAGGAACAGGCGGAATCCGATCTGTACTATGTGCAGAACTACTCCCTGTGGCTCGACCTGAAGATCCTTTGGAAAACCGTGGGCGCTGTGCTAAGAGGCAACGGCGCCTACTGACCCTCCGGCTCTGTCGGTGTAGCTTGCGACTGGCACCGCCACTGCTGCCAAGACGCTTCTCGGGGAGGTAACCCTCTGGGCACACAACGTGGCGACGCGCGAGCGGCCATTCTGGACTCGTTTGTAGGTCGTTCGGCACTCTTTAGTGGGCTTTTCGCTCTCGAAGCAGCGAGCGGTTTCCTACTGGATCTGGTCATTGCAGCGGCATTCGGCCTGAGCGCGTCCTCGGATGCGCTCTATGCCGCGTGGAAACTGCCGCAAGCCATCGGGACAGGCATGTTTCAGAGCCTGACGCAGTCCTTCATGGGCCTGTTCTCCGACGAGAACCGTGCTGTGGGCTACAACGAGGCCATCACGGTGGTCATGGCGCTGGTGTTCCCGCTGGCGGCCACTATTTCGCTGACCAGCGGGGCATGGCTGCCGCTTAGCATCCCGGGGGCGACGGCACAAACACGTAGCCTGGCCCTTCCGCTCGCGGCCATCCTGGCGTGGCTCATAGCGGCTTTGGCGCTGGGCGAGACGTTTCGGGCCATCTACTACCGCGAGAAGAGCCTGTGGTTCCCGTCGGTGGCCAGAGTGTGTGGAGACCTGCTCGTGATGGGCTTTGCCGTTTCCGCTGGACGCCAGCGCAGCCTGCTGCTGGCGGCGTGGGGGCTGATTGCTGGGGTGGGGCTGGAGACGCTGTTGGAGTTCGCCGGACTGCCCGTGCTGCTGCATTCCCATTTCCGCCCGGCCTGGCCCTCGGCGGCCAGACGCCAGGAGATGTTGGACATCGTTGGGGAGCCATTAGCTGGCCATGGGGTCCAGGTCCTGGCAGGCGTGGGTCAGCGCGCGCTGGCTTCCTTATTGCCACCGGGAAGTATTACCGCCGTCTCCTACGCGAGCCGCATCATTAGCACTCTGGAGCGCTTTGTGTTCCGCGGATTCACGGTCACCACAATTCAGATGCGCCCGAGCGAGGATGGCGCCGAGCTATACCCTCGCTTCCGGCTGCTGGCGGTGATTGGCATCGCGTTGAGTGCGGCATTGCTCGCCCTTTCCCGGCCTTTGGTCGCCATCGCCTTTGGCCACGGTCACTTTGTGACGGAGAACGTGCTCAGCCTGGCCGTGGCCTTACAGGCGTACGCACCGGTGATTCTGGGCCAGGCCATGACTCGCATCCCGCTGGGTCTGGCCTATGCCCAGAAGCGCGGACGTGTGGTCTTTGACTTTCTGGCGGGTGTATCCGTGGTCATCCTGGCGGCCCAGGCTGCGCTGGTGTACCTGGGCCTGGGCCTGCGGGCGTTTGGGCTGGGGCACAGCCTGGCTATCGCCCTGGTGGGCGCGTGGTTCCTTGGGGCAGTCCTGCCGGCCACGTGGCGGCGCGCGTGGCTGCGGCGGGACGGTCCGCGTCTGGGGTGGATGGCCCTGGGCGCCTGGGGCAGCACGGCGCTCGCGGCTGCTGTGGTGGGTCGGCTGGCAACGGGTCACTGGTATAGTGACTGGATCAGCGTGGCTGTGGGAGCGTTGAGCTGCTGCCTGAGCATCCTGGGGGCGGCATACGCCCTGCAAGTAGAAGAGGCCAAGCAGGTGCTGGGCTGGATCGCAGGCCGTCTGCATCAGCAAACGAAAGAGAACACTGGTACTCCGTCCCGCTTCGGCGGGAAAGGAAAGCGAGGTAGCTGACTGTGACCAACCGCGTGCTGGTGCTGGGACTGGATGGGACTACCTTCGACCTGATCGAGCCATGGGCCGCGCAGGGCTTGCTTCCCAACTTTCGCCACCTGATGGATCGAGGGGCGTGGGGCAGGCTCGAATCCACCACCCCGCCCGTGACGGCGGTGGCATGGAATACGTTTGCCACCGGCACGAATCCGGGCAAGCATGGCGTGTTTGACTTTGTCCGGCGCGATGCCAGCGGCTACGGCGTGCATGTGGTCAACGGATCCGAGCGCAAAGCGACGCCGTTCTGGCGCATTCTGGACCGGCGTGGGTTGCACACCGGCGTGATCAGTATGCCCATGTGCTATCCGCCTGATCATCTGGAACACGGCTTTGTCGTGGCTGGCTTTGATGCGCCCGGGCTGGAGAGTGAGTTTGCCTACCCGCCCGAGTTCACCGCGAGGCTCAGGCGACTCGGCTATCGCATGCACGCCAACACCGTCAATCGTCAAGCCTGGGGAAAGGACCTGCTCGCTCTGTTCGACGCCAAGCGTCGCGTGTTCTGGGAGCTCTACCATAGCGAACCCTGGGACCTGCTGTTCATGGTCTTTATGCAAATGGACGCCGCTCAGCACCTCTTCTGGAAGGACATGGAGGTACACACGCCCGGACTGGGTGAAGTCATTCCACGCCTCTACCAGCAGTGCGATGCGTTGTTGGGCCAGGTCATGGGCACGCTGCGCGCGGAGGACCTGCTTGTCGTCGTGTCGGACCACGGAGCCGGGCCTCTGGTCAAGTCGGTGTCCATCAATCAGTGGCTATGCCGTGAGGGGTTCCTCACGCTTCGCAAGCAGAGCACGTTCCGCACGGCCTTGAACAAGTCGTTGCTGAGAACGTTTGTAATGCTCAGCAAGTACTTGCCCAAACCCGTCAAGACGCGGCTCAAGAGCCGCTTTGGCTGGGTGCGCGATGGGGTCGAGTCCTACCTGCTCAGCTCACGTGTCGACTGGTCCAGGACGTCGGCCTTTGCGCTGGGCGAATTCGGTGGAGTCTACATCAACCTGCAGGGGCGCGAAAGCCAGGGGACTGTGGCTACGCAGGACTATGACCGGCTGCGGAACGAGATTGCCGCGCGCCTGTTGACTCTGCGCGACCCCGAAAACGGCAGGCAAGTCATTCAGCGTGTCTATCGACGCGAGGAGGTCTATTCTGGCCCCCACGTCGACCAGGCGCCCGACCTGGTCCTGGAATGGGACTATGCCTATGATTGTCGCGAACGAGTGGGCTCAGAGCATCATGACGTCTTTGAGCGCGAATCGGCCTACCGCGCGTTCACAGACCACAAGAAGACCGGCGTGCACCGCAAGCACGGCATCCTGCTGATGTATGGCCCCCAGGTGCAACCCGGCCAGCTCCGGGGGCCGCGCCTCGTGGACCTCGCGCCCACTTTGCTGCACGCGCTGGGGGTTCCCATCCCTAACGACATGGATGGCCACGTGCTTACGGAGGCTCTGCAACCCGAGTGGATCACAAGCCATCCGATCCGTTTTCAAGAGTCGCAGACCGAAGCAGACGGTCCCGAGCCCGGCGGTTACACTCAGTCCGAGGAAGAGCAGGTCAAGCAGCATCTGCGTTCGCTGGGCTATCTGGACTAGCTCGGGATGCACTCAATGCGACTTGAGGGAGCCGACGCGTGAAGCTGATGCTGGTGTCATCGTTCTTTGGGACGGAACGCCCCAGTGGCGCCACGGCCGCCGTGCATGCCTTGACGGACGGGCTACTCCAGCGTGGCGTGCAGGTCGTGGTACTGGCCACGCAGGCTCAGCGCGAAACCACACAGCAAGAAGGCCGCGGTGTGACAGTCTACCGCTTCCGACCGCTGAACTGGTTCTGGATCGGCGAAAAACACAAACAGCCGACCTGGAAGAGGGCCGTCTGGCAGTTGTTCGATGTCTGGAATGCGCACACCTGGGTGGTCGCCAGGCAGATTCTGGAGCGAGAGCGGCCGGACGTCGTGCACGTGCACAAACTGCGCGGGCTTTCGCCCGCCGTGTGGAAGGCTGCCGCGGACCTGGGCGTTCCGGTTGTGCAGACCTGTCACGACTATGAACTGTGGAGCCCGGTAGGAACCTTGAGCGGGCGCGTCGGCTCCTGGGCGCAGCAGGGGGTATGGTTCCTGCGCCCCTATGCGTGGCTGCGGGCATGCATGTCCTGCGCCGTAGCCGCGGCGGTGGCACCTACCCGGTTTGTGCTCGAGCAGCACTTGCGCCGCGGTTTCTTCCCGCGGGCTGTCGCACGCGCGATTCCTAACTCACATGGGCTCACTCGCGAAGAAGTGCAGCGCAGGCGACAAGACCCGCGCCCTGCTGGTCCGCCTGAGGAAGAGGTGCGCCTGCTCTTCCTGGGACGTCTGCAGGCCATCAAAGGAGTGGAGCTGTTGTGCGAGGCTTTTGTGCGCAGCGCGGCTGTGTGGCCCGGGCTGCATCTGGACGTCGCCGGCTGGGGCCCCTTGGAGCCTTCCCTGCGGGAGCGCTACGGAGGGCACCCGCGCATCACCTTTCACGGGCCTGTCCTGGGACAGGGGAGGGATCGTCTGATCGCGCAAAGCGACGCGCTGGTGGTTCCGTCGATTTGGCCGGAGGTGTTTGGCATGGTCTGTGCCGAGGCCTACACCTTGGGCAAACCGGTCATCGCTACATGTGCGGGCGGCCTGCCGGAGCTCGTCGAGGAGGGGAAAACTGGCTGGCTGGTGCCGCCGGGCGACGTCGATGCCCTGGCGGATGCCCTGGGGCGCGCGGCCACAGAGCCTTCTCGCTTGCGCAGGATGTCGGGCGCCTGTTGGGATGCGGCCGAGCGCCTGGCGTTGGAGCCGGTCGTTTCGGAGCACCTGTCGCTCTATGAGGAACTTCTAGGTCGTGGAACGTGATTGAACCCTGCGCCTGGCGGCCTGTTCCCTCAAGAATGAAATCCCAGAGAAGGATTTATGTCCACAGGTGGGCAGCTCTCTGACACGCCGAGTGTCCAGGCGTCCGGCGTGAGCCGGGCACTCCGGTCGGTGATCAAGGCCTCGTTCGCGTGGGACCTGATGGTCTTCTTGGTGCTGTGGCCCGTGTGGTGGTTACTGGGCATCGACCAACTCCTGCCGCCGTTCTTCCTGGCGTGGGAGATGGGCCGCCTTCTGCTGCAGCGACGCCGGCTCGAGTGCAGTCTCGCCATCGGACTGGCGGCGCTGTCGCTGGCGTGGTGCCTGGTGCCGCTGCCCTGGGTGCAGCGCCAGTACCTGGACAACTGGCTCAAGACCCTGGCCACGTTCGGGTCGCAGGCGTTCGTGATTTTCCTGTTCTGGAACGCGGTTCGCAGCGCCGACGATTGGTGGAAGGTCGTGCGCGGACTGAACGTCGTAGCGGCGTGGGTGGCGGGAGGCGGGCTGGTCTTTGCACTGGGTCTGTGGCGCGGCACGTGGACTTCGGCGTTGGGCAGGGCGCTGCCCGCTTCGTGGACCCAATCCGAGTTCTTCTCCTCCATCTCACTGCGTGCCCTGGGCAGCGTCGGTAACCCGGATAGCTTGCTGGGGATTCGTCTTTCCAGTTTGGCCCTGCACCCCAGCGGCCTGAGCATGCTCGGCCTGTTGTTCATCCCGTTCGTCGTCTGGCGACTTTGGCATGCACGAGGTTGGCGGCGCGTGGCGCAGGGAGCCATCCTGGCCGGTCTGTGCCTTTGCCTGGTCTGGTCCGAGTCGCGCTTCGCCTATCTGGCTTTTGCCGCAGCCTGCGTGGCGGTGTTGGGGATTGAGAAAGGCTGGTTCGCCCGGCGCCCGTGGCTCGTGCCGCTGGCTGTGGGGGTGCTGGCAGTGCTTGTCATCGTGCTGCTGGTGGTCTATCCTGGTTGGAGCAGAATCGTCCGCGTGGTGAGCGACCTGGCGACCGCGTGGCGTCCCGGAAGCTGGCGCGCCCGCTTGCGCGTGTACGAGGAGACGCTGCGCCTGATCCCTCAACACCCGCTTGCAGGCTGGGGTGTGGCAGTCCGCATTCCTGGCATGCGCTCCACCTTTTCGGCCGGATCGCACAGTGGCTACCTGGCCATGCTGTTCCAGCACGGGGTGGTGGGATTGGCGTTGTACGTTGGTCTGTGGCTCGCCGTCTGGCGCGAGATCGTGCACGGCCTGCACGGGCGCGCGATGCCGCGCTGGTTTGCCCTGCGGTTCCCGTGGCTCATGTCTGCGGCTGCGATGTTCGCGCTCAACATCCGCGAACTGGCGGATGGTTGGAGGTGGGATCAACTGGTGGCCATGACGGTCTGGACTCTGTGGGGGCTGATTCTGGTCGCGCCCCGCCTTGGCGTCGGCACAGGAGCACAGACGCCCTGCCCTGAAGGCGCCGCGCCAGCGCCTTCTGCTCAGAGGACTCGGGCACAATGTGGCCAGGAGGTAGATCAATGAGAGCGCACCTGACGCCGGTCAAGAAATGGGCGCTTGCGACGCTGACCGTGGCCCTGGTCCTCGGCCTGGTGGCTTGGGGCCACGTCCTGGCGGGTGCGGCGCTCACTAACGTGGGTATGGTGACTCTCAGCCGCGCGCTGCAGGCCGAGGGCAGACCATCGCCTGAGGCCCTGCAGCAGGCCGAGCGCTGGTTCGCTCGGGCCCTGACTTGGGACCCACGGAACCCAAGCCCTCATCGCGGGCTAGGTTGGGTGTGGGGAGCGCGCGGCGATCTGACCAAGGCCTCACGCGAATGGCTGCTGGGCGGGTTCTCGCCCCGCGAGTTCGAGGACTGTGCCCGCGAAATGGACCGTGCCGGCCAATCGGAGCAGGCGCGCGTGTGGCGTCAACGCGCCTCGGGCATGCGCAGAAACTAGAATCGACGTAGCCGGGCTGACCCACGGTCGATTGGGCGTGCGTATTGGGTGTGTGTTGACCGCCTTGTGCCTTTGGGTTATCATGTGAACCGATAGATGCTGCCTCTACCGCGGAGCAGGGAGAGAGCGATGGATCGCACAACGAGACAGCCAACGAGTCTGCGGACCCGAGCCAGCCTCGCGGCCTTGATGCTGCTGGGTCTGGCCTTCCTCTGTTTGACTCCGGGCAGCTCTGTCTGGGCCACGCCCAGGCAGAGCCCCCTGCGTCAGACCATTCCGACGCTGACTCCCACACCAGTCCCCAGTTGGATCTGGGTGGGATTGCCCACTGGCAACCCCGTGGACTATGCGCCGTGGGGCGTTCCTGATTTCGACCAGCAGCAGGAGGACTGGCACGTTCCGGCGGAACCCGCGAACTGGACGCACTCTGCGCCCGTCGCACTGGCCGACGTGCTGTGGTGGCTGGACTCGCGCTTTGAGCCAGGGCGCACACCGCCACCAGCCGTCAGCGACGCCTACCCGCTCATCCAGCCGCTCGACGGATTGGACGATCACGACCCGGGCCGCATCGTCTCACTCGTCACCGATCTGGCCGGACGCCTGGACACCAACGGTGTGCGCACGCACAACCCGCATCTAGGCACGGATCTCTCCACCCTGTTGCCAGTTCTACGCGGCTACCTGGGCGCGGTGCGTCTGGAATTCGCGTATACGCTGACCCTGGTCCCGTCGCCGTCCATTGAGCAGTTGCTGTTGTGGGCCCAAGGAGCGGATGGCGTTGTGCTCTACTTGGGGCTGTGGGAAGACCAGGGAGCAGGTAAATGGGTCTACCAGGGCGGCCACTACGTTGCCCTGGCGGGTGCAGACCCCCTCAATCACATGCTGGCGATTAGCGATCCACGTCGCGATGCCTTTGAGCAGGGAGAGACACTGGGCCGCAGCCCGGCTTCCCACCTGCATGTGGCGCCGCACGGGACTGACGTGCACAACGATGCGCAGTACGTTTCGCAGGACGCGTATCGCGCAGTAGCGTCCACGGGCCCCGACCAAGCTCTGGCGCTAGAGAGCTACACGGCTTCCGACGGCTGGATTGGGCAGAATTTCGCATCCGAGTTCCAGCGCTACGCGGACGTCTACAGCGGGGCGGGTCTGCAGGCCAAGGTGGACTATGCTCTGGTACTATCCCGCCAGACCATGGTGTATCTCCCTGTGATCCTGAAGCTGGCGCGATGAAAGCCTTCTTCTCTGGCGTGGCGCGTCGTGATCCTGGCGCTGCGGCCTCGACAGAGGTGTCCCGCAATCTCAACCTGACCTGGGTGGGGCTGGCCCTGTTGGCCTGCGCCACGTGGCCGCTGCTGGCCGGAGCGCGTTCGAACGCGTCCGGACTCGGGGCGCAGGCAACTGGACCGAGCACCATCACTCTGCAAGAAGGGACGCGCGACACTTACCTGGACGGGCAGCTTCCCACCCAGAACTATGCCGGGCAGGACGTCTTGCGCATCAAGCGTGGGATTTACGCCACGCTGCTGCAGTTCGACCTCTCACCCTTGCCTCAGAGTGCTGAGGTGCTCACGGCCACGCTCTGCCTCTACGTCTACAACGTCATGCTGGGGAACCCTCCCTCGACGGTCGAGGCCTATCAGGTGCTGCGGCCGTGGCAGGAAGCCGAGGCCACCTGGCGCAGACCTCGCACAGGCGAGACCTGGGCAGGGCCGGGCTGTGCCGGAGCGGGCACCGACCGATCCGCATTGCCTTGCGCCACGCGTAGCATGGGTCTTGGCGCGGGCTGGTATGACTGGGACGTCACTGACGCGGCGCGTCTGTGGGCGACGGGCCAGGCGCAAAACCACGGGCTTCTGCTGGCCGCTAGCCTCGACTCGTGGCTGGCTGAGTATGACCTGCGCAGCGCGAATTGGAGAGGAGACACGCAGCGCCCCAGAATGACGATCACCTATGTTTCGCCCGCAGTCACCCCGATGGCCACGTCCAGCCCGTCTCCTTCGTCTACGGCAACGCTCCGCGCGGCTACTGCGAGTACAACCCCATCTG
>Ga0315279_10006925_pt1 | contig 14172 bp, 22 predicted proteins | sample YL17G06_20_MG_FD_203694 | JGI IMG/M metagenome (GOLD analysis project Ga0315279, IMG submission 203694) | Sediment microbial communities from Yellowstone Lake, YNP, Wyoming, USA - YL17G06_20 | ecosystem: Environmental > Aquatic > Freshwater > Lake > Sediment | place: USA: Wyoming | collected... | reverse complement strand
CAGCCAAGCTCGCTCGTCCATCGGCGGGAAGAAGCCAAGCTCGCTCGTCCATCGGCGGGAACAAGACCGCCCCAGGGCGCGGGAACCGCGCCCCTACAACGTACCGCTCCAACCAAGCTCGCTCGTCCATTGGCGGGAACAAGACCGCCCCAGGGCGCGGGAATCGCGCCCCTACAACGTACCGCCGCAGCCAAGCTCGCTCGTCCATCGGCGGGAACAAGACCGCCGTAGGGGCGGGATCTCCCCGCCCCAGGGCGCGGGAACCGCGCCCCCAACAACGTACCGCCGCAGCCAAGCTCGCTCGTCCATCGGCGGGAACAAGACCGCCGTAGGGGCGGGGTCTCCCCGCCCCAGGGCGCGGGAACCGCGCCCGTACAACGTGCCGCCGCAGCCAAGCTCGCATGTGTGCACACGCAGTCAGGCCAGCCCCAACTCCCGCAGGCGCGCGCGGTCGCCGAGGTAGAAGCCCGCGTCGAGGAGCGCGGTCTGAAACTCTTTCACGTCGAGCTGACGCGGGGAAAGGTCGCGCGTTGCGGCCATCGCCGCCGCGATGCCGCAGGCCTGACCCATGACTTTCGCCGCCATGCGGTTCCGCAGCAGCGTATCCGGGATGCCCGACGCCGACCGGCCGACCGCCATGAGCCCGTCGATCTTCTTCGGCAGCATCGCGCGGTACGGCATGTCCGTCCACCTACAGCCGCCGTGCTCGCACGTCCAGTGGAGCGCGCGGAATTCGCCGTAGAGGTACATGACGTCGTCAAAGCGGCGCCCGGCGCGGCAGTCGTCCATCGTGAGCGTGTACTCGCCCTCGATGCACGGCCCGCCGCGGGAGCCCAGGAACGGCGCGATGGCGAGCAGGCACGTGTTCTCGAAGCCCGGCACGTACGTCCGCCAGAACTGGAACGTCTTGAAGATACGCGCGCGGAGCGCCCCCTCCAGCGCGGAGACGTGCAGCCCGTCGCTGGCGTCCAGCTCCTCGACACGGTCGGGCGCAACCTGCCCGTGTCCGACGCCGTTCACGCCCATCTTGCCGATGCCGCCACCGTTGATCCCGACGCGCGCGTCGCCCAGCATGACGTGGCTGCGCGGATGGTACCCAGCCTTCTCGTGCGCCTGCCGGAGCACGTGGAGAACCGGCCGATGCGCGTCCGTGAGGCCCTCGCCGAGGGTCTTCCTTCCCCATTCGAGGTCGTCGGCGCCCGGCTCGCCGTCTCTCCTGAAGGCATCGAACCGATCCCAGTCGATCCCACCGACGAGGTAGTACAACCCCATCCCTGTGGGCGCGTGTCCGTCCACCTCGCGGTAGCTCGTCTTCGGGTACAGGATCGGCGCCTCGGTCCGGCGGGCGACGTCCGCCTCGCCCGTCGCGTCGATGACGACCTTCGCGAGCACGGCTCGCCGGCCGGACTTGTTCTCCACGAACAGGCCGCGCACGCGGTCCCCTTCGAGCACCGGATCGGCCACCTGGGTCGAGAGGAGGAGCTGCGCGCCGCTCTCCTCGAGCATGGCCTGCGCGAGGTACGAGGCGATGCTGGCGTCGCCGGCGTAGTTGCGCGGGCCGCGCGTGTAGGGCGGGAGCGACCCGCCGCCGAGCGCCGCGTACCGCTGCACGTACTCCTTCCCGATGCCGTAGAGGCCCGGGTAGACGGTGCACTCCCATCCAATCGTCGGGTGCGCCTGTCCGCTCAGCATGTGGCCGTTGACGATCATCCCGGGGCCGACGTTGCCGCCGACGCTGCCGAACCGGTCGATGATGACCGTCCGCGCGCCGTTCCGCGCCGCGGAGATCGCCGCGAACACGCCCGCGACGCCGGCACCCGCGACCGCGACGTCAACGTCGTACAGGACGGGAACCCGCTTCTCCGGCTCGCGGACGAACGACATGGGACCACCCTCCATCGCCGACATCGGCCGGGCGAGGCATGCCTCGCGCCTGCAAGAGCGCTACTCGGTGCTGCCCAGGCTGGTGGCACCGAGCCGCCTGCGGTCGAGCCGCCTGCGATCGAGCCGTACGACCGACTCCACGTGCGCCGTCTGCGGGAACATGTCGGCCGGCTGCACGGGGCCGGCGACGTAGCCCGCCGCGATCAGCTCCTTCATGTCTGCTGCGAGCGCGCGCGGGTTGCACGAGACGTACACGACGCGCGCCGGCGCAAGCTCGATGAGCGCAGCGACGGCCTTCGGGTGCATGCCGGCCCGCGGTGGATCGGCGACGATGACGTCGAAGGTATCGCCCGCCTCGGCCCAGCGCGGCAGGACCTCCTCCGCGACGCCCGCCACGAAGCGGACGTGCTCCAGATCGAGGCGCCGGCGCAGTCGCTCGGCATCCTCCACGGCCTCCGGCACCAGTTCGAGCCCGACGACCTCGCGCGCCGACGGGGCAAGCCATAGACCGATGAGCCCGGCGCCGCAGTAGAGGTCCAGCACGCGCTCGGCGCCGGAGAGCTCCGCCTGCGTGGCGACCAGATCGTAAAGCCGCGCCGCGCCGAAGCTGTTCGTCTGGAGGAACGACCGGAGCGATATCTCGACCTCGATGCCGCGGCTGCCGTGAGCCGGCGAGGCGATGCGCTCCAGGATCGTCTGGCGCCCGGCGAGCAGCGCGAGCTCCTCGGGGATGGCGGTATCGCCCACGCGCGTGTTGACGCCGAGGAGCACGCTTGCCACCTGGGGCATCGCCGCCGGCAGGTCGGTCGCGAGCTCGTCGAGGCCGTCGACGCCGCGGCTCATCGCGACGAGGCTCACCATCATCTCGCCGGTCGCGGCCGACTCGCGCACGACGAGGTGCCGAAGGAGCCCCTCGTGCGTGCGGCTGTCGTAGGCGGGGAGGCCGTGCCGATTCGCCCAGGCGCGCACCCAGGCGACCACCTCGCTCGCTCGGGGCGACGGCAGCCAGCACCGCGTGAGATCGAACGTCACGTCGAACCGCCCGGCGCGATGCAGTCCCAGCGTCGTACCTGCGCCGCGCTCTGAGTGCCGCACGGGCACGCTCCCGAAGGTGAACTCCATCTTGTTCCGATAGCCGTACTCGGGTCCGACGGCGAGCGTCGGCAGCACGGCGACGTGGGCGCCCGGCAGTCCCTCGGCGAGCGCGTGCTCGACGATCTCACGTTTGAGCCGCCGCTGATCGTCGATGGCCCACTGCTGCCATCGACAGCCGCCGCACTCGCTCACGTGCACGCACGCCGGCTGCCGCCGAGGAATACCTTCCTCGTGCACGACGACCGCCTCGCAGTGGAGCTCGCCACGCCGGCGCCGGCGGATGCGCACGTCGGCCAGATCGCCCGGCAGCGCTCCGAGGACGTAGGCACGGCGGCCGTCCACGGTGAACATGCCGCGTCCGTCGAGGGCGACCGCCTCGACGCGCCCGGTGATCGTCATGCCGGGCCGCAGCCGTGTCGACGACGTGTGCTCCATCGATGCTCCAACGAAAAAGCGGAACGTCATCAGCCCGTGGCCGATTCCGCTCCGCCGACACTCGCGTGCTGCCGTACCGATGCTGCCGTCAGTGCGGCGCGCCGTTCAAGAGGTGGCTTCTGACGAGGTCTTCTCCTCGGAGGCCGGCTGAGGCGCTTCTCGGCGCGTCTCCCGTGCCTGCTGAGGCTGCGCCTGCTCCGGGGCCTCGGGCGTGACGAACTGGATCATCGAGATGGGAGCCGAATCGCCCTTGCGCCTGCCGAGCTTCAGGATGCGCACGTAGCCACCGTTCCACGGGCGCTCGCCTCCGCCATCGACGGGAAGCGTGGCGAACTGCGGCACCCACTCGTCGAAGAGCTTCTTGACGGCCGGCCAGTTGCGCAGCCGCGAGAAGACCTCGCGCCGCGCGTGCAGGCTGCCGTGCCGGGCGAGGGTGATCAGCTTCTCGATGTAGGGACGCAGCTCCTTCGCCCGCGCGTCCGTGGTGTTGATGCCGCCGTGCTCGATGAGCGAGACCGCGAGATTGGACATCATCGCCCGGCGATGGGGCGTGCTCACGCCCAGGCGACGGCCTTTGCTCCGATGCCTCATGATGCTGCTTCCTCATCCTTCTGTTCGGTCTCCGCCGGAGCGCCAACACCTTTCGAGCGCACCAGGGCGATGTCCTCGTCGGACATGCCGAAGCGCAGCCCGAGCTGCTCCAGCTTCTCCGTCAGCTCAATCAGCGACTTGCGGCCGAAGTTCCGATACTTGAGCATGTCGTTCTCGGACTTCTTCACGAGCTCTTCCACCATCGCGATCCCGGCGGCGCGCAGGCAGTTGATCGAGCGCATCGACAGGTCCAAGTTCTCCACCCGGATGTCGAGCACGCTCTGCTCCTCCTCCCGCTGCGCCGGCACCGCCTCTTCCTCAGCCTCGCCTTCCTCCAGGAAGAACTGAAGGTGGCTCCGCAGCAGACGCGCCGCCTGAGCGACCGCCGTGCGCGGATGAGTCGTGCCGTCGGTCCACACCTCGAGGAGGAGGCTGTCGTAGTCGGTCCGCTGGCCGACGCGGGCGCGCCCCACCTCGAAGTTCACCTTCTGCACCGGCGAGTAGAGCGCGTCCACGAGGATCGTGCCGAGCGGGATCTCGTCCGCGGTCACGTCGTCGGCGAGGATGAAGCCGCGGCCCCGCCCGATGTCGATGTCCATCGAGAGCTCCGCGCCCTCCTCCAGCGTGGCGATGACGTGGTCCTTGTTGACGATCTCAATCGCGCTCTCAACCTCCAGATCGCCCGCCGCGAGCTCGCTCGGGCCCGTCTTCTTGACGTGGATCGTCTTCCGCTCCTCGGAGTGCAGGCGCAGCCTGACCTCCTTGAGGTTCAAGATCAGCTCCGGGACGTCCTCCACCACGCCGGGCACCGCCGTGAACTCGTGCTGCACCCCCTCGATATGGATCGCTTCGATCGCCGCTCCCTCGATGGAGGAGAGGAGGGTCCGCCGCAGACCGTTGCCCAGCGTCGTGCCGAACCCGCGCTCGAGCGGCTGGAGGATGAACTTGCCGTACGTGTTGGTCAGGGTGCCCTCGTCGACCTCGATCCGCTCCGGCATGACGAACGCCGGCTTCTCGGGTGCTGTGTCGGTTTTCAACATGGTGATCTTCTATCCCCCCTCACGAGAGGCCAACGACCGGCAGGCCACATCGTGGCCCCGGTCGTTCGGGCGAATGCCGGCGCGCACCTGCCGGGACTTTCCCGGCACGTAGTATGAGGGGCCTACTTCGAGTACAACTCGACGATCATCCGCTCTTCCAGCGGAATCTGGATGTCTTCCCGCGTCGGGGCGCCGATCATCTGACCGGACAGCTTCGCCTTATCGAGGCTCAGCCACGCCATCTCGCGACTCCGCCCGAGCCGCCGGAGCGACTCGTGGATCATCGGCAGCTCCTTCGCCTGCTCCCGCACCGCCACCGTCTGACCCAGCCTGACCTGATACGAGGCGATCGTGACGACCTTGCCGTTGACCTCGATATGGCGATGCCCGACCAGTTGCCGCGCCGCCGCCCGCGATTGGGCGAAGCCGAGCCGGTAGACGACGTTGTCCAGGCGCGATTCCAGCAGACGCAGCAGGTTCTCGCCCGTCACGCCCGGCATCCGCGCCGCCTGCTCGTAGTAGCCGTGGAACTGCGCCTCCAGCACGCCGTACGTGCGCCGCGCCTTCTGCTTCTCGCGGAGCTGGCGCCCATACTCCTGCATCTTGCTCTGCGAGCCCTGCCCATGCTGTCCGGGCGGGAAGTTTCGTCGCTCGATGGCGCACTTCTCCGACAGACAGCGCTCGCCCTTGAGGAAGAGCTTCATACCCTCGCGTCGGCAGAGCCTGCAGACTGGTCCGTTATACCGTGCCATGTACCTGTCAATCCTCCTGAGCGCCGCGGCACGTCCTGCCGCAGCCGAACTATTGCCCCGTCGCCGACGCTCTCAGACGCGCCGACGCTTCGGGGGACGGACGCCATTGTGCGGGATCGGCGTCACGTCGCGGATAGCGCTGATCTCCAGCCCGGCCGCCTGGAGCGCGCGTACCGCCGCCTCGCGGCCCACGCCGGGGCCTTTCACCCAGACTTCCACGCGCCGGAGGCCAAGCTCCATCGCCTCGCGCGCCGCCTGTGACGCGGCGGACTGGGCGGCGAACGGCGTGCTCTTCCGCGATCCCTTGAAGCCCGCCTTCCCGGCGGACGACCAGGAGATCACGCGCCCGTCCTTGTCGGCCAGCGTCACGATCGTATTGTTGAACGTCGCCTTCACGTGAGCGATCCCGCTCGACTCGGCGACCTTCTTCTCTCTCTTCCGCCCTCGCGTCTGGCGATCCTGTGGTGAAGCCATGGATGACAACCTCGCAAACGTGTGAGCGTATGCCGGACAGGCTCAGGCCTTCGTCTTCTTCCCGGCCTTCCGCGCACCGGCGACGGCGCGACGCGGGCCCTTCCGCGTCCGCGCGTTCGTATGCGTCCGCTGCCCGCGGACGGGCAGATGCCGCCGATGCCGCATGCCGCGGTACGAGCCGATGTCCTGCAGCCGCCGGATGTTCATCTCGATCTCGGTGCGCAGCGCGCCCTCGACCTTGTAGTTGTTCTCGATCTCCGTGCGCAGGGCGGAGATCTCCTCGTCGGTGAGCTGGTTCATCCTCTTGTTCGGGTCGAGACCCGTCATCCCGAGGATGTGCTGCGCCGAGGTGCGCCCGATGCCGAAGATGTACGTCAGCGCGATCTCGACCCGCTTCTCTCGCGGAAGGTCCACGCCGGCAATGCGCGCCATAGTCCGTTACCCCCTGCGTCTAACCCTGGCGCTGCTTGTGCGTCGGGTACGCCTTGCAGATGACCCGTACGACGCCCTTGCGCCGGATGATCTTGCAGCTCGAACAGAGCTTCTTCACCGAAGAACGAACTTTCATCTGCCCACCTCGTGGCTCAGCGATGCCGATACGTGATGCGACCGCGCGTGAGATCGTACGGAGAAAGCTCCACCTTGACCTTGTCCCCGGGCTTGATGGTGATGAAGTGGATACGCATCTTGCCCGAGATGTGCGCAAGGACCTCGTGTCCGTTCTCGAGCTGCACCCGGAAGGACGCGTTCGGCAGCGCCTGCGTCACGGTGCCTTCGACTTCAATGGAGTCTTCCTTCGCCACGACCTCGACCTCGACCCGTTAGCGGTTCACCGCAGGAGCCAGTAGATCCGCGATGGCCCGCGCGACCACGTCCGGAGCCTTCGTGCCATCGACCGCACGGAGGAGCCCTTCGTCCTCGTAGTAGGAGATGAGCGGAGCCGTCATCTGATGATACACGTCCAGCCGCTTCTGAATGGTCTCCGGCACGTCGTCCTCGCGCAGCGTGAGCTTGCCGCCGCAGCGATCGCAGACGCCTTCCTTCTTCGGCGGCGAGCCGCGCATGTTGTAGATCGCGCCGCACTTCGAACAGGTGCGCCGCGCCGACAACCGGTCGACGATCGCCGCGTCGGGCACGTCGATGAGAAGGACCGCGTCGAGGCGCGTGCCGCGCTCGGACAGGAGCCGCGTGAGCCCGTCGGCCTGGGCCTCCGTCCGCGGGAATCCATCGAGGACGAACCCCTTCGCCGCGTCCACCTGGTCGAGCCGGCCCGACACCATCGAGAGGACGACGTCGTCTGGCACGAGCCGTCCCGTCGTGGTGTACTCCGAGACCTTCTTCCCGAGCGGGGTGCCCTCGGCGATGTTCATGCGGAACAGATCGCCGGTGGAGACCTGCGGGATCCCATACCGCTCAGCCAGCATTGAGCCCTGCGTGCCCTTGCCGGATCCGGGTGCCCCGAGAAGTACCAGTCGCATACCGCCCTCGCTAGGCTGTGTCTGGCAAATGGTCACAATCGCGTGTAGGGGCATGGCGCCGCCATGCCCCTACACGCGCAGATGCCCGTCGCACCGGCATCTCCTGCATCGATAACAACGTGGCGAGCCAGGCCTCCCGTTTTACCAGACACACCCTAGCGTCGCCTGCTTCTCAGTTTGCCGCGCTTCATGAAGCCGTCGTAGTGACGGATCAGCAAGTGCGACTCCACCTTGTCGAGCGTATCGAGCGCCACGCCGACGACGATCAAAAGGCCCGTGCCGCCGAAGAAGTCCGCGAAATCAGGCACGACGTTCATACCTACCCACTTCTCGAAGATGCTGATCACGATGAACGGGAACGCGGCGATCGCCGCGAGGTAGACCGACCCGGGCAGCGTGATCCGATTGAGCACCCGATCGATGTATTCCGCCGTGCGCCTGCCCGGGCGCACGCCGGGGATGAACCCGTTGTTTCGCTTCAGGTTGTCGGCGACATCGACAGGATTGAAGATGATCGCCGTGTAAAAGTAAGAGAAAAAGATAATTAGGAGCGAGTAGATGGTCCAGTAGACGAGCGAAGTCGGCTGGAACCAATTGAGCATCGTCTGGAGCGCCGAACTCTCGTTGGCGGCCGTCCCGGCGAACTGGATGATCGTCGTCGGGATCAGCACGATCGACTGCGCGAAGATGATCGGGATCACGCCGGCGGCGTTGACCTTCAGCGGCAGGTGCGTGCTCTGGCCCCCGTAGACGCGGTTGCCGACGACTCGCTGGCTGGCGTAGCGCACGGGAATCCGGCGCGTGCCCTGCGTGATGAGCACCACCGCCGCCGTCGTCAGGATCATGAGCGCGAACAGCGCGAGCGTCGCGAGCACTCCGCCCGAGTCGGGCTCGAGCATGATGCGAAGCTGGCCGATCACCGCGTGCGGAAAGCGCGCCACGATGCCGATGAAGATCAGGAGGCTGATGCCGTTGCCGATGCCCCGCTCGGTGATCTGCTCGCCGAGCCACATGATGAACACCGTGCCCGTCGTCATCGTCAGCATGACGAGGAGCCGGAACCCGACGCCCGTGTAGAGGGCGGCGCCGTTCTGCACGAGGAACTGGCTGACGCCCAGGGCCTGGATCGCCGCGAGGAGCACGGTAAGGTAGCGCGTGTACTGGTTGATCTTCTTCTGCCCCTCCTGCCCCTCCTTCTGCAGTTGCTGGATCGGCGTCCACACCGAGCCGAGCAACTGGAAGATGATCGAGGCGGAGATGTACGGCATGATGCCGAGGGCGAAGATCGTCGCCTGCTTGAAGGCGCCGCCCGCGAAGAGGTCGTAGACCGCGAACAGGTCCCGCGCCCGCTGACTAAATGCGGCGGCGAGCGCCGCGGAGTTGACGCCGGGCGTCGGGATGGCTCCGCCGATTCGATAGATGATAAGAATCCCGAATGTGAAGAAGATGCGATTCCTCAGTTCGGGAATATTGAAGATGTTTCGAAACCGATCAAGCACGCGCTGGCTCCTCGGCTTTGCCGCTGGCGACGGCGATCTTCTCGCGCGCCGCCCGGCTGAATTTCCCGGCTACGATGACGACCGGCCTGGTCAACTCACCGTCGGCCAGCACCTTCACCGGCCCGCCGGCGTCCCGGATCAGCCCCGCCGCCTTGAGCGCCTCCGCGTCCACGCGGTCGCCCGTCGTGCGCTCGTTGATATCCCCGAGGTTGACGATCTGCCAGGCGACCTTCTTCTCATGGACGAAGCCGCGGTTGGGCAGGCGACGCTGGAGCGGCATCTGGCCGCCCTCGAACCAGACACGGCGCTTTGTGCCGGAGCGGGCCTGAGAGCCCTTCGTGCCGTGACCGGAGAAGGTGCCGTGGCCGCTGCCGTTGCCGCGCCCGCGCCGCTTGGTGTCCTTGCGAGCGCCCGAGGCCGGTCGAAGGTCGGCGAGGCTCATCTGCTTATCCGCCATTGTCCTCTTCCACCTCTTCGATGCGAACCAGGTGCGGCACCTTGGCTACCATCCCGCGGATGTCGGGTCGGTCGACATGGATCACCGACTGGCCGACCTTGCGGAGTCCAAGGCCGCGCACGACCCGCTTCTGGTACGCGGTGCGCCCGATGGGGCTGCGATAGAGCACGACCGCAATCTTCTTCACGACTCGGCCCCTCCTTCGGCGCTTGCGGCCTCCGTCGGGCGATTCGAGCGTACAGGTTGGAGCCCTCGGGCGGCGAGGACTTCCCTATACGTGCGCAGCCCGACGAGCGCATCGAGGGTTGCCTGCGCCACGTTGTGCGCGTTCGCGGAGCCGATCGACTTGCTCAGGACGTTCTGCACGCCGGCCGCCTCGAGCACCGCGCGCGCGGCGCTGCCGGCGATGAGGCCCGTGCCCGGCGCTGCCGGCCGAAGGAACACGCGCGCAGCGCCGCAGCGGCCCCAGACCTCGTGTGGCACCGTCGAGGCGACGGACACGCGGCGCATCGCTCGCTGCGCGATCTGCGTGCCCTTTCGGATGGCCTCGGATACCTCCCGCGCCTTCCCCATGCCGACGCCGACCCGGCCTTTCCGATCGCCCACCACGACGAGCGCGTTGAACCGACGATCGCGGCCGCCCCTGGTCACCTTCGACACCGGCTTGATCTTGACGACGGTCTCCACCAGCTCGACGTCGTCCAGGTTGCTGCTTCTGCTGCTTCTGCTGCTTCTGCTGCTTCTGCTGCTTCCCGCGTCTCGCGCCATGCTCTATCCTCTTTCAGCGGATCAGAAGTCCAGTCCGCCTTCGCGTGCACCTTCGGCCAGCGCCTTGACGCGGCCATGGTAGAGGTAGCCGCTGCGGTCGAAGACGATCTTCGCGATGTCGTGCTCCTTGGCCCGCCGCGCCAGCTCCTTGCCGAGGGCCCGTGCCACGTCGCAGCCGCGCCCCCGGATGCCCAGATCCTTGGCGGCCGATGTCGCGCCGCAGATGACGACCCCGCGGACGTCGTCGACGAAATGGCCCTGGATGCTCCGCAGGCCACGGCTGACGACCAGTCGCGGGCGCTCCGCCGTGCCCCGGACACGATGGGCCCGGCGCCATCGGTTGACCCGTTGTTCCCGTCTCTGTGTGCTCATGGTCGGTCATGTCCTCGCCGCGTCCCGTCGTGCGGGGCCGGCTTGCCGGATTACTTCGCCGATTTGCCCGTCTTGTCCGTCCGCACGCGTTCGTTCTCGTACCGGATGCCCTTGCCGAGGTACGGTTCCGGCGGCCGTATAGCGCGGATCTTCGCCGCGAGATCCCCGACGAGCTGCTTGTCCACCCCCTGGATCATCACCGGTACCGTCGGGTGAGCCGTACCCTTGAAGGAGACCGTCGTCGCAGGTTCCACGATGAACCTGATCTGCTTGGGCGCCTCGATCACCACCGAGTGCGAGTACCCCACGAATAGGGTCAGCTTCGACCCGGCCACCTCAGCGCGGTAGCCGACCCCGACGATGAGCATCCGCTTCTGAAACCCGGTCGTGACGCCCTCGATGGCGTTCGACACGAGCGAGCGGGCCAGACCCCAGGCACCCGGCAGCGCGCCCTCGCCCGGCACCACGCTCACAGCGGCCCCGTCGTTCCCCACGGTCACCAATTCGGGCAGCACCACCTGCACCGATCCCTTCGTGCCGACGGCCGTCACGGTCCGGCCCTCGACTGCCACCTTCACTCCCTTGGGCACGGGAATGGGCTTCCGTCCTATGCGCGACACGCCGTCTCTCCTACCACACGTGACAGAGAATCTCGCCGCCCACGCCGATCTTCCGGCATTCCTCATCGGACATGATGCCCTTGGAGGTGGTGACGATGGCAATCCCAAGGCCATTGAGCACCCGCGGCATGTCCTCCATGCGGGAGTACGTCCGCAGCCCCGGCCGGCTGATCCGTCTGATCCCCCGGATCACCGGCGCGCCCTCCCGGGTGTACCGCAGGTACAGCCGCAGCATCCCCTGCTTGGCATCGTCCACCATGTAGACCCGGTCCACGTATCCCTGCTCCAGCAGGATGCGTGCGACCTCGCGCTTGATGGTCGACGCGGGCACATCCACGCTGCGGTGCCCGGCGCGACACGCATTCCGAATGCGGGTCAACATGTCCGCCATCGGATCGGTCATCGACATGAGTGTATCCTCGCTACCAGCTTGCCTTGACGATGCCGGGGATCTCGCCGCGAAGGGCGAGCTCGCGGAAGCAGATGCGGCAGAGGTTGAACTGCCGCAGGTATGCCCGCGCGCGACCGCAGCGCCAGCACCGGTTGTACCGTCTGACCTTGAACTTCGGTTTCCGCGTAGCCTTCACGCGCAACGATGTCTTGGCCACGTGCGATTCCTCTCTTTCTCCACTATCCTGCGATCGAGCGTCATCGCTCGCGCACGAACGGCATGCCGAGGCCGCTCAGGAGCTCGAACGCTTCCTCGTCGGTCCGGGCCGTGGTCACGATGGAGATGTCCATGCCGCGGAGTTGGTCCACCGAGTCGAACTCGATCTCGGGGAAGATGAGCTGCTCCTTGAGCCCGAAGGTGAAGTTGCCGCGGCCGTCGAACCCGCGCCGGGGAATGCCTCGGAAGTCGCGGACGCGCGGCATCGCGAACGTGAGCAGGCGGTCGAGGAACTCCCACATGCGGATCCGCCGCAGCGTCACGGCGCAGCCCACCGGCATGCCGGCGCGGAGCTTGAAGTTCGACACCGAGATTCGCGCGCGACGGATGTTCGGCCGCTGGCCCGTGATGAGTTGCAGGTCCGCCAACGCGCTCTCGATCGCCTTGGCGTTCTGCACGGCCTCGCCGACGCCCATGTTCACCACGACCTTCATCACGCGCGGCACCTGCATGCGGTTCCGATAGCTGAACCGCTCCATCATCCGCGGGATCACCTGATCGGCGTAGATCCGCCTCAGGCGCGGCTCCGATACCTTCTCTTCGACGGCGGCAGCGACGGGGGCCTCTGCCTCCGGCTTCTGCTTCTGCCGCTTGCCCTTCGACGGAGCTCCCTCGGGCTTCCGGGCCGCCTTCGTCGTCTTCTTCTCGTCGTTGGCCATCAGCGCTCACTCCCCGCCTTCACTTCTTGCTCGGGGGAGGAATTACTTCCCCGGTCTGCACGCAGACGCGCACCTTCGTGCCGTCCTCCAATCGCTTGTGACGAACTCTGACGCCCCGACCGAGCCGGGGGCTGACCAGCAGGACGTTGGACGCCTGAATGGGCGCCTCCTTCTCGACGATGCCGCCCTGCGGGTTCTGCGTGGAGGGCTTCGTGTGGCGGCGGATGAGGTTCACCCCCTCCACGAGCACCGTGCCCTTCTCCCGATCGACCCGGAGCACGCGGCCCTGGCGGCCTTCGCCGCGCTTGCGCCCGCGAGCGTCCCCGCTGATCACCTCGACGAGATCGCCCTTGACGATATCCATGGTCGCTTCCTCTGCTCGTGCGTCACACCACTTCGGCGGCCAGCGAGACGATGCGCATGTACTTCTTCTCGCGCAGTTCGCGCGCGACCGGCCCGAAGATGCGGGTGCCGCGCGGCTCGCCGTCGTCGCCGATCAGCACGGCGGCATTGTCGTCGAAGCGGATGTGCGAACCGTCGGGCCGACGGCTCGCCCGCTTGACCCGCACGATCACCGCGCGGGCCACCTCGCCCTTCTTCACCGCGCCGCCGGGGATCGCCTCCTTCACCGAGACGATGATCTCGTCGCCGACCGTGGCGTACCGCCGGCGCGTACCCCCGAGTACCTTGATGCACATCGCGCGCTTGGCCCCTGTATTGTCGGCCACTACCAAGCTGGTCTGCATCTGAATCATGGTGATGGCCTCTCCTACCGGGCGCGTTCCACGACCCGAACCAGCCGCCAGCGCTTCGACTTGCTGAGCGGGCGGGTCTCCATGACTTCCACCATGTCCCCCACGTGAGCGTCGTTCCGCTCATCGTGGGCCATCAGCTTCTTCGTCCGCCGGACGATGCGGTTGTAGCGCGGGTGCCGCACGAGCCGATCGATGGCGACCGTGATGGTCTTGTCGTTCTTGTCGCTGATGACGCGGCCGACCCGCAGCTTGCGGTTCCCGCGAGCAGTCGTGGTCATGACGGCGTACCCTCACCCCGTTCCGGCAGCGGACGAATCCCCTGCCGATGCTCGTTGAGGATGGTCAGCATCCGCGCGATATCGCGCCGGAGCTGACGCAGCAGCAGCGGGTTCTCCAACTGCTCCGTGGCCGCGCGGAACCGGAGGCGCCACAGCTCCTCGCGCGTCTCGCGGAGCCGCTGCTCCACCTCTTCCACGGTCATCTTGTCCCGAACATCACGTGCATCCATGAGCACGCTCTCCTCAGACACTCTCTGAGCGCTGAATGAACCGGGTCTTGATGGGCAGTTTCGCCTGGGCCAGGCGGATCGCCTCGCGCGCCACCACCTCGGTGATGCCTTCCATCTC
>Ga0315279_10006924_pt1 | contig 14177 bp, 11 predicted proteins | sample YL17G06_20_MG_FD_203694 | JGI IMG/M metagenome (GOLD analysis project Ga0315279, IMG submission 203694) | Sediment microbial communities from Yellowstone Lake, YNP, Wyoming, USA - YL17G06_20 | ecosystem: Environmental > Aquatic > Freshwater > Lake > Sediment | place: USA: Wyoming | collected... | reverse complement strand
CATATCCTCCTTTCTATCGTTTCCTAAATGGATATGCCCTTTCGCTTTATCCTGTCAATATAAATTTACACAAAAGAATTTACACAATATTCAAAAAAATCCCCCTTTCATCCCCCTTTATAAAAGGGAGGGAGGCAATAGCGTTGCGTTGAAAAGGACTTCCTATTAAGATTTGTATTGGTATGATAGAAGTCAGCAAACAAAGCCAAAAACAAACCTTTACACAAAACAATTTACACAATATCCCCTTTTGTCCGAAATCTGGATCCTGAAGATTGGTAGAGGATTTATCCTGAAAAAAAACCTTTTTCGTTATCAACGCAATAGGTTCGGACGAAAAAATAAATGAGAAACAACAAAAATGCCGAATCTTTCGCTTGACAAAAGATGGCGTTTTTATTATAGATGATTGAGTTTAAAAACGGCGGCGTAGCTCAGCTGGTTAGAGCAGCGGAATCATAATCCGCGTGTCAGGGGTTCGAATCCCTTCGCCGCTATTTTTTTATTAGCACGGGGGTGATGTCCCACCTATAACAAGATAATTTATCAAACTTGATATAAACTTTGAGTTTTACTAAAGGGATTGTTGAAAAAGAGAGTTTTCGTAGTGGAAAAGCTTGCTTTTCGGATTTTTTGACCTCCAAATGTTCTTCTCCATCAATGAGTTAATTTTTTGAAAAAAACAGACGAGCAAGGTCGTCCACTACATCCCGGGTTTTTCAACACCCCCCAAAAGCCAGCTAAAATTTTCTTGACAAACGTTTCGGCTTTCGTATTTTAATCAAAGATTCCTTTGGGGGATCGTCCAACGGCAGGACGGCAGACTCTGGATCTGTCTATCGGGGTTCGAATCCCTGTCCCCCAGCTCCGCTAAAGGCGGGGTTAAAGGTTCAAGGTTTAAGGTGAAAATGGGTTCTGTCCCGCCTTAGGCGGGGCGGAACCCAGAAAATTCGTATGAGTCTTCGATCGGTTTATAGTTTATCGCTTTTGGCAGAAGCAAAACCCAAATCAGTTTTCATTTCCCATTCGGTTTTTATTGGGGGATGAGAAGGAGAAAATAGTTTAGACCAAAATTCTGCCTTTAAAGAGGAATGGGTGATGCCCAAATTTTACAAACTCCCCCTTTTCGTCTTTGTCCTTAGTTTTTTTGTTTTTTTTCAGATGGGCTGCCAGAAGAAAGCCGAGGAAAAGAAGTATGAGATTTTGACTAAAAGAGCAGATAAGATGACCATTGTGTATGTGGAGCATGTGGGATCTTACGACCGGTTAGAATCGCTATTCGGTCAACTCACCGCCTACGCCAAAGAAAAAGGACTTGCCGGCAATATAGTGGGGTTCTATTATGATGACCCAGACGCCGTCCCAGAAGAGAGTTTAAGATGCGAGGTGGGAATTCAAGTGGAGGAAGGATTTAAACCCGACCCAGGCTATATGGTAAAGGAAATTCCAGCTCGCAACGTGGTCTATGCCATCATGAAGGGACCATACGACAAAATCGCTTTGGAATATCCTAATATTATGAAATGGATGGAGGAGAAAGAGTATAAGATGAAAGGACCGGTTACCGAGATTTATCTTGAGGGAGGTCCGGATGTCCCTCCAGAGGAGATGGTGACCGAAGTGCAATTCCCAATGGAATAGTTCGTGGTTCGCAGTTCGTGGTTCGTAGTAAAAGCTTTTTTCCTCTCCCCTCTGGGGAAAGGGCTTGCCCTGAGCGAAGTCGAAGGGTCAGGGTAAGGGGGCTTTTCCACGAACTACGAACCGATAACCATGGAACGTGGCGCTATCGTCTAGTGGCCCAGGACAGGTGGTTCTCAGCCATCAGACCGGGGTTCGACTCCCCGTAGCGCTACCAATAATTTTAAGAGCCTGTCAAAAAAAGCTTGACAGGCTCTTTTATTACTTGTTTTTCGACCTGATTTAAATCGGATTTTGTGGCTTGAGAGCGGTATCCGTCTTGTGAGCACCAAACTGAGAGAAAAGCCCGAATTCCAAATTTTGAGACTGGAGCTTTTTTGTAGAAGAGGAGGAATCTATATTGTAACTAAGATCACTTCAAAGAAATCTTTTGCTACGAACTACAGACCACGAACTATTAACTAATCTGAGGGTGGGCGGACTCGAACCGCCGACCACCTGCTTAAAAGGCAGATGCTCTACCGCCTGAGCTACACCCCCATGTGAATTTATCCCAAATTTCTTTTGTCTTGACCCAGGTGCGTCCCGATTCATCGGGACGAATCTTCAACTTGGGATTTCAAAACGATCTTAAAATATAATCAAAATCAGGTTTGTCAAGAATAATTTAGGAGAGTTCTAATTTTATCACTCTCTTGGAATTCCGAAAATAATACGAGAGCCTCAAACTTTTCCCTTGACAAACTGCAACTTTTTTGCTAAATAGATTTTTGTTTACTTTATTAAACGTGTAACCTCTTTAACAAAGGAGGGGAGATGAGAGGTTCAAGGGTTTTAGTCACCACCATTTTGGGGTTTGTCTTCGGGATCGTCTGCTGGCTTCTTGCCTCAAGCGGAGGACCGATGACTGCTTCTATCGTCTGGTTCATCATTTTTAGTCGCACCCTTTTGGGATTCGTGATCGGGATCAGTGCCTGGAAGATTAACTACGTCTTGCACGGAATAATCTTAGGCTTTATCGTTTCGATCCCTATGGCTATGTTCTCACTTGGTTTCAAAGGGTTCAAGATCTTTTTGGGAACTTTGATCATGGGGATGATCTATGGGTTTTTGATCGAATTGATCACTCACTTCGTGGTCAAGGAAAAGAAAGCTGAGCCGGTGACCCCGACGTCTTAGGGGAGAAGCACGAAGTTCGTGTCTTGAGAAATCCCAAAATTTCATCTAAGGAACGAGGTCTATTTGACTCAATCTTTAAAGTCCCCCAAATCGGGGGACTTTTTTTCAGCTTCTTCCCTTGCTCAAAATTTAACGCTTGAAAACCCATTCACTATTTAGTAAAAGATTAAAAGGTTGGGAAGCGTAAAATATATTGACAATCTCTTAAGCGGGAAGGGAATTTCACGTTTGCGAAGCATTCATACGAATTTTCTTGACTAAAGAAGTTGAATTTATTATTTATTGAGGGCGATATCCGGTTTGGATTTGGTAAAAGGTGATTTAAGAAAAGAAAAAAGACTTAAGATTCGTCTGGGAAGGTAGTGAAGATTGTTTAACTCTGTTTTGATTCTATCTTTCGCTTATGGAGGACCTTTCAAGGGAACTCTGCTTGAGTTGGTGGCGGAGATGGGGCTTTTCGCCAAGATCGTCCTCATCATTTTGCTTTTTTTATCCGTGGTCTCTTGGGCCATAACATTTAATAAGATGGGGCTTTTTCGAAAAGTGAATTCCGAAACCGGAAAGTTTTTGTCCATCTTCAGAAGAAGAAAAAGTATAGCCGAGGTATATCGTTCCTGTGTGAGCTTGAGAAAAACCCCTTTGTCTAAGATGTTAGAGGCGGGATACAAAGAGCTGGAGGAACTATCTAAAAGAGAACGAAATCCTAACACGGGCAGCCGCCTCTCCCCGCCTAGGGTGGGATCTCCGTCTTGGGAGCTTGATTTGAAGTTGGCGGTTGAGAAGGAAAGACTCGATGTAATCAGAATGACATTGGAGAGGATTGGGTCGGAGGAGATCGCCCGATTGGAAAAAGCAATGGTCTTTTTAGCAACCACTGGAAATATCAGCCCATTTTTCGGGCTTTTAGGAACGGTGTGGGGGATCATGGATGCCTTCGCCGGCATTGGGGTTAGAGGCTCTGCCAGCTTAGCCGTGGTTGCACCCGGCATAGCCGAGGCTTTGATAGCCACCATTGTCGGATTGGCGGTAGCCATACCCGCAGTGATGGCATACAATTTTTTTAACAATAAATTGAAAATTATCTCCACCCAGGTGGACAACTTCGCCCTTGAGTTTCTGGCGGCGGTAAAAAAGGAAGAACTAAGCTGACTTGCAGATCGAGATTGTTATCTCAAAAGATAAAAGGTCGATTTTTGGAAATCCGCCTACACAAATAAAAAATTTTTGAGAAGAGTATTTTTCGACATAGGCTGAAACTGATGAGAAAAAGAGTTTACGGCAGTCTGCATGACATAAATGTGGTCAACCTGGTGGATGTGGTTTTAGTCTTGTTGATCATATTCATGATTGCCGCCCCTATGCTCCAAAGTGGCATAGACATAAATCTTCCTAAAACCAAAGCCACTCAGGAGGATTTGGGGGAAGGGGTGGTGGTGACCATTACTAAAGAGCAGAAGATTTACGTGGATGAAAGGGTCACAAACTTAAACCGCTTCGAGAGTATTTTAAGCGATGCCACCAGGAAAAAAGGCACAAAATCCGTTTATCTTAGGGCGGACAAGGATATTCCTTACGGGTTAATAATTGACGTCGTAGGCAGAATAAAAGGTCTGGGCATTCAAAGCTTGGGATTGGTCACAGAACCAGAGACAAAAAAATGAAAAGAGAATTTGCCATATCCATAGCCGTTCATTTGATGATCATAACCTGCTTGTTTTTCTTCTCTCCTGTTTCGGAGAAAATAGAGGGTTATCCTGTGGTATATCGTGTCGGTCTGGTGAGCTTTCCATCAGGCGGAAAAATCTCCATGGGACCTGAAGAATCCGGTGGAGAAAAATCCCTGAAACCTTCCACCGAAAAGGGGGTGGCAATAAAGGAGTTCATAAAGGGGAAGACCAAAAGCACCAAGAAAAAGAAAGAAGAGCCATCCAAAGCCCCTTTGCATGGAGATGAAACGAAAATAACTAAAAAAGATCAACAAGCCGCCGAATATGGTTTGGGTGACGGAATCAGTTCAGCCCAGGTTGACGCCTACAATTTCGGCTCCCCGTATTATCTTTCTTTAGTATTTGGGAAAATCAGAGACGCCTGGGAAAATCCGGTGCAAAGCTCCGCTACTTTGATGACCACCATCTATTTCAGAATACTGAGGGATGGAAACATTGTGGAGGCAAAAGTGGAAAAAACCTCAGGGATAGATTTATTCGATCAGTCCGCTATCAGGGCTATCATCGGAAGCGCCCCGTTTCCGCCTTTGCCTGGCGAGTTCACGGGAGATTATCTTGGAATTCATCTGGAATTTGAGTATATAGAATGATGATTAAAAATCATCTATTCACCATTCTTAACTGTGCTATGGAAAATGCCGCTTCTGGTTTTATTCAATTTTGAGTTTTGTGAGGGGAAAACTTTATTTTAGTAAATTTTAAATTTTTTATTTGGAATTTTTAATTTAATGCTTTTATTATATGTTCTGTTTAAGGATTAGTGAAGAAAGATTCTTATGGATGCTTTACATATGAGATCAAAAGAATTTAAGACCATTACCAGCATATCGATCATTCCTATGGTTTTTTCTATGATTCTGTTGTGCCCGGGGGGAATATCTTTTGCACAGACCGAGATTACCGCCAAAATCACTAAGGGAGCGGTAAAATATTTAGAAGCTTTGGAAATGGCGGTGATAGACTTTTCGCCCAAAGAATCAGAATATGCACCCAATATTACCCAAGTGGTCCGGGAAGATCTAAATTATTCTTTATACTTCCGCTTGGCAGAACTTGATTCCTTCGTCTTAGCTATTTTGGGAAATGATTTATACAATATGGATGGATGGAGAGAGTTAGGAGTGCAATATCTTTTAGAGGGTTCGGTCAAACTCGAAGAAGAGAAGCTTGTGACTGAAATAAATTTGATGGACGTGTTAAGAAAAAAGGTGATATTAACGAAAAGATACTCAACCGATCCTAAAAGCTACCGTTCTTTAGCTCATGCCATCGCAGATGACATGGTCTTGAATCTGACCGGACAAAAAGGGATCTTTTCCACAAAGATCGCCTATGTTTGCATAAATGCGGGACACAAGGAAATATATGTCTGCGATTACGATGGATATAATCCCTATCCGGTGACTAATGATAAATCCATAAATCTATCTCCGGTCTGGTCCCCGGGGGGAGACAAATTGGTCTACACTTCTTACAAAAAAGGTAATCCCGACTTGTGGATGACCGATTTGAAAAGCAGTCAAGTCACTCTCCTATCCTCGCAAGCGGGGTTGAATACGGCGCCGGCTTGGTCGCCGGATGGCAAATTCTTGGCTTTAACCATGACTCGGGACAAAAATGCGGAGATTTATGTGATTAATCCAGAGGGAGAGATAGTTCGCAGGTTAACCAATAGCTGGAGCATAGACTCCTCTCCCACCTGGTCACCCAATGGAAGGGAGATGGCCTTCACCTCGGATCGATCCGGCTCTCCTCAGGTCTTCGTTATGGACGTGGAGGGAGCAAACGTCAGAAGACTCACCTACCAAGGAGACTGGACCGACTCTCCCTGCTGGTCTCCGAGGGGGGATAGAATTGCATTCGTCTCCCGACAAAATTGGAAATTTGACATCTATACCATAGACATTACCGGAGAGAATTTGGCCAGGTTGACCTACGAGGGTTCCAATGAAAATCCGCGCTGGTCGCCGGACGGACTTCATATCGTCTTCAGCTCCAACCGAAGTGGAAGACATGAGGTCTACACTATGAACTGGGATGGATCGAATCAGAAACCTATTACCAATGGGGAAGCAGACTATAATCCGAGTTGGTCTCCCCCTCTTGGGGAATAAAGATGACCTGGATCTTGATAAAAAAGGAAAACCACTGCCAATGCTGATAGGAAGTCTGAATTTGTCGATATAACAGTATACCACAATAAATTTGAAGTGAAAAGGGATATCACTATAAAACATATATGACAAAGTAACAATCTTTTCCACTTAAAGGAGGTGAGACATGCGTAAAGCAGGTATCCTGCTTATGGGGCTTTTAGTTTTGGTGCTGCTCTGTTTCTGTGCAAAAAAGCCTAAAGTGGTGGAGGAAAAGCCAAAACCTCCCGAGGTAACTCAGCCTGAAAAACCCCCTGAGATCCCGAAGGAGGAGGTAGAAAAGAAGGTTGTGACGCAGGAGGATCTACAGCCCATCTACTTCGATTTTGATAAGTATGATCTTCGTCCCGGAGATCGGGAGATTTTGAACCTAAACGCCAAGGTGTTGAAGGAAAATCCCGATGTCAAAATCAGAATCGAGGGTAACTGTGACGAGCGAGGCACGGTGGAATACAACTTGGCTTTAGGCGACCGAAGAGCTCGTGCCGCTATGGACTATTTGGTAAACTTAGGAGTTACTCCCGGACGTATTTCCATCATCAGCTATGGCAAGGAAAGATGCAAGCACTGCTATAACGAGGAGTGCTGGTCCAAAGACCGAAGAGACGATTTTATGATTGTTTCTCAATGACAAGGATAGGTGGCTCATAAAGCTGGTTTGTCTTCTGGACGCATCCGAGCTCGTCGGTCCAAGCAGAGGTCCTGCAGAGAAGAACCTCCGCCAATCTGACCACTTGAATCGGGAGCCCCCCTAAACACGCCAGAGTGGGGTTACCTTTTGTCAGATTCGAAGCATTCATACGAATTTTCGGAACCTTAAGGTTTGTAATGAATAAATTTTAACATTCTTTTAAAAGGAGGTAAAACATGCGAAAAGCACGAATTCTGTGTCCTAAGACAGTTATTCTGCTCGTAGCACTTTTGTCGTTGGCGCTTTTAGCCAACTGTTGTCCCATGGTAAAACCGGTGGTGGAACAACCCCCCCCACCGCCCCCGCCACCACCACCGCCACCACCGCCACCACCACCGCCACCACCGGAGGTGAAGGAGATCGTCTTAGAACCGATCTACTTTGACTATAATAAATTTGATCTAAGGCCGGGAGATCAGGAGATTTTAAACAGAAACATCCAGAAGTTAAAGGAAGATCCCCAAGCTAAAATCAGAGTCGAAGGGAATTGTGATGAGCGAGGCACGGTGGAATACAATCTGCCTCTGGGTGAGAAAAGAGCAAATGCGGCCAGAGACTATCTAATTAAGTTGGGCGTCGCGCCAGACAAAATCACCATTCTCAGCTATGGCAAAGAAAAAGCGAAACACTGCACCGATGATAAGTGCTGGTACAAAGACCGAAGAGCCGATTTTGTACTCGTCTCTCAATAAGGAGAGTCTAAAAAAAGCTCAGTCGGTAAAAGTGTAGAAAAACAGAAAGAGGGGGCAGATTCACAGATCTGCCCCTTCGTCTTCTATTTATTTGGCTTAGGCGACAGAATGCGACAAGTCACTTTCAGGTGGTGTTAGACATTCTTGAACATGCTACAAAGACCGTGAACTTGTCTAACCTGTGGAGAATTTATATGACCCAGGTCCACCGTCTGGTCCTTGCACTAAACCATAAAGGAAGTATAAAGAGGTGATTAGCTTTGGCTACAAAAATAAGTAAGGCTGGCTTCTTTTTTCTTGCGTTTCTTATTCTATTATCCGGCTGCGCTACTCGCTGGCAGGTTGACGGACTTAAAAGAGAACTACAAGAAAGTAATCAAAGATTAGAAGATCGCACGGCTCAATTAGATAGTCTTCTCAGAGAACAAATGGAGTTGACCAACCGATTGAGGGCAGATCTTGCCAGCACCTTGGGGGGAATGGACGAAAGAATGGGAGTTGTCGAAAGCAAATTGGAGGATTTGGGTCATAGATTTCCAGAATTATATCAAAAGATAGATTTGGTCAAACAGCAGGTTTCCAAAAAGGATACGGGGCAAGCCTCTGATACCAGTAAAGCCCTCATCAATGTAGACCCAAAACAACTCTACGATGCCGCCTATCTGGATTTGACCAAAGGTAAATACGATTTAGCCATCACCGGATTTTCCAATTATCTGAAATACTTTCCCGAAACCGAGCAGGCTGACAATGCCCAGTATTGGCTGGGGGAATGCTACTACGCCAAAAAGAATTACACCAAAGCCGCCGTTGAATTCCATAAAGTGTTAGAAAATTATTCAACCGGGGATAAAGTTCCCAGCGCCTTGTATAAACTGGGTTTGTCTTTGTTGGAGCTTAAAAGCGTGGGGCAAGCCAACAAATACTTTCAGGAGTTGATCGACAAATACCCCGACACCCAGGAAGCCAAACTGGCAAAGGAGAAACTGAAGAAAACCAAAAGTTAGAATCAATCCTTTGGAACCGACAGTCCGAAGGTAATGGTGGTCTTCACGCCTGATTAGTAACGTGAGTCAAATCTCCAACCTGACCAAGAAAGTATATTATTAGCTCTCTTTTCTTATATTTTGACCTTCCTCAAGCTTTCTGCGGCTTTTTCCGGGGTGGTTGAATCAATATAGAATCCGGTCCCCCATTCGAAGCCACCAATCCTGGTGTAACCTGGCATTATCTCTATATGCCAGTGATAATCCTCTTCCAGAGTTTTCCAGGCTCCTCCTCTACGAAAGGTGCGATTAGGTCCAGTATGAAGAACAAAGACGTAGGGGGGATCGTCTAATGAAATTTTCAATCTGAGCAATACTTCTTTAAGTAATGCTGCCAGGTTTTGCCCAAGCTCCTCATCTATCTGTTCAAAATCGACGGAGTGCTTTTTGGGCAAAATCCAAACCTCATGCGAAAATCGAGAGGCAAAAGGACAAATGGCAACAAAATGTGGATTGGTGCTGACGATCCTTTTCTTTGTGGAAAGCTCCTGCCGGATTATGTCGCAATAGACGCACCTCTGCTTGTAATCATAGTATTCCTTAGCTCCTTTCAACTCCTCCTTCAAATTCTTGGGAGTAATGGAAAGAGCAAGGAGTTGAGAGTGCGTATGTTTGATAGCAGAAGACCCCGCCTTCCCTCCATGGTTTTTGAAGATCATCACCGACCTGAACCTCTTATCCTTCTTTAGATCCTGAATCCTCTCTTTATATGCGCGGAGAACTTTCTGGATTTGCGAAGCCTCTAAATCGGCTAAATTGCCGATATGCTGGGGGGTCTCGATAATTATCTCATGTGCTCCCACGCTGTTCATCAAATCATACATCAGCTCCGCCCTTCTATCCAATTCTCCTTCCACCCTTAAAGCCGGGGAGATATTGGGCACCACCCTCACCTGCCAGCCCGGCTTATCTTTTTCGGATCCTTCATTTCTTAAAGCCAAGATCTCAGGGGGAGTATATTTTTCATTCCCTTCACAGAAAGGGCAAATCCCTTTTTTGGTCAACTTTTCCATCTCTGTCAAGCTGGAGAAGGTGTCTTTCGTTCTATCCGTGTTTATCACCCATCTTCCGGTGATGGGGTCTCTTCTTAAAGTGGACATGGTCGTAAATCCTGTTTTAAGGTTTAAAAGTTTAAAGGTTCAAAGGTTTAAAAGTTCAAAGGTTCAAAAGTTCAAGAGTTCAAAGGGTTGAAAGTTTAGAAGAAAATTTCTCTGATGCCTCCTTGACTTTTTTCGATTTTTATCTCCGGAAGGGCTTTGATGTTTATGCGGAAATAATATCCCTGTCTGTATCCGCTCACAATCCAGGTGAACCTCCCCTCCCAACAGTGCATGTCTCTATAAAGCTCGAAGGTCTGCTCGGTGATTTTCTTCTCTGTGAAATCATAGCGATTAAGATAATTCAAACTCCAATGTCTGGTCAAAGGAAGGCGCAGGGAGGTGCTGACCCAGTGATTTTCTGGGCCTCCCCGGGTCTTGCTGAAGCGATGAGAAATATCTACACTCCAGCCTTGAGTTACTTCTCTCTCCACATGTTCTGTCTCTCCTTCAGGTAAAATAGGCACTTCAGGCACCTCACTTATTTCGGAAGCTGCTCCCCTTCCCGACTTCAGATGGGGTCCTTCAGACCAACTCCCCCGAAAACTCAGACGGGTGTCAAAGCTGAAATAAATCCATCTGGGGGATAACAATCTTAACTTCCCTGTTTCTTTGTCGTAAAAATCATGAGAGGCGGAAAAGGATAAATCAACATTTTTAATGGCAGATGATCGCACCACGGTGGAAAGGTTCGCCAACTTATGTTCTTTGGCTAAAAAATTATAACCGGAACCGAAGTTTAAGGTAAAAAGATCAAGCTTTTTCTCCACCTCTTTACCGTCAGAGATAGATTTGGTCTTCAGCTGGAACAAATTGCTTAAGCTGAAATTCATCGCCTTTTGCTTTCCGCCGCCACCACCTCTTCCCGTATAATTTCTATATTCCTCTTTGCGATTAAACTCAGGTTGCCATACAAAACCTAAATTAGGGGTCATCACATGTCTTATCCCAACCAAGCTTCCCACCTTGGTAGGAAAGGTTCCGAAAATTGTGGTTCCGGCAGAAAGGCGGGTAGAATAGGCTCCTCGTCTGGCAGAACTGTTGCCCAAAATGGGAAAGACATCGCTCATGTTTGTTCTGAAAACATAATACCAGGTTTCCTGATAGTCGAACTGCGGGTTCAAAACCAGCCAGCCGAAAAGCTTTTGAGGTGCACTGAAGTTAAGAAAATTATCCGAAACCATATATTTTTTCCGATCCGAATATCCTGTCTTTTCTTTCTTATAGTTATAATTAACAAAATTGGAAGAGAGAGAATAGTAGATCGAATTATACCACTTTTTGGAAATCTCGTCTTTTTCTTTACCTTTGGTGGGAAAGAGTGGCAATGTAGACCTGGATAACCTTAAGGTGGGTAAAAGAGAAGAACGGTCGTCAGAATCTAAATTCAAGGTCTGATCCAACGCTAAAGTCAAACTCGTATTTGACCATTTCTTATTTAAGTTCATCTGCGAATGCAAAGACCTATCCCTTCTCTCGTAAGGATCCAAGTTCAAGTCACGCCAAAAATCTTTATCGCTCAAGAACTTTCCGTAGGCGGAAAATGTAACTGAAGGAGTTATGGTCTGCCCATGGTCTATTACCAAATCCCATCTGTTGCGTCTCCATTTGGTATAGGTGGAAGTGTTCCAGCCGGATTCCCTATTATATGATCCTGAAATGTTTCCATTCAAAAGATAGCGCACTGCATATCGGACCTGGGATTTAATCAGCCATCCGGAACTTTCATAATAGTCGAACGCGGTCTTCAGATCCCAATAATCTGAGGCGGCCCAATAGTAACCCAAATTTCGAATGAACCTTTCGCCAGCTTGTAAATTCCCAATATCGAAAGTCAAAAATCCCGAATGCCGACCCGGTTTTATCGGAAAGACGTAATAAGGAATAGCCGCCACCGGAAGGTCGGCAATATACAACACCACTGGCTTGACAACGACCTTATCCTTGGCAATGATTTTCATTCTTCTGGAGTAGAAATGAAAATGGGGCTGGGTTTTGTCACAGGTGGTATAACTCCCCTTATCCGCAAGCAAAACCTGATCCGTTATCTTTCTCAATTTCTCGCCATGATAGGTTCCTCCCTCAAATTGGGTCACCCCCGCATCCACCTTTCCTCTTTTGGTGCCCAAATCATAAGTCATCCTCTTCCCTTTTATCTCCTCCTTGCCATCTTTAAGCACCGGAAGATCTATCCATGCCTGATCTTTGGTGCTTTCAGTCTCCCCAGTGCTATTTTTCATCCCCTCCGCCACTAAAATCTCCTTTTCCGTATTATAATAAATCTTACCTGCGGTTAAAAGAATTTGACCATAGGCGAGACGACTTTTTCCTTCCAAGGTTATCAGATTGCTTTCAATTAAGTAGTCTATCTTATCAGCAGAATACTTTATGGTATCTTCTACGCTTCCAGAAGAGGAAGAACTATCTTGAGTCTTTTCCTTGGCGAAGGAATAGGTGCCCATAGCTCCACCTTCGATCAAGACCCGTCTTATGCGATCTCCGGACAAGAAAAGATCAATGGTATCCCCGGAGGCTTCATTCTTATCCCCAGAGATGCTTTTTTCTGAGATCGAGCCACTCTTTGGGGAAGGATAATATATGCTGGTGGCATTACCCGAAGCCTCCACCTCCTTTAATTTTTCGTCCTCTAACAGAAAGACCATCTTCTTGCTTGAAAGGAAGCTTTCTTTTCCTGAAGCCTTAGCCAGGGAGCCATACGAAGTGAGCTGGTTCAGCGAATCGGACCCTTCGAGGTGAGAAGCCTTTGCATTACCAAATACTTCGATCCTTTCCACCTTTTCATCCCGAAGGTATATCTCCATCCTCTCGCCAGAGAGACGATCTCTTTCTTTTTCCGCTTCCGCTTTCCCTTCTAAGATTATCTTATTTTCGTTATTGAGCAAAGTCGCCGAATCGCATTTAGCTCTTATGGTCCCTTTGGTGATAACGACATCGTTTTGGGCGATCCCTACTTTTTGATCCACATGATATTTCATGCTCTGGCTGGTTATGGTAACGGTGCTATCTCCTTTATTGGGTTTTAGAATCAAAGTAGGGGCTTGGGAGAAGGAGACAAACTTGGTGGTGCGATCATATTCTCCATGTCCTCCGCTTATCATGGCATTTTCTTTCTTGCTCAAAAGCGTTACATTTCCATCTGCCACCACTTTCTGTGAATTCTTGTAGTAGGTGACCCTGTCCGCCCAAAGAGTTTGATCCGGGTCTTCGACCTTGACACTATCTATGAAGACCACCTGTCCGGCAGTGCGATACCAGACCGCTCTTTTGCTTTCCAGATTTATCTCACCATGCTTGAATTTGACGTTGCCGATCAGATTGAGCATGACATTATCCTTCTCCATTCTCAACTCGGAAAAATCGGCATTCAAAAGCTCGATGGATTCGCTTCGCTCACCACGAGTAGGTTCGCTAGGCCCAGACGGGCGGGCGCCTGCCCGCTCACTGCGAGTCGGCTCTTTTTCGAACTTCTGGAGAGACTGCTCAAAGGAGCTTGCGTAAGGATAAGTTTGCGGAGACAAAAAGAAAAGAACAAAAACGATTATGAAAAGAAAGAAATCTCTTTTATTCATTTTCAGGTATCATATAAGTAACTGAATTAAAGTTATCCATCCTTTTATACGAAAGATGATCTCCTTTATATTCCTTTCGGCTTGATGATCGTTCTCGTACATGATTTAAGATATTCAAAACATAATTAAAGATCAAGATTTTAAAAATAAGGTTCTTCTCCCATTTAGTTGCTGAGATTTTTGATAAGAACACGAATCCTCGGGACTTAATGAAGTTGGCATAATGACGACCTCACCCCCCGTCCCCCTCTCCACTTTGAGACTGTGTCATAATTCGGTTTTTTGTAGCCGCAGACTTTAGTCTGCGAAAACCGTTTGTTGAATTCCAACAGCTTACGCAATCTAAAGATTGCGGCTACAAAGT
>Ga0315279_10006923_pt1 | contig 14179 bp, 10 predicted proteins | sample YL17G06_20_MG_FD_203694 | JGI IMG/M metagenome (GOLD analysis project Ga0315279, IMG submission 203694) | Sediment microbial communities from Yellowstone Lake, YNP, Wyoming, USA - YL17G06_20 | ecosystem: Environmental > Aquatic > Freshwater > Lake > Sediment | place: USA: Wyoming | collected... | reverse complement strand
TCATTCCGAACAGCGCTTCGAGCACCTTGCCGCCCGTCAGAAAGGAAAAACCGATATGGATTATCACGGCCGAGATCATCGACAGCCCGGCCAGCCAGTCGCGGCAGGCGCGGCTGTAGCGGCGCTCCAGGAAGTCGGGCAGCGTGGCCACCCGCGACCGGATGTAGAACGGCGCGAACAGAAGGCCCAGCATCACCAGGGTAAACGCCGCCATCCACTCGAAGTTGCCCAGGAGCAGGCCGCTGTCGAACCCCGCCTGGGCCAGCGAGACCAGGTGCACGCAGGAGATGTTCGTCGCAAACAGCGCCATGCCGATGATCGGCCACCGCAGCGTCTTACCGGCCAGGAAGTACTCTTTGGCGTCGCCGCTCCTCCGCCGCTGACGCAATCCCACCCAGCATCCCAACCCGACGATGCCGATGATGTAGGCGATCATCACCACCACGTCGATGGTCTCTATTCTGGCGCCAAACCCGGCTGCTCCCGTGGTTTCCATCGCGATCGGAAGTAGGATCATACCGTGTCTTCCTCGCACATTCAGGACCGTGAATCGGGCGCGTGGCCGAGACGGTCACGGCATCCCCGGCAAGGCGCAAAAAAAACCGTGCCGGTAACGTACACTCCGCTCAAGGGGCGTGTCAATAAATCTTCGGCCCGAAAAAGAAGCGCTTGAAAGTCCCGTCGGCGGGGGCTAGAATCCATTTTCTTAAGGGCGGCGTAGCCAAGTGGTTCAAGGCAGCGGTTTGCAAAACCGCCATAGGTCGCGGGTTCGAATCCCGCCGCCGCCTCCAAGTCTTGTGGAGAATTGCGGGTTCCTCCATTCTTTTCGCCTGGTTCCCCACGGTGACGACGGTTCACCTGCTGCGGAAGACACGCAACCTCCGGCAGGTTCGGAAGCAGCCGGGCCGGGCCCTGTGGCCTATCGCTCAACCGCCTGGCGGGGGCTTTTCCAAACTCGTGGAAGGGGCAGCGGCAGGACTTCGGGGGCACGTCGCAACAGTCTATCTCCGCCTGGGCCGCAGAATCGCCAGGCCGCCGCCCACCAGCAGCAGCGCCAGCGTCGCCGGCTCCGGCACGACCGTGAACGCCGTGATGTAGCCGCTCGCCTCGATGCCGCCGAACGCGGCCGTCTCCGGCACCACCGACCAGGCCACGAGTTCTTCATCGAGCGGCGAGAAGAAGTTGCTGTTGTGCAGGCGCTCGCCGCGCGGGTCCAGGCGCCAGTACTGGAACGTGGCGTCGGCGACGGCCTCGCTGTAATCGGTTCCCGCGAAGAACTCGGACTTGTACTCGCCCCGCGGCGGATCGTTGAAAATGAAGTACACATCAATCACCGTGTCGGCAGTCAAACTTGCCGGGGCGTCGCCCGTGGCGTTGGCAAAGGGCAGGGTCTCGCTCGTCAGGCGCAGGACGTCGTTGGCGCTGCTGGCGGGGTTCGTGTAGTCCGGCCCCGGCGCGCCGATCTCGAAGGAGAAGGCCTGCGGCGTCTCGGCCACGATCACCTGGCCCACGGTCAGGATGGTGGAGGGCGCCCCAGGGCTGAACGTGCCGCCCGCCTTGATGCTGACGGCCTTGCCGATGGTTCCCTTGCCCATGAGCGTGCCGCGGACGATGAGCGTGCCGGCGCCGCCGCCGAGGGCGCCGTTGATGATGAAGACGGCGCCGGGGTCGATGGTGACGTTGCCGCCGGTGAGGACCGTGCCGCTGGGCAGTTGGTTGGCGTCGCCGCTGATGGTCAGCGTGTTGTTAATCGTGAGCGTGCCGGTGGAGGTGAGCGTGGAGTCTCCGGTCAGGAGGACCGGGCCGCCGATGATGCCTGTGCCGCCGAGGGTTGCGGCCCCGACCGTGACCGCCCCCGTGCCGGTGCCGGAGCCGGCGGTGTTATTGACGAGCAGCGTCCCTTCGGAAACCGTCGTGCCGCCGTTGTACGAATTGGCCGCGGTGAGGACGAGCGTGCCGTCGCCGGTCTTGGTCACGCCGCCGGCGCCGGAAACCGTGCCGGTGAACGCGACCGTTCCGCCGGCGGCCGCGGTGAGGGCGGCGCTCTTGGCCAGGCTGACGCTGCCGGCAAAGGTGGCTGTGCCCGAGGTGTTCGTGCCGCCAAGCGTGATGTTTCCAGCACTTCCGGACTGGACGGTGATGCCTCGGCTGACCGTGTACGGGCCGCTGATGAGCAGCGAGGCGTCGGCCGCACCGGAGGTGTCGCCGAGAAGGACGCTCGACGTGGCGCTGCCGAGCGCCCCAGGGCTGCCGCTGGGGGCGTCCGCGCCGACCAGGAGCGCGCCCGCCCTGACTACCGTGGCGCCGGAATAGGTGTTGGCGTCGGAAAGGAGGAGCGTGCCCTGGCCGCGCTTCTCAAGGCCGAAGCCGCTCCCGCTGATGGCGCCGGACACGGCCAGTCGGCCGGAGCCCGCGATGTCCCAGATGGCGCTTGTGCCGAGGGTGACCGGCCGGGCAATGGTCTGGATGCCCGAGGAGGCGGCTGAGCGCGCCAGGTTGCCCTTGACGATCGTCAGGGTGCCGCTGGCGCCGCCGATCGTGAAACCGGCGGTGCTGTCAATGCTCAGCAGGTTGACGGATTGGTCGCCGCCGATGTCCAGCACGTCGCCGTCGGCCAGGCCTGACCCATCGAGCAGGACGTCCCACGTGGCGTCGGGTGCTCCGTTGGGGCTCCAGTTGGCGGTGTTGGCCCAACTGAGGGTGCCGCCGCCTTTGGTCCACGTCTTGGTGGTGGGGACAGTCCAGCCCAGGTCCTCCATGATCTCCCACTCCAGGCGCAGGGGCTGGCGGATCGCTTCCCCAAGGCTAACGTAGGGGCTCATCAGCGCGCCGGGGATCATCGATTCGTCCAGGTGCGACAGGCTGGACCCGCCCTGGTAGGTGGTCGGGGCGTACACCGGCACGTTGCCGCCGTAGTAGGCCACGGCGTTGGCCCCGGTGAACCACACCGGGTTGGCTTCCTCGTTGAAGTCGCCGGGCGTTCCCGTTGACTGGTTGGCGGGACGGTTGCCGGAGCCGTCAAGGAGGTCCTTGTCCCACTCGGACAGCCCCTTGTAGCCGGCGGATGCAAAGGGGTCGCTTGACGTGCCCCAGCACTGGCCCCAGAGGTTGTTGTAATACGAGGGACAGAAGCCGACCGCGTGGCCGACCTCGTGGGTTACGACGCTGCGGAAGTCGATCTTGTCGGAGGCGGGCAGGCCGGAGCCGAAGTTCCAACCGTAATTGGCGGCGTTGGTGTCGAAGCGGATCCGGCAGTCGAACTTGGTCCAGGGTCCCGTGTAGTTGACCCCGTCGCGCCACGCGTGTTCCACGTAGGTCCAACTGGTGGTGCCGTCGCCGTTCGAGGGCCCGCTGTAATCGGCCAGCGTGTTGCCGCTGAAGGAGTACCAGAACAGGTGGACCTGGACCTGCCGGCCTGGGGTGTTCGTGAGGCGGCCGGTCCATACGGCGATGCTGGCGGCAACGTCGTCCATCTGCTGGATCGTCCAGTTCTGGCTTCCCCTGGACGTCCCGTCGGAGTCTCTTTTGTTGTAGAACGTCAGGTCGAACGTGCCGACGGTCCTCTTGACGGGCGTGGCCTGGGCGTGCCCGACGGCCAAACTCACCAGGAGGACGGCGGCCAGTCTGCACAGAAGCCTCGTCCGGCCATTCACGGTGCTTCTCCTGGCATAGGCGCAGAGTCACGCGGCGAGGTTCCGCGGCCGGATTACGGCGCACCCAAGATGAGCGCACGCAACCCCCCCACGCCTGCCCTCGGCAGCGGCCCCCTACCGGCGTGACCTGTGCGGCACCGGCGTTGCCGCATGCGGCCGCACCACAAGGCCCCCGATTCTGCATGTGCAGTATACACCACGAACAGGATAAAGGCAAACGGCCCAACGGCTCGGACAGTCAGCCGACAGGGCGGGGCGCATCCGAACGGACCGCGAGAACCTTCTTTTTCAGGGTCTTCTCCCTGCGGCGGAATTGCCGGACTGAGGCGGTGGACGGTTGAGAGGCAGAACCCCCCGGCCGCCGCGGACTTGGATGCGCCTGCGGCCATTGCCCTTGAGGCCTTTGCGGGCTAAGAAACTGTTTCAGAACCCGTCCGGCGCGTCTTCGTAGGGGCGACCCTGTGTGGTCGCCCCGCCGTCGGGCCGGGCGGCCACGCCCGCCTGCCGGCCGTCGGGCAGGCAGGGCCGCCCCTACGCTGCCCGATGGCTCAGCACAGGTTCTGAAACAGTCTCTAAAATAAAACTCTTTCGCACCGGGGGTTTCGCAAGGGGAGGACGCAATGGGCCGGCTGAAAAACGCGTGGGTCTGCGTCGTCCTGGCAGGGGCGGGCGTGGCGGGCGCCGGGCGAGCGCTCGGCGCGCGGCACGTCGCGCTGCACTCGCGGGTCTGTCGGCAGCGCGTTGCTTGACCCGGCCCCTCGGTGCGGGTACGATACGGCACCATGAAAAAGGCGCGATCGCGCAAGTCTCCGGCGACCCTCCGCAAGGCGCGGATGGCCGACGTCGAGCCCATCTACGGCCTGGTGACGGAGTTCTCGCGCACCGAGAGGATGCTGCCGCGCAGCCGGGCCGACCTGTACGAGGCGCTCCGCGATTTTGTGGTCGCCGAGCGGCGCGGCCGGCTCATCGGTTGCGGGGCCCTGACCATCGAGTGGGACAACCTGGCCGAGATCAAGAGCCTGGCCGTGGCGCAGCGGTACCAGCGTCGCGGCATCGGGCGGCGGCTCATCAAGGCGTGCCTGGCGGAGGCGCGGCGGCTGGGCATCGGCAGGGTCTTTGCGCTGACGAGTTCGCCGGCGTTCTTCGAGCACGTGGGCTTTGCCCGCGTGCCCCGCGAGAGCCTGCCCCACAAGGTCTGGTCCGACTGCATCAAGTGCACCAAGTTCCCGGATTGCGACGAGACGGCCGTGGCGATTGACGTGCCGCGCCGCGCGCGGAGATAACAGCGCGGTCTTGATGCCTGGGGCAGGACGAAGCGCCGCATCCGCAACCACCCCTCAAATGCAATCGCGCACGGCACGCCGAACGCGGTCCAACCATTCGGGAGAAAGCACACCCAGGCGTCGTATGCCTAGATAAGTTTGGAGAGTGAAAAGTTTAGGGATCTTGAAGACCGAGGACTTCCGCAGGCCGGATTGGGCAAAAGCAGGATCAGTATCTGGAAACGCTATATCACGAGGGCCTTTGCCGGCTATCACACTGCTTATCGCCAGGAGCAGTGCGTCTTCGGGAGTTGGCTTGGACAGAACAAGGAGCGACGGCTCAACGTGCAAAACGAGGCTGGGCCTTCTCTTGAAAACATCAATGCTGGTGAGAGGAAACGGGAAAAGCCAGATCTCGCCGGGCTTCATGCCAGTTACAGATCCTCATATACATCTTCTTCCGGATTATCCCAGAAACTCAGAGAATCTTCGGCAGCCGTTGCTTGTATGGCGTCGAAAGCGAGCCTTTCCGCTTCCGCCACGAGCCGGTCTCTGAATCCCGCCGGGGGCGTAACCGCGACTCCCCCCTGGACAACCTGTGCCGCCATATGCCAATCTTCTGGATACAAAGAAACGTTGCCGTCGAGCGTAGCGGTTCCGCCGGCGCTCGCCCCTAATGCTTGTGGTTGTGCCTGCGCCCAACGATGGCCAGACATTGGCCCGGCTTTTGGCGACACATGGATTATCATTTCGTGCGCTCCAAAAATTGGCAAAGAGATTCCTCTATATAACTTCTCGCCTCGGCCAGGTACGCAGAAGGTTTAGGGGTTTCTCCCTCCACACTCAGCGGGCCCGGCACGAGTTCAGCCTGGCCGGGCTTGCCGGGTATCATCCGCATTGCATGACGCCCCCAGTTGGACATCACCTCGATGTAAAGGGCCCCTTCCTCCTGCCTCAGGGGCTCCACAGTGACCTGGCGCCCAGGGGAATCCAGCGGGCCACTTATGACCCCTTCAGAGGGTGCAACATCGTAGTGAACTCCGAAGAAGGAAACGTTGCCCAATTCTTGCAGCGACCCTGCCCGGTCGCCCATCATTTTCGAGACAAGATAGCCTTTGCCAGTACTCTTGCCAATCGGCACCTGTGCTCTAAGCCTCACTTCTACCAGCGCGATCTCGCATTCACTGAATCTTTCGACGGTCTCCCCGAAAACGTCAAGCACCTCGTCCGCCTTTCGGCACCCGACAGCAAATGACTCTGGCCATGTCTGGTCCAACATGATCCGGAGAGAGCCTTGGTGGATGTCAACCGTCAGCGTGTCCATCCTTCTGCCTTCGCCTGTCTCCTTCATGACAACTTTGAAAGGTTTCCCTTCCTCGGCTGGCGTATATTGAAGTTCGAGTTTCGGAAACATCCTATCTGCCACTTTCGAGTAGAACCCCGTAGCCTGGTCCCTTGTGAGAAGAAGAGCAGGCGTATAGAGAGCAGCGAAGATTGCAGCCCTGTATTGGATGTTCTCCGCAAGCATGGATTCAGTGTCCGCAGGCTATGGCTATCGCGTAAGCCCAAGTCTAAGCATACGGCGCTTCTGGCCACCTGTCAATTATTCCCGGGACTGTAACAGGAGAAAAAGGAGCCAGCATGTGCTCCTGCACCGCGGCACCCCCAACATATAGCGTTGGCTCGGCCCGGTCGCAACCAAACTGCTTAGAGCCTATCCGAATATTACAGTCCTTGTGGCACAGCCGCCCTCGGCTGTGCGTTCTTCGCCCCACCACGCCCGAGGGCGGGCGTGCCACAGGGGTTATTCGGATAGGCTCTTAGTTGCTATCAGGCACTTTCCTTGATGGGCTTGGCCTGCTGGAAGAGGTCCGCCTCGCCGCGCACCACCTCGGCCGACACGGTGTAGCGGTATCCCTTGGGCCGGTTGGGCAGTTCGAACATGACGTCGAGCATGAGGTTCTCGGCGATGGCCCTGAGGGCCCGCGCTCCGGTGTTCCGCCGCATCGCCAGGCGGGCCATCTCGCGGAGGGCCTCGTCGGTGAACACCAGTTCCGCGTCCTCCATCTTGAAGAACTTCTGGTACTGTTTGAGGAGGGCGTTCTTGGGTTCCGCGAGGATGCGGCACAGGGCGTCCTCGTCCAGGGGCATGAGGGGCACGATGATCGGCAGCCGGCCCACGAACTCGGGGATCATGCCGTACGCGATGAGGTCCTCCGGCGTCACCTGCCCCAGGATGTCGCGCGTGCGCTGGAACCGGTCGTCCTCCACGTGCTGGCCCTCGGTAAAGCCGATGGCGCTGCGGCCGATGCGGCGGGCGACGATCTCCTCGAGGCGTTCAAACGTCCCGCCGCAGATGAACAGGATGTGCGTCGTGTCCACCGGGATGTACTGCTGCTCGGGGTGCTTGCGCCCCCCCTGGGGCGGGACGTTGGCCAGGGTGCCTTCCAGCATTTTCAGCAGCGCCTGCTGGACGCCCTCGCCCGAGACGTCGCGGGTGATGGAGACGTTCATCGTGGTGCGGCCGATCTTGTCGATTTCATCGATGTAGATGATGCCGCGCTGCGCCGCCTCGATGTCGAAGTCGGCCGACTGGAGGAGTTTCAGGAGGAGGTTCTCGACGTCCTCGCCCACGTAGCCGGCCTCCGTCAGGGTGGTGGCGTCGCCGATGGCGAAGGGGACGTTCAGGATGTGGGCGAGGCTCCGGGCGATGAGCGTCTTGCCGCAGCCCGTCGGGCCGATCAGCAGGAGGTTCGACTTTTCGATTTCGACGTCGTCTTCGGCCGCCTCGTCCAGCGCGAGCCGCTTGTAATGGTTGTGCACGGCCACCGCCACGGCCTTCTTGGCCCGGTCCTGGCCGATGACGTAGAGGTCGAGGAAGTCCTTGATTTCGCGGGGCGCGGGGATGTGGCCGAGCGACGACGGGCCGCGCCGCGTCCGCCGCTGCTCCTCCCGGACCACGTTGTGGGCGGCCCGGATGCAGTCGGGGCAGATGTAGACGCCCCGCGGGCCCTCGATCAGCGGGCCCGACTCGCGGCCGCTGCGCCCGCAGAAACTGCACACCGTGCGGCGGCCCGAGGGTGGGCTCCCGTCAATCTTGGCCATTGGAATCGCTCCTCTCCGGGCCTGGGCCCGGCTTCTCCTCAACCTTTATCGTCCGGCGGGGCGGTCCGTCTTTGTCCGAACCTGCCTGGTACTCAGGCACTCAGGTACTCAGGCACTCAGGCACTTTCTTTTTTCTGCGTGCGGCTCATGAGGTCGGCCAGGGCGTCCGGGGCGGGCTTGCCCTGGAACAGCACGGCATACACCTGCTGCGTGATGGGCATCTCGACCCCGTGCCGCGCGGCCAGCGCGGACGCGCTGCGGGTGGTCTGGACGCCCTCGGCCTCCGCGCGGCCCAATTCGCGGAGGACGTCTTCCAGGGGGCGGCCGCGGCCGATCTCGCGGCCCAGGCGGTGGTTGCGGCTGAGGCTCGAAACGCAGGTGGTCACCAGGTCGCCCAGCCCGGCCAGGCCGGCGAAGGTTTCGCGCCTGGCCCCCAGGGCGACGCCCAGCCGCGTCATTTCCACGAGGCCCCTCGTCACGAGGGCGGCCTTGGCGTTGCTGCCCAGTTGCAGGCCGTCGCAGATGCCCGCGGCGATGGCGATGACGTTCTTCAGCGCCCCGCCCAGTTCCACGCCCACCACGTCGTCGTTGGTGTAGATGCGGAAGTACGGCGTGGCGAAGGCGGCCTGGGCCAACCTGGCCGCCTCGGCGTCCGTCGATGCGGCCACGACCGTCGCGGGCAGGCGCTCGGCCACCTCGCGCGACAGGCACGGGCCCGACAGGACCACCAGCCGCCGCGGGCCGAGGACCTCCGTGAGGATCTCGCTCGGCCTCAGGAGGCTGTCCGTCTCGATGCCCTTGACCACCGAGACGTACACGGGCCCCGCGGGCAGGGCGTCGCGAATCCGTTCCAGCACGCCCCGCAGGTGCCGCGAGGGGACCGCGATGACCACCAGGTCCGCCCCGGCCGTCACGTCGGCGGCCCGGGTCGAAATCTGGAGGCCCTTCGGCAGCCGGAAGCCGGGCAGGAACCGCTGGTTCTCGCCCGCGCGCTGCATGTCGGCGGCATGCTCCTCGAAGGCCGACCACAGGGCGCACGCGAATCCGTTGTCCGCCAGGAGCATCGCGCTTAAGGTGCCCATCGCGCCGTCGCCGACAATTGCGGCCTTTCGTGGCATTTGCGGCGTTCCTTTTTACCGCAGAGAACGCAGAGAAAACATACTTTTCTTTTTATAAAGACTCATTTCTGTTTTTCTCCGCGTTCTCTGCGTTCTCTGCGGTGAATCGACCGTCCGGCGCCTATGCCTGGACGGGAGCGTCCAGATAATGATAAAGCGTGTCCCGCCGGGCCGGGGTGCGGCCGGCGCGGCGGATGGCGGCCGCCATCTGGCCGGGCGTCAGGGCCTGCCCGTGCCGGCCGCCCGCCAGGCGCGTGATGTTCTCCTCCATGAGCGTCCCGCCCAGGTCGTTGACGCCGTAATCGAAACTCTGGGCGGCCGCCTCCAGCCCCAGTTTCACCCACGAGGTCTGGAGGTTCGGTATCAGCCGCCCGAAAAAGAGCCGCGCCACCGCGTACAGCAGGAACACGTCCTCCTTGGCGACCATCCGGCGTATGCCCCGCGCCCGCCCCAGCGGCGTCCGGTACGGCACGAAGGGCAGGGGGATGAACTCCGTGATGCCCCCCGTGGCGGCCTGGAGGTCCCGCAGGACGCCCAGGTGCGCCGCCACGTGCTCCGGCCGCTCGATGTGGCCGAAGAGGATGGTGGAGGTGCTGCGGATGCCCATCGTGTGGGCGGTGCGGACGATCTCGACCCAGCGTGCGGTCGAGAGTTTCGTCGGGCATATCACCCGGCGCACCTCGTCCACCAGGATTTCGGCCGCCGTGCCGCACAGGCTGCCGTAGCCGGCCTCCAGGAGTTTCTCGAACGTGCGGCGGACCGAGAGCCCCGCCCGGTGCGAGTACCACTCGATCTCCATCGGGCTGAGGGCGTGGATGTGGACGTGCGGCAGCGCCTCGTGCACGGCCGCGAAGATCGCCAGGACGTCCTCCAGCGTGACCGCCGGGTTCAGCCCGCCCACCATGCACACCTCGTCGATGCCGGGCGTGCGGGCGGCCAGGAGCACGGCCTGCTGCGGCGTGAGGACAAACGCGCCTTCGTCCTCGGGCGCCACGCGGTAGGCGCAGAACGCGCACGTGCCGGTGCAGGCGTTCGTGAAGTTGATGTTGCGGTTGAAGACGTACGAGACCCGGCGTCCGTTGATTTCGCGGTTCAGGCGGTCTGCCGCCGCGTAGACCGCCGCGCGCGCCTGAGGCGGAAGGGAAAGCAGGCCCGCGGCCTCCTCCTGCGTCAGGAGTTCTCCGGCCAGCGGCTTCTTGAGAATTCGGTCGATGTCCATAAGTGACAACACCCCCGCGCGGGGGGGGCGGATGCCTCGCCTCCTTCTGCGCGCTTGAGTATAGCGTCTTTGCCGCCGGGGGTCAATCGCAGAGGCCGCGGCCTGCCACGGCACGGACCGTGGCCGTGCCAGGGAGATCGCAGAGAAAATATTTCGGCGTATCTTAAAGTATAAGTTTTTCCGGTTTTGCTCTGCGTTCTCGGCGGTTCACCTTGTTGCTGACCCTTGATGCCATCCGCCACCGTCGGGAAATCCAAGAAATAATTTGCACTCGGCGGAATCTTGGGGTATAGTATGGGGTTAGTGGGGGCGCGGCAGGAGGCCGCGCGGGGATTGTATGATTCGGGCCAGTCTCCTCCGGGGGAGACCGGCCTCTTTGTTTTTATGGACCTGGAACCGGGGGAGACCGGCCGCGCGGCCGGTTTCCCCCATTTTTATTTGCGGGCGCGTGGAATGGTCAGGGCTGGCGGGACCGCTTGCCCCGAGTTGCTTGGCATCCTGAAGAGAGGAAGGGGGCTTTGACATGAAGGCGACGAAGAAGGTACAAACGTTCGGCCTGGCGCTGGGGCTGGTGCTCCTGTTTGGGCGGGGGGCCGCGGCCACCATCTACAACTGGCAGACCGGCGAGGTGATCCCGGGAACCGAGGGCATCACGCCGCAGCCGGGGGTCGATCTGAGTTACTGGAACACGTCATCGCACAACCTCTGGTACGGCGACTTCCGCAGCACAGACCTGAGCGGTTCGTGGTTCGATTATTCCTGGCTGAACCACGCCCATTTCGGCGGGGCGAAACTGACCGGGGCGTGCCTTCGCTACGCCACTCTGCTTCTCGCGGACCTTTCCGGCGCGGACCTGACCTGGGCCGTGTTTTGGAACGCCACGCTGAGGGAGGCAAACCTCACGGGCGCGGACCTGACCCACGCGGACCTTTACCAAGCCAGTCTGAGTGAGGCATGCCTTTGGCACGCGAACCTGACCATGGCGCACCTTGAGCAAGCCACGCTCAGCGAAGCGAACCTCTCCGGCGCGATCCTGACCGGGGCGAAGCTTTCTGGGGCCTACCTGGGCTATGCGAACCTCTCGGGCGCGACCCTGACCTCGGCGGACCTTTACCAAGCCAGGCTTCCCGTGGCGAACCTCTCGGGCGCGAACCTTTTGTGGGCGGACCTGACATCGGCATACCTTTCGGAGGCCACGCTGACCGGCGCGAACCTGACCAACGCCACCGTGAAAGGGGCGAATTTCGGATACACCACGTTCTCGGGCTTCACCAAGGAGCAGTTGTATTCGACCGCCAGTTGGAAGGCGAAGGACCTGACGGGGATCGTGCTCCGGGGCAACAACCTGTCGGGCTGGAACCTGGCGGGCCAGAACCTGACCTCGGCGTACCTTGACTCTGCCACGCTGACCGGCGCGAACCTGATCTCGGCAAACCTTACCAGCGCTACTCTCACCAGCGCCGACCTGACCTTGGCCGACCTGCGAAAGGCGCAAGGGGCCTCTCTGGGCGCGGCCATCACCCGCAACACCATTCTCCCCGACGGCACGGTGGCCGGCCTGAACCTCCTGGCCGGCGATACCCTCATCGTGCGCAACTGCGACCTGGCCGTCGCCGTGCAGAACGCGATGACCCTTGATGCGGCAAGCGTGGTGAAAATGCTCCTCCTGGAAGGCGACTGGGGATCGACGGTTACGACGGCGTCGGGCGTGGTTCCGGACTTGGGCGGGACGCTGTATCTGGGTTTTGCCGCCGGAATTGACCCTGGGACGTTAGTCGGGCAGACCTTCGACATTTTCAATTGGAGCGAGCCGCTGGAGGCCGGGAACCGCTTCGATGACGTGCGCTCGGAGGCCTGGGCCTCGTGGGACTCGGGCGCCCTCTATACCACGGGCGAGGTCACCCTGGTGGCGGTGCCCGAACCCGCCGCGCTCTCGCTCCTGGCCCTGGGCGGGCTGGGCGTTCTGTGCCGCAGGTCCAGGTCCAAGGAGTCAATTGGCCGCGCGCCCTGAATTATGGCTTGCGGCGCGTCGAAAGCCCGAAGACCGCCGTCCGGCGCCTGGAGCCGCCTGGTCCGCAATTAGCGCGGCAACCCCCGTTGATTCATCCGTTGTCCTGTGCCGCGAGGGCCCGGGCCAGCGTCATGCCGCCGAGCGTCTCGCGGGCCTTGCGTTGCACCGCCCCGACGCCCAGGGCGATGGCCGGCGAAAAGGCGTGGGCCGGGGCCTCCTTGTCCTGGGCGCCGGCGGCCTCCAGCACGTCGAGCACCAAGGTCCGCTCCGGCGGGCGCGGCCATTACGGCAAGGTCTTCTCCGCCCTGGTGGCGGGCGGCGGGCTGAAGGGCGGCCGCGTGGTCGGGTCGTCGGACGCCAGGGGCGAAGAGGTGAAGGAACGGCCGGTGTATCCGTGCGACCTCATCGCCAGCCTGTATGAACGGCTCGGCATCGACCCCGACGGGAAACTGCCCCATCCCCTGGGCCGGGAGGCCCGCGGCCTCCTCCTGCGTCAGGAGTTCTCCGGCCAGCGGCTTCTTGAGAATTCGGTCGATGTCCATAAGTGACAACACCCCCGCGCGGGGGGCGGATGCCTCGCCTCCTTCTGCGCGCTTGAGTATAGCGTCTTTGCCGCCGGGGGTCAATCGCCGCCGGCCGCGAGCGCGTTGTTGCCGTATTTAGCCCCCCGTACGGGGGGCTAAGGGGCGAACTTTGCGCGGGGCGCCCCGACGGCGGTCAGGCTCTGACCGTAACTCTTGAGCCCCGCGGGAGTTCATCTTACAGGGGGTTGACGGGCGCGTGTGCTGCGGCCTATGGGCAGGATGCGAGAAGCCATGATGAAGGTATCCCTGGCATCGGCGGTTGTCCTCCTGGCGGCCCTGGGCGCCCTGGGCGCGGCCGCGGCGCCGAACCCTTTTGAGAGCGATGCCGCCCCGACGCCCGAAAGCCCGATCGACAAACTGGTTTTCGGCAGGTTGGAGCGATTGGGCATCCAGCCGGCCCATCTCTGCTCGGATGCCGTATTTGTCCGGCGCGCCTACCTGGACGTCATCGGCACGCTTCCCACCGCGCAGGAGGCGAAAGACTTCCTGCTGGACCGGGACCCGGACAAACGCCGCGCCTTGATTGACCGCCTGCTGGAGCGTGAGGAATACGCCGATTACTGGGCGATGAAGTGGAGCGACCTCTTGCGGGTCAAGGCGGAGTTCCCCATCAACCTGTGGCCCAATGCGGCGCAGGCCTATCACCGCTGGATTCGGACTTGCATCAAGGAGAACAGGCCGTATGACCGGTTCGTCCGGGAGATGCTCCTGGCGAACGGCAGTTGTTTCCGTGAACCACAGGTCAACTTCTACCGGGCCATGCAAAACAGGGAGCCGCAGGCCATTGCGCAGGCCGTCGCCCTGACGTTCATGGGGGCACGGGCGGAGAAATGGCCGAAAGACCGGTTGTCGGGCATGGCGGCCTTTTTCTCGCAACTCGGCTACAAGTCCACGGGCGAATGGAAGGAAGAGATCATCTCCTTCAATCTCGTCAAGGAAACGCCGCAGCCTGCCGCCGCGCCGCCGCAGCCTGCCGCCGCCGCGCCGCAGGCCGCGGGTGGCACGCCGCAACCCGTCGCCGGCCCGCCGCCGGCGGCCGTCTTTCCGGATGGGACCCCCGCCCAACTCTCCCCGGGCCGGGACCTGCGGGAGGCGTTCGCCCATTGGCTGACGGCTCCGAAGAACCCCTGGTTCGCGCGCAATATTTCGAACCGCGTATGGTCCTGGCTGCTGGGGCGCGGCATCATTCATGAGCCCGATGACATCCGGCCGGACAATCCGCCTTCC
>Ga0315279_10006922_pt1 | contig 14181 bp, 11 predicted proteins | sample YL17G06_20_MG_FD_203694 | JGI IMG/M metagenome (GOLD analysis project Ga0315279, IMG submission 203694) | Sediment microbial communities from Yellowstone Lake, YNP, Wyoming, USA - YL17G06_20 | ecosystem: Environmental > Aquatic > Freshwater > Lake > Sediment | place: USA: Wyoming | collected... | reverse complement strand
TTCCAACCAATGCCAATAGCAGCATGATAAAAGGAATCAAATTGATGAGGATATTAAAGGTAATCCCCGAAGACAAGAAAAAGCCGTTGTCACCCTTGAATTTTTTTAGAGCCTGCCAGAAAAGATCGAAGTTCTTGAGAATCTTATTGAGCGGTTTGAATCTTACCAAATGAGTCCGTTTCATAGGGATGGTTATTTCCTTTTCCATATTGTCTCGAATCATGTCCCGTTGAGCTTGGCAACGACATCTCCCATCACGAAAAAATGATAAATCCAGTCACGGATCGATGTCAAGAACATGAACTCGTTCACTACATTGGTGACACATTTAGCCTGGGTGATTTGTTATGGACTGTCTTTCGGAATACGTTTGAGAGGATAAAGCGCTTAAGGCAGCCAGGATCCAGAAGCCAAGATTCTCCTGGGGTGAAGATAGGGGTATTTTGACAGTTTCTCATACAACTTGATGTGTCACTGATGTATCTGAACGAGAACACCCCATCCGCTGCTCGGCCGCCATCAGGGCGTCGCATAGACGACGCGGTTTCGCCCTCCGGCCTTGGCTTGATAAAGCGCGGCGTCCGCGGCGGCGAGGAGGGCATCCACAGCGCTTTGGCCCGTGCCTGGGGCCGCTCCGATGCTGACTGTCAGGGATATCGCCCCCGCGTTCGTTGCGATCTCGGCCCCGGCGATCCGGGCCCGCAGGCGCTCATAAAGGCCTTCTTCTTTCGACCCGATGGACCCCGGAGCGATCACGAGGAACTCCTCTCCGCCGTACCGGCCGACGCAGTCGTATTCCCGCAGTCCGCCTTGAATAAGGCGGGTTAAAGCGACCAGCGCTTCATCTCCGGCCTGGTGCCCGAATGTGTCGTTGATGCTCTTGAAATGGTCGATGTCGAACATCCCGATGCTCAAGTTCCCATGTTCCCGCCCCGCCCGCGAGATCTCCTGCATCAGCCGGTCCCGGACGGCGCGGCGGTTGAAGACGCCGGTCAGGAAATCGTGCGTCGCCTGATGCGCCAGGGCGTCCCGCGCTTCCATCAGATTGGACTGCATCTCCAGCATGCGTTGACCCACCCTGATCCTGGCCAGCAACTCCTCGTTGTCATAGGGCTTGGCCACATAATCATTGGCTCCGGCCTCGAGCCCGGCAACGATGTCGCTTTTATTTCCCCGGGCCGTCAGGAGAATGACGTAGGGAGGATCGGGAACGTTGATATCCCTCAGGCGCCGGCAGATCTCCACCCCGTCCATCCCCGGCATGTTCCAATCAAGCAGAATGAGCCGGGGCGCATCGGCCCGCTGGAGGACGTCCCAGGCCGCGGCGCCGTCTTCCACGACGACGGCATCGAAACCGCACTTTGTCAGGACCGCGGTCAGGATGCTGCGCGAGGTGAAGTCGTCGTCGGCGATCAGGAGCTTCATGACGCTCGCTCCTTCATGCGCATTTTCAGGAGAGCGAACTGCCGTTCCATCTCCGGGACGAGGGAGACGAGTTTTTCCCGTCGGCCGGCCTTAGCGGCTTCCTCCATCTCAGAGGCCACGGCGCTCAGGGCCATGCCACCCACGTTTGCCGCCGCGCCCTTGATGGCGTGCGCCTCAAAGCCGGCCGATCCGGCATCGCCCCGGTCGAGGTGTCCCCTGAGTGCGAGGATCCGTTTAGGCACGTCCTCCAGGAAACCCGCGATGATCGTCCCGGCCAAATCCACGTCACCCATCAGCCGGGCCATGAGCGCCTGCCGGTCGAAAACGGGGAGGCCCCCGAACGGTTCGGCCGCGCCGCGGGACGCAGCATCAGAGGGCAACGGCTTTCGGGCATTTTCCCCCCATTTCTCGAGCGCCTCCGCCAAGGCCTGCGGCGCGATCGGTTTGGATATATAATCGTCCATGCCCGCCTCGAGGCAGCGCTCCCGGTCGCCCTTCAGGGCGTGGGCGGTCATGGCGATGATAGGAATTCGCGGATTCAGAACTCCGGTCTTTCCGGAGCGAATGGCTCGGGTCGCCTCCAGACCGTCCATCTCAGGCATCTGCACATCCATGAGCACGATGTCATAAGGAACCGTCTTCAGGGCTTGGAGGACTTCCCGGCCGTTGGCCGCGGTGTCGGCGTTGAAGCCGAGTTTCGCCAGTATTCCCAAGGCCACTTGCTGATTGACAACGTTATCTTCGGCCAACAGGATCCGAACCTTGCGCCGGCGGGCCTCATGGATCGTATGGCGCGTGACGAGGGGGGTATCCGGAGTCTTGGCCGCCGCTGCTCCGCCGCCGAGGACGGCGGCCAGGCAATCGTACAATTGGGATTGCCTGATCGGTTTTGTCAGGTAAGCGGAGAAACCGATGTTCTTGAGCCGCTTGGCGTCGCCGCGTTTGCCGAAGGAGCTCATCATCACTAAGTGCGTGTCGCGCAACTCAGGGTCGGCCTTGATGGCTACGCCGAAGGATTCCCCGTCCGTAACCGGCATCTGCATGTCCGTGATCGTGATGCGGAACGGGTCGCCCTCGGCGCGGGCGGCGCGCAGCAATTCGACCGCGCGGGCGGCGCTTTCGGTCTCCGCGTGACGCACGCCCCACGACGCCAGTTGCTCGGCGAGAATCAGGCGATTCGTGGCGTTGTCATCCACGACGAGAATCCGCACGCCGCGGAGGTCGGCCTGGAGATCCCCGTCAAGACGCTCGCGGCGGGGCTGCTTGCCGAAGACGGCGGTGAACCAGAAAGTCGATCCCCGGCCTTCGACACTCGCGACACCGATTTCTCCGCCCATCCGCTCGGCAAGGCGTTTGGAGATGGCCAGTCCCAACCCCGTCCCGCCGAACCGGCGTGTGGTCGAGGCGTCCACCTGCTGGAAGGCGGAGAACAGGAGTCCGATCCTATCCTGGGGAATGCCGATGCCCGTGTCCCTCACCTCGAAGCGGACCTTGATTCGGCCATCGATTTCGGATTCCATCCTGACCTCGATCGCGACTTCACCCCGGGCGGTGAACTTGACGGCGTTGGTCCCCAGGTTGATCAGGATCTGGCGCAGCCGCCCGGGATCGCCCCGGACGAAGGTGTGGACTTCGGGATCGATGCGGTAAATGAACTCCAGATGCTTTTCATGGGCGCTCATGGCCAGCAGTTCCGCCACGTCCTCCAACGTCGCCCGAAGGTCGAAGTCCAGCTCCTCCAGTTCCAGCATGTCCGCCTCGATTTTTGAGAAGTCCAGGATGTCATTGATGACGCTCAGCAGGGCTTCGCCGCTCGAGCGTACCGTCTCGGCGTAGCGACGCTGTTCCTCGGACAGATTGGTCGCCAGCAGCAGCCCGGTCATGCCGATGACCCCGTTCATCGGCGTGCGGATTTCGTGGCTCATATTGGCCAGGAACTGACCCTTGGCGATGTTGGCCGCCTGAGCTTCGAGGGCCAGCCGGTCCGCCCGCTTGATGGCAGCTTCGAGTTGGACGTTCGCCTGCTCCAGTTTCTCCATCGCCCTCTGCAGGTTCTCCTCTGCTTGCTTGCGCTTGGTGATGTCACGGGCAATTCCCAGCACAATCCTCTGATCCTTCATCTTAATCGGATATGTTCGAATTTCGACCGTCACCTGACTGCCGTCTTTCCGATTCAAGACAAATTCATCCGGCCCCGTGGATTTCCCCAGAGCATTTTTTATCAGCAAGGCCGCGGCTTTGGGAATTTGGCGGGGGGATAGTAGTTTCAACGTTAAAAAATTTTTCCCTATCAACTCCTCTTTTTTATATCCAAGTGTTTTTTCCGCCTCCTTATTGCCGTCAATAAGCTTCCCTTTAAGGTTGTTCAGATAATAAGCATCCGGGGCGTAATCGAATATCAGTTTCCACCGTTCCTCGCTCTCCCGCAGCGCCTCCTCGGCCCGTTTGCGTTCGGTGACGTCAACGAAAAAGCCCACGTTGCACTCATGGCCGTCTAAGACAATCGCAGCGGCGCTGATGTCAGCATAAAATAAGGTACCGTCTTTGCGAAGGCACGGAAGACCTGGCGCCAACGTCTTATCACCTCGCGCTTGAGCCTCGAAGTCGGACAGCACATGGTCTAATGACTCTTTTGGATGAATGTCAGCCGGGCCTAACCGCGTGAGCTCTTCTTCAGTATATCCAAACATCCTGCACAGGGCCGAGTTGGCCTGGCGGAATTGCTTTGTCTTCGAGTCAGCCACGAGTATTCCCTCTGCAGCGCCAGCGAACAGCGTCTTGTAGTTGACTTCTGACCGTTTGAGCTCGGTGATGTCGCGCAATATACCCACAGCATGCCAGCCGCTTTTGATTTGGACAGCGGATAAGGACAGCGCTACGGTGATCTCCCGACCGTCTTTCCGACGGGCCTGCAATTCGAGCGTCTTGCCGACGGCCGCCCCCTGACCAGTTCGAAGAAACCCGAGGAAAGCGGCGTTGTGCGCTTCGTGATAGCGCTCCGGAACGATCAAGTCACACAGATTCCGTCCGAGCGCCTCGGTTTTCGTATAGCCAAGAATATGTTCGGCCGCGGGGTTCCAAAAGGTTATGTTTCCTTCAGGGTTTATCATCAGGATGGCGTCCTGGGCCGAATCCGTAATGGCGCTAAGGAGGGATTCGCTCTCCCGGAGAGCTTCCGTCGTCTGATATTGGCCCCGGTAGAAACGGGCGCTCTGCTGCCGCCAGAAATATCCAGCCGCCGCTCCGGTGCCGAGGAGCAGAACGGCGACCATAACAACGATTTCCCACAATCGCGCCCTCACCGGCCCGAACATTTCCGAGGTATCCATTTTGGCGACCAGGAACCACGGCGAGTCCGGGATTGGGCGCAGGGCGGCGATTACCGGCACTCCGCGGTAGTCCACTCCTTCCACGATCCCTTCCTGTCCCAACACGGCTTTGGCGGCCGGCACTTCTTTGCTCCCGAGCGGAATGCGCAAATGAAGGGCGGCATTTTTTTGGAACTTGAGCTCGTTCAGAAACAGCGCGTCGCTCCCATCCCGGCGGATGAGCAGGGTCTCCGCCGTCCGGCTGGGAGTGGGCCAGCGGCTGATAAAGGGATAGAGATCTGTTTCCGGATCAATGCGCAGGACGAGGATGCCAATGACTCGGTCGTTATGCGCTTCATCGAGGATGGGAACCAGGACCTTCAGATAAATCCGCCGGTTCTCCTCATTCCAGTAGAAATCCTCGAAGACGATCTTCCCTGAACGCAGGCCCTCGGAGGAGCTTGGGGAAATGAAGGACGTGCTTCGTTCCTGTCCGTCGGGGACGATCATCTTCTTGGAGTACTGAGGGTCCAGGAGCATGACCCGCTCAAACCGAGAGGCCGCCTGGACATGGCCCAACCACGTTCGCAGTTGATCTCGCGCTTCCAAGTCTTTTGGATGTTCGAAATGCCGCCGCACAAGGGCGGAAAAGGCGGCGTTCTTATAGAAAACGGCGCCATCTCCCAGCCGCTCTTGTCTGAAGTGCGCGAGTTCGTTTACCTTTAGCTCTGCAATGGCGATCAGCTGGCGCTCCGCCTCGGCGGAGTAATTCAACTTAAAGCTCCGGTAAAAATAGGAGCCTCCGGCCACGATGGCCACCGCCAAAAGCACCAAGATCAGGATGAAAACGTATCCCGAGCGACGGCGGGTCTTATCGCGCGTGACCATTACCGGACTCCCTGCGCGTCAGAATTGGCTTCCCCCGTCCGCTCAAGCCATCGCTCGATGGACCGTTTCTGGAAACGCCAGTGGCGGCCGATCTTCTGGGAGGGGATCTTCCCTTCCCTGACGAGTTTGTAGAGCGTCGACTTCGGGATCTTCAGATAGATTGCCAGTTCCCCGATGGTCAGGACGTCGCCGGATAATTTCTTCATATGGATAATTTCTCCCATCGCATGACTAAGCGCGTAATAACCCTTTCTTATTTAATCATAATTTACAGTTATTAACAGTTGTTGTCAATTGTTATTGCAGTCCGTGTCACCCATACTTGCCGATAGGATTTTTTCTTTTCAGGCGATAACGCCGACTTCTGGTGATACCCGGAATTCGGGCTCGCGCCCTATCGGCAATTTTGGGTTTACCAGACGCCAGAGGCGGGCGGCCGGGCTACCAGCGGTATCCCGTGGAAACCGTGATCGTGTCCCGGCTGAGCCCGCTGTCGTCGGCGACCCGGCCGGCGCTGAATTCCAGCTTCCAGGCCCGCCAGAAATGCCATTTGGCCCCGGCCACGAGAGCCCAGGAGCGATGGACGAGGAGATCCTCGACGGTCCCGATTTCGAAGGGACGCTCGCCCCGGCCGTAGCCGACATAAACATAATCGATGTCCGAGAAATAGCGCCGGACCTGGGCCGTCCAGGACGTCTTGGCCGGGCCCGCCGCAGGATTATGGATCAGGCGCAGAACGGCATAATACGACCCCAGATAATAAGCGGCCGAACCTAGGAAGACGTTCACCATTTCCCCGGGGAATTCGAGGCGCCAATAGCCGAGCGAGAATTCGGCCGCGTCGAACGCCCCCTGGTAGATTTCAAATCTCGAGGACAAGCGGGGGAAATAGACGGCGTCGGGGGTGACGGACAGGTCGAAATAGCCATAGGCGCGGCGCCACAGTCGGGGATAAAGCTCTCCTCCGAATTGGATATCCCCTTGGCCGAATCGGCGGGTCAGGTTGATTTTGAGAACGGCCGGGCCGATATTTCCGGGAGCGAGAAACTGGAAGGCCAATTGGTGGATGGCGTATCCCGCGGCCGATCCGGAAAACCGTTCTGACCGGAGGAGATAACGGAACTCGGCCGTGGTTTGCAGGCCCGGATCGGTCTGGTCGTAAGCCCGGCGGTAATCCGCGTTCGCCGGATCGAGACGGACGGCCTCGCCGAAATTGGACTTAGCCGTGCGGATCTCCCCCTGCAGACGATAAGCCCGGCCCATGCGGTAGTACACCTCTGCGGTAGGGGGCGCTGCGCGCAGAGCGTCCTGACAGAAGTCGAGCGCCCGGCCGGGTTCGCCGCGGGCCAAGGCCACGTCGGCCAATCCCATCATCCCTTCGCTATTCTTGGGACTGATCTGGATGACGGACCGGAATCCCTCCTCCGCAGCCGGAAGATTCCTCTGCCACATCCGAACCCGGGCGACTAATAGAAGAACGTCGGTATTGCGGGGATTCTTGGCCAGGAGCGTCTCCGCCCGGGCGAGAGCCTTTTCATATTGGCCGGACGCGCCGTAGGCACGGGCCAAAAGGAAACCGAATTCGTAATCTTCGGGGGCCGTCATCAAAGCCGCTTCGCAGATTCGGACGGCGGCCTGGAATTGTCCGGCCCGGAAGGCGGCCAGGGCCTGCTCCCACTCCATCCCTTGGCCCGGATTCCCCGGGCCGGCCAGAACCGGAAGGGCGAGAACGGCCGCCAGAAAGACGGCTATGAATCGCGAGGTCACGGAGTCACGTCCTTTCGAAGCCTTTCTTTTCCATCGCCCCCCAGACGTTTCGCCCCCGGACGTAGTCCAGGAAGGCTTTGGCCCGGACCAGGGACAGGAATTGGCGATAATACAGGTTCTCCAGGATGCTATATGCACCCAGGATGAAAATGTCCCGGAACCGCGGGTATCGTTTCGAGGACAGCTCTTCCAGAAATATCGAGGAAATCGAGAGCAGCGTGCCGAGGACGACGCTGACGATGAAAAAAAGGAAGGCGAACGGGTAATCGACTTTGTGCCAAAAGATGAGGAGGACGAAGGTGAGATATCCCAGGATTTCGATGATCGGACCGAGGAGTTCGAAGATCAGATAAAATGGGAGGGCGAGCATCCCGACGCGGCCGTATCGCGGGTTGAAAACCATGCGTCCATAGAAATGAAACGTCTGGAGGAGACCGCGCTGCCAACGGCCTCGCTGCCGGGCCAGGACGCGCCAGCGCTCGGGAGCCTGCGTCCAGCAGATCGGGTCGGGAACGAAGACGATGCGATGCGGAATTTTTTTCCGGTAGCAATGCCGTCGGATGCGGACGACGAGGTCAAGGTCCTCGCCGATGGCCTTCGGGTTGTAGCCGCCGCAGGCCAAGGCGATGTCCTTGCGGAAAATCCCGAACGCTCCCGACACGATGATCATGCTTCGCAGCATGCTCATGCCCATCCGGCCGCCCAGAAAAGCCCGGAAATATTCGAGGATCTGGAAGCGGGCCAGGTTGTTCTTGGGCAGGCGGAGAATTACCGTCTGGCCAGGCCGGATGAGGCAGCCGTTGCTCAGCCGGATGACGCCGCCCACGGCCATCACCCGTTCAGGGTCCTCGAGAAATGGGCGGACGACGCGGAGGAGGCTGTCGCGGTCGAGCAGCGAATCCCCGTCGATGGCGCAGAACAGCGGGTAGCGGGCGATGTTCAAGCCCGCGTTCAGGGCGTCGGCTTTGCCGTGGCCATTGACCTTGTCCACCAGGACGAGCGAGGGATATTCGGACGAGGTGTAGATCCCGCGGATCGGCTTGCACTCGAGGACCTTGCGGTAGATCCGGCGGACGGGCTTCAGGCTGAAGGTTTCGACCAATTGGGCCAAGGTCGTGTCCGTCGACCCATCGTTGACGACGATAACTTCGAACTGGGGATATTCCAGCGACAGCAGCGAGTGGACGCTCTCGACGATCCCGGATTCCTCGTTAAAGGCCGGGACGATGATCGAGATCGGCTTGGACATCGGCGAGGAGAAGATTTCCTGCGTCTGGAGGAACCGCGTCCACCGGAAATGGCGGAGGATGCCGAACGCGCTCAGGACGACGAAGAGCATGTAAACCACGTTGATGAGGAGGAAGTAGACGAGGATGCCCTGGGTGAAGATGTTGAGCAGGACGAGGAGGCCGGGTTTCACGCCCCCCCCTTGGATGCGGCGTCGGCGAGCCCCATCGCAGCCATGTCCGCGGCATAGCGGTCGAGGGTCTGTCTGGCTACCTGGTCCAGGCGGGCGATCCCCGCCTCCCCCATGTTCAACAGGCCTTCCCGGGCATTGTACCGGACATGCCACTGCCGAGAGAACAGGGCTTGCGTCAGGACGTCGAGGGCCTCGGGGCTCCCCAACCGGCCCAGGCTTTTAACGGCTTGGGCGACGACTTCCCAGGCCTCGTCCCGGGCCAGACGGAGCAGCGCGGGAAGCATGTCCGGAAGTCTTAGACTTCCGAGAGTCCGGGCCACCCTCAACCGGATCTCCTTGTCGGGGTGCCCGGCGAAGGCCGCGACATCCTCGGCCAAAGCGATGATCGGGATGGCCCCGACGATTTCGATGAGGATTTCGAGCTTTTCCAGATCCAGGGGCTTCCTGAGGGCTTCCCGGATGCCGTTTTCGGCCCGGAGCTGAAGACTGAAGAAGGCGTTCTTGTAGGCATGGGCGTTCGTCACGTCGTCCGTCTCAAAGGCCCGGAAGATGATCGGAACGGCCTCGGTCGAGGGCGAGTGGGCGATGGCGTTGGCTGCGGCCAGCCGGACGATCGGAGGATCCCGGAGAAGGCCCTGGATGACCGCCGCGTCCGCCTGGTCAACGAAAAATCCGATCAACCGGGCGGCCCGCAGCCGGCGGACGATCCGGCGGGACGATAAATCGGACCGGAAACGCGGGCGGAGGGCCCGGTCGAAGATGGCGGACAACTTGGCCCGTTCCCCGCCCCAGAGCGAACGGGCATAATTCAAGAGGACATCGGTTAGGACGTGGGGAAACTTGGCGTAGCGGTCGGCCAGGGCCAAAGCCCCGTCGACGCCGGGTTCTCCGAGCAGCTTCAACAGCTCGACCTCGATTTCCCGGTAGCGCGAGGCGAATTCGCGCTCGCGGTATTGGACGATGGCGCGCCGGACGATGATTGTCAGAAATAATCCCACGGTAATGGCTGCCAGGCCCAGGAACGAGACCAAGACCAGGGAGGAATAGAGCTTCATGAACGTCCGGTCAGGAGCAGCTTGATCTTGGTCATCAGGACGATCGGCGACAACGGCTTAATGATGTAATCGGCGGCCCCCGACGTGAGGGCCTTCATGATGTCATCCTCCTGGGTCAGGGAACTGAGGATGATGACGGGGATGGGGGCGAGGGCGGCGTCCTGCTTGAGGCGGGAGAGGACTTGGAAACCGCTCATGCCGGGCAGCATGAGATCGAGGAGGATGAGGGCGGGAGGCTTGTCCCGAGCCTGTCGCAGCCCCTCTTCGGCGTCTCCGGCCGAGGCGACGGCAAATCCGTTCTTCTCCAGAAAATGGCGGATGATATTCTGGCTCGTCTGATCATCCTCGATGATCAGGATGGATTTCCCGGCGGCCGGCGGGACGGCCCGGTCCGGCCCGGGCGTTGCGGTCCGGCCATCGGGCGAAGAACCGATTGTGTCCCCGTTCTTCTTTAGCGGCACGGGCGAACCCGGGCCATTAGGCTTGGAGCTGATCCCTCCCATTACGAAATGATTGTATCGCCGGCTCGTGACCGATGTCAACGCTCTTCCCCAAGCTGTCAAGGTAACATGAAGATGGCCGGCGCAGGGGGATGCGGTTTTCAAGACCCCCCCTACATTGAAAACCGTTTGTATCATTGATGAGAACTTTCTCCCGGTCAATGAAAACATTGTTAAGGCAAATGGGGGCGGACTGTAAAAATGTGAAAATAATTTGTGATTGAATAGCCAAGAAGGGTATAATGAGACTGCCTGGCCGGCTTGAAAAATATGCCAATACAAGGGAGGTCCAAACAAAATGAATAGTTTATTTATTCTAGAAACAACGAATTTGAAACCTCTGAATGTGATCCTTCACAACATACTCACATTCATTTATTTTCTTGCCCATCAGATTGGTTTAGGGATCATCAAGGGCGTTCAGTCGATATTTTCAGGCATGATTTTCCCAGACAGTATTATCGATCCCCTTGGATTCTTGGTCATATTAACCTTATTCATGTTTCTTGTTGGTGTTGATGTCGCCAAAAAAATTGTGTGGATTGTTGTTTGCGCAGCCTGGATTCTGTTGTTCGTTAGAATTCTTGTGATAATTTTTAAACTCGGATAAGCTATCGCAAAACAGAGTTCTCTTCTCCAGGTCCTGGCGATAGAAAGAGCGATTTCCTTGCCGTATCGGATGATTCCTCATGGCCGCTCGGGGGTCAGGTCTAACGGGTGTTGTTCCATGACTTCGATAAATTCCGGAATTATTGATGGCCGCTCCCAAAGACATGGGCATGAAAACTGCGCTGACACAGGTAGCTTCTCTCGAGTCAATCGTGCCATCTAATAACGGATAGGCGCAGGACAATGAGTGGCAAAAAAAGGAGAATGACAAAATGAAAAAGCTTAGACTAACAAAGAACCTGGGGATGATCTTGCTGGGCATCTGGCTCATCATGACCGGGCTGATCCCATTGCTCCATATCAACATTCAGGGTCTGCCCTTGATAATGGCGATCTTCGCCATTGCCACCGGTGTTTTAATCCTGCTCGGCCGGTAAGCCTGCGGATTCAGTCTGTGCTGTTTTTATGAGAGGCTGGACTAGCCCATTGCAATCAGCGCCTGAACAGTAAACACCTGCATCCCCCAGACCTGCCCCCCTTAAATCGATCCTGGCATAATGAGAAAAACCTGGTGATCTGCTCCCCGAATTCTGGACCGGGATCCGGGGAGCAGATCAGGGAACTGTGCGCTTCTCCAGAAACGGCGTCGATCTGGGCCGACTCGTTCCTTGACATCCGATCACGCTGCGATTTATCATCCCTAACCCTTTATAAAGGATGAGAGGTTCAGCATGCATGAGCACTTCGCCATGGGTCGTCGGAATAATAATGCCTATTTAGCCAGGCACCGCTTCGCCGCTATCAACGTCTGCCTCGTGCTCCTCCTGATGGGCTGCGAGCGGCGCAATCCCGTATCGAGCCCTGACCAATGCGTGTGGGTGTTTGAATCCTATGAACCATCGCAGTGGGAAAAGGAGTGGCTTCGGGGAGAAGAGTCGGGTGAACGTCGAGATCGCGAGTGTGAGGTACTGGCGCAACCAGACGAGGTGAAACGTTCCGTACAGCTAATCACCGCCATCACTGGTCTTGTCCTGCATGGCAAGCCTGTGCCACCTGAATTGATTAGCCTCTTCTCCCGCATGACATACGCGCGTCGCTGCGGCCCGAACCTTAAGGATACCGGTCAGCGGCGTGTGCAGCTGATCGAGCCGCTCATCGGCATACTGCGTGATCCGCTCACCATATGTCCACGGCCACGGAGGGTGAGAGACGAGATCTACAAATCGTTTGATTTGGGGGAGAGTCCTTTTCAATCCAAGCGTCATTTCCTCATAGGCCCGGCGGCTCCATGGACCGATACACCGGATGACCCAAGCTCTTGGCGCGTCGGCGGCTTCAATCCGTGGACCAGCGATGCGACGAACCGCGGAGAGTCTCGTGCAGGGCAGAATGTCCTCATGGATATGGGCGCCTCCCTATATGACGGGTGGGAAGGCGATGCCGGCGCCGTCGGTGCGCGCTGGTTCGTCGATCGTTTCAAACGGCATCACCTATCATTCGATTGGATCGTCTCGTTTGAAATTGAAAAGCACGACCCCGATGATATCTATAAGAGTGTCCCGGACGACATCTTACCCCACTACATCTACTTCAACCAAGGCGTGGAGAAGTCTCCCAACGGCAAATGGAACCCCTGGCGCATTCTGCAAGGCATGGGCATGACGCCCAACGATTACATCGTGATAAAACTGGACATCGACGTGCCTGAGATCGAAAATGCGCTCATCGACCAACTGGTGAAGGAACCGAGGATCCGTCTGCTCGTCGATGAGATGTTCTTCGAGCAACACGTCAATGTCAAGGCAATGGGGAAGTGGTGGGGGACCGATAACTCCCTTACCATGCTGGATACATACCGTCTCTTCGGATATTTACGTTCCAAAGGGGTGCGCATGCATAGCTGGCCATGATAGGTGCCCGGCACTTCCAATTTCCCTGTTGATGGAGAATTGGTAATCTATCGAACTTGCAATGGTTTTTTGAGCTTATGAAGTCGATCCCTTGACCTGCTCCCAATGCGGTGGCGAGATGAAGGTCATCGCTTTGCTCACGGATTTCTCCGCGGTCGATAGCATCCTCAACCACCTCAAGCTGAGCTTTGTCGCAGTGAAGCCGCCCCCGCCTCGGATCGCCTATCAGGAATTATTGATGGCCGCTGAGGCCGGCAGTGAATATTTCTCATGATCTTCTCTTTCCCCGGGAGGAGAGGTCTGTCGGATTTACGGTGCTTTTGAGTGTCCCTGCAGCTTCCCGGCCCGCCTTCCGATATTTTGAGCTCTCCTTGACATCCGATCACGCTGCGATTTATCTTCCCTAACGATGGGACGAGTCAAAATCAGCGCATGAACGCTCATCTAGCCGGTGCGGCGGGTTTCTTGTCCGGATATGCTCTCGAGTGTCGCTCTTCATGGCTCTTCGTGACTATTGACACCGCCTTGCGGCCGGCCATATACTTCCGGTGTGGATAAGCGGGAGATTCATCGTCTGGAGCGGGAATTCGCCGCGCCGTGGAAGAAGGAAACTCCTATCATTGGAACGGAAAATTTTTGAGGAGTGTAAATGACGATAGAACAGGCGTGCATTCGGTGCCAAGGGTTGGGGTGAAGCCATGACGGATTCACCCCGGGAGAGAGAGGTTAGGAGAGTTCGAAAGGAGGATCAAAGCGAATGAAAAAGAAGATGTTCTTTCTTTTCCTGATCGTTTGTTTGTTGACCGTTGGAATGGCTTTCGCCCAGCTCACTCCGGAAGGGAAGATCACCGGAAAGGTCGTGGACAACCAGGGGAGTCCTCTTCCCGGAGTGACGGTCGGAGCCACCAGCCCCAAGCTTGTCGGAAAGGCCTCCACGGTCACTGATGGCAACGGAATATTTCGTTTAATGGCCCTTCCGTCCGGCACTTTTGAGATCACGTTTACGCTTCCCGGCTTCAGAACACTGATCCGCAAGGGCATCGTTCTGCAACTGTCCCAGACGATGACCCTCAACGCGGCCTTGGAACAGGCCGCCGTCGAAGCCGAGGTCACGGTCATCGGCCAATCCCCCCTGATCGACGTCAAGAGCACGACCAAGAGCCAGACGATGGCCAAGGAAATCTTCATGACCCTTCCCCGGGGAAGGAATTTCGATTCGCTGATCAGCACCATCCCCGGCGTCCAGAATGAGGGCATCACCGCCGGCCTCTCCGTGGACGGCGCGTCGGGCGCCGAGAA
>Ga0315279_10006921_pt1 | contig 14182 bp, 11 predicted proteins | sample YL17G06_20_MG_FD_203694 | JGI IMG/M metagenome (GOLD analysis project Ga0315279, IMG submission 203694) | Sediment microbial communities from Yellowstone Lake, YNP, Wyoming, USA - YL17G06_20 | ecosystem: Environmental > Aquatic > Freshwater > Lake > Sediment | place: USA: Wyoming | collected... | reverse complement strand
AGAACCTGCGCCTCTGTCACCTGGGCGACCTGGGCCACCTGCCGACGCCGGAGCAGGTGGAGGCCATGGGCGGCATCGACATCCTGCTGGTGCCTGTGGGCGGCGGCAACACTCTGGACGCCACCGCTGCCGCCGAGACCGTCAGTCTTCTGGAGCCCAAGCTGGTGATACCCATGCACTACGCCACGCCGGTGACCACCCGCAAGCTGGATCCTCTGGACCGCTTTCTGAAGGAGATGGGCGCCTCTCCCACTCTAACCTCCCAGCCGCGCCTCTCGGTCAGCCACAGCAGCCTTCCCCACGAGACCCAGGTGGCCGTCCTGGACTACAAGCGATAGCGCGGCCCGCCAGCAACGGGAATCCACCAAATGTTCATGTGCGGCGTTATCGATCACCTGGACCAAGCCTGGGAAGGCAAGCCCCTAAGGTAGTTTGCACACAGGAAGTCACGCTACCGAACCAGTACGCTATCTTGCACTCTCTGCGGGCTTGTGTAACAATATCCCAGAAGTCTCCTCGTCATCAGTCCCCTGCGAAGCGCCCTTCGCTTGGCACTCGACGACAAGGAACAGTACATTCTTAAGGAGGTCGTCGAGTGCCCTACACCGACAAATCCCTTACCTGCGTGGAGTGTGGAGCTGAGTTCACGTTCTCGGCCGAGGACCAGGAGTATTACGCGACCCGCGGGTTCCAGAACGAGCCCAAGCGCTGTCCTACCTGTCGACAGGCCCGCAAGGCCGGGCGCCAGGGTGGGCGCGAAGGCGGAGGTGGCTACCGGGGCGGTGGCTACGGCGGCGGCGAACGCCAGATGTACCCGGCGGTCTGCGCCGACTGCGGTCAGCAGACTGAGGTCCCCTTCCAGCCCCGGGGTGACCGCCCGGTCTACTGTCGGGACTGCTTCGCCAAGCACGCGCCGGAACGTACCCGCTGGTAACAGCCTGACATAGCTCTCTAATCCCTCCGGTAGAGGCTAGCGGTTTAAGAGCGCAAGCCTGTGTGAGGAGGGGATGTCTTTGTGTTTGTTGAGCTTCGGGGCGGCGAGTCGCAGGAGCATCTGCTAACCAGGTTCCGACAAGCCGTTCAGAGAGACGGTATTCTTCGCGAGGCGAAGATGAAGCGCCATTTCATTTCGAACTCGGAGGCGAGACGCCTGGCACAAGCAAAGGCGGCAAGACGGCGCGCACGCAAGCACGCTTGCTAGCTTTACCCCCTCGCACTACGCAGGCCGACTGAGCCGTGGCCCAGTCGGCCTGCCGGTGCCCGCTTCCTTGGTAGACCTACCTGGCGCTGTCCGGCTCGACATGTTCTGCACAGCCGAAGGAACGGGCCGACGCCGTGTCGAAGCGTAGAGCACCGGGCAGCCATTTGCTACAATGTCGGTGGAGTTGGCCCTGTCTCGCCCCTGGATCGAGTTATGGCAAGTAAGCGCGACTATTATGAGGTTCTCGGCGTCCCACGGGGCGCCGGTCAGGCGGAGATCAAGCGCGCCTTCCGCCGGCTGGCCATGCAGTATCACCCCGATCGCAACCGGGACGAGGGCGCGGAAGAGCGGTTCAAGGAGATCAACGAGGCCCATGAGGCGCTCTCTGACCCTGAGCGCCGGGCGGCCTACGATCGCTTCGGCCACGCGGGAGCCGAGGGTGCCTTCGCCCGTGCGTTCGATGGCTTCGGTGACATCTTCGACGCCTTTTTCGGCGCCAGCGCCACTCGCCAGCGCACCCCAGAGCGGGGCGCCGACCTGCGCCTTGGCCTAGCCATCTCCTTCGAGGAGGCCGTGTTTGGCTGTGAGAAGGAGATCGAGGTGGAGCGCACCGAGCTCTGCTCGGCGTGCCAGGGCCTGCGCGCCGAGCCCGGCACCGACGTAGAGAAGTGCCCTTCCTGTGGCGGCAGCGGCGAGGTGCGGCGCGTACAGCGCAGCATCTTCGGCCAGTTCGTCAACATCGCACCCTGCGGCCGCTGTGGGGGCGAAGGCCGCGTCGTCCAGCAGCCGTGCCGTCGCTGTCGGGGCACCGGCCGCGAGAAGGTGAGCCGCCGCCTCAAGGTGAGCATCCCCGCCGGCATCGAGGGCGGTTCCCAGATACGCCTGTCCGGCGAGGGCGAGATGGGGCGCTACGGCGGTCCTCGGGGTAACCTCTACGTCCTGCTGCGTGTGCAGGACCACGCCGTCTTCCGGCGCGACGAATACGACATCATTTACGACCTGCCTGTCAACTTCGCCCAGGCGGCTTTGGGCGATGAGGTGGAGGTCCCCACCTTGGACGGCCCCCGGCCGATCCGCATCCCTCCCGGCACCCAGAGCGGCGAGCTCTTCAGCCTCAGAGGCATGGGCGTTCCCCATCTGCGCGGTTCGGGTCGGGGCGACATGCTGATACGGGTGCAGGTTGTGACGCCGACCGGCCTCTCGGAGGAGCAGAAGCGGCTGCTCCTCAAGCTGTCCGAGTCCCTGGGCACCGCCGTCACGCCTCAGGACGAGAAGGGCCTCTTGGAGAAGATCCGCGACGCCCTGGGGTAGGGCGTGACTTCTTCTACTTTGGACTGGCTCGAGTTCACGCTCCTGGTACCCGCCGCCGATGTAGAGGCGGCCGCCGACGTGCTGCGTCGCCACTGCCCCGGAGGCGTCAGCATCGAGGAGCCTATCCTGCCGGCGGACCGGGAGGAAGGCTACGCTTTTGACCCCGGGCGGCCAGCAACGGTGCGTGCCTATCTTCCCCGCCAGGGCGACCTGGCCCGGCGCCGGCGCGCCCTCCGGCGGGAGCTGGCTGCCCTGGGCCTGGCCTCGGCCATGCGCACCCGCTGGCGCCGGGATGAGGAGTGGGCAGAGGCCTGGAAGCGCTTCTTCGGCGTCGAAAGGGTGGGCCGCAGGCTGGTGGTCTGTCCCACCTGGATCGAGTATGCGCCCCGCGCGCGGGAGGTGGTCATCCGGCTCGACCCGGGTATGGCCTTCGGCACCGGCCAGCACCCCACGACCTGCCTCTGCCTGGAGGCGCTGGAGAGCCGCCTGCGCCCCGGCGAGGAGATACTCGACCTGGGGACAGGCTCCGGCATCCTGGCGATAGCGGCGGCGCTGCTGGGCGCGGCGCGGGTCGTTGCCCTCGACAACGACCCCGTGGCTGTGGGCGTTGCCCGCCAGAATGTCGCCGTCAACGGCGTCGAGGGCCGGGTGCAGGTCTTGGAGGGAAGCCTGGGTGACGCCGGGCCCCTTCCAGACGCGGACGCGTCCCGCTTCGACATGATCCTGGCCAATATCAGTACCGCCGGCATCACCGAGGTGGCCCCCGCTCTGTCGCGTGTCCTGGCACCGGGAGGTACACTTATCGTCAGCGGCATCGGCGACGCCTCGGTCGAGGTCTGCCGCGGCGTCTTGGAGCAGGCCGGGCTCACCATCCTTGAGCAGGCCGACCGCGATGGCTGGTGCGCGCTGATCTGTACGATGCCATGAGCCTGCATCGCTTCTTCGTTCACCCCGATGTCTTCTCCGGCGACGAGGTGCGCCTGGAGGGCGACCTGGCGCACCGGCTATCCCGCGTCCTCCGTCTCGAGGCCGGCGCCGCTGTCGTTCTGCTGGACGGGAGCGGCCTGGAGTACGAGACGCGGTTGGATGTCGTGGGGCCTCAGCGCGTGACCGGCACGGTGCTGGGCCGGCGCCTCGGCCGGTCCGAGCCGCGGGTGCGGTTGGTGCTCTACCAGTCGCTGGTCAAGGGCGAGCGGTTCGACTGGGTGCTGGAGAAGGGGACGGAGCTGGGTGTGGCGGCCTTCGTGCCGTTGCTGTCGCGGCGGAACGTCGTGCGGGCGGCGCCGGGGCGAGCCGGGCGGCCGGAGCGCTGGCGCCGCGTGGTGCGAGAGGCAGCCGAACAGTGCGGGCGTTCCGTCCTGCCCGAAATCCTGCCCGCTAAGGGTCTGCAGGAGGCCGTGTCGGAGGCTGCGGACCTGCGCCTCCTGCCCTGGGAGGGCGAGGAGGCCCTGGGCCTCGCCGCCGCCCTCCGGCGGGCCCGCCCCGCCCTCGAGGCCGTGGAGCGCCCTACGGTCGCCGTCCTCATCGGGCCGGAGGGAGGCTTCGACGCCGAGGAGGTGGCCCTGGCCCGCGAGGCCGGGGCGCAGGTGGTGTCGCTGGGCCGGCGTATCCTGCGCTCGGAGACGGCGGGCATCGTTGCCGCCGCCGCCGTCCTCTACGAGCTGGGGGAACTTGGGGCTTGAGACCGAGTTAGGGCCCCACCGTCTGAAGCGTCCACGGCGCCGGGTCCACTGGCACGCCGCGAACGATGATCTCCCAGTGCACGTGCGGGCCCGTCGCCATGCCGGTGCTCCCGACGAGACCCACAACATCGCCCTTGTTCACCATCTGCCCTACCTGCACGTTGAACGCCGACAGGTGATTGTAGCCGCTGAACACGCCGTCGCCGTGGTCGATCAGGACGCTGTTCCCGTGCGTCGGCCCGCTGCCGACGTAGGCCACCCGGCCGCTGTTGCCCGCGACCACCGGCACGCCCTCGTCCGCCGCCAGGTCTGTCCCCTGATGAAAGCTGGAGACCGGCCCACCGTTGTAGCTCCTCCGAATGCCGAACGGGCTCACGATCACCTCCGGCACCGGCCAGAGGAACGGCCCTGACCACAGCTTCTGCGCCGTGAACTGCGCGAACGTTGCCGCGCGCGCGTTTCCTTCCTGCTGGATCAGCGCCGGATCAAGCGAGTCGTTCACCGCAGGCGGAAGGTCGATGTTCTCCACCGGATAGCCCATGTCGTCCACGGTCATTTGCGTCGCCAGCTCCGACATGACATTGCCGTTGCCATCGAGGAGCTGCACCGTGATGCCGTGGACGCCGACCGCCGCGTCCCCCGCAGCCGCGATGACGCCCCAGAAATCGAGCCCGTGCGCCACCAGCGGATAGCGCACGTTGTCGGCGAAGGCGACGGCGCTGGCCGCGCCCTGCCCGGCGACCTCGACTGTCGTCGTCTGGCCCTGCCCGATCTCTGACGGCACCACTCTCAAGAGCAACGTGTCGATGGGGGTGGCCACGGGACTGGGCACGGGCGGCGGCGGGACGGTCGTGGCAGTGGGCAGCTCCATTGCTGGTGTGGGCGTCGCTTCGACCGTGGGTTCGGCCGTAGCGGTTGCCGTGGCCGGGGCTGTCGTCGGCGTCGGCGTTGGGGACTCCGGAGTGGGCGAAGGCGGTGCCTTTGTCACGCTGGGCGCCGGTCGAATGGTGGCGGTGGAGAGGCGCTGGACCTGTACTCCGCCCTCCGACCCCTGACTGGAGGAGCCGGAGCAGGCGGCCAGGAGCGCCGCCGCCAGCGCCAGGGTGGCGAGAGCCAGGCAGGCTCCAGCGGCCGGGTGCCGGGGGCGGCCGCTACGGGTCCGGGTGACGTTGCAGGGGCCGAGACGCTCCATTCCCCCGTACTCTACACGGTTAACGGGGGGTACGCCAAGTTGATATAATCGATGGTACCCCGTTGGTGAGGGCCAGCGGCTCCGCGACGGGGGTTGGCACCAGACGGACGGACTCGGAAAGGCAGCGGACCAGGTGGAAGACCCCAGGATCATCGCCGAGCGCATAATCGACAACGTGGAGAAGGTGATAGTGGGCAAGCACCAGGAGGTGCGCCTGGCCGTCAGCGCTCTCCTCTGTCAGGGGCACATGCTCATCGAGGATGTGCCCGGCGTAGGCAAGACCATCCTTGCCCGTAGCATCGCCCGCTCCACGGGCTGCACCTTCCGGCGCATCCAGTTCACCCCCGACCTGCTTCCCAGCGACATCACGGGGGTCTCCATCTACAACCAGAAGTCGGGCGACTTCGAGTTCCGGGCCGGGCCCGTCATGGCCCAGGTGGTCCTGGCCGACGAGATCAACCGCGCTACCCCGAAGACGCAGTCGGCCCTGCTGGAGGCTATGGAGGAGCGCCAGGTTACGGTCGACGGCGTCACCCACGCCATGCCCCAGCCATTTAGCGTCATGGCCACTCAGAACCCCATCGAGTATGAGGGCACCTTCCCCCTGCCCGAGGCGCAGCTCGACCGCTTCCTGCTGCGCGTTCACCTGGGCTACCCCTCCGGCACCGATGAGGTCCTGATCATGGACCGCCAGCAGAAGAAGCACCCCATCGAGGACCTTGAGCAGGTGACGGAGCCGCCCGAGATCCTGGGTGTGCAGCGGGCCGTCCGCGAGGTCTACGTCGACCCTCTCATCAAGCAGTACATCGTGGGCATAGTGGACGCCACCCGCCGCCACGAGTCGGTCTATCTGGGGGCCTCCCCGCGCGGGTCACTGGCCCTCCACCGCACCTGCCAGGCCCGGGCCTTGCTGGACGGCCGCGACTATGTCCTGCCCGACGACGTGAAGGAGCTGGCCTACGCCGCCCTGGGCCACCGCATCATCGTTAGCCCTTCAGCGCGGGTGAAGACCATCACCTCCGCCGAGGTCCTGTCGAACTGCCTGGAGCGGGTGCCCGTGCCCGGCGCCCGCGCTCGTGGCGGTTACCGCGCCTAGTCGGGTGCTGATAAGCCCAGGTGGGCCGCTCGCGGTTCGACAGGCTCACCACGAGCGGAACTGAAGAACCGCTCGCCCTGAGCCTGTCGAAGGGCGGCGTGAGGCAGGCCGTGAACGCTCTCCATCGCCTCTACGACTTCTACCTGGTTCGCCACCGCTCGCTGACGGCGGTGAGCGTCATCTTCGTGCTGGCCCTGACCTGCGCCTTCGCGAGCGGCTTCTGGCTCCTATTCCGGCTGGCCTACCTCATCCTGGCCACCGTCTCCCTCTCCTACCTGTGGGCGCGGCTCAACCTGTGGGGCCTGGAGGTGACGGCGGAGAGGCGCGTGGACCGCCTCCTGGAGGGGCAGGCGACGGAGGACCGCATCACGGTGCGCAACCGGAGCTGGTTCTCCAAGCTCTGGCTGGAGGTCGATGATCCCTCAGACCTGCCGGGGCGGGCCGTGCAGCGGGTCATCAGCCTGAGGCCCCGGGGGTACCGCTCCTGGCGTGTCTCCACGGTCTGTACCCGCCGCGGGCTCTACAGTATGGGGCCGCCCACCGTCACCAGCGGCGACCCCTTCGGCCTCTTCCGCCTCACGCACCGCTTCGGGTACGGGCAGCGCATCCTGGTCTACCCGCGCGCCATCGAGCTGCCTAACTTCTACGTGCCGTCGGCCCGCCTGCCGGGGGAAGGCCGGTTCCGCCGTCGCACTCAGTACGTGACGCCGAACGCCTCCGGCGTCCGCCAGTACCAGTACGGCGACAGCTTCAATCGCATTCACTGGCCCACGACCGTCCGCACCAACGAGCTGATGGTGAAGCTGTTCGAAATGGACCCGGCCAGCGATGTCTGGGTGGTGCTGGACCTGGAGGCGAAGGTCCACGCCGGTAGCGGCGACGACAGCACCGAGGAGTACGCGGTCAAGATCGCCGCCTCCGTGGCCCGCTACTTCCTGATGGCCAACCGCGCGGTGGGCTACCTGGCCCTGGAGCGCACATTCGACCTGGAGGAGGCCGAGCGCGGCGCCCAGCACTACATGCGCATCCTGGAGCACCTGGCCCTGGCCCGCGCCGACGGCGACTCGCCCCTGGCCGACCTCCTCACCGCCGAGGCCCGTCGCTTCGGCCGCCACACGACGGTGGTCGTCGTCACCCCCTCCACGGACGAAGACTGGGTCGTCGGCCTCCAGTCCCTGACCCAGAGGGGCGTCAAGGTGGCCGTCATCCTCCTCGAGCCCAGCACCTTCGGCTCTCCGGACAACTCTCTGCTGGTCTTCGGCGCCCTGGCTGCCAGCGACATCTACACCTACCTGGTCAAGCGCTCCGACGACCTGGCGCAGGCCCTCGGCAGCGGCATCGACAGCCCTTGGGTAGCGGCCGCCCGCAACTCGGAGGTGCGGCCGTGAGGCAGGCCTCCTGGAACGAGCTCTTCACCCCCCGGCCGGCGGAGCCCGTCGCCGAGCCCCGGCAGCGGGAGCGCCTCCTGTCCTGGGAGGACGTGATCACCTTCGGCATCGTCCTGATCCTGTTCCTGAGCGTGGTCGGCTCCATCGACAGCGCCCGCTGGGTGGACGACATGCCGTCGCTCTACCCCCTGGCCCTGGTTGGCCTCCTCCTGGGGCTGATGCTGGCGCGTTCGCGGGCCGGCGAGCTGCTGGCCCACTCTCTGGCGCTGCTGGTGGGGGCCGGCGCCTGCCTGGTCACCCTCCTCTTTGTTGTGTCGGGCAGCAGCCCTGCCGTCCGCGTCGACAATCTGGTGGACCGCATGCATGCCTGGTTCAGCGCCGCCTTCGGTAGCGACATCAGCACCGACACCCTCCCCTTCGTCGTGCTGCTGGTGGTGGCGACCTGGCTGGCCGCCTACGCCTCCGCCTGGAGCATCTTCCGCTGGCACAACGCCTGGCTGGGGCTGGTGCCTGGCGGCCTGGCCCTGCTCATCAACATCTCCTACCTGCCGGGGCAGTTCAGTATGGCCTTCGTCTTCTTCCTCTTCGGCGCCGTGCTGCTGGTGATGCGCGTGCACCTCGTCAACAGCATGCGGCGCTGGCGGGAGGGCCGCGTGCCCTACCCCGAGTTCCTGAGCCTCTCCAGCCTGCACCTCACCTTCTGGGCCGCCCTGCTCCTCCTGGGTGCCGCCTGGGCCATGCCGCCGGCGCCGGAGTCGGGGGCGCTGACGGGCGCCTGGGAGCGCCTGACAGGGCCGATAACGGAGCACGCCTCCGGTCTCAGCCGGGTATTCGCCGGGGTGCACGGCAAGAAGCCGGTGGACGTGCACCAGTTCGAGTCCACACTGCCCTTCCAGGGCAAGATCAGCCTGGGACAGAGCCCCGTCATGCAGGTAGAGTCGAAGGAGGGGGGCTTTCTGCGCGCCCAGGTGTACGAGGTCTACACCTCGATGGGCTGGAAGACGGGGGAGCGCAGCCGTGAGCCCCTGGGCGAGCCCTCGACGGAGGTCACCACGGCGGAGGTCCTTTCCCGGGGCGGCCAGAGGCGCCCGGCGACCGTCGAGGTAACGGTGGACGCGGTGGAGAACGCCCTCTTCAGCCTGGGCGAGCCCCTGGCCGCCGGCGTTCCCTCTCAGGTAGAGGCCGGCCAGTCGCCCACGGATGTCATCGCCCTGCGGCCAGCCGATGACCTGAAGCGAGGGCAGAGCTACACGGCGGTGGGCTCCCTGTCCGCTGCCTCGGTGCAGCAGCTAAGGGAGGCCGGCACCGCCTACCCAGCCGCCATCGCCGATACCTACCTCCAACTCCCCGACGACCTGCCGCCGTCGGTGGCCGGGCTGGCCCAGTACCTCACCCGCTATGCCGAGAACCCCTACGATAGGGCCCGCGCCATTGAGGACTACCTGCGCACCTACCCCAACGACTTCGAGATACCCCTCACGCCCGTAGGCCGCGATACTGTGGACTACTTCCTCTTCGACCTCGGGCGCGGCTACTTCGACTACCATGCCTCGGCCATGGTGGTCATGCTGCGCAGCCTCGGCATCCCCAGCCGCCTGGCCGTGGGCTACGTGCTGGAGGAGGCCGACCGGGACCCGGATTCGAACACCTACTCTGTGACGGAGAGGAGCGCCTTCGCCTGGCCCCAGGCCTACTTCCCCAGCCTGGGCTGGATAGACTTCAACCCGACCCCCACCCAGCCGCTCATCCAGCGCCCCGGCGAGGACCTTGGGGCGTCCGACGATGTTCTGGCGCCCTCGGGCCCGCCCGCTGAGCCGGACGTTCCCCCCGGCCTCGGCGGCGCCGGCGTCCAGCCGTCGGCGCCGGTCGAGGAGGCGTCCAGGGAGGCTGCCAGCCGCGCGGGATGGGTGCTGATGGGCGTCCTCCTGGGGCTCCTGGCCGTGGTCTTGACCGGTGCCGGCGCCGCCCGCTGGGCCTGGCAGTGGGGCCTGGGCGACCTCGACCAGGCGGGCCGGGTGTGGGCGAAGACGGTGAGGCTGGCCTCCTGGGCCCGGCTCGGCCCTCGCCCTCAGCAGACGCCGCGGGAGTTCGCCCGCGACCTGAACCGCGAGCTGGGCGGCGTCGAGGGCCTGGACCTGCTGGCGGAGAGCTATGGGCGCTCCCGCTTTGGGAAGCAGCCGCCCTCGGAGTCTGAGAAGACTCGCCTGGAGACCGTGTGGCGCGTCCTGCGCCGCAGGCTTGTCGGTCGCGTGCTGCGTCGCCGCCCCGGTCGGGTCTAGGGCTGGCTCAGCCCCGATCCCTCCGTCTGCTGCTGGAGGAGCTGCGTTGCCTCTGCCAGGTGCTCTCTCGGCACCAGCACCCAGCAGGCCATGCTCGAGACGCCCAGGAAAGAGACGGCGTCCTGGGCTCTGATCATGGCCGGGATGCCCTGGCCCCGCAGCAGCTCGACCCACATCTCGGCGGTGAGCTGGTCGGGGGCGGTGGCCAGGTGGACCCAGCGCTGCTTCCTGGCGCTCAACGTCTCATGCCTCAGTAGTCCAATCCCTGGCCGCTGCCGGGCTGGCTGGCCGGCTCCGGCTGCAGAGCCTGCTGCTCGCGCAGGGCGTCCAGCACCCGCAGGGCCTGTTCTATGGTGAAGTCCTCGTCGATGCCGGCCAGCGCCTCGGCCAGGGTCCGCTCCGGGCTGGTCGTCTGAGGGCTTTCGCCGGACGGCGGCGGCGTCTGCCCTTCCTGGGGCGTTCCCCCGCCGCCGGCGCTCTCCCCGGGAGCCGGCGTCGCTTCGCCCGGCGTCGACTCCTGGGGCGGGCCCGCCCCTGGCGACTGTTCAGGCGGCGACTGCTCGGCCAGGGCGCGCGCCACCACCTCTAGATTGTACTTCGAATCGAGGCCGTCTGGCTTGAGGATGAGGGCCTGCTTGTAGGCGTCGAAGGCAGCCTGGAGCTGCCCCAGGCGGAAGTAGTGATTGCCCAGGCTGTAGTAGGCGCGAAAGGCCAGGTCGCTGTCCGTGGCCGCCGTCGCCCGCTGCGTCTCCTCGACGGCCCGGGAGTAGTCCCCCAGGCGGTGGAGGGCGTTCCCAACGTTGTAGTCGAGCTGGAGGAGGTCGGGGCGCTCGGCCTGGGCCCGCTGGTAGGACTCCAGGGCGCGGTCGTACTGGCCCTGGGCGAAGAGGCGGTTGCCGTCGTCGTTGAGGCTGTGGACGGAGCTGGCGCAGGCGGCAGCCAGCAGCCCGGCGAGCAGCGCCAGGGGGCCGAGGACCACCTCCTTCCGCCCGCTCCAGAGGCGCCTTCCCTTCGTGTCTGAGATGACCATCTCCAGGGCGAGGAGGAGGGCGGCGCCGGCCAGGAACCACTGGAAGCGTTCTTCGGGCTGGCGCTCCGTGCTGGTGGCGAAGACAGTGGACTGGAGGCGGGCGAAGTCGTCGGCGAGACCGGCCAGGGGGGTGCCTGGGCTGTCCAGGGCCACGTAGCGGCCGCCGCCAGCCGTGTCCAGGGCGCGGAGAAGGGTGTCGTCCAGGCGCGTGACCACCGGGGCGCCGGTATCGGGATCGACCTTGGGCTGCGTGGCTCCCGTCGCCGGGTCGACCTGGGGTATGGTGCCGCCGGCTGTGCTGCCGGCGCCGGCGGCGTACACCAGCAGCCCCTTCCCGTTCGCACCGCGGGCTGCCTCCAGGGTGCGGCCCTGGTGGTCCTCGCCGTCGCTGACCACGAGGATGATGCGGGCGGCGGTCTTGCTCTCGGAGAGGGCCTCGGCGGCGGCATCTATGCCATCGGCGAGCGCGGTGCCGGCTTGGAGGAGGAGCCTCTCTCGTGACGCCGAGGCCACCATCTGCTTGACGGCTCCCAGGTCCGAAGAGAGGGGCGAGCGCAGGAAGGCGCCGCCGGCGACCAGCACCAGTCCCGCGCGATCGCCTCGCAGGCGGTCCAGGAGGGCGCCGATCTCCTGCTGCGCCCGCTCCCGCCGGCTGGGGGCGACGTCGCCCGCCTCCATGCTCTCGGAGACGTCGAGGACGATCATCAGGTCCACGCCTCGACGCTCCAGAGGCACCTCGCGGCTGCCGACCTGGGGCCTCGCGGCGGCGAGGGCGAGGAGGGTCAGGGCGCTCAGCAGTAACCCCGCCTTCAGGGCGCGGCGGGCAGGGCTGCGACCGGGGCTAACGGCGTCGAGGGCGCCTCGACCGGCGTAGGCGGCCTCAGCACGGCTGCGCCAGCGCCAGAGGGCGGCGAGGGCCAGGCCGGCCAGGGGGACGGCGGCCAGGAAGGGCAGGAACTGGGGCGCACCGAAGCTCACGCTCGTCTCCTCACGGCGCCCTCCGGAACACCGTGCTCGCCAGGAGCACCTCCAGGCCCAGGAGGGCCAGGGCCGGCACGAGAAAGAGCGCCGAACGCTCGTCGAAGGCGGAGAAGCGCTCCTCGCCCACCCGCGATTTCTCTAGCTTGCCGATCTCGTCGTAGATCTGAGCCAGGGTATCCGGGCTGTCGGCCCGGTAGTAGCGGCCGCCGGAGACCTCGGCCATGCGGCGCAGGGCCTCCTCGTCCACGCTAGGGCGCGGCGCCGCCGTCCCGGCTGGGCTCTCCCCGCCGCTGCCCGCGCGGGGCGAACCGATGACGCCGATGGTGTAGACGCGAATCTTGAGGGCCCCGGCGATGCGGGCCGCCGCCAGAGGCTCCACCTCCAAGCGGTTGTTCTCGCCGTCGGTGAGGAGGATGACGATCCGGCTGCGGGCCCGCGACTCCCGCAGCAGGTTCAGGGAGTCGGCCACGGCCAGCCCGATGGCGGTGCCGTCGGGGATGGGGCTGGCGTCGGTTTGGGCCACCATCTCCTGGAGGGCCTGATAGTCGAGGGTGAGAGGGCTGAGGGCCAGGCTCTGGCTGCGGAAGGCCACCAGGCCCAGGCGGTCGTTCTCGCGACCGGCGATGAAGTCGCTCACGACCTGCTTCGCCGCCTCCAATGGTGTCCTGTCGCCCAGGGTGGACTCCGTCATGCTGCCGGAGATGTCCAGGGCCAGGGCAATGTCGATGCCCTCCGCCGGCACGACGGCCCCGGCCCGGCCCGTCTGGGGTCGCGCCAGGGCCAGGATCAGGAGGACCAGCGCCAGGAGGCGCAGGGCCGGGAGGACCCACCGGTGGCGGACCCGCCAGGTCGGGTGGAGTTCGCTCACCAGGCGAAGGCTAGCGACGGTGAGGGCGCCGGCCGGTCTCCGCCCATAGGGGCGCCGGAGCTGCCACGCGGCCACGACCGGCAGCAGGAGGAGGAGCAGCAAGAAGTAGGGGCTCTCGAAGTGGATGCTCACGATCGCACCCCCGAGGCCTCCTCTTCGCTCTCCTCGTAGTGCTGCGGCCTGGTCATCTCCACGACCTCGAAGGCGGCCGTCAGGTCGGCGTCGGCGCGGGCGGCGGCAGGTACGTACTGGCCGTAGCGGACCTCGTCGCACTCCTGGAGGAGGCCGGACACCAGGCGGGCCTGCCAGCGGTCGACGCCACGACCGACCATCTGCCCCTCCAGCTCGGCGGTGGTGAGGGCGAAGGCCGGGAAGCCGTAGCGGCCCGTCAGGTAGCGACGGATGCAGCCCCCCAGGAGCTGGTAGTGCTCCTTGGGGGCGCCTCCTTCGGGCAGCCTCAAGGCGGCGATGCGCTCCAGCTCGGCGCGAGCCTCGTCTTCGGGCAGAGGCGGCGGGCCGGCCGGCGCGGGGGGGCGGCGCCGCCGCCGCAGGGCGCGCGCCAGGACCAGCGCTAGCCCCAGGGCGACGGCCGTCACGGCGGCGGTCAGGGCCGGCGTCAGGTAGGCCGGCGCCCCTCCCGGCACGCCGAGCTGCGGCTTGAGGTCGCGCACGTCCGTGGGCGACTCGCCGGGGGGAATGACGCTGGCCACGGTGATGGGGATGGCGGGCGCTGTCGCCGTGGCCGGGTTGCCGGCGGCGTCGCTGTAGGGCACTGCGATGGCCGGGACCTCAAGGTCGCCGGTGCGGAAGGCCGCCACCGTGAAGACCAGGATTGTCTCCACGCGGTCGCCACCCAGCGACCGCTCCCGGGGCGGCTCGGCGGCCAGCACCTCGAAGGCGCCGAAGGTGGAGGCTGCCTCGAGCGTGTCGAGGGTCAGGCCCTCGTCATGCTCCACGACGAGGGTGAGGGTGATGCGGTCGCCCACGGTGACCCGGTCGCGGTCGACGCTGGCGCGCACGCTGACGGGCTCCGGCGGCGCCGCGGCAGCGCGGTGGGGAGCGAGCGCGGCCAGGGCGACCAGCAGGACGAGGAGGCCCCCGACGGATCGGGCAATGTAGTGGAAGGCTTTAGCCTTCCAGGACGTGTGTGGAGG
>Ga0315279_10006920_pt1 | contig 14183 bp, 8 predicted proteins | sample YL17G06_20_MG_FD_203694 | JGI IMG/M metagenome (GOLD analysis project Ga0315279, IMG submission 203694) | Sediment microbial communities from Yellowstone Lake, YNP, Wyoming, USA - YL17G06_20 | ecosystem: Environmental > Aquatic > Freshwater > Lake > Sediment | place: USA: Wyoming | collected... | reverse complement strand
GGTCGTTGGTGGCGAACACCGCGCGCACATCGGGGTGCGAGGTCAAAATGTTCTCCATGACGTTCATGCCCAGGGCCCGCTCGCTGTTGGCCGGCTGTACCGCCACGCACTGGATGCCGGGCACCCCGGCAATGGCGTCCCGGAAGCCGGTCAGGCGGTCCTCCTGGGTGGCCACGCCCAGCACCCCGCGGATCACGGCCACTTTGCCCTTGCCGCCGATGGTCCGCACCACGTACTCGCCCGCCAGCCGCCCGCCCAGCCGGTTGTCAATGCCGATGAAGCTGGCCCGGTAGGGCCAGGGCACGTCCGTGTCCACGATCACCACCGGGATTCCGGCCGCACGCGCCTTGTCGAGCACGGGAATCACCTCGGACACCCCGGCGGGGGCCACCGCCAGCGCGGACACCTTTTTCAGGATCTGGTCTTCGAGGATGGAAACCTGCTGGTCGATGTTGATTTCCCGCTCGGGCGCCAGCACCGCGAAGCGGACGGCGGGATCGGCGCGCGCCGCGGCTTCCGCGCCGGCCCTGAGGCGCTGCCAGAACTCGCTGTCGAGCGCCTTGACGACCAGGACGATCTCGAGCTTCCCGGCCTTCTCCGTTCGCCAACAGGCGCTGCAGAACAGCAGCGCGGCGGCCAGCGCGGCCGCCTGGAACCGGCGATTGCGGAAGTTCATTAGCTATCTCCTCACGGCGCGGCCCTTTTCGGTGGCCCGCTGCCGCACCACGTCCACCCACACGGCAACCACGATGACCACGCCGATCACCACCGTCTGCCAGGAGGCCGATACGTTCAGTAAGTTCAGCCCATTCCGCAGCACACCCATGATCAGCGCGCCTACCAGGGTGCCGGCCACGGTTCCCATGCCTCCGAAGAAGCTGGCTCCGCCGATGATGACGGCGGCGATGGAATCCAGCTCGGCGCCCATCCCGGCCAGTGGGAATCCGGAGTTCATGCGGCCGGCGAGCACGATGGCGCCCAGCGCCGACATGCCGCCGCTGAGCGCGTACACCATGATCAGCCGCCGGTCCACCGGGATGCCGGAAAGCAGCGCCGCCTGCCGGTTGCCGCCGATGGCGTAAGTATCACGGCCGTAGGTGGTGTAGCGCAAAAAAATGTGAAACAACAGGCAGCAGACCACCACCAGCAGGACGGGCGCCGGAATCCAGGCCATCGAGCCGGCCCCCAGAAAACGGAACCCGGCCGGCAACTCCGAAATCGGGAAGCCGCCGGTCAGCACCAGCGCCAGCCCTCGCGCGAAGTTCATCATGCCCAGCGTGGGGATAAAGGGATGGGGCAGGTGCAGCTTGGTGAAAAGCACGCCGTTCAGCGCGCCCAACAATACCCCGATGGCCAGGGCCGCGGCCACCGCCAGCACCGGCGGCACGCCCGCCTTCAGCAGCATGGCCACCAGGACGCAGCAGAGACCCAGGATGGAACCGACCGAAAGGTCGATGCCGGCGGTGATGATCACCGCCAGTTGTCCCAGCGCCAGCAGGGCGTTCACCGCCGACTGCCGGAATACGCCCATCAGGTTGTCGAAGCGCAGGAAATGGTCCGACAGTACGGCCAGCGTGCCGGACAGCAGCAGCAAACCAAACAACGGCCCAAACCGCCGCAGCAGAACCGCGGGCTGGAGCGCCGCGGCGAGGCGCTCTCGAACTTGCTGGACGCGGGCCCGACCCGGCGCGGCCGTCAATTCTCACCTCCGGTCGCCAACTGCATGATCCGCTCCTGGGTGGCCTGCGTGCGGGCCAGCTCTCCGGTGACGCGCCCGCGGTGCATCACCAGCACCCGGTCGGCCAGCCGCAGAATCTCCTCCAGCTCGGAAGAGACAAACAACACCGCCGCGCCGCGGGCGGCAAGACCCCGTATGATCTCATAAATCTCGGCCTTGGAGCGGACGTCCACGCCGCGTGTGGGCTCGTCCAGCAGGAAAACGCTGGCGCCGGCGAACAGCCACTTGGCCAGCACCACCTTCTGCTGGTTGCCGCCGCTCAGGTGCTGCACCGGCTGCTCGAGGCCGGCCGCTTTGATGCGCAGGGTCTCGACCAGCCGCTCTCCGGCCTGCTTCTCCGCGCCGCCGTTGGGAAAGACGCCGGCGCGGGCGTGGGCGCGCGGCGCCGCCAGCACCATGTTGAACAGCAGCGAGCCGGTCAGGACCAAGCCCTTGGCCTTGCGGTCGTCCGGCACCAACGCCAGTCCGTGCCGGACGGCGTCTTCCGGCGTGCGGAGCGTCACCGGTTGCCCGTTGACGAACAGCCGGCCGGCCTCGCGCTCCCCGACACCGAACAAGGACTCCAGCAGTTCGGTCCGGCCCGCGCCGGCCAGGCCGGCCAGGCCCACGATCTCGCTGCAGCGCAGGGTGAGGTGGACGTCACGGAAGCTGCCTGGCGCGCTCCATCCCTCAATCCGCAGCGCCTCCGCGGCAGCGAGCGGCGAAGCCGATGGCGGCGGCCGGTCCTCGATCTCGGCGCCGACCATGGCGCTCACCAGTTCGCCGTGGCTGGTATCGGCCACGGGGCGGGTCATGATCCGCCGCCCATCCCGCAGCACCGTGACGCGGCCGGCCACCTGGAATATTTCCTTGAGCCGGTGCGTAATGTAGATGACCGCTACGCCCCGTCCGCGCAACTGCGCGATCACGGAGAACAAGCGCGCGGCTTCCTTCTCCGAGAGCGGCGCGGTCGGCTCGTCCATGATGATCAGGCGGGCACGCGCCGCCAAGGCCTTGGCGATTTCCACCAGTTGCCGCTCGGCCAGGCTCAGGCTTTCGACCGGCTGCGCGGGGTCGATGGCCTGGCCCAGCTCCGCCAGCAGGCTCTGGGCGCGCTCCTGCATTTCCCGCCAGCGCACCCAGCAGCGCAGCCGCGCCACCGGATGGCTGCCCAGGAAAATGTTTTCGGCGACGCTGAGCTGCGGCGCCAGCGCCAGTTCCTGGTGCACGAAGCTGATCCCTAATTCCTGCGACTGGCGCGGCGTGGCAACGGCGACCCGGCCTCCCTCCCATAGCATTTCGCCGGCGTCCGCGGCGTAAACACCGCCCACAATGTTCATCAGCGTCGATTTTCCGGCGCCGTTTTCGCCCACCAGGGCATGCACCTCGCCGGCACACACGTCGAAATCCACCTCATGAAGCACCGGGACGGTATGGAACGACTTGGTGATGCGCCGAAGTTCGAGCAGCGGGGGGCGATTGGGTTCGGAAAACATCGGCGTCGCATGTAGGGGCGCTGCTTGCTGCGCCCCAGAACGGTTGGCCGGCAATCGGCACGGGGCGCAGCAAGCAGCGCCCCTACAGTTAGTTGTTGTCCCTGGGCGGCGCGGTGGATTCCCGCACGATCAACTCGCCGGGAACCGTGATGTTTTCCTCGGACTCGGCGCCAGCCAACAACTTCAACAGCGTCTCCATGGCTAACTGGCCCATGCGCCGCTTGGGCTGGCGAACGGTGGTCAGCGGCGGATAGCAGAACTGCGCCAGAAACAGGTCGTCAAACCCCACCACCGAAACGTCGCGCGGAACGGGGAGGCCGGCCAGTTGCAGGCGCCGCAGAACGCCCAGCGCCGACATGTCGTTGTAGCAGAACACGGCGGTGGGCAACTGCGGCAGCGCCAGCAACTTCTCCACCGCCCTCATGCCGCCCTCTGCTTTGCCGTCGCCGTGCACCACCAATTCCGGCTGGAATGGCAGGCCCGCCTCTGCCAGCGCCTCGCGGTAGCCGGCGAAACGCTCGGTGTCGGACTGGTAGCCGTGCTGGTCGCCCAGGTACGCAATGCGTTTGTGCCCCAGCGCGATCAGGTGGCGGGTGGCATCGCGGCTGGCCTCCAGGTTGGCGATCATCACCGAATGCATGAACTCGCCCGGATGCTGGTTGTTGATCAGCACGATGGGGATGCGCATCCGCGACAGCATGGGAGTGTACAGCGCTCCGACCCGTGAAGACGTAACGACAATCCCGTCCACCCGCCGCTCCTCGAAGGAATGCACCACCTTGACCTCGCGCTCCGAATCGGCGTTGGAATTAGCCAGGAACACGGAGTAGCCGTGATCGTTGGCCGTCTCTTCGATGCCGCCGACGATTTCGGCAACGAAGGGATCGGCGATGGTAGTGACCACCACCCCGATGGTGCTGGTGCGGTTAGTGGCCAGGCCGCGGGCAATGGCGCTGGCGCAATAGCCCATCTCCTCGGCAAGGTGGCGGATCTTTTCGGCGGTCTCCCGCTTGACCAGCGGGCTGTGTTGCAGGGCGCGCGAGACAGTGGAATGGGACACCTCGGCGGCGGTGGCGATGTCGCGGATGGAAAGCCGCCTGGGCTTGCTGCACACGCTCGCACTGCGGGTGGTATTCAAGAATCGCCCCTGGGGAGCGCTCTCCTCAGTTGCCCGGGATGAGCAACCACGGTCTAACCTACGCCCAAGCTGGTATGTCAGTCAAGCAAGAGGTACGGGCGGATGCAGGCCAATGCCGGCCGCTGCCTGCGGAGAGCAGGTACAGCGGCGCTGCACACGGTTGCACTTGGCTTTCTTCTCCTTTTCAGGCATGATGTTGCCCCAAGGCACAGGCTATTTGACGGAGTCGCAAATGTACTTTAAGAAGCTGGCGTGGCTGCTGGTGATGATTGTGATGCTGGGCACAGGCGCGGAATCCGCCCTGGCTCAAGACGCTGCCGCCTCTGGCGCGGAATTGAAGTTCGTTGTCGTTTTCAGCCGGCACGGTGTTCGTTCCCCGACCTGGACTACGGAACAGCTCAATGAGTTTTCGGCCGAGCCGTGGCCGGACTGGGGAGTTCCTCCCGGAACCCTCACACCGCACGGCAAGAACTTGATGAAGCTCTTCGGCGCGTACGACCGGGCGTACCTGGCGCAAGCCGGGCTATTGGGTTCGACGGGCTGTGCGGATGCCGACCGCGTGTACTTCTGGGCAAACAGCATGGAGCGGACCATGGGAACAGCCCGCGCCATGGCCGATGGCATGCTGCCGGGCTGCGAGGTCGAAGTCCACTCGCTGCCGCTGGGGAAAACCGATCCGCTGTTCAACCCAATCCCGGCAGGCGTCGGGAAACCTGACGCCGCTTTGGCGGCCGCGGCGGTGTCGGGCCGGATCGGCGGGAAACCGGAAGTGTTGCTGGATGCCTATCGTCCGGCCCTGGAGACAATGCAGCGGCTGCTTCTGGGATGCAAGCTGGGAGCGCAGTGCCCGCCGGAGGGCAGCACCGTCAAGCAGCTTCTGCTCAAGCTGCCCGCGGCGGTGGAGCAGGGCAAGGGCGATCGCCTGGCGGAAATGCGTGGACCGCTCAGCACGGCCTCGACGCTCGCCGAAGTCTTTCTGCTCCAGTACACGAACGGGATGGCCGGCAAGAATCTGGGCTGGGGCCGGCTCACCGAGTCCAACATGCGGGAGATGATGCTCCTGCACACGGCTTACGAGGACCTGTTGCGGCGCACGCCGGGCGTGGGACGCCCGCAGGCTTCGAACCTGCTGAGCCACATCCTGAAGACCATCGAGCAGGCGATCGCGGGCAAGCCGGTGCCCGGGGCGCTGGGCAAACCGGGCGACCGCGCTCTGATTCTCGTCGGACACGACACCAACATTGCCAACATGGCCGGGATGCTGGGCCTGTCGTGGTTGCTCCCCGGCTATCAGCGCGATGACACGCCGCCGGGCGGGGCGTTGGTCTTCGAGTTGTGGCGCGCGCCCGCCGCCGGGGACTACACGGTTCGCACTTACTACATGGCGCAGACCCTGGAACAGATGCGCAAAGCGCTCCCGGTCACGCTCGATGCGCCGCCCGGCAAGGCGGCTGTTTTCGTGCCGGCCTGCAGCACCGCCGGCGAAGGATTCCCCTGCGCCTGGAAAGCCTTTCAGCACGCCATGGAAGCCGCAATCGACCCGGCATTCGTCAGGCCGTGAAACAGGCGCGCCGCAAGGGATTCCGTTGCCCGTGCCGGGGTTCAACTGCCGCAGCCCCGCCCACGAACGCAACCCAAATCACTGCTTCGCCGCGTCCAGAAGCACAACGGGCAGGCGGGGGAAGGCGAACTTCTCGGCCTGTTCGTCCATCACGTTCACCTGGCAGGTGTAGCGGCCGGGCGAGAGCCGCGCCAGCGGAATGCGGAACTGCACGGCAATAGCGTGCGGGCGTGAGGCGGACGCGGCAGCCACCCGCACCGGCTGCGATTCGAAGGCCTTGGTTTGGCCGCGGAAGAAGCTGAGCGTGGCGGCGACGGGCGGCCGCGAATCGTAAACCTCGAAGTACACGAACAGCTCCTGGTCCTTCCGAAACACGCGCGTCACGCTGGGGATCAGCTTCAGCCCGTCCTGGACCAGCGGGTGCGCGGTCGGCGATGCAGCGCGGGTTTGCGCCGCGCCGATGGCCGCCGCCACGCGCTCCCGCTGTCCGGCCAGCACCACCGAGCTCAACCTCAGCCAGGTGTTCTCGGCGTCAAGATCGGGCACGGCGAAGCGGGTTTCGAAGGTGCCCATCTTCCCCGTGGCGTTTTCGCGCGCCAGAAAGCGCAGGGTGTAAGCGCCGGGCCGCAGCGAGAACGCAGTGTCGTACTGGAGCGGGCGGCGGCCGAGCTGGCCGGCCTGCTCAGCCGGCAGCGTGGCCCGGATGGTGTCGCGCACCGAGCCGGCCATCTTGCCACCGCCGTCGCGCACCTGGCCCACGAAATCCAGCTCCGCCGACTCGTTGGCGCCCTTCTTCGTCAAGCCCACTTGCGAGCCCAGCAGCTTTAGCGCGATGGGGACGAAGTAGCGGTCGTGCGACAGGCGGAAGTAGTTGATCTCGACGGCCAGCGACAGGTCGGTCAGCGGGTCGCCCAGCAGCAGCGCCTCTTCAAGCTGCCGCTCCTTGTCCGCGGAGGTGAACTGGCGGAAGTCCTTGGGGGCGAAATAGCCGCTGCGGTAGTCGAGCCGGGCCGCGGGCTGCGAGGCCAGGCGCACGCGGATGCGGCGGAACCGCCCGTCCTGCGCCGGGTTCGTGCCGTAGTAGCCGAGCACGTAATAGCTGGAGATGTGCTGCTGCGCCTGCCGGATGCCGAGCGTCAGGTCGTTGTTGTCGAGCAGCGCCTTGCCGCCGGTGTCGGCGGCCAGGGTATGCAGCGTTTCCTGCTGGTCGTTGAAGCGGGCCTGCAACTGGCGCTGCATAGCGCCCGAGTAGACGCCGGCGCCACGCGGCGAGCCGCGCGCGGCGTCGCCGGCCGGCGCGCTGGCCATCAGACCACGGGCATCAATGGGGTAGAAGGCCACGTTGCCGCGCACCGCCGCATTGACGGTGGCCCGCAATTGCGATTGGTTCTCGAGGCCCGTTTTGCCCACCCCGCTCGAAAAGTACACCAGCGCCTTCTTCTGCGGCAGCGCAGCCAGCAGCTTCACCGCCGATTCCAGCGCGCTGAGCTTGCGGTCGGTGTTGAAGATGTTGAACTCGGTCTCGTCGGCGGTTAAGGCCGCGCCGGTGTCTTCGGCGATCTCGTCTTCCTCGCCGGCGGCGGCCTCGGCGGCCAGCTCGGCGCCTTCGCCCACACGCAGGCCGCGGATGGCCTCGAGCAGCCGCGCGCGGTCGTCGGTGAATTCCTGCACCACCCGGAAGCCGGTGGAGAAGCTCATGATGGCGATCAGGTCGGCCGGCGTGGTCTGCTCGGTCAGGAACTTGATGGCCGCCCGGATGGCCCGCACCTGGTCAACCACCGGCATGGCCGACAGATCGAAGTAGAGCACCAGGAGCCGCCGGTCTCTGTAGCGCACCGGCGAGGGAGCGGCCGGCGCTGCCTGCGGAGCTTGCGGCGCAGCGGCAGGCGGCTTGGCCGGCGCTGGCGGCGGCGCGTCCAGCCGCTCGTACTCGAAGAAGGCGATCTTCTGTGGCTGGTCGTCTTCGAACACCTCGAAATCCGTGGCCTTCAGGTCCTCAATGGGACGCCCGGCGCGGTCCCGCGCATCGACGTTGACCAGCACCAGGTTCGTAGCCGCCTGGAACTTGACCGCCGGCGGTTGCTGCTGCCCCGCCGCAACCAACGCAACAGCAACGAGGATGCTCAAAGCTCTCATAAAAACCTATCCGCAGATTTCGCAGATTCAAATCTGTGTAATCGGCGAAATCTGCGGCTCAAAACCGGAACCGCACCACCGCGTTCACCGCCCGCATGGGCGCCGCGCCGGTGGCCAGGCCATAGTTGATGGCATTCACCGTGGTGGCCAGCCGCGTGATGCTGGCGTGGTTGGTCACGTTCGTTCCCGCCAAACGCAGCTCGAAGGTGCGGGTCCGGTCGTTGAGGCGGAACGCCCGCCCCAACGAAGCGTTCAGCACAAGCAATCCCAGCCCCGGAATGGTGTTTCGCCCGGCATCGCCGTATCGCCCGGCGGGAGGCAGGGTGAAGGCAGCGGGGTCGAAGTAGCTTCCGCCGGCGTGGACGGGAAAGCCGGTGGCGTCAGCCCTGGCGCTGCCCACCACCCCGGTGCCCTGCACGTCGGAGCGGTTGCCAAGTATGGTGGCGGTGAAGGGCGTGCCCGACTTGGCGGTGATACCGCCGCTCAGCGTCCAGTCCTTCAGCAGCCGCGCCGCCCAGCCGCCGACCGCGAAGCGCGACTTGGGCTGGCCGGCCGGCGAGGTCAGCACGTAGAACAGGTCCAGCGTGTGCCGGCGGTCAAAGCTGGAAAGGCCGCGCTCGGCCGCCAGGTTGGTGTCGTCCTGCGCCACTACGGGGACGCCGCCGCCGAACGTCGATACGTTGTCGATAGATTTCGAATAGGTGTACAGGGCATTGAGTGATACGCCCTTGCTGAACCGCCGCGTCAACCGCAGTTGTCCGGCGTGGTAGATGGAGTTCCCGTCAGAGCCGTCGAAGAGGAAGCCCACCGCGTTGGGGATGCGCCGCCGCAGCTCCGCCGTCAGCGGGGAGCCGACAGGCGCGCGGTTCGGCATGCGCTGGATGTCGAGCCGCGTTCCTTTTGTCCCCAGGTAGCCCAGTTCCAGCACCAGCGAGCCGGGGAACTCCTGCTGCAGCGAAGCGTTCCAGGTCTGCGCGTAGCCCACGCGGTAGCTGCGGTCCACGGCAAAGGTGTTGGCGATGTAGTCGCCGGCTGCCGCCGGCTGCGGCGTGGCGAAGGCATTGTCCAAGGTCAGCAGGCGGCCGAGCGTGGTATTGCGCACCACGGCGTGGGCGAAGGGCGGCTGCTGGGCCAGGCGCCCGGCGGCCTGGGCGTACACGCCGGTGTTGAAGTACACGCCGTAGCCGGCGCGCAGCCGCAGTGACCGCTTCGGGAACGGCTTCCAGGCCAGGCCGGCGCGCGGCGCCAGGTTGTTGCGGTCCGGATCCACCAGGCCGCGCGGGAACTCCCCGCTGTACGGCCCGCGGCCGCCGGGCGTGACCACGGCGGCGCCGGTGAACCACGGCGCAATATCCAGGTTCGCCATGCGCCCGTACTTCTCCCGCACCGGCGAAAGGAATTCGTACCGCAGCCCGACGTTCAGCGTGAGGTTCGAGCGCAGGCGCCAATCGTCCTGGGCGAACAGGTTGTAGACGGCCGTGCGGTAGTAGGTGTCGGCGCTGCCGTAGCGCACCGAGCTGGTCTGGGGGAAACCGAGCAGGAAGTCGGCCAGGTCAAACCCGGTGCCGTTCAGCGGCAACCCCTGGGCGTCGAAGTCGCTGGTGAGCAGGCCGCTGAAGCTGAGGTTGCCCCGGCCGCTCTGGTTGTTCAGCGCGTTGACCAGGGCGCGGCGATAGTCGCCGCCCACGGTCGTGGTGTGTTTCCCTTTCATGCGCGAGAAGGCTTCCGTGACCCCCGTGTTCTGGTCCACCCGCCGCGCGGCGCTGGCATCCGTCAGCCCGCTGAAGTTGGTGAAGGAGAGGTTCGGCGGGCCGTAGTCCTGCGGGTTGCTCGATGTTCCCGTAATTCCCAGCGCGGCGGCCACGTTGGGCCCGGAAGCGAAGTAGGGAACCACGTGGTTGCTGTTCCGCGAGAAACTCCACTTCAGGGTATTGATCGGTCCGCGCTTCAGCGTGTGCTGCCAGGTGATGTCGCCGGAATAACCCAATCCCTCGTTGCCGTCGCGAAATCCGTAAAGCTGTATGATCTGCGAGCGCCGGTTTTGCAGGTTGAAGGTGGAGAACACGCGGTTGCGCTTGTCGAAGTTCCGCCCCAGGCGCAGGCCGACATTATCGTTGTCGGCGGGCACGGAGGTGAGGAATTCGTAGTTCTGCGCCCTGCCGGGCTGGTTCGGCAGGGGAATGAACGGCAGCAACCCCGCCGCAATGGGGTGCATCCTGGCCTTCGGGATGCGGTTGGCAGGGAAGGGCGCGCCCGTGAGGGGGTCGTAGACCACGAGGGGGCCGCGCACCTGCGACTGGGAAAAATCACCTGCCCGCTCGGCCTCGACCGGCAGAGTTCCGACCGCGCCAAAGGGATTGCGGCCACGGTTGGCAATGTAGCTGATGAAGAAGAATGTTTGGTCGCTCTTGACGATCTTTGGAATGTGCAGCGGCCCGCCTGCAACTACTCCGTAGTAGCTTTGGGCATAGGAGGGCTTGGCTAGCGGCTGTCCGCTGAAGGAATACGGCCGGGCGTCCAGCGCCGAATTCCGGAGCGCGAAGAACCCGCCGGCCTGCACGGAGGTCGGAAGGCCGGCGCGGTTGCCGATGGCCTGTGCCGGGGCGGCGGGGCGTGCCTGGCCAGCCGGCGCTTTGCCCGCCGCCTTCCCGGCCGGTGCCTTGCGCGCCGGCTGGCTCGCCCGGCCGAAGGTGTCCTCCTGCTGCGCCGGAGCAAGCCCGCGGCTCAAGCTGCCGCTCAGCAGGAAAGCCTCGTTGGCGTTCTGGCTCAATTCGCCGGCTGGCGCAGGAGTCGGCGGGGGCGTCAGCGGAGGCGCCGCTTCGGCTTCCGCCGTCTGGTTTACATCCAGGCGCTGGAAGCCGCCCGCGGGCGACTTGGCCGCCGCGGCCGCCAGCAGCACGGCCAGCGCCGGCGTGTGCGCCACTTTCAGGTTCCATTCCGCCGGGGCGGCTTCGGTGGCGGGGTTCAGCTCGCGCCGCGCCCGCTCGAAGCCGAAAATCTGCACTTCCAGCGTCCAGGCGCCGGGCGCAAGGTCCTTGAAGTGATACTGGCCGTTCTGATCGGTGCTGGCGGTCGACTGCTGAGTGCCTTGCCGGGCCGTCACCACGGCGCCGGGGATAGGCAATCCCTTGGCCTTCACGACACCCCGGTGCTCAGCCGCCGGTGCTGTGGCGGCAGCCAAAACCAGCCAGAGAATGAGGCGTTTCAGCACACCTGTTCCCTTTCATCCTTTTTAACTCAGTGTACAGGTGTTTTGTTTCAGGAAATTGCTTTACCGCTGGTCCCGCACGGCGGGACCGGCGGCACGGCGGCTCAGTCGTCCGTCAGACGCCAAACCCGCGCCGGGCGCCCGCGGGCGCGCAAAATGGGCGCGACCATTCGCTGCAACTGCACCACGATACGCACTTTCTCCGGGAAAGGCAGTGCGGCCAGCTTGCGGCGGCGCTGCTCCTTAGCGGCGATGAGCCGCGCGATTTCCGGCCTCAGCTTGTCCACTGCTTCCATCTGGCCTCCAGATTGTGGCGGGCAAGGACAGCTCGAAGGTATCTGAACCGCGATGGCCGCCAGATGTTCGGCGCGCAGCACCCGCGTGGGAGTGTTCTCATAGGAGGTTTCCCGCGCCTCCGCCAGCGCCTCTTCCATCAGTGCGTTGTAAGCCGGGAGAAACTGGACTGGAACGCCCTCGATGTTCACACATCCGCCTTGCTCCGCATAACCCCTGGCGCGCAATGCGTCGTAAAGAGGCGCCAGCGTGAGCAGAAGGCCCGCCGCTTGCGGGAGGATGACGAAAACGTCTAAATCGAACGTCAACACCGGCTCCACGTAAAAGGTGGCGCCCATGGCGCCGCCGATCGCGTAGCGCAGCAACAGACCGTCGCGTTCCAATGCGTTCAGGACTTGGAGCGTCTTTTCCACGAGACGAGTTCAGCCTACCACGCGGGGCCAAGATGCGGCAAACCAAGCCTCATCAGGCGGCGGGCCGCCGGCAGACCAGCCGCCGCTGTAGCGGCGGTCTTTAGACCGCCATCATCGGCACGCTTGAAATGGCGACCTCGCCAGGGGGGTCGCCGCTACATGTCCCCACAGCCTACAGCCCAAAGCCTGCAGCCGGATCTACCAGGCGTCGGCATAGCGGTAGCCGTAGGGGTCGGCGGCGGCTTCCAGCGCCCCGCTCTCCGGGCTCACGCGGATCAGCACGGGCGCGGCCCCGCTGCGCCAGCGCGACCGCACCGTCACCTTGTGCCCGCGCGCCTCGAGCTGTTTCACTACCGCCGGGTCGATGCGCTCGTCCACGTACAGCACCAGCGGGATATATGCGTGGTTGTCGAAGCTCGATACCAGTTGGCGGGTTTCCATGCGCGGCGCTTCAATTGCCCGCTCCGGGTCCATGCCGAACTCCAGCACATCGAGCATCACCTGCAACAGCGCCTGGTCCTGGTTGTCGCCGCCAGGAGTGGAAAGAGCCAGCAGCGGCTTGCCGTCTTTCAATACGATGGTCGGCGACAGGGTGATGCGCGGCCGCTTGCCCGGCTTCAGCTCGTTCGGATGCCCGGGGATCAGCAGGAAACTCTGCAAGCGCTGGCTCAGCGGGATGCCGGTATCGCCGGCCACCACCGCCGGCAGCCAGGCGCCGGAGGGCGTGGCCGAGAACATGACCCCGTTGCTGTCCACCACGTCCACGCAGGTGGTGTCGCGCGCGGGGTTGGCCGGCTCCTTGATCTCTTCCTTGTAAAGGGCCGGGTGGATTGTCTTGAAGTCCGGAAACGATCCGGGCCGCGGCTCGCCGTTGGCCTTTTGCGGATCGACCAGTTTCACCCGCTCGGCCGCATAACCCTTGTGCAACAACGCTTCCATCGGCGGCCGCAGGAACAGCGGGTCGCCGTAGAAGCTGTCGCGGTCGGCGTATGCCAGCTTCATCACTTCGGTGAGCGTGTGGAGGTACTCGGCGGAACCGAAGCCCATCTTCTTCAGGTCGTAGTGCTCCAGCATGTTCAGCGTCTGAAGCATGACGGGGCTCTGCGACCAAAAGCCCGGCTTGTACACGTCGTAGCCGCGGTAATTGACCGCGACCGGCTCTTCCACCCGGGCGTGGAAAGCGGCCATGTCTTCGTAGCGGATGAAGCCCTTGTTGGCCTTCATGAAGCGGTCGATTTCCTTGGCCACCGCACCCTTGTAAAAATAATCGCGGGCGGCGGCGAGGCCCGCCTTGCGACCCTGCCCGCCGGCGCCGGCCTTACGCTCCGCTTCGATCATGGCGCGCAGCGTGCGGGCCAGGTCCGGCTGGCGAAAGACCTCGCCCGGCCGCGGCACACGCCCGTCGGGAAGGAAAACGCGCGCCGCATCCGGCCATTTCTCGATGCTGGGGCGGAAGCGCTCAATGTACGTCGAGCGCGTCTCGTCGATGGGGTAGCCGTCGGCCAGGTCCAGCGCCGGCTGAATGACGTCGGCGAAGCTCTTGGCGCCGAATTCGCTGAGCGCCACGATCATGCCGTCAACCATGCCCGGAACTACCGCCGACAGGATGCCGGTGGAGGGAATGCGGCCCGGCTTATCGCCGGGCATCACGCGCGGATCGGACTCGTCGGGAGTCCGTTTCCGATAGAAATCCGCGGTAGCCAGCTTGGGAGCGGTGCCCACGCCGCTGATCGCGTACATGCGGCCGTTGGCGCGGATCAGGATCGGCGCCTCGCCGCCGAACCCGAAGTGCGTGTATTCGGTGACAGCGGCGGCGAAAGTGGCCGCCACGCCGGCATCGACGGCGTTGCCGCCCTGGTGCAGCAGGCGCATGGCCGCTTCGGTAGCGTAGGGCGTGCCGGCCGCCACCGCCGCCCGCCGCCCCCGCACAATCGGCCGCAGGTTAGGCTCGCGCTGCTGCGCCAATGTGGTAAGCGTGAACAGGACAGCCAATAGGGAAGCACAAAGCAGGCTTTTTCTCATGGCGGCAAAGACCATCCGCAGATTACGCAGATTGCGCAGGTTTTTCCGCATCGATTTCGCCCTCTTCCGGGTCTTTTTTTGTGGGTCCGTTTGCCCCTCGCGTCGGTTCGTGGTCCGCAGGCACCTCGCACATGCCGGGCTTTCTATGGAGCGCTGGCGTGCCCCCCGCCCCCCGGGGTGTTTTGTCGCCGCGCCACC
>Ga0315279_10006918_pt1 | contig 14188 bp, 6 predicted proteins | sample YL17G06_20_MG_FD_203694 | JGI IMG/M metagenome (GOLD analysis project Ga0315279, IMG submission 203694) | Sediment microbial communities from Yellowstone Lake, YNP, Wyoming, USA - YL17G06_20 | ecosystem: Environmental > Aquatic > Freshwater > Lake > Sediment | place: USA: Wyoming | collected... | reverse complement strand
AGGAACACAGCACACCCGCGCGGCACGCCCACAAAACACACAGCACACCAGAGGACGCTACACAGGTCCGCGGCACGCCGCACACCGAGCGAACGGGCACCTGAATTACCCGACAAGCTGTAGCTATTCGGGCGGACGCTTTGGATCCCCAGATTCAGGAGCAGATCAAGAGCCGAAGCGAACAGCGCTTGGTATCACCATGGGGCATCGACGAAAACGAGAATCTCGTCCAGGCACGTGTGATCATGCCGCGCTCGCGAGCACTCCGCGACCCCCAAGATGTGCAGTGCCTCGGAGCTCGAAGCGGCTTCGGGCAATACCTGCGAAGGAGCACAACATTGCCCTCGTACGGCCGGCGTCTTTCAACCGAAGACACGACCGCCATTATCGCGGATCTGCTGGAAGCCTTGCGCAAAGGCGGACTCGTCGAGCGCGTTCGCGAAGACGGCGAGACTCCCGGCTACCAGCTCCCGGCTGCTGCGCTTGTCTGGAAGGCAGGCGATGGGACGAGGCCTTTTCACGATCCCATTCGCGTGCCGCGACTTCCCGAAGGGGGAAGGCGCACAAACCCGTTCTTCCTACAGTTGTACCGGGAGGTCGCGCAGGAGGCACTCGGACTGGAAGCCCGCGAGCACACGGCACAGGTGCCGCCCGAGGTGCGCCAGAAGCGTGAAGAGGACTTCAGGAGCGGCAAGCTACCCGTGATGTATTGTTCGGCAACCATGGAGCTTGGCGTCGACATTGCACGGCTGAACGTAGTCAATCTCCGTAACGTACCGCCGACTCCGGCAAACTACGCGCAGCGAAGCGGCAGAGCTGGGCGTAGCGGGCAACCCGCGCTTGTGTTTTCCTATTGTTCAACGTTCCGATCGCACGACCAGTATTTCTTCAGGCGGCCTAAGGCAATGGTATCTGGCAGCGTAACGCCGCCACGGATCGAGTTGGGAAACGAGGACCTTGTACGATCTCATGTCCATGCATTGTGGCTGACCGCAACGCAATTCAAATTTGATGCAAGCCTGAATACAATCCTAGACTGTACGGGGGAGCAGCCAACCCTAGAAATCCTTCCGGGAGTTCGAGATGACTTGTTCGCGCCCAGGCACCGGGAAAAAGGGCTCTTACCAAGCCAGAGACTGTTGGACTCGATCGGAACCGATCTGCAGTCTGCGCCTTGGTACAACGAACAGTGGTGCGGCGACATTCTTGATAGGATACCTGAAGCATTTGAGAGGGCATGCGAGCGATGGCGTACGCTTTATCGGGCGGCCAACAGGCAGCGGGCCGCCCAACATGCCATCATCGGAGATCATTCCCGGCCGCAACGAGACAGGGACCGCGCGAAGGCACTGCGGGCTGAAGCAGAACGGCAGCGAGACCTTCTTACTCAGGCTCAGAACGTGATGGAAGCTGACTTCTACACATACCGATACCTTGCCAGCGAAGGCTTCCTGCCTGGCTACAATTTTCCACGGCTTCCCTTATCCGCCTACGTGCCCGCCAGGAGGCAGCGTGTGTCCCGTGATGAGTACATTTCCCGGCCTCGATTCCTCGCCATCTCCGAGTTCGGGCCCCGTTCGCTGCTCTACCATGAAGGCGCGCGTTACCGAATAGAAAAAGTGATTCTTCCGTTGCGCGCGGAAGCGGACGTGCTCGCGCTGCAGAGCGTGAAAGTGTGTGAAAATTGCGGTTATCTTCATGAGGTTGGCGAAGTTGGCATCGCGGACAACTGCGAGTTGTGTGGCGTAGCCCTCCCGGCTGCCAAGCCGAACCTTTTTCGGATGGAGAACGTTTCCACTAGACGCATAGATCGGATTAACAGCGATGAGGAGGAACGCTCACGGTATGGGTACGAAATCCGTACGGCGCTGCGGTTCGCTGAGCGATCGGGCCAGCGGATGGAGCGCAGGGCGGAAATTATTGCAGCCGACGGAAGCCTGTTGGCACGCCTTGCCTACGGACCCGCCGCAACGCTCTGGCGAATTAATCAAGGATGGACGCGGCGCTCACAGGCTTCCCAGGAAGGCTTTGTCCTGGATATAGAGCGCGGATACTGGGCAAGGAACGCCGAGGACGAGGAGGACCAGGATTCGCCCATGGCAGCGCGAACCGCTCGGGTGATCCCCTACGTTGAGGATCATCGGAATGCGCTTGTTTTCGAGCCGCAGACTATCCCTGCGGAAGACGCGGAGAGGTTCCTGCCGACGCTTCAGGCTGCACTGAAGAACGCAATTCTCGCTGTCTTCCAACTGGAGGAGAGCGAACTAGCCGCGGAGCCCTTGCCCTCACAGGAGAAGCGCTTGAAGATTCTCCTCTACGAGGCAGCCGAGGGCGGAGCCGGCGTTCTGCGGCGATTGGTCGAGGACCCGCAGGCAATCGGCAGGGTAGCGCGTGCGGCGCTAGATATTCTTCACTTTGATCCTGATACCGGCGTGGACAGGCACAGAGCGCCAAGGGCCCGGGAGGATTGCGAGGCGGCTTGCTACGATTGCCTAATGAGTTACACGAACCAGCCCGACCATCGCATGCTGGACCGCGCTGTCGTGCATGACATACTCATGCAGTTACGCGATTGCCGAGTTCAGGCCGCGGCCGGCCCACGCAGCAGGCGCGAGCACCTTGAATGGCTTTCAAAGCAGTGCGATTCCGAGCTTGAGCGACGCTGGCTATCGTTCATGTTCGAGCACGATCTCGCGCTACCGACCTCTGCTCAGCCACTTGTTCGGGAATGCTCCACGCGTCCTGATTTTTTGTACGCTGACCATCAGTCAGTGATCTATGTTGATGGGCCTTCGCATGACGATTCCCGCAGGGCGCAGCGCGACCAGGAGCAGACTGTCTGCATGGAGGACAAAGGGTTCATGGTCATCCGATTCGGTCACCAGGATGATTGGCTGGAGCGCGTGCGCCGCTATCCAAGCGTGTTCGGGAGGCTTGCATGAGGCACGGAATCGGCACGCTGGTAAAGGCACGAGGAAGAGAATGGGTCGTGCTTCCTGGGTCGACCGATGAGCTGGTACAGCTCAGGCCACTCGGAGGGAGCGCTGTCGAAGAGACAGGCATCCTCACCAGCATAGAGAAGGTGGAATCTGCCACTTTCGGGCTGCCGGATCCGGCGAACGTGGGGGATTTCCGCTCCTGCCGGCTGCTCCGTGACGCGGTAAGGTTTTCCTCCCGCTCGGGTGCCGGTCCATTCCGAAGCTTTGCCCGTATTGGCGTGGATCCCAGGCCGTACCAGTTGGTGCCGTTGATGATGGCACTCCGTATGGATCCCGTGCGGCTCCTCATTGCGGATGACGTTGGTGTCGGCAAGACGGTTGAGGCGGGCCTGATACTGCGCGAGATGATGGACCGCGGCGAGGTCAAACGCGCAACAGTTCTCTGCCCGGCGCCCCTTGCCGAGCAGTGGAAGCGCGAGCTGGAGGCAAAGTTCCATCTTGGCCCAGAGCTGGTTCTACCAGGCACGGCTGCCCGGCTTGAGCGAACCTGTCCGGTGGGACAAAGCCTCTTTGATAGGTATCCACTTACCGTGGTTTCTCTAGACTTCATCAAGAGCGAAAGGCGTCGTGAAGAGTTCATCAGAGCGTGCCCCGAGTTTGTCATCGTTGATGAAGCCCACACTTGTGCAAAAGGGTATGAGGGCAAAGGCCCCCGGCACCAGCGCCATGAGCTTGTCGCTGCAGTGGCTGAGGGAAACCGGCACCTCATTCTGGTGACCGCGACACCTCACAGCGGGAACGAGGAGGCGTTCCAATCCTTGCTCAAGCTCCTGGATCCCACGTTCGATCGGGAAGAGATAAAAGAAGACCGCAAGCGCTTGTCGCGTCATTTCGTGCAGCGTCGCAGGGCGGATATTCGACAATTCATGGGCACCGACACCCCTTTCCCTGATCGAGAGGAGCAGGAGCAGGCCTACCAACTGTCGGATGACTACAGAAAGCTCTTTGATCGGGCTTTTGCGTATGCCATGGAGAGCGTACGGGAGGAGGCCGGGAGCGCTTTTGGCCGCCGCGTGCGGTGGTGGTCCGCGCTTGCCCTGCTTCGGTCGCTTGGATCGAGCCCGCGGGCCGCGGCAGAGACGCTCCGTACGCGCGCCGCGTCCGCTGCCACTGAGAACCCCGATGAGGCGGACGAAGTGGGGTGTCGGGCCGTGATGGATCTCGATGCGGTAGATGCGGCAGAAGTGATGGATGTTACTCCTGGTGGCGATCCCGGCGAGCAATCCGATGAGGAGGGCGCCTCTGCGCAGCCAGCGCGAAGGCGACTCCTGGAAATGGCCCGAGAGGCGGAGCGTCTGGCAGGCAAGCCGGACACAAAGCTTTGCACCGCAACAGCAGAAATCGCTTCATTACTAAAGGAAGGATTCAATCCCGTTGTTTTCTGCCGGTTCATTCCGACTGCTGACTACGTGGCAGCGGAGTTGCGGGAGCGCTTGGGCAAAGGCGTGGCAATCGAGTCGGTCACCGGTATGCTCCCACCTGAGGAGCGCGAACAACGGGTTCTTGCACTGGGGAAGGCGGAACAGCGCGTGCTTGTGTGCACCGACTGTCTGAGTGAAGGAATCAACCTTCAGGAGGGCTTCGACGCGGTCCTACACTACGACCTATCGTGGAACCCGACCCGACATGAGCAGCGCGAAGGACGGGTGGACCGTTATGGCCAGCCAAAACGCATTGTTCGGGCACTGACCTTATTCTCATCGGACAACAGGATCGACGGGCTGGTGCTCGAAGTCCTGTTGCGGAAGCACCGGGCCATCAGAAGCGAGCTGGGGATATCCGTTCCCGTTCCGGTAAGGACCGAAGAGGTCGTCGAGGCACTCATGCAGGGGCTCATCCTGCGCGGCAAGGCTAGTGGCCACGGTCAGTACTTGTTCCCCGAGCTTGAAGAGCAGACCGCCAAGGTTCATGAAGCATGGACCTCGTCGGCTAAGCGGGAAAGGCGCTCGCGTACCTTATTCGCCCAGGAATCGATGAAGTTCGAGGAGGTGGCGGGCGAGTTGGAGGAGGCAAGAGCGGCAACGGGGTCAGCCGCTGATCTGCGCGCCTTCGTGTGTGATGCGCTAGCCGCTTCGGGTGGAAAGACCACTGAGCACAACGGAGAGCTGGTAATCGATGCCTCACACGTCATTCGGGCCCTATCCGAGCAACTTGGCCAGGAGCTACGCTTCAGCGCACGCTTCGAGCTCCCCGCTCCACGTGGCATAGTCCATCTCGTTCGTACCCATCCATTCATCTCAGCGTTGGCGTCCTACGTCATGGATTCCGCTCTGGATCCGCTGGCAGCCGGCGTTGCCCGAAGAACTGGCGCCATGCGTACACGGGGGGTCTCCACACGCACAACGATTCTACTCGTCCGCTACCGCTATGACCTGCAGACAATCACGCCAGCGGGAAGCAGCACAGAGCTGTGTGAGGAATGCAGGCTGCTCGCGTTCACCGGAGCCCCGCAATCGGCGCTCTGGATGAGTGCATCTGAATCTGAGAAACTGCTCGATCTGACGCCGGATGCCAACATCGGCTCCGACCAGGCGAGGCAGTTTGCGGCAACGATTGTTGAAGGCATTGCCGCGCTCCTGCCACGGATCCAGCAGGAAGGTGACGAAAGAGCTGCCGTGCTTGCCAAATCGCATCAACGAGTTCGCGCCGCCGCGCGGAGAAAGGATGTGTCCGTCAAGGTGAGCGCGCATAGCCCAGCGGATATCCTTGGCGCGTTCGTGCTTCTCCCGACGGTAGGCGCTTCATGACTGGCACGACCGGAACCAGTCTTCTTGCGGTGCATACCGAGGGCGGGCTGATATCGCCCGACATAATTGTCGCGCTTTCTCAACCGGGGGCGGACCTGAGCGGGCTTCGACCTGAAGATTACCATCTGGACGGCGAGCGCCTTAGCGAGGCCATCACTAAGTCGTGGAACCGGATGCGCGGTGAATGGACGAAGTTTCAGGACACACGATCGCGAACTATAGAAGGCGATCCTGCGACGGGGCTCACCAGGGAGCGCATTATGCTGCCGCTGTTTCAAGAGCTGGGCTACGGACGCTTGGTGCCAGCCAGAGGTCTGGAGGCTGGCGGCAAGAGCTACTCGATCAGCCATCTGTGGAACCGGACTCCGATCCACCTCGTCGGTTTCGGTGTTGACCTTGACAGGAAAAAGAGCGGCGTGGCGGGAGCGGCCCAGGCGAGCCCGCACGGTCTGGTACAGGAGCTTCTCAACCGTTCCGACGACTACCTCTGGGGAATGGTATCAAACGGACTTCATCTGCGCATACTCAGGGACAACCGCAGCCTCACCCGACAGGCCTATGTTGAGTTGGACTTGGAGGCGATCTTCAGCGGTGAGCTATACCCCGACTTTGTCGTGCTGTGGCTGCTGTGCCACCAGAGCAGGGTGGAGGCCGAGAGGCCTGAAGAGTGCTGGCTTGAGCGCTGGTCAAGCCTGGGGTGGGAACAAGGCGCCCGCGCGCTAGAATCGCTTCGCGAAGGTGTGCAGCAGGCCATCGAAAGCCTTGGCAGGGGCATTCTCTCCCACCACTCGAATGGAAAGCTCAGAGAGCGACTGAAATCGGGAAGCCTTTCCACACAGGATCTCTATCGTGAGTTACTCAGGCTCGTTTATCGGCTTCTTTTCCTTTTTGTTGCCGAAGATAGGGACGTCCTTCATTCGCCTGGCACGCCGCCCGAGGCAATTGCCGCGTTCCGCAATTTCTATTCGACTCACCGCTTGCGCATGATGGCGGAACAGATTCGCGGCTCAGCCTACGCGGACCTATTTGCAGGACTGAAGACCGTAATGCGTCTGCTCGGCACCCTCGGCGCGCCCGAACTTGGACTGTCGGCCCTCGGAAGCTACCTCTGGTCGGACGATGCTATTGAAGTGATTCTTCCTTGCGACATTAGCAACCACGATTTGCTGCAAGCTGTGCGCGCACTTGGTTTCACCCAGAAAGAGAAGATCCTATGGCGCGTGGACTACCGCAACCTCGGTAGCGAAGAGCTTGGTAGTGTATATGAATCCCTTCTGGAACTGCATCCGGTGATCAATGTGGAGGCCGGCGTTTTCACTCTGGATGTAGCCGCAGGACACGAGCGCAAGACCACGGGTTCCTATTACACCCCGCATTCCCTGGTGCAGTGCCTGCTGGATTCAGCACTGGATCCTGTGTTGAATGAGGCTGCGAGCAGCTCCAATCCCGAACAAGCCATTCTCAATCTGAAGGTGTGCGATCCTGCCACAGGGTCGGGCCATTTCCTTATTGCGGCAGCACACCGCATGGCAAGGAGGCTGGCATCGGTGCGGACGGGAGATGAAGAGCCATCTCCCGAAGCCATGCATCATGCGCTCCGCGATGTGATTGGCCGATGTCTCTATGGCGTTGACGTGAATCCAATGGCTGTGGAGCTGTGCAAGGTGAGCCTCTGGATGGAGGCACTGGAGCCAGGAAAGCCGCTGTCATTCCTTGAGAGCCACATCCAGTGTGGCAACAGCCTTCTCGGCACGACACCTGCGCTGCTGGATGCGGGTATCCCGGATGAGGCATTCGGAGTGCTCACCGGAGATGAAAAGGGCGTTGCCACGCAGGACAGAAAGCGGAACCGCGAGGAAAGGAGCGGCCAGCTCTCCCTAGTGGACAAGGCGGGCGGGCTGTGGGGAGAGAACCTACCCATGTCCGAAGGAATGAAATTGGCAAGCATAAGCGACTCGACTATGGAGGGGATAAGACAGCTGGAGAGCGGCTACCGGGACATGATGGAAAGCGCGGAGTACCAGCGTCTCAAGGCCGCATGCGATGCTTGGTGCTCCGCCTTTGTCTGGCCACGGAAGAAAGACCTACAACTTCCAGCGATGACACAGGGGCTCCTCAACCGGATTCGAATGGATCCAGGGAGCGTGCCCGCTTCCGTCTCGGAAGAGGTACGCAGAATAGCAGAGAGAAACCGGTTTTTGCACTGGCATCTTACATTCGCAGAGGTTTTCGGCACGGAGCGGGCCGGATTCGATGTGGTGCTTGGAAACCCGCCATGGGATCAACTTCAGTTTAGCGAGAAAGAATGGTTCGCCGAGCGCCGACCTGAAATTGGACATGCGGCCGGCTCAAATCGCAAGAAGCTGATAGAAGCTCTCGCAACTGAGGATGCAGGTCTTTATGGTGAGTACCTAGAAGCGCTGAGGCATGGAGAGGGCACATCGGCGCTATTGAGCGAAACTGGACGATACCCCTTGTGCGGAAGGGGAAAGATTAACCTTTATGCCGTTTTTGCAGAACTTGCGCATTGGCTCATGTGTCCCCGCGGGAGTGTAGGGATCATTGTGCCAACAGGGATTGCAACGGATGATACGACCAAGCTTTTTTTCGCCAGTTTGGTATCGAAGGGGATATTGCAAAGCCTGTACTCATTCGAAAATGAAGACAAAGTGTTTCCAGCTGTCCATCATTCATTCAGATTCTGCCTGATGACTCTCTCAGGGCAGCCGCGTAGTGGTGAAGCTCAATTCGCCTTTTTCCTTAGGAATGCAGCTCAAATAGCCGATCCAGAACGCAGGTTCAGCTTGACGGAAGAGGACCTATTTTTGCTTAATCCTAATAGTCGGACCTGCCCAATCTTCCGCACCCAGCGCGATGCGGAGATTGTGAGAGCGATTTACCGCCGCGTACCGGTACTGATCAAGCAAGGGCCGGAAGAAGAGAATCCTTGGGGGATGTCATTTCGGCAGGGATTGTTCAACATGACGAGTGACTCAGGACTCTTTCGCGTGCGCAAAGACCTTGAGGGTGACGGCTTCGAGCTGGATGGCAACAGCTTCCGTAAAGGAAGAGTGGCGTACCTGCCGTTATACGAGGCAAAGATGATACATATCCTTGATCATCGATTCGGCACATACGAAGGCCAATCACAAGCCCAGGCCAACCAAGGAAATCTGCCCTATCTCACCGAGCAGCAACACGCGGACCCCCGGTTCCTTCCTATGTCGCGCTATTGGGTGCCGCAAGAAGAAGTTGAATCAAGGCTTGCTAATCATTGGCACCGCGGGTGGTTCCTGGGGTGGCGTGACATCACCAACGCGGTCGTTCTTCGCACTGTAATAGCTAGCGTGATCCCGCGTGTCGGGGTGGGGCATAGTCTTCCGCTCATGATAGTCAAGCCAGTTGCTTCTGTCTGCTCAATGCTTGTCGCGAATCTGAGCGTTTTCGCACTCGACTATGTTGCGCGTCAGAAGGTTGGCGGCACCCATTTGACCTTCTTCGTCTACCAACAGCTGCCTGTGCTCCCACCGTCGACCTATGACGGCTGCTGCCCGTGGGACCCTGGCGTATCCCTCAAGGACTGGATTCTTCCTCGCGTGCTGGAGCTTACATACACGGCCGAGGACCTGCGTCCATTTGCTGTAGACTGCGGCTTCTCCGGTCCTCCCTTTCGTTGGGACGACGAACGCCGTTTCAGGCTGCGCTGCGATCTTGACGCGGCTTTCTTCCTCCTCTACGGAATCTCACGAAATGACGTTGACTACATCATGGATACTTTCCCCATCGTCAGGAGACATGACGAGGAGAAGTATGGGGAGTTCAGGACAAAGAAGGCGGTCTTAGCGGAACTTGGCCGGATGCAGGCTACATTAGCGCACGCCAATGGCAATTAGAACGACACTCGCGGCGGCGCGGAAGCGGTTCTGTAAGTCAAGTAGAGTTCCTAGGTTCGTGTGGCCGGAAAAAGTGCCAAGTCAGCCACTCCTGATGATGAGGAGGAATATCTATTGAGCAAGTTAGTCTTCTTTGCTTATGAAAGCGGCCATCCTGAAAATCGAGACGCTATTGCAAGGGCAATTACAGACTACAACGCGCACCAAAAAACCTACCGGGCGAGGAGCTGGGAGGAGCTGCGAGTCGGTGGGCAAATACTCAATGCCACTGTATTGAAAGCAATCGAGGAATCGGAAGTTTTCTGCTGTGATCTAACATATAGGAATCACAATGTTCTATTTGAACTCGGATATGCCATCGGCAAGAACAAGGATCTTCTTGTATTGCTGAATCCAACGGTAGCTGGCGCTAAGGAGACTTACTCTGCTTCCAGAATCCTCAAAAACATTGGATATGATGAGTTCAAGAACGGACGAGACATTCAGCGGATTCTACAGCAGCACAGACAAGTAAATGTCGTTTCTCTCGACTCGCTTATCAATATGTCGCTCCATGAGATTGACTCAAGCGAGCTGCTCTTCCTTAGTAGTCCGGTCGAGAATCAAGCTGCCCTTGATCTCGGTGACTATATCCAGGGCCTCGGGATCCGCATAGTACAGAACAATTCATCAGAGGTGGAATACCAAACGTTGGCTTGGTATGTTGCAGGGATTGTAAAAAGCAGAAATGTCCTAATCCATCTACTCGGCAAGGAAAAATCCGAAACGGAATCGTACAATGCTGAGTATTCACTTTTCGCCGGACTTTCGTGCGGGATGGGTAAATCAGTTATGCTTTTGGCTCCCCGGCCTTTTAGGGCGCCGATTGACTATTCCGACATATTGATTGAATACGACGATGCGACTGACTGCATTCTGAAAACTTCTTCTTGGCTCGAAGGCAGGCTTCGTTCTATTAAGCCCGCGACGCCAGGATCAGCGGTCACCACGGGAGCTGAAAGAGAGCTAAATCTTCTTCGGCTAGGAATTGGTTATGAAACTGCAGAGGAAGAAGAGGAGAATCTGCTTGACTACTTTATCGAAATTGACACTTACCAGAGGGCAATAGAGAGAAAGTCCTCCATAATCACTGGAAGAAAGGGAGCCGGAAAGACCGCGCTTTTCATAAGACTGCGTGAACACCTCACTCAAGAGCATGGAAGCAGTTTTAACATTGTGTTAAAGCCAGAATCTGACGAGCTTCTTGACAACGTTGAACTCACGGACCTATATGGGAATCCGAAAACGAAGCGAGCGCTCTTGACGGCAGTATGGCGGCTTGTCTTCTACTCTTGCCTATTTACCGAAATACAGCGCCGGATATTGTCCCAAAATATATCTTCTATCGAGCCTGATTCAGTAGAAGATCGGGTTCTGAGGATATTCGAAACCAACAAGGATTCTCTGGCGGTAGGGCATTTTTCTGCTATGGTCAAACTATACCGAGCGTGGGGCGAAGCCGGACTAGACAGACCAGAGGCGCTCGAGCAAGTCTATCGGACTATTATTGGCCCAATCGCTGACGTAGTCAAGGTATATGTCAAAGAACACAAGTACTCTGAGATCAATATTCTCGCTGACAATCTAGATAAAACGTGGGATGCCGGTAGCGATCTTCGTATTCAGGCTGAGATGATACTCACCTTGCTCGAGTTTAGCGGTCGGGTTCCGCAAGAACTGGGAGCAGATCGTCTAAAACTGCATGTCGTGCTAATACTGCGGACTGACATATACGAGTTCATCAGTAAGTGCGCGCGAGAACCGGACAAGCTGGAGGCGCGTAGAATCGAAGTGGACTGGGGCCGTTATCCAAATCGGCTCCGTGAGGTCGTCGAAGCACGGTTTAGGTTTGTTCTTCAGCTTGGCGAAGACGCCCAGGTAGACGACGTTTGGCGAGACTACTTCTCGTTGCCGGGCAGACGTCACCCTTTCGAGATCATGCGCGAGGTTGTAGTTCCACGGCCGCGGGATCTTATCTACTTTGTGTCAAAGCTTTTTGAATCGGCATTGAACTCCGGCCACAATCGAGTGGATGAAGATGATTTCGGATACGCAATAGAGGCCTATAGCAATTTTCTACACCGGAACATGATTGCAGAAACAAGGGCGGAATTCCCGGAAGTGGCCGAGGTAGTGAGCGAGATTCAAGCTAAGTACTATGGCAGTTGGCTACCTTACGTTGATTTTCGTGGCATGCTAAGGAGATATGGATACAGCAAGGAGCGGGTCGATCAATTTGTTGATTTCCTGTTTGGAAAAAGCTACATGGTCGCCGTCGTCGATGGAAGAGAGAAGTTTGTAACCAACCGAACCGAATTGGCGTCCTTGCTCGGCCAGCGTAGGTTCCTCTTGTTTCGAAGGCACCGTGCAAGGGTGCTCATGAATCCAGGCTCGTACAGGCTTAGATCAGGCGGTTATCTGAAATGATAGGTCCCGGCGGGATTCCTGGCGTTGATGAGGATCATGGCTATCCTACTGACAACCATATGCCCGCCTTCCTAAGTGACCATTTGGCCAAAGAAGCGATGGTACGATACGGGCGTATTACAAAATCAAGGTCATCTTCAGGAGTAATGGATGGCTAAAGCGGAAGCTACAGTTGAAGAACTTGTCGGCATGATGGAACGAGGGGAATTGAGGCTGCCGGAAATGCAGCGCCGCTTCGTCTGGCGCTCGACGCGTGTCCGCGACTTGCTTGACTCGCTCTACCGAGGATACCCATCTGGCGCTATTCTGCTTTGGGAGACCGACGAAACAGTCCCCCTGCAAGAGTTTGCCGTCGCTCAGCAGAGAAATCCGTACCAGAGCACGCGCCTGCTCCTCGATGGTCAGCAGCGGCTTACGTCGCTTTCGGCAGTGATTCGGGGCGAGCCTGTTAGCGTGCGCGGGCGCGCGAGGCCGATCGAGCTGCTTTTTAACATGGAGCACCCCGATCAGCTCGAGGTCGTTACCGAGGTGAATGAGGACGGCGACGAAGAGGAGGAGGACAGCGAGGAGTTGATCGAGGACGAGGCTGATACTAGCGTAGACGAACTGCAAAAGCGCTTCGATCGTATGACCTTCGTCGTAGCGACGAAGAAGCTCGCGCAGCTGCCGCACTGGGTGAAAGTGACCGAGGTGTTCAAGAGCGACAGCGACCGGCCGTTCCTGAGGCGGGCGGGAATCACGGATCTGGATGATCCGCGCAGTGAGAAGTACAGTCAGCGTCTTGCTCAGCTTCGCGGTATCCGCAAGTATACATATCGCATGGACGTACTGGAAAGGACGCTCTCCTACGACGAGGTCACCGAGATTTTCGTCCGAGTAAATTCTCTCGGCGCCAAGCTGCGTAGCTCCGATCTTGCTCTGGCGCAAATCACTGCCAAATGGCACGGAGCGCTGAAGACGTTCCAAGTCTTCCAGGGCGAGTGTGCCACTGCAAGCTTTGACCTCGATCTCAGTATCCATCTCAAGAACTTGGTTGCCTTTGCCACGGGCCAGTCCAGGTTTCTCACTGTTGCCAATCTACCAGTAGAAACATTGAAGCAAGCATGGAAAGAGTGTGTTCCTGGAATGGAGTTTGCGCTCAACTTCCTGAGGAGTAACGTAGGCATGGACAGTCCGGCGCTTCTGTCGTCGCCTTTCTTGCTTGTTACCCTTGGATTCTACGGGCATAAGCGCAGGTACCAGATCGGTGAAGAGGAGGCGCAGCGTCTACGACACTGGGTGCTCCTGGCGAATGCCAAGGGTCGCTACTCTCGGGGATCGAGCGAGACTCTTCTTGATCAGGATCTGGCGACATTACGCGATGGCGGAGGCTCGGATGCACTTCTCGACCGCCTCCGTCTTCAGGTGGGGCGTCTCGATGTCGCTCCTGAAGAACTTGAAGGCCGCAACCAACGGAGCGCTCTTTTCAAGACCATGTTCTTAGCGTTCCGGGCGGCGGGTGCCCGGGACTGGCACTCCAACCTTGCTATTGCTCTGGACCACAGGGGAGCGCACCACCTCCTGCAGTTCCACCATATCTTCCCGAAAGCTCTGCTGAAAAGCATCCATACTTCGCGAGAAGCTGACGACATCGCAAACTTAGCATTTGTCGGAGGCAAGACAAACCGTCATATCAGCAATAAGCCCCCGATCCAATACTTCCCGCCTTTGGTAGAAAAAGCGGGTTCGGCTGCCTTTGAGTCACAGTGTATTCCGACGGAGCCTGCTCTTCTCGGCGTAGATGGGTACAAGAACTTTCTTGTGGAGAGGAGGAAGCTCGTAGGCCGCCGGCTGAATGAGTTCTTGGAAGTAACGCCGCATTAGAACTCTCAGCTCATGAGCAGAACCATCCGGTCGGACTATCCGACAGCGCCGCGTGACTACTTTTGGTAATCAAGACTGTCCAGGGATTTCATTCCTAAGGAGTCGACACAAAATAACCGCTCCAAGTTAGTGTAACGTAGGAAGAATGGTGTAGTTCCATTCGCCATGGAACTTGTCCTTTACGATCTTAACGCGTTTCATCTCCTCGTCGGAGATCTTG
>Ga0315279_10006917_pt1 | contig 14188 bp, 10 predicted proteins | sample YL17G06_20_MG_FD_203694 | JGI IMG/M metagenome (GOLD analysis project Ga0315279, IMG submission 203694) | Sediment microbial communities from Yellowstone Lake, YNP, Wyoming, USA - YL17G06_20 | ecosystem: Environmental > Aquatic > Freshwater > Lake > Sediment | place: USA: Wyoming | collected... | reverse complement strand
ATGGCTGCATTCTGTAAAGTGGTCTTTCCTTTAGCGAGCGTAGCGGCCATCATCAGATTCTCGGTCCCGGTGACGGTGACGGTGTCAAAGGAGATATTCGCTCCCTTCAACACATCGGCTTTGGCCTCGATGTATCCATGAAGAAGTTCGATTTTTGCACCCATGGCCTCAAGCCCCATTAAATGGAGATTGATCGGACGTGCGCCAATGGCACATCCTCCAGGAAGAGAAACCGTGGCCTTCTTCATACGAGCCACTAAGGGTCCTAAGACGAGAATGGATGCCCTCATGGTCTTCACCAAATCATAGGGTGCCTCATCGTGAGAGACCTCCGTGGCATTAATTCGATAAACCCCTTCTTTCTCCGATACTTTTACTCCGAGATTTTTAAGAACCTTGATGATGGTCTGTACATCTCTCAGATTGGGAACATTATGGAATAGATTATCTCCCTCGCTCAGGAGGCAGGAGGCAAAGATGGGAAGGGTGGAGTTCTTTGAACCGCTCACCTCCACTTCACCAATTAACCGTTCCCCTCCCTGTATGATGATTTTATCCATCGTTAAAATCCTCAATCCGAAATCTGAGTATCGAAATAAATCTGAAATTCATTTGTGCTTCAAATTTTTTACTTCCTTTGGACCTTCACCACCCTCTCTACACCAGAGAGGTCTGGCAGAATTTGTGGCTTTAAAAAAGTTCCGTTCCTCTCGATTTGTTCTGCGACTTTTTCGCCCTGGCCCTGTCCTACTTCCAATAGGAGCCATCCTCCTTCTCGAAGATAAAAAGGGGCTGGGGTGAGGATGCGTCGGTAAAACTCCAATCCATCCTCTCCTCCATCCAAAGCGATAACCGGTTCAAAATCCCTTACCTCTTTGGCCAAGGCATGGATCTCAAGACGATGGATGTAGGGAGGATTAGAGAGAATGAGATCAAAAGGTCCTTTCTCTTTTGAAGAACGAAGTGGACCGAAGAGATCGCCATTCACAAATTTTATCTGATGCTGCACACCCGCAGATTTAGCATTCTCCTTTGCTAATACAAGAGCGTCTCTTGAGATATCGGTAGCTACCAGAAAGATATTCTTTACCTCTTTGGCCAAGGCGATGGCGATCGCACCGCTACCCGTCCCTATTTCGAGAACAGAGGGGATCCGTTTGAAAGAATTTTCAGAGAGGATCAAGAGGCTTTGTTCAACCAAGAGCTCTGTCTCCGGTCTTGGAATGAGGACGCGAGGATCCACTTTAAAATCGATTGACCAAAACTCCTGATGTCCTAAAATGTATTGAAGAGGCTCTCCTGAAATTCTTCTCTGAATCATCTTCTCCAGGGCCTCTTTCTCCCCCTCCTTGAGTTGGCTATAGAAATTCCTATAAAGCCCCTCCCTACTGAGATTCAAAGAACGAGCCAGAAAAAGCTCTGCATTCAGCCGAGGACTTTCAATCTGATGATCCTTCAAAGTACTGGTCGACCCATTGAGAAGTTCTAAAACCGTCATCTTTAAACCCATATCTAATCCCAAATCACAAATTCCAAATCTCAAATAAGCTCCAAATTCCAATTTCAAATGACCAAAAACATTTTGTTTTGAATTTGGGTAATTGGGATTTATTTGGAATTTGGTGCTTGTGATTTGGTGCCTTCATCTCGCTATGTGTTATGCTGTCTGTCCTTTCAACACTTCCGTCTGATAATGTGTGGTCAATGCACCAATAATCTCATCGATCTCCCCTTCGAGGACAGATTCCAGTCGATGAAGGGTTAATCCAATACGGTGGTCCGTCACTCTCCCCTGAGGAAAGTTATAGGTTCGGATGCGTTCGCTTCGCTCTCCAGTCCCCACCTGGTTTCTTCTCTTTTCTGAAATCTCCATCTGTTTCTCTTGTTGGGCCTTATCCATTAACCTCGCTCGAAGGATTTTAAGGGCTTTGGCCTTATTTTTGTGTTGGGATTTTTCATCCTGACAGGACACCACCATTCCCGTAGGGAGATGGGTTATTCGGACAGCGGAGTCTGTGGTGTTTACACTCTGCCCCCCTGGTCCAGAGGATCTGAAGATATCAATTCGTAGATCATTGGGATCGATCTGAACATCTACCTCTTCTGCCTCTGGAAGGATAGCCACTGTAACGGTAGAAGTATGAATGCGGCCCTGAGATTCTGTAACGGGAACCCTCTGAACCCGGTGGACACCGCTCTCAAATTTCAGTCGACTGTAGACCCCTTTCCCTTCGATCAGGGCGATGATCTCTTTAAACCCTCCCACGCCCGTGTAATGGCGGTTCAATATCTCCATCCGCCATCCTTGCTTTTCTGCAAACTTGGAATACATCCTGAAGAGATCACCTGCGAAAAGGCCTGCCTCCTCTCCGCCCGTTCCTGCACGGATTTCGAGCAAGATGTTTTTTTGGTCTTTAGGATCTTTGGGAAGAAGAGCCGTCTTCAACTCCTCCTCCACCTTCTCTTTCTCATGGGTCAGCCGATTGAGCTCCTCTTTTGCCAACCGCTTCATTTCTTCATCTTCCTCATCAGCAAGAAGGTGTTCACTTTCCTTGATTTCCTCTTCTAATTTTTTAAGCCTTCGGTAAAGATCAACCACCTTTCCCAGCTCGGCATACTCCTTGGCGGCCCTCTGGAACTCATCCTGTTTCGTAATCAACTCAGGTTGGCCGAGGAGGTGGGAGAGTGTTTCGTACCGTCGTTCGACCTCTTCCAATTTCTCAAACATCTTTTTTCCTTAACTCCTTTAGTTACTGGTGTCCCTCTAATTCCAGGACTTCATGAAGGGCACGGAGTGCCACCTCGATCTGGTCCTCAGAAGGCTCGCGGGCAGTCAACCGTTGGAGCCAAAGACCGGGCTTGATGAAATATTGCATACTCTTCCTCTCTCGCTTTTTATCAGCGAATCGAATGATCTCATAGGCGAGCCCTGCGATGAGAGGGATGAAGACCACTCGAGAGGCCACTTTATACCCAAATGAAAGGTGGTGGGGGATGAGGGCAAAGACCAAAATGCTCACCACCATGACGATGAGAAGGAAGCTCGTTCCACATCTGGGATGAAGATAACTGAAGTTCTTTACCCGATCGGCTATCAACACCTCACCGGACTCGAAGGCGAAGATCGACTTGTGTTCGGCCCCGTGATATTCAAAGATTCTTCGAATCTCTTTGAAAAAAGAGATGGCCCAAAGGTAAGCCAGAAAGATCATCAATCGAATGACTCCGTCCACCAAATTGAAGATGACTCCGCTTGTGGAAACCATGGGGATGGCGAACCGCAACCACTTCGTCAAAAAGAGAGGGATCAGGAAGAAGAGAACGATGCCAAAGCAGAGGGCGAATGTAAAGGTAAGACCCATGGTCCAGGAGCTGACCTCTTGCTCTTCCTCAAGGGACTGATTGGCTGAAAAGTTGAGAGCCTTCATCCCTAAAATTAAAGCAGAGAGTAAGTTCATCATCCCCCTGATCAAAGGAAGTTTTGAGAAGAATTTCTTTTCAGAAAAAAAGTCCAACCTCTCTCGTTTCACCACAATCTTGCCATTCGGTTTCCGGACCGCAATGGCCATTGAATTGGGAGACCTCATCATCACCCCTTCGATCACAGCTTGGCCGCCGACTCGAATTCGATCCTCCCTTTTTTTAGGGATAGATGGTTGGGATAGAGAATATCCCTGCTCGGGATCTTTTCTCCCAAAGAACATTTAAACCCTCCGAATGAACTAATGCTGAATGCCTGTTAAAAAAATGACAGACAGAAAGATAGGAATATAGGATGAACCTTTAGGCCCGAAGAAAACGGGTAGCCCAAAGGTGATGGATCGGGATGAATCGTGATGAATGGGGAAGTCTGATTTATTCCTTTTGAATTTCTTTTTTCCCATATTTTTTCTGAAACCGTTCAATTCTTCCAGCGGTATCTAAAAATTTTTGTTTTCCGGTGAAGAAAGGATGACAGTTGGAGCAGATTTCTACATGGATCTCCTTTTCCGTACTCTTCGTCTCGAAGGTAGCTCCACAGGCACATTTAATCACCGTATCAAAAATCTTGGGGTGAATATCTTTTTTCATCTGAATGGCCTCCAGCCTCTATTTTACTGATTTTCCACAAATTTTCAACTTTTTTTAAAAGATCGTGATGGTGTTTAGTGATAGTGTTAGAAACCCACCGGCACCACCACTATCACTACCCCTCTTCTACTGATTCATAGAGTCGAGGAAATCCCGATTGCTTTTGGTCGCTTGCATCTTCTCCAATAAAAATTCCATGCTCTCTACCGTGTTCATCGGTTGAAGCACTTTTCTTAAGAGCCAGATGCGGTTGAGATCACTACGGTCAAGGAGCAACTCCTCTTTTCGAGTACCGGAGCGCTGAATATCGATGGATGGGAAAACCCTTCGATCCACCAGGCGCCGATCTAAATTGATCTCCATATTTCCTGTCCCTTTGAACTCTTCGAAGATCACCTCATCCATACGGCTTCCTGTATCGACTAGGGCTGTCCCGATAATGGTCAGGCTCCCGCCCTCTTCAATGTTTCTGGCGGCACCAAAAAAACGCTTCGGCCGTTGAAGGGCATTGGCATCGATTCCTCCGGAGAGGACCTTCCCGCTCGGTGGGACAACCGTATTGTAAGCCCTGGCTAAGCGGGTAATGCTATCGAGAAGAATGACCACATCCTTTTGATGTTCCACCAATCGCTTTGCCTTTTCGATGACCATCTCTGCCACCTGGACATGTCGCTGGGCTGGCTCGTCAAAAGTGGAACTGACGACCTCTGCATCGACAGACCGTTCCATATCGGTCACCTCCTCGGGTCGCTCATCGATCAGGAGGACGATGAGGATGATCTCTTTGTGATTGGTCGTGATGCTATGGGCGACTGTCTGGAGAAGCATTGTTTTACCCGTTCTCGGTGCGGCGACGATCAGCCCTCGCTGTCCTTTGCCAATGGGCGTGAGAAGGTCCATCACCCGAGCGGAGTAATTTTTAGAATCATTCGTCGCTTCTAAATGGATTTTCTCCTGAGGATAAAGGGGGGTCAAGTTGTCGAAGAGGATCTTATCCCTGGCCACCTCCGGGTCTTCATAATTGACCAATTCGACTTTCAACATGGCGAAATACCGCTCCGTATCTTTTGGCGGTCGAATCTGACCCGAGACGGTGTCACCGGTTCGAAGGTTGAATCGCCGGATCTGGGATGGGGAGATGTAAATGTCATCTGGCCCGGGCAAATAATTGTAATCAGGGGCTCTCAGAAAACCAAACCCGTCGGGTAGGATTTCCAACACCCCTTCCCCAAAAATCAGGCCATTTTTCTCTGTCTGGGCTTGAAGAATAGCAAAGATCAATTCTTGCTTTCTCATCCCGCTCGCCCCTTCCACATTGAACTCTTTGGCGATCTTGTACAGTTCATTAATCTTCAACTTTTTCAAATCTTTGATGTTCATAGTTTTTCCTTCACTCCTCCCCTTTTGTAGTTAAGGCTATGCGCAGGGCACTAAGCGCTTAGTGTCTTTTTTTTGTATGGAGCGCCACCTTTTTTAAATCTTTAAAAATCTCCTTTGCCCTTTTCTTCGTCTCCTCAAGGGACCCCTCATTTTGAATGACGTAATCTGCGAATTTCAACTTCTCCTCCATGGGCATCTGAGAGGAAACAATCCTCAGGGCCTCCTTGGGGCTTGTCCCATCCCGGTCTTTCAGCCTTTCAACTTGCTGCGTCTGAGTGGTGGTTACCACAATGAGTTTATCCATCTCACGGTGATCCCCAAGTTCGACGATGAGCGGCGCATCGATCACCACGATCGCTTTGGGATCCTTTTCCCCGATCTTTTTTGCTCTGCGATCCATCTCCTCCTTGATCCGAGGATGAAGAATCTGGTTCAGGAGTTTCCTCTGCTCAGGATCGGCAAAGACTTTTTCTGCCAATTTTTTTCGATGAATGGATCCATCCTCTTGAAGGATTTCCTGACCAAATGCCCTGATGAGCTCATTCCAGGCGGGTTTGTGAGGTTGAACCAGTTCCCTGGCAATCTGGTCTGCATCGATGATATAAGCGCCCTCTTCTTTTAAGACCCGAGAGACAGCTGTCTTTCCGCTTGCCACCCCTCCCGTCAATCCGACGATGAGCATTCTTCTTGGAGTCTCCTAAATATCGAGGCGTTGAACAAAGAGGGCATTTTCCTCGATGAATTGGCGCCTTTGCTCCACCTCATCGCCCATTAAGATGCTGAAGATTTCATCGGCCTCAATGGCATCCTCAACCTTCACCTTGAGGAGGGTCCGGGTCTCTGGATTCATCGTGGTCTCCCAAAGTTGTCCGGGGTTCATCTCTCCCAACCCTTTATATCGTTGGATGCTCAGCCCTTCCCTCCCCAACCGATTCAGGGATTGAAGCAGTTCCTCCTCGTGATCGATGGTCACATTTTTTCCCTTCTCCACTAAGGTATAGGGAGGAGGTGCCATCTCTTGGATCTCTTGTCGAATCTGAAAAAGATGGCGATATTCAACGGAGGTGATGAGCTCCCAATGGACTCGGCTTCTCAAATCTTTTCCATTGGATTCTTGAACTTCAAAACCGTAGAGGTTGTGCTCTTCATCCCAGGAGAGATCGAAGACCTCAAAACCACTCTTTCTTAATCGCTTCTGAAGATCAGCCACTTTCCCCTTCTCCTCAAAAGTCGATTTGTTTCGAACTCCATTTTCAAGGAGGAATTGGATGAGGGTTCGGGAATACCCTTTTTTCTGAATCCGTTGCATCAAATCATGATAAGTATAAATTTTTTCTAAGAGTAAGCCGAGCCTCTTGTCGGTCAATTTTTTATTCGTGGACTGGACGATCACCTCACTCTTGTTGGTGGCCCGGTTCATGAGATATCGATTGAAAGTTTCTTCATTCTTAATATAGGTCTCGCCCTTTCCCTCAATCACTTTGAAGAGCGGTGGCTGGGCAATGTAGAGATGTCCCCGCTCGATCACCTCTGGCATATGGCGATAGAAAAAGGTGAGGAGTAAGGTTCGGATATGGGATCCATCCACATCCGCATCGGTCATGATGATGATGCGGTGGTAACGAAGTCGATGGATATCGTAGTCGTCTTTCCCAATCCCTGCTCCCAAAGCAGAGATGAGGAGGCGAATTTCTTCGCTGGCCAACATTTTATCAAACCGAGCCTTCTCCACATTGAGGATTTTCCCTTTAAGGGGAAGGATGGCCTGGGAAGCTCGATCCCTGCCCTGTTTGGCTGAACCGCCTGCTGAATCGCCTTCCACAATAAAGATCTCGCTGAGTGCAGGATCCCTTTCCTGACAATCGGCCAATTTCCCGGGGAGGGATCCTCCTTCCAGGGCCCCTTTTCGACGGCTCAGTTCCCGTGCCTTCCGAGCGGCTTCTCTGCCCCGAGCGGCATCGATCACTTTTGAGATGATCTTTCTGGCGACGCCAGGATTTTCTTCAAAGTAACTCCCCAGTTTTTCATTGACCAGGGCCTCCACCAATCCCTTCACCTCACTGTTCCCCAGTTTCGTTTTGGTCTGTCCTTCAAATTGAGGTTCTGGAATTTTTACACTGATAACCCCTGCCAATCCTTCTCGTATATCTTCTCCCGTGAGGTTCTCTTTAATGCCCTTGAGAAGATTGGCGCTGGTCGCATATTGATTGATCGTACGGGTGAGGGCGCTTTTAAAGCCGATAAGGTGGGTTCCCCCTTCATTCGTATTGATGTTGTTGGCGAAAGAAAAAAGGTTTTCGGCATATCCGTCGTTATACTGGAAGGAAATCTCCACGTCGATTCCATTCTTGACGCCTTGTACGAAGATGGGTTTCGGATGGATACAATTCTTATTTTTATTAAGGTATTCGATGAAGGAGATGATTCCTCCTTTGTAAAAGAAGTCATGCCGCTTTTCCGAACGTTCATCCTCGATGCTGATGGAGAGCCCTTTGTTTAAAAAAGCCAATTCTCTTAAGCGCTGAGAGAGGATGTCGAAACTGAAATTGACGGTTTCAAAGATTTGGCTGTCCGGTTTGAAACGAACCTGCGTTCCTGTATGTTTGGTTTTCCCGATCACTTCCAATTTGGTTTTGGGCTCTCCCCTCTCATAAGTCTGATGATAAACCTTCCCGTCCCTTCGTATCTCCAGATCAATAAATTCGGAGAGGGCATTCACCACTGAGAGCCCTACCCCATGAAGACCTCCGGAGATCTTGTAGCTGCGATTATCAAATTTGCCTCCGGAGTGGAGTTTGGTCATGACCACCTCCACGGCAGGACGATTCTCTTTCTCGTGGAGATCGACAGGTATGCCACGGCCGTCATCTCTGACCGTGACACTGTTATCGATATGAATGATCACATCGATCTTGGAGCAATATCCCGACAGGGCTTCGTCAATACTGTTATCCACCAATTCATGAACCAAATGGTGAAGGCCTTCGACCCCGGTATTTCCAATATACATCGCAGGCCTTTTACGGACGGCTGACAATCCTTCCAGGATCTTAATTTGTTCCGCCGCATATTTTTCCGTCTGTTCTTTCATCCTCTCCCCTTAAGATGTGATGAATGAGGGTGATTCACACACATGATCTACTTAAAGCCTCATCGGCATGATGATGCATAATTGATCGGAGGGCCCCGGGGTGGAAGGGGAAGGCCTCAGGATCCCAGGACTTCCTTCATCCTTCAACTCCAGGAGGACTTCTTCGGCATCGATCACATTGAGCGCCTCTATTAAATATTTTGCGTTAAATCCAATCTGGATAGGGGGTCCTTCGTAAGCCACCTCAACCTCCTCTTTGGCGTCTCCGAAGTCTTGATGATAGGAGGACATCTCCACAGAATTTTTTTTGAGAGAAAATTTTACTCCCTCCATCCTTTCGCTGGCCATCGTAGAGACTCGCTTTAGACTGCTGACCACCTTCTCTTTGACCATCACTAATTTTTTATCATTCCCTTTCGGAACCACCTGTTCGTATTCTGGAAATTCACCATCAATCAATCGAATCACTGTGAGTGATTTTCCCATTTTAAAAAAACCGTGGGTGGTATTGAAATAAATTCCCATTTCCCCTTCCCCATCCCGTTCTCCAATAATCTTTTTAATCTCTAATATTCCTTTTTTAGGGAGGATAATTCCCTTTTCCTCAATGCCGCGAATTTTTTGATTCTCTCGATCAACAAGAGAAAGGCGATGACCATCTGTAGCGACCATTCTCAATATTTCCTTCCCCCCTTGTTTACTTTGTACAAAAAGAACCCCGTTGAGATGATAACGAGATTCCTCATTGGAGGCGGCAAAGACCGTTTTTTCTATCATCTCTCGAATGAGTTTAGTTGAGACGGTTGAAAAACTTTCCTCCTGGTAGGTCGGAAAGGAAGGAAACTCTTCTGGGTCTAACCCCGCAAGATTAAAAGTGGATTTTCCACATTGAAGGGTGATCCATTGATTATCTTTCTTCTGTATGTGAATGGTCTCATCGGGCAATTCCCTTACAATTTCATATAACTTCTTTGATGAGACAGAGGCCTTTCCTTTTTGATGAATTTTTGCAATTAATTCTTCACGGATCCCTGTCTCTAAATCAGTTCCGGTGAGATAGAGGGAGTTTTTATCCCATTCTAATAGGATGTGGGATAGAATGGGAAGAGTGGTTTTTCTTCCTGCTACACTTTGCATTAACCCTAATCCTTTTATAAACTCCCTTTTATCAATTTCAAATTTCATCTTATTTACCTCCTATGAATATTCTTTATCTCTTAAGACCGTCTTAACCGTCTATGTCTGTGGAAATGAAGAAAACGATCCTAACTTAAAAAAAAGAAATAGCATTTAACTATTGAATCTTCACTTAAGGGGTTTTGGAATTCTATTTTATTTTTAAAAATGGACCCTCTCTCCCCATTCATTCACAACATTTCCACCTTATTTATGATTTAATTCGACCTTGCAAGGTTTCTATCATTTCTTTAAAGGAAGCTTCTTTGGACATCTTTTCTTCCACTTTTTTGATGGAATGAAGAACGGTCGAATGGTCTTTTCCTCCAAATTTATCTCCAATTTCAAGTAACGAGGCATTGGTTAATTTTCGCGATAGAAACATGGCAATCTGTCGAGGGACCACATAACCCTTGTTTTTTCTTTTCACCTTTAAATCTGAAATTTTAATATTAAAAAAGGTTGAAACGACTTTTTGAACCAGATCGATGGAAACGAACTCCTCTTTGGGTTTAATAATATTTTTCAAAACTTCTTTGGCCAATTGAATGTCGATTGTTGTTTTAGTGAGGGAAGCAAAGGCACCGATACGGATGAGGGATCCCTCTAAAATTCTAACATTGGAATCAATTTGAGAGGCGAGAAAGAAAGCGACGTCGTTCGGGAGAGCAATATTTTCGTTTTCGGCTTTCTTTCTTAAGATGGCAACCTTGGTTTCGATGTCCGGTGGTTGAATGTCAGCGATCAAGCCCCATTCAAAACGAGATCGAAGGCGTTCTTCGAAATTGGGGATATCTTTTGGAAACTTATCGCTGGTGACGACGATTTGCTTCCGTGCTTCATAGAGGGAGTTGAAGGTATGGAAGAATTCAGCTTGGGTCCTCTCTTTCCCGGCAATGAATTGGATGTCATCGATCAAGAGGATATCCATCCTTCTAAATTTATTTCGAAACTCATCCATCTTCTCATATCGGAGGGAGTTGATCAACTCATTGGTGAACTCTTCCGAGGAGATGTAACAGATCTTCCTCACATCCGGAAGAGTGCGATGTTGTAGAATATGGTATCCGATGGCGTGAAGGAGATGGGTCTTTCCCAGCCCCACCCCACCATAGATAAAGAGAGGATTGTAGTTTTTGGCCGGTAAATCAGCCACGGCCAGGCAGGCGGCATGGGCAAACTGGTTGCTCGCCCCCACCACAAAATGGTCGAACGTGTATTTTGGATTGAAGATCGGTTGGAAAGAATGGAGGACCTGCTGTTCATGGCTTGGCAAGGGTTGGGAGATCAGGTCCTTTCCATTCATCTTTTCATTTCTGATTCGGAATTGGAGTTGACAAGGCATATGGGTATTGAGAGAGATCGCCTCTTTAATATGGGGAGAATAATGTTCGTTGATCCACTCTTTGAAGAATCGGTTCGGGACCTCTAACTCAACCTTTTCTCCTTCCCTGGAGACAAAGGTGATCGGTTTAATCCAAATGTCGAAATTCTGTTGACCGACTCTTTCCCTTAAAGAATCGATCACCTTAGGCCATAAATCTTCCATGGAATCGACCTTGACGGTTTGAAGCGTTGGATGAAAGGTATCGATGGAATGGGTGGGACACACCCAAAAAAGAAAATATCTTCATTTTCAATTAGTTATAGATCTCTTTGCACAATGTTTCCACAACTGTGGATAAATGAAATTAAAGACAAAGAGGGGAAAAATTGAGGATTAATTTATTGTATAGTAATCTGAAAACAAATACTAACCCCGCCATTTAAAAAAATCAAGTTTTTTTTGAAGGAATTTATTCTTTCTCTGCCAACCTCGCCACAGCGACCACCCTTTCCCCCTCTTCGAGGGTGATCAGCCTCACCCCTTGAGTACTTCTTCCTTGGACAGGGATATCGACGGCTCGCAAACGAATAATTTTCCCCTTGTTGGAGATGACCATCAACTCATCCTCATCCACGACAGTTTTAATTCCTATCACATCTCCGGTCTTTTGCGTTCTTTTCACCGTAAAGATACCGGACCCTCCCCTATTCTGCATCCGATATTCAGAGGCCTGGGTCCGTTTACCATACCCATTCGCGGTGACCGTCAAGATCTGAGTGTGGAGGGCAACCGCTTCCATCCCCACCACTTCATCTTCTTTTGTAATCTTAATCCCCCTGATCCCACGCGCCGTGCGGCCCATATCTCTGATCTGGTTTTCAGGGAAATGAATGGCCTTCCCCACCTTGGTGCCGATAAAAAGATTCTGTTTTCCATCGGTCAATTTAGTGGAGATGAGCTCATCCCCTTCATCGAGGTGAATGGCGATGATGCCACCCGAACGGGGATTACTGTAGGCTTCAAGGGTGGTCTTCTTGATGGTCCCCTTTTTGGTCATAAAGGTGATGAACTTGTCTTTCGCAAAGTCTTTGAGAGAGAGAATAGCGGTCACCTTCTCCTGTGGGTTGAGATTGAGGAGATTAACAATGGCTTTTCCCCGTGTGATGCGGCCAGCTTGTGGAAGTTCGTGAACCTTCATCCAGTGGATCTTTCCGGCATCTGTGAAGAATAAAATGTAATCATGAGTGGAAGCGATGAAGAGGTCTTCTACAAAATCTTCCTCTTTGACATTGATCCCCACCTTTCCTTTTCCTCCGCGATGCTGACTTCGGTAGAGGCTGATCGGATTCCTCTTGATATATCCTGTGTGGGTGATCGTCACCACCATATCCTCTTCGGCGATGAGGTCTTCGACCCGGATTTCTGGGGCGACCTCCACAATTTCCGTTTTCCTTTCGTCTCCAAAGGCATCTCGGATGGAGACGAGTTCCTCCACGATCAAATTAAGAATCAATCGTTCACTGGCAAGGAGGGCCTTCAACCGATTGATCAACTTGATGGTCTCCTCATATTCGTCCACAATTTTGCGCTGTTCAAGGTTGGTGAGTCGCTGGAGCCTCATCTCCAAGATCGCCTGAGCCTGTTCATCCGAAAAAGCGAATTTTTCTATCAAACGTTCTTTTGCCTCCTTAGGAGTTTTGGAGGCCTTAATCGTAGCGATGATGGCATCGATATGGTCAATCGCCTTTTTCAAGCCTTCCAGGATATGGGCCCTGGCTTCTGCCTTGTTGAGCTCAAAGCGGGATCTCCGGATGACTACCTCTTGGCGATATTGAACAAAGAAATGGAGCATCTCTTTGAGAGTGAGGAGCTTTGGCTGATTCTGGTGGATGGCCAGGAGAATGATCCCGAAAGAGGTTTGCATCTGGGTGTGTTTATAGAGCTGGTTGAGAATGACTTCGGCCACCTCATTCCGTTTCAGTTCGACGACCACCCTCATCCCTTCCCGATCCGATTCGTCCCGGATATTGGCAATCCCCTCAATTGCTTTCTCTTGGACCAATTCAGCGATTCTTTCGATCAGTTTGGCCTTATTGGTTTGGTAGGGAAGCTCGGTGATGACGATATTTTCACGCTCTCCTTTTCGGTCCCTCTCGATGATCGCCTTGGCACGAAGTTGAATCACGCCTTTTCCGGTTTCATAAGCTTGACGAATTCCCTCTTTCCCATAAATGAAACCCCCTGTGGGAAAGTCAGGTCCAGGAAGATGGCCCATCAATTCTTTCACAGAGATCTCAGGGGTTTCGATCAGGGCAATGATGGCATTAATGGTTTCCACGAGGTTATGAGGAGGCATATTCGTGGCCATCCCCACAGCAATCCCAGAGGAACCATTGACAATGAGGTTCGGGAATTTGGATGGAAGCACCGAGGGTTCAACCAGAGATTCATCGTAATTCGGAACGAAATCGACAGTTTCTTTATCAATGTCAGCCAGTAATTCGGCTGTGAGTTTGGACATCCGGATTTCCGTATATCGCATGGCCGCCGGGGGATCTCCATCAATGGAGCCAAAATTCCCTTGGCCATCGATCAGAGGATAACGAAGAGAAAAATCCTGTGCCATTCTGACAATAGAATCGTAGACAGCCATGTCACCATGGGGATGATATTTACCGATTACATCACCGACGATTCTCGCGGATTTTTTGTAAGGTTTATCCCAATCGTTATTTAACTCGTTCATGGCATATAGAATCCGGCGATGAACGGGTTTTAGGCCATCCCTCACGTCTGGCAGGGCTCGACCGATGATGACGCTCATGGCGTAGTCCATGTAGGACTTTTTCATCTCATCTTCGATATTGACAGGGATGTGCTCGATCGCAATGTTCACGGAAGCTCCTGCAATGATGTATGGCCGGAAAGAACCCTTAACTCATCTTTTCATTTAAGTTTAGGGCAAGATGATTGGTGATTTGTCATCTCTGGGGAGCCCTACCCTTCTGGGTGGAGCGCTTCAATATTAATAACAAAACTTAATATAAAAACCCCTCCCCTGTCAACAAAATTAAGAGCTAATCTTGACAATGAGTTATAAATATGGTTTAAATTAAAAGTTTAATTATTTCAAAAAATAAGCC